>Ga0210142_1000061_pt1 | contig 24621 bp, 24 predicted proteins | sample Goodyear_PhragC__FD_184869 | JGI IMG/M metagenome (GOLD analysis project Ga0210142, IMG submission 184869) | Wetland microbial communities from San Francisco Bay, California, USA, that impact long-term carbon sequestration - Goodyear_PhragC_D2... | ecosystem: Environmental > Aquatic > Marine >...
AACCGGGCCGCGGAGATCCGCCAGGCCCTGGAGCGCTTCCGCGCCCTGGAGCTGCGCCACTTCGACGAGCAAACGCCGATCCGCCTGACCGCCCTGGTCACGCTCGAAGCCGAAAACGGCAGCCACCGGCAGGTTTTCCTGGGACCGGATGCGGGGGGATTGAAGCTCGGCAGCAGCGCTGCCGAGTGCATTGTCATCACCCCGGAATCGCCGCTGGGGCGGGTGCTGCTCGGCAAGGCGTGTGGGGACGAGATTAGTACCGGCAACGGTTCCAACCGGAAGAGCCTTACGATTGTCGCCGTGGCCTGATCCTGGCAAGGCCGTGGCGGGAAGGCCCTTTGGGGGCTTGATTTCCGTGGCGGCGGTGCCTGAGAGGAACCACTTGTCCGCGCTCCGTCTGTTTTGACCAGTTCCTCACACTTGGATCGACCGGTTCTCGGCTTCGATCCGGTCGACCACGCAGTAGATCCCCTCCCCTTTGTAGGCAGGACGAAAGCAGCCGTTGCAGGAGATGCAGGTAGCGCGGTAGTCCTCCTGTGCGCGCCAGCGGTTGATCAGGTCGGGTTCGCGGATCAGGGGCCGGGCGAGGGAGAAGAGATCGGCCTCTCCCTCCTCCAGCAGGCGCCGCAGCACCGCCCCGGAGCGCAAGCCGCCGACCAGCAGGATCGGGACGTTCACCGCCGCCTTGAGGCGCCGGGCATAGACGGCGTTGTAGGCTTCCTGCTCGGCGGTTACAATATCCTGCCGCACCGGTGTTTCCTTCCCCGAGGCGGCGGTGCCGGAGCTGACCTCGATAGCGTCGATGCCGAGCTCGGCGAGGCGCTGCGCCACCTGCATCGCCTCGCCGAATTCGAGGCCGCCCGGCAAATGGTCGGCGGCGGTCAGCTTGATGGTCACGGGATAATCCGGCCCCACCTCCCGCCGCACCGCCTGATAGACCTCTTCGAGAAAACGCATCCGGCCCCCGAGCGAACCACCGTATGCGTCGCCGCGTCGATTCATCAGCGGGGAGAGGAACTGGTTGATCAGATAGCCGTGGGCTCCGTGCAGTTGCACCCCGTCGAAGCCGGCCGCCTGCGCGCGCAGCGCCCCGGCGGCGAAGGCGGCGACCAGTTCGTCGATCTCGGCGAGACTGACCTCGCGGGGCATTTCCGGGTAGTTGGGGGCGGCCACCGCCGATGGTGCCAGGGGCGTCGCGCCAATCACCTTGGCGGTGGTCTGAGCCCCGGCATGGACCAGCTGGCAGAAGATCTTTCCCCCTGCGGCGTGGACGGCGGCCGTCATTTCCCTCAAGGGTTCGATCAGCTCGTCGCAGTCGATCCCCATCTTGCCGGGGAGTTGCCTGCCGTCGGCGCGGATGAAGGTGTAGCCGGTGATGATCAGCCCGACCCCGCCGCGCGCCAGCTTGCGGTAGAGCTCAAGCAGCCGCTCGGTGGGCCGGCCGTCCGCCGCGCACAGCCCTTCCCACGTGGCGCTGCGGACCAGACGGTTGGGGAGCCGCAGGGAACCGATGGTGATGGAATCGAACAGGGATCGGGACATAAGCAGGCTCCACTGGGCTGAAACGGCTGCTGTTTAGATGGCAAGAACGAGGAGCCGGCGTCCGGTTCAGGGTGAAAGCACCTCGCCGGAACCGGAGCCCTCCACACTCTCCCGATAGGCCAGCGCCACCTGTGCTGCCGGCATTCCGGGTGCAGTGTCCCGGCCCATCTTTTCCAGGGTCTCCCGCACCCACGGCGGGCTCACCACGTTAACCCGGATACCCCGTGGCAACTCCAGGGCGGCGGCTCGGGCGAAGCCCTCCAGTCCGGCGTTGACCAGGCTGATGGCTGCGCTCCCCGGGATCGGCTGTTGCGCCAGGATGCCGCTGGTCAGAGTGAAGGAACCTTGGTCCGAGATGAATTCGCTGCCGATGCGCACCAGGTTCACCTGGCCCATAAGCTTGTTGGCCAGGGAAAAGGCGAAATCCTCCTCGGCAAGCTCCGCAAACGGGGCGAAGCGGGCCTGCCCGGCTGCGCAGACCAGCGCATCGAAACGGCCCGTCCTGGCGAACATGTCCCGGATGGATTTCGCTGAAGACATGTCGACGGTCAACTCACCGCCAGTCCGCGAGGCTCGCACGATGTCGTGCGTTCCGGAGAGAAGTTGGTAAATCGCAGCGCCGATGGTCCCGGTCCCGCCGATCAATATGATTCGCATGGTCTCCTCCCGTCTTGGGTTTTTGTCTGGGAGAAGTTTACCACCTTTGGCAAAAGGTCGGTCAAACACGAAGAAAAGCAGGCACGGGCAACCGCTGCCCGTGCCTGCTTCCCGAATTTTGCCCAAAAAACCATTCGACGGGACTATGAAAATGAAACACCCGGCGGATTTCGCCGCCGTCTCATTTCCCCTTATCCTCCGCCATCGGCATCAGCCACCAAAGCAGCAGATAAATGAGAATTCCGGGGAAAGCCGCGCTGAAGATGGTCACTAGGACGTAGATGAACCGCACCAGCCACGGCGCCCAGCCATAATATTCCGCAAAGCCGCCACACACCCCGCCGAACATCTTGTTGGTCCGGGACCGCGCCAGTTTGCGCTTCGTCGGAATCTGTCCCTCGCCTGTCCCCCTGTTGCCGGTTACCATGTCATCCATTCCTAACCGCCCCTCAATCCTGCAGGTACCCCAGTGTCGCCTCCCAGAAGGAGAGATCGTTGCGGGTCTTCTCGTAGAGCTTGGCGTTCATGATCGCCACGCCGGCGATCTCGGCCAGGGCGAGGAGGAAGGTAGCTTCCTCCGGGCTGTACCGACGCTGCTCGGCACTGTAGAGGCGCAGCACGCCGATCACCCGCTGGCGGGCGACGATCGGCAGGGAAAGGAGCGACTTTATCCCCTCGGCGACGGTCTCGGCCGGATATTCGAGGCGCGGGTCGTGGGCCGTATCGAGGATCAGTACCGGCTTGCCGGCCAGGGTCTCGGCGATGCTCTGATCGGTGTGGGGTTTTCCCTTGGCAAGAAACGCTTCGCTCAGCCCGGTGGAGGCAATCAGTTCCAGCTCATGGGTGGTCTCGTTGCGCAGGCGCAGGGCGCTGGCCTTGACCTGCATGATACGCACGACCTGGTCGACGATGAGCTGCATTACCTGCTGCGAATCGCGGGTGGAGAGGACCGCCCGGGTGACCTCGTGCAGGGTGCGGAAATAGGCGAGGCTCCTGGCCGGGTCGAGGGAATGGACGGCGGGAATCTCCTGCTGCGGCTCCTGGATTTCGACGGCGGTCGGCTGATCGACGCCGATCTCCGCGAACAACGCGGCCAGCTTGTCCCCCTCGGACTGGGCGAGCCGGGCATTGGCGATCGCCAGGCCGCCCATCTCGGCCAGGGCCGAGACGAACTCGAGATCATCGGCGCTGTAGTCGCGTGGCTCGGCGCTGTAAAGGCGCAGCACGCCGATGACCTTGTCGGCGGCGATCACCGGTACCGAGAGGACGGTGTTGATCCCCTCGGCGCGCATCGCCTCGGGATACTGGAGGCGTGGATCGTCGTAGGCGTTCTTGATGCAGACCGGTTTGCCGGACAGCACCTCGGGGATGCTCAGGTCGGCGTTCAGCGCGCCCTTGTTCAGGTAAGCCTCGCTCAGGTTGTACGCCGCCACCTGGACGAGGCTGTTGCTCTCCTCATCGATCAACCGCAGGATGCCGGCCTTGATTTCCAGCGCGGTTACAGTGCGCTGCACCAGGGAATCGAGGGTCGCCTGCAGGTCGCGGGCAGAGAGGATCGCGTGGGCCGTTTCAAAAAAGAGCCGGAAATATTCGTGCGCATTTGCCTGGGGCATGAAACCGTTCCTCCTTCGGGGACAACCACTTCCGTTTAACGCAAAAAGCCGTCCACCGAGGGCGCTCCGGTAGAACGGCTATATTTCGATTTTTTATTAATCTGACTTCACCGCTACCCCGTCCCAAAAGCGTTTCGCAGAAAAAATCTACACCAATTAGATAACGGGAAGTGGTGGTGAAAGTCAAACAATTAAACCTGCCCGCAGACCGCCGCTGGGCGGCATTACCCAGCCAGGCTCAGTTGCATAGGTAATCCGTAACCCGCCAGAACTCTTCCGCTTCCAGCATGACCGCAACGATTTCCCTGGTTCGTTCCTTGTTCAAGAAAGTGGATTCGAAAACGATCACAAAGAAATCGCCGTCCGGGTGTTTGGGAAAGGAGCTTTTGGGGGCGACCTTTTCGATGGTTCGATGGACCAGTGGGCCGTAATAGCCTCTCTGGTAGCAGTTGAGCTTTACCCACTCTTCCCGGATATGGAGGCTGCGGTGAATCTCCGAGGTGGCATCGAAGGCCGCCTCGGTTTGCCCGTTATCCAGCAGAACCAGAAACGATTGGGCCGCCTCAATGGCCTGTGCCTCGTCAGTAACGGCGAATACCCGGTGGGGTGCTGCGGCGCCAACCAGCAGGCCCACGCCAATCATCAAGAGCAATTTTCTCATCTGTTCCCCTCACCAGTTGCCGGGCTGTTGACCATGGCCCTGCTCCCCGGTTCCCGAAAAAGATCAATCCAGCAAACCCAGTGTAATGACCGGACCTCACATTTTTCCCAACATCTTCCCAGGATGATGCAGAAGGCTCGGAAAAACCGGGATAAAAAAACGGAACCCTGGGTGGGGTTCCGTTGATTTCTTTTGGAGCGGGAAACGGGATTCGAACCCGCGACCTTCAGCTTGGGAAGCTGACACTCTACCACTGAGTTATTCCCGCTCAATGTGGGGGCGATTATAGGGCCTTGCCGTTTTTTTTGTCAACGGTTTTTTCCCTTAATAAAATCAGAAACTTCCTCGCTTCATCCGGGTTCTGAACGGTGCCGGACAGCTCCGCCTCACGCAGTGCCGCCAGCAGTTCGCCGAGCTCAGGCCCCGGCGCCACACCGAGATTGCGGGTGATCCAGCGACCGTCGACGAGGTCGGGGATGCGTCCCTCCTGCTGCAGGTCGAGAAAGGCCGCGAGAGCCTCAAGCTGCGCCTCCCGGGCCGCGGCGTCCGGCGCCAGGGCGGCGGCCAAAAGTAGTCGATCCTCGGTAAAGGCTTCCTGAGCCGCCCAGCGGGCCTGGGATCTCCGGGTCGGCCGGGTCGGTGGAGGCGGATGGCTTCCGCTGACGACCGGCAGCAAGTGCTCCAGTGCCATCAGGGTCTCCCGGCCGAGGGCCAGGCGCTCCTCGACGGCAGCGGGGTCGAAGGAGCCGGGGGCGATAATGCAGGCCAGCCGCAACCTGCCGAGGCGCAGCAACGAACGGCCGACCGGAGCAATGAGCAGCGCCGCCAGCTGCGGGTGCCGGTCCGGGAGCCAGGCGGCGAACTCCGTCAGTCGCGCCAGCCCGGCTGCGGCCTGTTCCAGCCAGCGGGAGGCGCTGGCCGGCCGGGGACCGAAGAGCTGCGACACCACCCCGAGCCGGGCCAGCAGTTCCAGTCCAGCGGCGGCCCGGGGATGGTTGACGATGCGCACCACCTCGTCGGCGCGTCGTTCGGCCGGAACGCCGTGCAGCAGTTCGGCGTTTTGCCCCGCCCGCTCCCAGGTGCCGGCTTCGATGGCAAACCCGAGGGTCACTGCCAGGCGCACCGCTCGCAGGATGCGCAACGGATCCTCGGTGAAGGTGCCGGCCGCACAGTCGCGCAGGAGACGGGCGGCGAGATCCGCCGCCCCGCCCAGCGGGTCGAACAGCTGCCGGCTGCCCAGGGCAAGGGCCAGGGTGTTGACGGTGAAGTCGCGTCCGCGCAGGTCGCCGGCGAGGTCGGCGGCGCGAAACGGGGCGAAGTCGAAGCTGAGCAGGGTTCCGGCCGGGGAGGTCCAGACCACCCGCGACTGGTTACGCCAGGCATCGAGGACGAACCAGCGGCCGCCGCAGCGGGCGGCGAAGGCGCGGGCCAGGGAGCTGGGATCGAAGGGGGTGGCGAAGTCGAAGTCGGTCACCGGCAGCCCGAGCCGGGCATTGCGCAGCGCGCCGCCGACCAGGAAGGCCTCGGCCGCACCGGGAAGCGGCAGCAGGGCCTGGGGGAGCGGCGGGGTTTCGAGGAGGCGAGTGAAGGTTTCCATAGGAGAAATCTAACAGAATCTTGCCAGTGCTGCCGGACAAATCGGAAGGAGGACGGGATCGGTAGTCGCGATCGACCGCTGCTGCCATTGAGTGCAGCGCGGCTTCGTTGGCCTCATCTGCGAAGAGGGGTGGAAGTTCCGGCATGCTGCGATGCGGAGCGAACACCGGCTCCGCAAGGTTTAAAACCGGGATGCGGTTAAAAAAACGGCCCGCCTGGTCGGGCGGGCCGTCGAAGTGAAACCGGTTGGCGGTCGCCTCAGGCGAGATCCTTGGCGGCCTGGTAGATGATGTCGAAGAGCTCCTGAATGTCTCCTTCCGCGATGCAGGAGAAGGCGATGCGCAGGTCGGTCTTGCCGATGGAGATGGTGCCGACGCCGTACTTGTCGAGCAGGTGCACGCGCAGCTTCTCGGCGTCGACCTTCTTCAGCTTCAGGCACATGAAGTAGCCGGAGTTGAAGGGGTAATAGCTCCAGGCGCCGTCGTACTTGCCGCTGTCGAGGACCTGCTTGGTCTTCAGGGCGCGCCCCTTCATGACCTGGAACTTTTCCTCCTTCTGGGCCAGGAACTGGGAGGAACGCAGCGCCTCGATGACGAAAGTCTGCGAGGGGTGCGGGCAGTTGGAGATCTTGGCGCGGATGATCCCCATGGTCTTCTTCTCGAGGGCGGTCAGGACCGGGGCGTTTTCGTAGCTGTTGCCGTCGGCGAAGGTGATGAAGCCGGTGCGGAAGCCCCAGACGAATTCTTCCTTGGTCGCACCGTCCAGTTTGACGGCGAGGATCCGTGGGTGGAGGTTGGCAAGCTTGCCGAACAGCGACTCCTTCATCGAGTCCTCGTAGAAGAGTCCGAAGTAGGCGTCGTCGGTAATGGCGACGATGTTGCAGCCGCTCTCGGCGACCTCGAGGATCGCCGCCACCAGGGCATCCCCCTCGGCAACGGTCGGGGTGTAGCCGCTCGGGTTGTTGGGGAAGTTGAGCAGCACCACCGCCTTCCCCTTCTCCTCGGCGGTATTCTTCAGCACCGCCTTGAAGGCGTCGACGTCGAAACCGCCGGTTTCGGTGAAGGTCGGGTACTTCTTGACGATGCCACGATTGCAGGTGCCGAAGGTCAGATTGTAGTTCCCCCACAGCATGTCGGGAAGAACCAGGTGGTCGCCGGCATCGACAAACAGGTCGCCGACGATGGAGAGGCCGTGGGTCAGGGCGCTGGTCACCACCGGGTTGGAGAAGTGCTTGCCGGCCATGCTCGGGTTTTCCCGGACCATCTTCTCCCGCCACAGGCTGCGCAGCTCCGGCTTGCCGGCCGGCGGCGCGTAGGGGTAGATGTCCTTGGGGTCGAAGGCGGAGAGCTTGTCCTGGATGCACTGCAGGAACATCGGCCCGCCCTTTTCGGTGGCGATGCCGATGGTGGCGTTGAACTTATGGGCCTTGTCCTTGGCTTCCGCGGACTGGGTCAAAATCCCCTTGGGGAAAAACAGGTTCTTGCCGAGATCGGAAAGCATCTCTAGGACATGGGGGTTGTGTTGGGCGATCTGCTCGTTCAGCTCTTGTGCCAGCGGATTCATGTGCTCCTCCCAGGGCGGTTGATGGTCGCGAACAGACAGTGCCGCTCGCCGGGTGGCTATTAAATCAGGCCAATACGCGGCTGTCAACGGGAAACACCGCCCCTCACGGGGATCCGCCGGTATACGTCTCAGGGTTCGACGGCCACTTCGATGGGGAGTTTCTGACTCTTCCCGGCGCGGCGCCCGCGGTGGTCGACCGCTCTCCAGTCGACCTGCAGGACCTCGCCGACGACGAGGCGGAAATTGGCGGCGGGATGGACCACCACCGCCAGGATCGGGACCAGGCGAGGCATAGGCGTTCCCTTGCTTTTCACGCAGGTCATTTTACCACCAGCACCGGCACCGGCGAATGGGCGATCACCCGTTCGGTGACGCTGCCGACCAGGACCCGTCGCGGCCCGCGCCGGCCGACCGTTCCCATGACGATCAGGTCGGCGCCGGTCTCCGCCGCCAGCTCCAAAAGAACGCGGTGGGGGACGCCGATCCGGACCTCGCAGCTGAGAGGGACCCCCTGAGCGCGGGCCCAGTCTCGGACGGTGTCAAGGTAGCCCTGGCCACTTATCTCCATGCGGGCCAGGATCTCCTCCTCGGGGGAATCGGCGTATAAGGAGAGGTCGGCCGCATTCTCCTCGTCCACCACATGTACCGCCACCACCGTACTCCCTTCTCGGTGGGCCAGCCGCAGCGCGTAGCGGGCGGCCTTGAGGGAACTGTCCGAGCCGTCCACCGGAACCAGCAGCCGGCGAAAATGGACTTCGCTGGTCATCATCGGCCCCTTCCCTTCAGGAGTTTCATCTGGTAGAAATTTTCCCGTTCGCGCTCTTCCAGGCTCTCCTGGATGAACTTGACGGTGGCCTGGTACTGGGGGATAAAGAGGTTTTCCAGGGCCCGTTCCCGGCGCAGGGTCTTGCGAGTTTCCGCAGCCAGGCGGTAGATGGCGGTCTCGATTTCGGCGACTTCGATCAGCTTGGCGACCGCCTCGAAGAGGAGCTTGCCGGCCCGGTCGACGGCCAGGGAGGCGGCCGCCAGCCCGTAGCGGACCTCCCATTCGACCTTGGGCTTGTCGACGATCGGCACCACCACCCCCATGACACTGCGCTCGCGGACCCGGATCGCCGGCAGCGGCGGGCTGGCCAGCGCCAGCCGGCTCATCCCCTCGAACCCGTTTTGCGTTGCGCTCTCGCCGAAGGCGAGGTAGGCATTCGCCAGCAGTTCGTCCAGCTCCTCCCTGGCCTTGCGGGCGTCGTCCTGCAGCCGCAGCAGTTCCATAACCAGCACCTCGCGCTTCTGGGTCAGCAGTTCCTTCCCCTCGCGGGCGAAGGCGAGTTCGTCCCGGATGCGAATCAGCGCGTTCTTGGTCGGCGAAATCCGCAGGCGTTCCATCTAGCCCCTCCCTTTCAGGTAGCGGCCGATCTCCTCCTTCGAGACCCGCACCAGTTCATCCGGCGGCAGGATCGACAGACACTCCCAACCCAGGTCGAGGGTCTGCTCCAGCGACCGCCCCTCCAGGCGCCGCTGGCCGATGAAGCGGGTTTCGAAGGCCTGGCCGAATTCGCGATAGAGGCGGTCGATGGCCGAGAGCTCCTCGGCGCCGATGATCGCCGCCAACCGTTCGATCTGCCGGGCCTGGGCGTAGGAGGCATAGAGCTGGGAGGCGAGGCGGGCATGGTCCTCCCGGGTCTTGCCCTTGCCGATGCCGTCGTTCATGAGGCGCGACAGGGAGGGGAGCGGGTTGATCGGCGGGTAGATTCCCTTCTGCTGCAGGTCGCGGTCGAGCACGATCTGCCCCTCGGTGATGTAGCCGGTCAGGTCGGGAATCGGGTGGGTGATGTCGTCGTTGGGCATGGTCAGGATCGGCAGCTGGGTGATCGAGCCGGCCTTCCCCTTGATCCGTCCCGCCCGCTCGAAGAGGGAGGCGAGGTCCGAGTAGAGGTAGCCGGGAAAGCCCTTGCGGCTCGGCACCTCCCCTTTGGCCGTGGCCACTTCGCGCAGCGCCTCGCCGTAATTGGTCATATCGGTGAGGATCACCAGCACCTGTCGGTCGAGATCGAAGGCGAGGAATTCGGCCGCCGTCAGCGCCACCCGGGGAGTCAGCAGCCGGGCGACGGAGGGATCGTTGGCGAGGTTGAGAAACATCACGACCTGGCGGGAGGCACCGCCGGACTCGAACAGCTCGTGGAACATGCGCGCCACGTCGTGTTTGACGCCGATGGCGGCGAAGACCAGGGCGAAGTTTTCGCTCTCGCCGATCTTGGCGTGCTGGATGATCTGCGCGGCCAGATCGTTGTGCGGCAGGCCTGAAGCGGAGAAGATCGGCAGCTTCTGGCCGCGGACCAGGGTGTTCATGCCGTCGATGGCGGAGATTCCGGTTTCGATGAAATCTTCCGGGTAGTTCCGGGCCACCGGATTGATCGGGCTGCCGTTGACGTCGCGCTGCAGGGCGGAGACCACCGGCGGCCCGCCGTCGAGGGGGCGGCCCAGTCCGTCGAAGACCCGGCCCAGCATCTCCTCGCTGACCCCGAGGTGGAACGGTCGGCCGAGAAAGCGGATGCGCAGTTCGGGCAGGAAGAGCCCGCCGGTCCCTTCGAAGACCTCGATCACCGCCAGCTTCTCGCTGACTTCCAGCACTCGTCCCTGGCGCGTGCTGCCGTCGGCCAGGGCCAGCTCGACCCGCTCGTTGTAGCCCACCTCCCGGGTCCCTTCCACGAACAGCAGAGGGCCGTGGGCCCGCTGGGCACCGACGTATTCGCGAATCGCCAGATCCTTCACTCCTGACCTCCACCCGCATCGGCCAGAAAGGCCGCCGCGCCGAAGAATTCCCGCTCGGCGATGGGAAATTCCCGGTACATCTCCTCTTCCATGGTCCCGATCAGGGTATCGATCTTGCCGGCTTCCTCGTTGGGGATGGTCTCCTTCATCCGCTGCAGCTCGCCGAAGGCGCGCAGTTCCCGCAGGCGATAGGCCGGGATCCCCTTGCGGACCAGCACCATGCCCATGTCGCAGAAACGCAGGATCGCCTTGAGCATCTTCAGCTGCTTCGCCGGCAGGGCGTACATGTCGACGGCATCAAAGGCGTTCTGCTGGAGAAACCCCTCCTTGATCAGGCGGGCCGCCATCACCACCATCCGCTGCTCGTCGGGGAGGGAATCCTCACCGATCAGGCGGACGATCTTCTGCAGGCCGGCATCCTCGCGCAGATAGTGGCGAGCCCGGTCGCGCAGGTCGACCAGGTTCTCGCCGGATTGTTCCCCCCACCAGTCGGCCACCGCCCGGTCGTATTCGCTGTAGGACTCCATGGCGTTGATGGCCGGGAAGAAACGCGCCGAGGCCAGTTCCTTGTCGAGGGACCAGAAGCAGCGCACAAAGCGCTTGGTATGCTGGGTGACCGGTTCGGAGAAATCCCCCCCGGGTGGGGAGACCGCGCCGATGATGGTGATCGACCCCTCGGCGCCGGACAGGGTCCGCACGCGTCCGGCCCGCTCGTAGAATTCCGCCAGGCGGGTGGCCAGGTAGGCGGGGAATCCCTCCTCCGCCGGCATCTCCTCGAGGCGGCCGGAAATCTCCCGCAGCGCCTCGGCCCAGCGCGAGGTGGAATCGGCCAGAACCGCCACGTGGTAGCCCATGTCGCGGAAGTACTCGGCAATCGCCACCCCGGTGTAGATGCTGGCCTCGCGGGCGGCCACCGGCATGTTGGAGGTGTTGGCGACCAGGATCGTCCGTTCGATCAGCGGATGGCCGGAGCGGGGATCCTTGAGTTCGGGGAAGGCGGTGAGCACCCCGGTCATCTCGTTCCCCCGCTCGCCGCAGCCGATGTAGATGATCAGATCGGCATCGCACCACTTGGCGAGGTTGTGCTGGGTCACCGTCTTGCCGGTGCCGAAGCCGCCGGGGATGGCCGCGGTGCCGCCTTTGGCGATGGGAAAGAAGACGTCGATCACCCGCTGGCCGGTGAGCAGCGGGGCGGCCGGAGCCAGGCGCTCGGCGGCCGGCCGGGGCCTGCGCACCTCCCATTCCTGGCACATGGTGAGCTTTACCTCCCCCGTTTCGGTCTGCACGGTGGCGATGGTCGCGTCCACCGTGTAGGCGCCCGCTGGGCGAATCTCCGTCAGGGTGCCGGCGACGCCGGGAGGAACCAGAATGCGGTGTTCGACCAGCGGCGTCTCCGGGACCACGCCGATGATCTCCCCACCGCGGACCGGCTGGCCCGGTTCGAGACGGGGAGTGAAGTCCCATTGCCGTTCCCGGTCGAGGCGGGGGGCTGCCACCCCGCGCTGGATGAAAACGCCGGCCAGCTCCAGCAGCCGTTCGAGGGGACGCTGGATGCCGTCGATGACATGGGTGACCAGGCCTGGACCGAGCTCAACGCTGAAGGGGGCGCCGCTGCATTCCACGGCATCGCCGGGGCGCAGCCCGGAGCTGTCCTCGTAGACCTGGATGGTCGCCACGGAACCGTCGAGGCCGATCACTTCGCCGATCAATCCCGCGCCGCCGACCTTGACCACCTCAAGCATGCGAAAACCGTGCTCGGAGCGGGCGCGGACCACCGGGCCGTTGACCCACAACACGCTGCCACGATGCTGACCCACCTCGCCCTTCATGGTGCGCCTCCGAACAGGATCGTCTCCAGTTCCGCCTCCCGCTCCCGCCGCAGCCGCTGCAACAGGCGCGGGATGGTGCCGTCGCAGTGCAGCCGTCCCTCATTCACTTCGACCAGCAGGCCGGAGATCTGCGTGTCGTTCTCGACGCTCACCCCTTCCTGTCCGGCCAGGCGGACGCCGAGCGCTTCCAGACCGGGGCCGAGCCGGACCCGCAGCGGCCCTTCCGGCAGCAGGGCGCGGCAGTTCTCAAAAACGCCGGCCATCAGTTCGGCATAGCCTGCGGGGTCCGCTTGCTCCATCGCGGCGAGGCGCTCGGCCGCCTGCTGGAAAACCCGGTCCAGCTCCTGTTCTTTGAGCCGCAGCAGGGCGTTGCGCTGTTCCAGGTCGATCCGGGCCAGGGTCCTGCGGGTGCGCAGCCGGCACTCTTCGTCGAGACGCCTGGTCTCCTCTTCGGCCCGCTCCCGGGCCCAGCGCCTGGTCTCTGTCTCCAGGGCTTCCCCCTGCTGGCGGGCGCGCTTGAGGATCGCGTCGACCTCCGTCGCGATTTCCCGTTTCAGTTCTTCCTCCAGGGTCGAGTCGAGGGGCATGGCAAGGGTTCCCTCACAAGTTGATGCCGAGCGCCTGGCGAACCAGATCCAGGGGCGTCCGCCGCTCTCCGGCAGGTCCCCGGACGCCGGGAATTTCGACCACCAGGGGGCCCTCGGGATCGAGCTTCATCCGGTCGATTTCCCCCCGGTCGAGCTGGCTGATATCTTCTTCGATCACCAGGATCCGGGCGCTCGCGCTCACCTCGGGAGCGGCCAGGGCCGCGCGCAGCGCCGCCTTCCCGGCGATCTCCCGACCGGGCAGGCCGGCCAGGGCGAGGGCGGCGACCACCTCCCGGCTGCCGAGGACGTAGATGTCCATCAGAACTTGGCCAGGATCATGACGGCCACGATCAGGCCGTAGATGGCGATCCCCTCGGCCAGACCGAGAAAGATCAGGGCCCGCCCGCCCAGCTCGGGTTTTTCGCTCAGGGCCCCCATGGCGGCACTGCCGACGGCGGCCACGGCGACGGCGGCGCCCAGCGAGCCCATGCCGACGGCGATGGCCGCGGCCATCACCCCCCAGCTGCCGAGAAGACTGCTGCCGACGGCCGGGGTCTCCGGCTGGGCCAGGGAGCTGCCCGACCAGACCAGGAGGGCGATAACGGCGGCGATCACCACCAGGTTGAAGATCATCAGGGATGCCACCATGCGTCTGCCACGCATATCAGAACCTCCTTTCCGCCAGGGGATCCAGGGCCAGCGGACGGAAACGGATCCCGCCGCCCCGGAAGAATTTGCCGAAAAACTCGTAGAACTCCAGCCGGACCGCCTGGATCGAGACGATCAGACCCTCCAGCACCAGAATCACCAGGTTGCCGAGCAGATGCACCAGGCCGGCGAAGAAAAGCCCGAGGGGGAGTTGCTGGGCCTGTTCGGCAAGGGCGAAGACCGCCAGCGAGAGCCCGACATGGGCCAGGCCGAAGGCGGCCACCCGCAAAAATGAGAAGGTGTTGGCCAGAAAGCCGAGGATGGTTTCGATCACCTCGATGAACCCTTCGGCGCAGAGCAGGTAAGCAGGCGTTTCCCCTTTCTCCCGTTGTTCGGTGAAAGGATGAAAAAAAACTGCGGCGAGGGGCAGGACCAGCAGGGCCAAAATGCCGGGTGCCAGCACCGACCGATAGACAAGGTAGCCGAGGACCAGGCTGCCGAGGTAGAAACCGATGCCGGCGACGCCGTAACGGTCGGTCAGTACGACACGCGCCGCTTCCTGGCGCAGGCCGTTGACCACCCGCAGCAGCATCCCGGCGGTGATCAGTCCCACGCCCACGGCGAGAGCGGCGCCCATCAGCAGCGGGATATCGGCCAGGGGCGAAAACCACAGGGGATGGAACAGTCCTTCCCAGCCGAAAACACTCCCGAACAGGACTCCGAACAGGGCGGCAAAGCAGCCGACCTCGCTCATAATCAGCCCCTCGTCCCGCCAGCGGCTCCAGCGGCGGACGGCGAGCCCGGCCACAATCAGCACCAGCCCGTGGCCGAGGTCCCCGAACATCATCCCGAACAGCAGCATGAAGCCGAAGGCCAAAAGCGGGGTCGGCTCGATCTCCCGATAGGTGGGGACGCCGTAGGCCGCCAGGATTTTCTGAAACGGCCGCAGCAGCCGGGGATTGAAAATCAGCACCGGGGTCTCGTCCCCCCGGGCGGCGGTCTCCCTGATCTGGAAACGGCCGTGACAGGTCTGCTGCAGGAGGTTTTGCAATTCCTTGAACCGGCGCGCGGGAACCCAGCCGCCGATGGCGACGGTACGCCGGGTGTAACCGAATTCCCGCTGCTGCTCCAGAAGCTGCATTTCCACCGCTACCGTGTAGCGGCGGTCCCGCAGCAGGGTCGCGTGGGCCCGCAACAAGCCCTCGACCTTGCGGTGCAATTGTCGCTGGCGCCGGTGCAGGCGCGCCCGCAGCCGGTGAATCCTGCCGGCGACGTCGCCCAGCGTTCCCTGCACCCGCCGGAACAGGGGGATTCGGTAAAAAGCGAGATGGTTCAACGACCGTTCCAGGGGTTGCTCCTGCCGGCGCAGGCCGAGCACGGCGATCAGGCTCTGGTTCCCCAGCCGGGCCAGCGGATAGACCCGGCAGCCGCCGGGAAGGGTCGCCAGTTCGGCCAGAGCGGTGGTGGGCAACAGGCCCAAGCGCAGGCAGGAGAGACGCAGATTCGCCAGCGTCGCGAAAGCTCCCTCGACCAGCCGCAGCCGGCGCAGGAACAGGTCGATGGCGACCAGCCGCAGCCGGCAGCGCTGCAGCTGCCGTTGCCGGTCGCGGAGGGCGCCGAGTTGCCCCTGCAGGTCGGCGGCCCAGGCGGCCCAGGCGGGGAAATCGAGCGGCTCGAGAATCCGGCCTACCGCCGATTCCCCAGCCCTCCCCTCCAGGAGCCGGTCCACCCGTCCGATAAATTCCCGGTAGCCGGCCAGCAGGTCCTCCTCTTCGGCCAGGACCCCCTGTTTTTCGGCGCTACCCGCCTCGAGCCGGTAGAGATGAATGATCCGGGCCGCGGCCAGGGCTCTCAGGCTCGCCGCGAGGTCCCGCCGCAACAATAAAATTTCGACCTGCCGCATCGAGCGTGGTCGGAACATGGCTCATCCCTTCAGACTGCTGAGAAAGGGCTTGATCCCGTCAGGCGGAAGGCCATAACGGAGACCGCCCAGAATCCCCTGCAGGTCCATGACCTCCAGTTCCTTGAGAAGCAGCGTGGCGAGCGGAATGGAAATATCGAAGGGAGCGGAAACCAGCTGGCGCCGCAGCTCCCGGTACAGTCGGCGGCGCAGCGCCATTTCCAGGTCTTCACCGGGCTCCTCGCCGGGGACGGCGCGCCGGAGCAGGTTGCGCAGAGCGTCCCCGGGATCGGCCGAGCGCAGGGCGCGGCGCAGCCGCTCGGGGTCGAGCAGCCGGGCCGGCGCCGGCCAGGCGCCGAGAATCCGTTCCGTGTCCAGGTCCGCATCCCGCCCCCGCTGCAGGATGCGCAGGGCGTCGATGGCGGCGCGCAGGCCGAGGATTTCACCGGCCGCGGCGCGATCGAAGGCCGGCAGGCGTTCAATCGCCGAAGCCACCATCTGCCAGTAGGTTCGGATCAGGCCATTTTCGAGGCGGCCGGGGTGGTCCTTTCCCGGCGACGGAGGGTTGGCGTAAAGAAGCTCACGATAGGGGCCGGCCGGCAGTCGCGCGGCCAGGTCGCGGAGGTTGGCGATCTCGCCGGGTTCCGGCAGGGGCGGAGAATCGAGAACCGGCAGGGGTTGCGGGAAAATTGCCGGGGGCGGCGCGCCGAGCACGATCCGGCACAGGCTCTGAAGATTTTCCACCCAGTTGCGTCGCAGATAAGTCCGCAGCAGTTCCGCCGCGGGTTCGGGCAGGGTACGCAGGATCAGCCGGGCGAAGTGGAGAAAATCCAATTGTAGGCGCTGCTCGGTGGCAAAGGGTTCGTTGCCGGGCAGGCGCCGGTCGAGAAGCGCGATGGCGGCTTTTCGGGAGCCGGCCGCAGCCATTTCCGCCAGCTCCTCCGGGCGGAACAGGCGGGTGGCAAGGGCCCGGGAACGGGCGTTGCCGTAGGGATAGGTCAACAGGCGCCCGATCATCCGCCCTCCCCGCTCAGCCAGCCCAGCACCCGGACAACGGCCGTTTCCCGGTTGCGCTGTGCCTGGCGGCTAAGGGCCTCTTTTTGACCGGCGAATCGCTGCTCCATCTGCTCGGCCGTTTCGGCCAGCTCCTTTTCCAGCAGGGCGAGACGTTCCTCCCGTTCCGACGCCAGGCGGCGTTCAGTTTCCCGGCGCACCGCCTGGGCCTGCTCCCGCGAGGTCTCGAGCAGATGGCGGGCCTCGGCCTCGGCTTGTTCCAGCCGGCGTTCTCCTTCCTGTTCCAGTTCGAGGACCGTCCGCAGGTCCGATTTGAGCATTTCCATGGCCGCCTCGTTCCTCCGTTCATCTTGAAAACTATCAGTTTTCCCGGGAGTTTCAAGGTTCGTCGAGGGCGAATGAGGCGTTGCCAACCGTTCCCGGCCGTGGTAAGGTCCGGGCATCCGCCACTACCGTGAGTCCCATGCTCTTCCTCCAGGTCCTCCTCCCCGTTTTTCTGATCATCCTCTCCGGCTTCACGCTGGAGAAGGCCCTGCGTCCTGATTTCAAGACCCTGACCGACTGCTCGCTCTACCTTTTCACCCCGGCCCTGGTCTTCTCCTCGCTGATGCGCCAGGAACTCCGGCCCGACCTGGCCGGCAAACTGTTCCTGTTCATGCTCCTGTATACCGCCGTCATGCTGGCGCTGAGCCGAACCGTGTCCCGCCTGTTGCGGTTCGACACCGACACCCGCAGTGCCCTCGATCTGACCACCGTCGTCATGAACTCGGGCAACTACGGTCTTCCTCTGGCCTACTTCGCCTTCGGCCAGGCCGGCCTGCAGGCATCGATCCTGACTTTCGTCATGTTCAGCATCCCCCTCGGCACCCTGGCCATCGTTCTCGCCCAGGGGAGCAAAGCGCCGCTCGGCCAGGCCCTCGCCAATACGCTGCGAATTCCGATATTTCACGGGGTACTGCTGGCAGTGCTGTTCAAGGCCCTGGGGGTTCAGGTGTCGGGCACCCTGCTGCGTCCTTTCGAGCTTCTCGGCCAGGCTGCGATTCCCCTGATGCTGGTGCTGCTCGGCATGCAGCTGGCGCGCACCAGGCGCCTGGTTCGGCCGGGGTTCCTGGGCTTATCCGGAGCGCTGCGGCTGGTCGCCGCCCCGCTTTTGGCGTGGCTTTTGACGGCCCTGCTTGGGATTCAGGGCGTGGCCCGGGCGGTGGTCATCCTCCAGACCAGCACCCCCTCGGCGGTGCTGCCCCTGCTCTACGCGGTCCGTTTCGGCACCCGGCCCGACCTGGTGGCCAGCGCCATCTTCGTCTCCACCCTCTGCAGCGCTGCCACCCTCACCGTCCTGCTTTATCTTCTCCAATAAAAAAAGGACGCGCCCTAAGGCCGCGTCCGATTTCAGGAAAACTGCAAGCTGCGGCGCCGTTGCCGCAGCAGTCACGGGATCATTTCACCACCCGGGTGGCCAGGCTCAACGCCTGGAAGGGGACGGTCAGGTTGAGTTCCCTGGCGACTTTCATGTTGATCACCAGGGCCACCTTTCTGGGGGTGCGAACCGGGAGTTCCAGGGCCCGCTGATTGCCGGTCAGAATCTGCAGCGCGTGGACGCCGAGCAGTTGTCCCTGTTCGGTGGGGTCCGCCTCCAGGGTGATCAGCGCCCCCATGTCGCTGAGCCCGGGAATCTGCGAGATGACCGGGATTCGTTTCTGGATGGCAGCGCCGAGGACCTGCTGCAGATGCATCTGTAGCAGGGCACTGTCGGCGATATACAGCGCATCGACCCGGGAGCAGATCTCCGCGGTGGCCTGGTCCAGATTCGAGGGTTTGGCGACCCCCTTCCGGACCACTTTGATACCGTAGTTGGCGGCAGCCTTCTCCAAGTCGTTGACCTGCAGGATCGAGCCCTTGTCGTTGGGACTGAACAGGGCACCGAGGGTCTTCTTCTTGACGATGTCGGCAAAGGAGCGGAGCAGAGTTTCCACCGGGGTTTTGTTGCTCACCCCGCTGATGTCGCCGCCGGGGACGGCCAGGTCCTTGACGATGCCGAGCCCGACCGGATCGTAGACGTCAGCGAAGAGGATTGGCAGCGACCGGGCCTCCTGTTTGGCGACCAGGGTCGCCGGAGCACCGTAGGTGACGATCAGGTCGGCGCCGACCCCGACCGCCTTGCGGATACTGTTGGCCCAGGAGATGGGGTCAGGATTGGGGGTCTGTACATAAACGTCGATCTGGTCCTTGGTCAGCCCGCCGGCCTCCAGGATTTTCAGGAAGGCATCATTGGCCTGCTGATAGCGCAGCAGATCGCCAGTGATGACCACCGCGACGAACTTAGTTTTGGCCATAGCCGGGGTCGCAACCGCCGCGCCGGCCAGAAACATCCCCGTGAGCAGAAAAACGAACAGACTGCGACATCTCATACCAAAGCCCCCGGCCTCCCCCTTCAAGCCCATCACCAGGCACGAGCCAGGGTCACGGTAACGGTCTGGGCCGACCCCTCGAACAACCCGGAAAGATCGTCATTGTAATCGTCATAACTGTAGCGGCCCGAACAGGTCCAGTATCGCCCCAGCTTCCAGTCGAGGCCAGCCAGGATTCCGAACTGCTGAATATCGAAGGCCGAGAGATCCCGCAACTGGTCGGACGTGACGGGCCGGGGAAGAACCATCCCGCCGCTTACCGGATAATCCATGACGGTGGCGAATTCGGGATCGTAATGGGCTCTGGAGTGGCTGTAATGCCCTTCCAGCAGGGCGCCAAGGGGCTTGGCGATCTGCCAGTTGGCCGCGGCCGTGGCGGTATGAACCTGCTGCTGGTAGGTTACGCCGGAATCTTCGAGGGTCAGCTGGTTAACGGTGTCCTGGCCGAACACCAGATCCTGAACGATCCGGTTCCGGAAATACCCGTAGTTGAGGCTGATATGCAGGGTTTTCCCGGCGGCCATCCAGACGCCGGCGCCGACGCTGCCGTCCAGGTTGCGCCGCTTGATGGGATAGTCGGTCAGAGTGCTGGCGGCATTTTCCTGGAATTGGGAAGTCTCGTTGTTTTCGTTCCAGGCTACCCGGCCGTTGACCATGGCCCCCCAATGGCCCCCGGCTGTCCAATTCAGGGATGCGTATCCCTCGTGGCCCCGGGCGATGGTGGTGGCGTAGGCCGGGTCGTCGGAGGTCCGGTACTGGTACCAGGTGTTGATCTTCAGCCCGCGGAGGGTGGCGGGATGGATGTAGGCGCTCAGCCGATAGGTGTTCTGGGTCTCCTTCGCCGGCAGGTCCCAGGCGGTAGCGTCGCCGGGCGCCCCGGTGTTGCTGCGGTCGATATCGACCCGCCGATAGGCCCCTTTGAGGGTCAAGGTCCGGTTCGGTCGCCAGCTCCCCGTCGCGGAATACCAGGCGCGGGTCAGGTTGATGCTGTCGCGGACCGTTATGCTGGTGAGGGTATAGCTGTTTGGATCGGCGAGAACGTCGTTAAGGACCTGGGTGTTGTTGTTGTTGGTATCCATGTCCAACAGCCGGTAGCGGAGGTTGAAAGTCCAGTTGGGATTCGGTATGTAGGTCACGTCCCCCACGGTTTTGGTAAAGTCGGTTTCCGCTTCAACAGGGGTCACCGTCGTCAGGTCCGACTGGTTCTTGCGGGTGCCGTAAGTGAAGCTGGCCGCGGCATTTAAACCGCCGGCCAGGGAGGTATGGGCCTTGATGGTGCTCTCCAGCAGCCGGGCATCGGGGACCTCGTCGTGCTGTAAAAGCGCCGGATTCGTTGTGCGGTAGGTATGCGGCTCGAAGGTATCCTCGGGGATCGCTTCGCGGTTGCGAAACAGCCGTACCAACTGTTCGAAAATCAGATCGACGGGCCCGAGATGGGCATCCACAGAGCCCTTGAACTCTTCGGTCACCCGATCGATGGTCCGACTGCGGCTTTGTTTGTGGCAACCACCGCAGCTTTCATCCACGTAGCGCAGCTGCTTTTGCCCCACCCGGTTCAACCGCCAGTAGGAGAGATTGACGTGGGCGGGATAGTTGGGGAGCTTCCCCCGGACCGCGACGGACGACTGCTGGACCTCCATGTGGTAAACGCTGCCGGGGTTCTGGTCGCGCACGGTAAGGGGCGGGGTGCCCGTGACCGGGTTGGTAATGGTTTGGGTCGGATAGGGGATGTGGTCGAGGTTGTGGTAGAGACTTTCGCCGTAGGCGTTCACCCGCAACAGCCCCCTATCGTCAAAATGGAGCTCGGCATTGTAGTCGGCGTCGTTCAGGTAGTTGCCTTCCAGGATGAAATGTCGTTCCTGGCTGAAGGCGTTGATCCCGATGCTGCCGGCCACCGAGTCCTTCTGGCGGGTATACTCGGCAGCGCGACCGACCACGCCATCAGCGTCGGCTACTCGATAGCCGAGAGAGAATCGGGAGCTGTAAACGGGTGCGTTCGCGCCTTCGTCGTCGGCCGTGGCCCTGACGCCGGAGCCCAGCAGTAAGGTCGCGGTCAGCAACGTGACCAGCATGATCTCAGTTTTTCCACTAAGTCCCACAACAATTCTCCTGCCCAATGAAATATCGATAACAATTCAGCTTCGTCGCCCCCAGCTCAGCGGGCGATGAAGCTGCCATGCCCTTTCCCCGAGGGGATGTCGGTGCCGTGAATCTGCGAGTGGCAATCGGTGCAGCGGCTGTAGAAAGCCGGCTTGAAATTGGCACTGGGATCGTCGGGGTCCGTCGCCAGGGCCTGGTGGTGACTGTCCTGGTGGCCGGCATGGCATTGCAGGCAGAGGAATGGCTGGGCGACGGTGAGGAGATTGTCGTTGGGGGAACCGTGCGGCTTGTGGCAATTAGTGCAGTCTTCGGTCAGGTCGCCATGCTCGTAGACGAAGGGGCCCTGCCGTTCCATATGGCAGCGGGTGCACATCTCCTTGATGGTGGCGCCGCGGAGTAGATGATCCTGCGGACTGCCGTGCGGATTGTGGCAGTCGGTGCAGCCCATTTTGTGTTCGGGAACCGGGTGGTGGGAGAACTGGGAAAATGCCATGCGGATGTCCTGATGGCATTTGAAGCAGAGATCGGCCACCTCCTGGCGGCTGACCTTCTGCTGCGGGCCCTGGTGGAGTTTGTGGCAATCGAAACAGGAGACGCCGCCATTGGCATGGCAGCTGGCGTTCCAGTACTGCAGGTTGGGGGTCGAAGAGGCCGAGTGGCACTTCAGGCAGATCAGGGCCTGGGCCTGGGGAGGGAGGTCCTTGAGCTGAAGAAGGGTTTCGAACTCGCAGCGCCCTTTTTCCTTGGCGTGTTGGACCGCCAGGCTGCCGGGACCGTGGCAGGATTCGCAGTTCACCAGCGGCAGCCCGGAACTGGCCTCGATCTGCTCACCGTGGACGGACTCCTTGAAATCCTCGGCGATCTTGTCGTGGGCATGGCACTTGGCGAGGCACTGGTCGTTGCCGATGTAGTCAGCATCGAGACGACCGACGATCATCCGTTCGTAGTCGCGAACCGGCAACAGCGGGTGGTCACTGCGCAGGCTGGTGACATCGCTGCAGGCGGTGGCGGCCAGAATCAGCAGGGCTGCGCCCAAAAAGGCGAGATAGCGCAAGGGAGGACCTCCTGGACAGGAATGGCAATTCCATTCGTTCGGCAGACCGGTGATCGCCGACGACACTCCAGATGGTCATGCAAGATTCATGAAAATATGGTCACCCGCCGGCAAGTTCCCACAATATCGGCACTTCATGGGGGTTTTTTTCGCTGTTGCCGGTTAATCCGTTGACGGAAACGGGCAAATAACCGGCTGCCGAGACGGCGACGACGTCAAACCGCTGACACTGCGGCAGAGGCGGCTCAGAACAGGGTACCGACCACCGTGCCCAGGGCCGACACCGTCCCGGAGTCGTTGAGCCCATCGGCCGCTTTCTCGACCTTGTTGAGGGTGGCCTTGGCGTCGCGATAGAGATCGTCGTCATTCACCAGGTGGCCGAGGGTACCGCTCCCTTCGTCGATCTTGGCGGCGATGCTGGCGAGTCTGGACATCGTCTGCTGCGTATTTTGGTAGAGCTGGTCATCGTTGACCAGCCGCCCGAGGCTCCCCTCCCCGCGGTTGACCTTGCCGCTGATGTCGCGGATATTCGCCAGCGCGTCGCTGGCATCGTTATAGAACCGATCCTCGGTCAGAAGTTTGCCGAGACTCCCCTCCCCCGCCTTAAGTCGCTGGGAAATATCCTGGAGATTGGCGGCCACCTGGCTGACATGGTTGTACAGGGCCGGATCATTGAGGAGCTTGCCGAGGCTTCCCTTGCCGGTCTCGAGGCGCGCGGAGACCTCCTTGATGTTGGTGACTGCGGCGGTCAGTTCCTCGTACAGGTGGGGATCGTTGACCAGCCGGCCCAGGCTCCCTTCGCCCTTGTCGACTTTGGTGGCAATGCTCTCCAGCCGGGCCACGGCATCGACGAAGCTGGTCCGGGTCTCCTCCAGCATGGTGCCGAGGGTGCCGAAGACCCGTTCCTGGTTTTCGTCGAGATGGGTGATGAGCTGGTCGATGTTGGCCCCTTCCCGCGACGGAATTTCGGCGCCGGCAGGCAGCGGCGGGCTTTGCGGTGAGCCGAACTGGAGACCGAGGAATTGACCGCCGAGCAGATTCATCTGGCGGATCGAGGCCAGTGAATCCTCGCGGATGTCGGTGCCGGCAACCACGTAGAAATCGACCCGGACCTTGTCGGCTTCAAGGGAAATGCGACGGATTTTCCCGACCTCGACGCCTGCGAGGCGTACCGGGTCGCCGGCCTTGATCCCGACTGCCGAGTGGAAATGGGTGTGGTAGTCGATCTGGGTTTCGAAGGGGTGCCAGTCTTCGACCAGCTCGATCATCACCGCCAGAGCGACCAGCGCCACGAGAAAGAAAATTCCGACTTTCTGCTCGGTTGACAGGGTCATTTCAATCCTCTCCCTTGATCCCCTTGGTGGTCGTATAGATGAAGTTGCGCACCAGCGGGTTCTGGCTGGCCTTGATTTCCTCGGGCGTACCGACTTCGACAATCCGCCCCGCGCTGATCATCGCGATCCGGTCCGAGAGGTACATGGCGAAATTCAGGTCGTGGGTGACGATGATGGTGGTCAGATTGACCTGCTGTTTCAGATTCTGGATGACCCGGGCCAGCTCGTCGGAAGTGACGGGATCGAGTTCCGCGGTCGGTTCGTCATAGAGGATCAGGTCGGGGTTCATCGCCAGCGAACGGGCAATCGCCACCCGTTTTTTCATCCCCCCCGACAGTTCGGAGGTTGGCACCTCCTCCTTGCCGGCCAAACCGACCAGCCGCAGTTTTTCGCGGATGATCCGGCGGACCCGCGCCTCGCTGCAGACCTGCTTCTCTCTTAGCCAGAGGCCGACGTTTTCCCCCACGGTCAGGCTGTTGAAGAGGGCCGAGGACTGGAAGACCATGCTGTAGCGATAGCCGCCGGCCCCGGCGGAGGGAACCGGAGAGAGAATACTGCGACCATCGATCTCGATTTCCCCCTCATTCGGACGCATCAGCTTGGCCAGGTGCTTGAGCAGCACGCTCTTGCCGGTACCGGAAGGGCCGATGATGGAGAAGGTTTCCCCAGCCCGGATGTCAAGATTGATGTCGTGCAGGATCTGCTGCCCGGCAAAGGACTTGGAGAGGTGGGCGATGTGGACGTCGACCCCTTTCGAGGCTTCGTAGGGAGTGCTGAGTGGTCCTTCGACAAAGGTCGCTCCGGTAAAGGCGTGGACCAGCCGGGAAAAGAGGCTGGGCTTGCCGCCTGCGAGTTGGCGATGGGGTAGGGAATCCGGCATGTCGTCCCTAGAGCATGAAGCGGGTGAGGAAATAGTTGGCGACGAAGATCATCAAAAAGGCGACCACCACGGCCCTGGTGGTCGATTCGCCGATGCCCCGGGCGCCGCCGCTGGTCCGGAAACCGACGTAGCAGCCGACTTGGGCGATGATCCCGCCGAAGACCGTGGCCTTGAGCAGCCCCTTGAAAATGTCCTGGTAGCCGAGCGCCCGCACCATGGTGTCGTAGTAGACGGTGAACGGAACGTTGATCACCGGATTGACGCTGCTGACCAGCCCGCCGCCGGCGATGCCGATAATGATGGTGAAGACGACCACCATCGGCACCCCGACCAGGCAGGCGATCAGCCGCGGCATGGCCAGGTAGCGCACCGGGTTGATCTCCAGGGTCTTGAGGGCGTCGATCTCTTCGTAAACCTCCATGGCCCCGACTTCGGCGGCCATCGCCGAGCCGACCCGTCCGGCCAC
>Ga0210142_1000063_pt1 | contig 24281 bp, 11 predicted proteins | sample Goodyear_PhragC__FD_184869 | JGI IMG/M metagenome (GOLD analysis project Ga0210142, IMG submission 184869) | Wetland microbial communities from San Francisco Bay, California, USA, that impact long-term carbon sequestration - Goodyear_PhragC_D2... | ecosystem: Environmental > Aquatic > Marine >...
TCGATGTTTTTCGCCACCGTGATGACCGTTTCCTGCACGACTTCCTGTGCTTCAGTATCGGTAAGACCCGATTTACGTGCCGCTGAGTAGATAAGTTTCCAGTAGGTGTCGAAGAATTCCTGCCATCGCAGTTGATCTTTCCAATCGGCCAGCCGCTCGACGAGACTGCGTCGCGTGGCGAGCAAGCTGGGCTGCTTCATACGGATGTTCTAATCCCGGGAAGCGACCCTGGGCAAGGTGGATCGGCTTCTCCGAAGACGATGAAAATGGCGAAGCCTAATCAAATTCTGAGCGCGTTTGGGATGCCGCCTTCCACGATTTTTTTCTGAAAGATTTCGGGATGGCGCCCGTATTCCCCTCATGAAAATGCCCGAACTTCTCTCAAAACTCACCAGACCCATGTCTCGTATCGCTGAGGCCCTGCGTCGATTTGGCGAGCTAATTTTTGGCAATATTTCCTGGCGACCACCGGCTTGGGTGAATCGAACCGCCGACAGGTGGACTCGCATCGAGCGGGCTCATCCGAAACTAATTCTGTCAGCTATCACGGCGCTCGTTTTGATCTCCTGTGCCGGAGCGTGGACCTGGAATTGGTATTCGCATCTGCCGAAACCGAAAAGAGTTTCGGCGAAGATTATTCCAATTGAAGTCACAAAACTGGAGAAAGAACTGAAGTTTCCTCCGCTAACAGTGCATTTCAGCGAATCTGCCGCACGCTTGGAAGATCTAAAGAAGCCATCTGTGCAGGGCGTACGACTCGAGCCCCATCTGAATGGTACATGGCACTGGACTCAGCCAGACACTCTCGTGTTTGAACCGGCCGAGGATTGGCCGGCAGATCAGAAACTCAGAGTAATCTTCGAGAGAAACTTCTTCCCGCGCCACATCGTGATGGAGCAGCTTGTCTATGAAACACAAACGCCGCCATTTTCCATCGCCATCAAGCAACTCGAGATTTACCAGGACCCCACGAATCCGGCGCGACGCGAAATCAGCGCGACTTTGGAGCTGACGCACTCGGTTGATCCTGGCGAACTGGATCGATACGTCCAGCTCGCAATGACGGGTGGCTCAAACATTTTTGCGCCTAACGATCCCGCGCCACATTTCACAACCACCTATGGCTTGCATCGTCGTCTGGCGTATCTGCACAGCTCTCCCATCGTTCTGCCGGACCACGACGATTTTCTCAAACTGACGGTTGCGAAAGGAGTCCGCACCGCCCAGGGCGGTGCGCAAACGCGCGACTCAATCGAGCAGAAACTCCGGATTCCGTCAGTAGCGTCAATGTTTCAGATCGATGCGATTCAGACGACTATTGCACGCAATAAAAACGGCGAGCCGGAGCAAATAATCGTCCTGAATACTACCGCCGAAATCAGTACGCGCGAACTGGCGAAGGCGCTTCAAATCCGAATGCTACCGAAACGCAAACTCTCCGATGCTGAAAAAGCCGCCGAGATTGAAACGGAAGGAGATCTCAATGAAACCTCCGAAGATTCTGCGGCTTCCAGCGACGAAACTGATTCCGAAGAAGAGTCGGTTGGGTCACAGGTAAAGGAAACCGAACGTTGGAAAAGTGCCACTGACGTTCCGGATGACGTTCTTGAGGCCGCACGGAAAGTGGCATTTACACTCGTGGAATCCGAGAAGCCACAAGATCGCCAGCATGCATTTCGGATTCAGGTCGAAACCGATGGGGAACTTTACGTTCGCGTAAACAAAGGCGTGCGCTCATTTGGCGGCTTTCCTCTTAGTGAGGATTACAACGCCGTAGTCGACATTCCGGCATTGCCGCGGGAAGTTCAGATTGAGGGCCAGGGTGGATTACTCGCGCTCAACGGCGAACAAAAATTGTCGATCCGCTCCCGCGGGCTTGGCGCGATCGAGTATGAAATCGCCCGGGTCGCCACGACACAGATCAACCATCTTGTCAGTCAGACCGAGGGCGAATTCCAACATCCCCGGTTTCAAGTCTCAGACCTCTTCAACGAGGAAAACATTTCGCGTATCGCGCTCGAACATCAGGGGATCGTGCTGGAGAACAAATGGAAAGCAAATTATTCGGCGTTCGATTTCTCCGGGCATTTGCGCAAACCGGCTGACGGTGGCAGCGAGCGAGGCCTCTTTTTTGTAACGGCCCGTGGCTGGGACTCAGCAAGGAAAAGATCGATTAAAGCTGTCAAAGACTCACGCTTTATTCTCGTCACCGACATTGGAATTCTGACGAAGAAGAACGCCGACGGCACTCACGAGGTGTTTCTCATGTCGATCAAGGAAGGAGCGCCGCTGCCGAATGTGGCAGTCGACCTTCTGGGAAAAAACGGCATTCCTATTCAAAGCGCCACAAGCGATGCCAATGGCCATTGCGCCTTTGGCTCAGTCGACAAATCAACGCGCGATAAAACACCAGTCGCATTCGTAGCGCACAACGGTGACGACGTATCGTTCATTCCGTACGCACGCGAAGACCGGCAGTTGAACTTTTCGCGATTCGACATCGATGGCGTTGACAGTGTCCTTCCGGAAAATCTCGATGCGTTTGTGTTTACCGAGCGAGGCGTCTACCGGCCTGGCGAGGAGGTTCATGTTGGCATCGTGGTGAAGCAGCGTAACTGGAACGGCAAGCTAGAGGGACTTCCCGTTGAAACCGAAGTGGTCGACGCGCGAGACCACACGGTTCAAACCAGGAAAATCAATTTGCCTGGCAGCGGATTCACCGAGCTGACTTATCAAACGGGCAATGATTCCCCGACAGGTCTCTACGCTTTCAACGTTTACCTCCTTAAGAACAGCAGGCGCTCAACGTTGCTCGGCTCGACGACTGCAAACGTTAAAGAATTCCTGCCGGATCGAATGAAGATCGAAACGCGCCTTTCGCAAAATGCGCTACACGGTTGGATCCAACCAAAGGACATGCGCGCTGCGGTTATGCTTGCAAACCTTTATGGAACGCCGGCAACCGATCGCAAGGTAAGCGCACAAATCGACCTAACGCCGAGCGCGTTCTCTTTCTCAGATTTTCCAGGCTACGTCTTCTTTGATCCGCTTTTGGACCAGAAAAAGGAACGGCATGAACAGACGATCGTGCTTGGTGAAAACAAAACCGATGCCCTCGGCCAAACAGAATTCGATCTGCAGCTTGAACGTTTCGCCGACGCCACTTACTCAATGCGTTTTATCGCAGAAGGATTCGAGGCGGAAGGCGGCCGCAGTGTCATCGGCACGGTGGACGCCCTCATTTCGGCTTTACCTTATGTGATCGGCTGCAAACCGGACGGCGAGTTGCGCTTCATTGAGACGAACAAACCGCGCGTGGTCGATCTTGTCGCAGTCGATCCGCAACTGAAACGCATCGCGCTTGCAAACGTGACTGCCAATGTGATTGCGCAGGAACATGTGTCCGTTTTGACCAAACAGGAAAGCGGCAACTTTGCCTACGAATCGGTTCTGAAAGAGCGCGTCACAAAATCGGAAAAGATTTCTGTTTCCGCCAATGGTCTTCACTACGTGCTTCCCACGGAAGAGCCGGGCAATTACGTTTTCGAGCTGCGCGATGACCACGATCGGCGCCTCGCGAAGCTGCAATTTTGTGTCATTGGTCGCGGCGCGGTTTCGGGGACACTGGAAAAAAATGCCGAGCTGCAGGTAAAACTCGATCGTGCGCAGTACAATAGTGGCGACGAAATCGCCGTCAGCATCACCGCGCCCTATGTCGGCAGTGGCTTAATCACGATCGAGCGGGATCACGTTTACCAGCAGGAATGGTTCCGTGCGGACTCGGCAAGCAGCGTCCAGCATATTCGCATTCCGGATAACTTCGAAGGCAGCGGTTACATCAACGTGGCATTCGTCCGGGCGCTTGATTCGAAGGAAATTTTCATCAGCCCACTGAGCTACGGCGTCGTTCCATTTACCGCGAACAAAGAAAAGCGCCGGCTCAATATTGAAATCGATGCAGCAGCTACTGCGATACCGGGCGAACCATTGCACATCAGCTACAAAACGGATCGACCGGGTAAGATCGTTGTTTTCGCCGTAGACGAAGGGATTCTGCAAGTTACTGATTACAAAACACCGGACCCGCTCGGATTTTACTTTCGCAAATGCATGCTGCGCGTCGACACCGCGCAAATTGTCGACCTGATTATTCCTGAGTTTTCGCTGTTGCGTTCGGTGTCGGCGTTCGGTGGCGGCGGCGACGTTCAACGTTTGAATCCCTTCAAGCGCGTCACGGACAAGTCTGTGGTGTTTTGGTCGGGTATTATCGATGCCGACAACACGAAGCGCGAAATTGTTTACGATGTTCCGGATTACTTCGACGGCACATTGAAGATAATGGCTGTGGCGATCGCGGATGACGCGGTCGGCTCGGCCGAGCGCGAGGCGCTGATTCGTGGGCCATTTGTAATTACACCGAGCGTCCCGGTGCTGGCTGCGCCTGGAGACGAATTCGAAGCCGGCGTCACTGTTGCCAATAGCGTCGAGGGTTCAGGCCCGAACGCGAAGGTTGAACTGCGCGTTCAAACCAATGAGCGAGTGGCGATAAAAGGGGACGCATCGTTGAGATTAAATATCGCCGAGGGTCGCGAGCAGACAGCGGTCTTCAGATTTCGCGCCACCGACAAGCTTGGCTCGGGCGAAATCACTTTCGTGGCGAACGCAAGCGGACAACGAACGACGCGTCGCGCCAGTCTCAGCGTGCGGCCAGCCGTTCCCTACATGACAGACGTCCGCAGCGGCAGCTTCAGAGACAAAGTCGAAATTCCGCTGAGCAGAGAGATGCACCCCGAGTTTCGCACGCTCGATGCAACAGCGTCAGCGCTGCCGCTCGGCCTCGCCCGTGGTCTCGATGCATATCTGAAAGATTTCCCGTTTGGCTGCAGCGAACAGATCACCAGCGGCGCATTTTGCCGGTTGCTGCTGGCTAACGAAGCCGACTTTGGTTTGAGCCGCGCTGAAATTAATACACAACTGGAACGCACGTTCAGCATCCTGGCGAGGCGTCAAAACGACCAGGGCGGTTTCGGCTACTGGGCGCCGGAGACTGGCGATTCCATCAGCTTTGTGTCGGCGTATGTGATGGATTTTCTGAGTGAATCGAAGGCGGCGGGTTTCGTGCCGCCGGCGGACATGTTTGCGAGTGGGCTGCGCAACCTGCAAAAAATGGTGACACGCGATCCTGCGAATCTTGCTGAAGCGCGCACCATCGCCTACGGGATCTACACTCTTACGCGCGAAGGGGTCATCACGACCAATTACATTCTAAATCTTCGCGATTTCCTTGATAAAAACGCGAAGGATCAATGGCAAAACGATGTCGCCGGCGTCTACCTTGCCGGCGCACTCCATCTTCTCCATAAGGACAGCGAAGCCGAGCGATTAATCGACAGTTACAAGATGGATAATCGCAAGGGCGTTGCGCGCGACGATTTCTGTCAGCCACTCGGCATGAATTCGCAATACATTGCAGTGATTGCGCGAGAATTCCCGGCGCGGCTGCGCAAAATCTCAGCCGACCAATTCCAAAACATCCTGAAGCCGATTGGGGACGGCGATTTCAATACACTTTCCTCTGCTTATGCAGTTCGCGCTTTGAAAGCGTACTCGCATGCTGTGGCGCAAAATCCGCCGGAATTGAAAATCGCTGAGGTGACCAGGAACAAGAATGAAACCCGGCTGACAAGCGGAACAAAGCCCCTTTTGCGCGCGAAATATTCCGGCGATGCGACCGCTTTGCGGTTCGCGAGTAACCGGCGGCTGAACGGGCCGGGTGCATTTTTCCAAGTCGTTGAAGCAGGATTCGATCGGCACATCCCGACCGAGCCGTTGACAAACGGCCTGGAAATTTACCGAAAGATTCTGGGCAAAAATAACGAAGCCGTTACGGGAGCGAATCTTGGGGCGCCGATCCATGTGCGGCTGCACATCCGCAGTTTGCAAGCGCAACCGATCCCCAACGTCGCAATCATCGATCTCTTGCCCGGCGGATTCGAAGTTATCGATTCCTCCGCACGCACCGGGGTTAGTTCTGTGCATGGCGTCGATTACGTCGATGTCAGGGAAGACCGCGCCATATTTTTCGTGACAGCGCCAACGGACGCGCTTGAGATCGATTACCAAATCAAATCGTGCAACCGCGGCCAGTTCGTTGTGCCGCCGGTATTCGCGCAGTCGATGTACGATCGGAACGTCAAAGCACGCGGCGTTGGCGGAAAAATCACCGTGACCGAATGATGGCGCTCCGTAAAATCTTGCGACCTCTGCTGGTCACCTGCGCGTTACTCAGCGCAGTCTGGATCGCGCTACCGAAACCGCCATTGCTCGAAGGCATTTCGTTTTCGCAGTCCGTGCGCGACCGGAACGGAAAATTGCTACGGGTCACGCTGGGTCACGACCAAAAATTCCGGATTTGGACGCCGCTCGAGGAAATTTCACCGGACCTCATCGCCGCAACGCTCCGCTATGAAGATAAATACTACGCACATCATCCCGGTGTAAATCCGATAGCACTCGCTCGGGGCGCGCTGGAACTTCTTCGTTTGCATCGAGCGACGACAGGCGGATCGACCATCACCATGCAACTGGCCCGCCTTCGTTTTCACCTTCATACGCGAAGTATTTCCGGAAAGCTCGAGCAAATCATGCGGGCGCTCGAGTTGGAGCGGCATTACTCAAAGCGCCAGATCCTGGAAGCGTATCTGAACCTCGCACCGTACGGACGAAACATCGAAGGAATCGGCGCCGCGAGCCAGATTTATTTCGGTAAGCCTGCCTCGAAATTAACCCGGCCAGAAGCAATCTCGCTCAGCGTGATTCCGCAGAGCCCAAGCCGGCGCGCGCTACATACCGCTCGCGACAATGAATCGGTGAATATTGCTCAATCCAATTGGTACGATCGCGCCGGAATCGACACCGATGCGGAATTTTCAATGCGTGATTTTCGCGCGCGGATGCAAACAGACCGAAAACTTCTTGCGCCTCATTTCGTACAGCAAATCCTCGAAGCTACTCACGGGCGCGGTCAAATCCTAACCACACTCGATTTGGAAAAGCAGCAGGCGATTGAGCGAAGGGTTAAGGATTATGTGGCGACCAGTCGCAATAGGGGAATCAAAAACGCTGCAGTGTTTTTGATCGATACGCGCACGATGGACGTGCTGGCCCAAGTTGGTTCGGCAGATTTTAACAACCTCGCCATTGACGGTCAGGTAGATGGAACACGCAGTCTGCGCTCGCCAGGGTCAACCTTAAAGCCTTTGGTTTACGCGCTCGCGCTTGAGCAAGGATTGATTCATCCCTTATCGATTTTGGCAGACGCCCCGCGAAGTTTCGGCGATTACAATCCGGAAAATTTCGATCGCGAATTTCTAGGACCGATTCGCGCCTGCGACGCTCTCGCGCGAAGTCGCAATGTTCCAGCGGTCGAGCTCGCGTCGCATCTTGTTCATCCCACGCTTTACGAATTTCTGAACTCCGCCGATGTGCATTTGGCCAAGCCGGAATCCTTTTATGGCCTCGCGCTGCCGCTTGGTGGGGCGGAGCTTTCGCTGCAGGATTTAGTCCGGCTTTATGCCGCGCTTGCCAACAATGGTGAACTGCGCCCGCTTCGACTCATACGTCCCGCGGTCGAACACCGCGGCGCACGCGACTCGAACTTGACGGCTTTAAGCCGTCAAGTTTCCACGCAGACAGGATCAAATCGTGCGCGAAAAGAGCATGGTAAACGCGTCCTTTCACCGGAATCGGCATTTCTCACTTTGGAAATGCTTGGCAACGTGCCGCGGCCGGAAATGAATTGCGCGGACGGGAGCCGCGAAGCGCCAGTCTATTGGAAGACTGGAACTTCACACGGTTTTCGTGATGCATGGTCGATTGCGGTCTTCGATCATTACGCGTTAGGCGTCTGGATTGGAAATTTCGATGGTCGCGGAAATCCTGCGTTTATAGGGCGCACCGCGGCAGGGCCGCTATTGTTTCAAATTATCGATACTCTGCGTGCAGCATGGCCTGAACCGACCGTGCCGCATGAACCCCCGCCTGGAGCAAATTTAAAGCGGGTAGAGTTCTGCGCATTGTCGGGTGATCTTCCGAATCGGTTTTGCACACAGCGTGTGAAGGACTGGTTCATTCCGGGCGTGTCACCGATCAAAACCTGCCGTGTCCATCGTGAAGTCCTGGTCGATGCCGCGAGCGGCCTGCGCGTGCCAGTCGATGATGGCACACGGCAGCTACGACGGGAAGTCTACGAATTCTGGCCCGGCGAATTTCTAACGCTTTTCGAGCGCGCCGGCATTCCACGCAGGATACCTCCGCCTTTTATAGGGGGTACTGGCAGCGAATTGGCGAGTCGAGTCGGACAGAAACCGATAATTGTCTCGCCAAGTAACAAAGAGATTCTGCTTGCGTCGACAAGAACGATTCCGTTACGTGCGAAAACCGATAGCGACGTCCGCGAGGTCTTTTGGTTTGCCGGCAGGCAATTCGTTGGCAAAGCAGCACCGAATCAAGTTCTGGAGTGGGGGGCACGCGTTGGCGATTACGAAATCACGGCACTGGACGATCATGGCCGGTCCGGTTCGTATAATATCGTTGTGCGATGAGAACACTGCGACGTGAGGATGTTTGCCAGGCCAAATACATTCAGGCATTCACGATAAGACCCGCCATGGCTAGTCTGTAATCCTTGACAAATTGAAGGCGTGCTGTGCTAGAAGGCTAGTGCGGGCGAGCATCAGTCGCGGGTTTATGAAATCTTTGGTTCAAGGTTTTTTGTTCATTGCGCCCGCTGTGTGGTGTGTCGCTCTGTCTTTCGCCCAGGTCAACGTGACGCAGGAACATAACAATCCTTCTCGAGACGGCGTTTACATCGATTCAGGTTTTACACCTGCGAATGCTGCCGGTCTGACGCGCGACTTGGATTTTGATGGCACGATTTTTGGCCACGTTTACGCCCAACCGCTTTACCTCGAGCGCGGCCCAAATGGGCCAATGATTATGGCCGTTACCGAGTCGAACAACGTCTATGCTCTCAACGCCACAACCGGTACTGTGATTTGGCAGCGGACCGATCTTGGTCCATCGGTTACTTCGGGTCTTCCGTGCGCAAACATTAATCCTGTAGGGATCACCGGCACGCCAGTTATTGATCTCGCTTCCCGATCACTTTTTTTCGATGCATTAATCGATGGCCCCACCAAGAAGCACTTCATCTATTCGTTAAACGTGAACACCGGGGCTACGAATCCGGGCTGGCCGGTGGATGTGAACGCCGCTGCCGCTTACAACGGCCTGGCCTTCAATTCCCTGGTACAGGAAGAACGAGGCGGACTTGCTCTTGTGAACAGGACTCTGTACGTGGCTTACTCCGGCTATTCGGGGGACTGCGGAAGCTATCATGGCTGGGTCGTTGGCGTGGACATTACCAATCCTTCAAGTGTCGGAGCATGGGCCACTGCGGCGATTGGCGGCGGAATCTGGGGGCATGGCGGCGTTGCAAGTGATGGCGCCAATATGTTCGTCGTTACGGGCAATACCTTTAATACCGGCGGTAACTGGATGGGAGGAGAAGCAATTATTCGATTGCAAACGGGCCCCGCATGGACGGGTCAGCCGACCGATTACTGGGCGCCGACCAATTGGATAAATCTCGACAACAGCGACACAGATCTCGGCGGCATCAACGCGACGGTGATCGACGTACCTGGAGCTACACCATCGGAGCTTGTGCTTGCGCTCGGCAAAGATGGTTATGCCTATTTGGTTGATCGCAATAACCTCGGCGGTATCACCGTTCCGTTGGTGCAAGCCAATGTCTTTGCTGGAGGGAACAGAGGTACATCCGCTGTCACTTACAGAACGAGCGAGGGAACATATTTTGCCTTTCATAACGATGGCGGCGGGCCACTTGCTGCTTACAAGATCACGGCGACAAATCCCCCGACGATCGTGGGAGCATGGAGCGTAAGCCAAAGCGGCCGGGGATCGCCCTGGGTCACAACGACGGATGCCACAAACAATTTTATTGTGTGGGTTGTGGGAACTCAGGGTGACCAGCGTTTGCGCGGATACGACGCAGATACCGGGCAGGTCATTTACGCAGGCGGTGGCCCTAACGAGTTAATGAACGGCACTCGCCAGTGGAACGCAGGTATTGTTGCTCGCGGTCGGATCTATTTCGCTGCCGATAACAAGGTCTATGCCTTTAAGCTACCAACGTCCGCTCCTGCACAAACGCCCCGGCCTCGACCCACCCCGGCGTCGCGTCCAACTCCGTAGCGCGGCATAAAGCGTCGTGCCCTTTAGGCGAGGACCGCGGTGCAGTGAAATCGCGAGACCTTTAACCGACGGGGAGACGATTCATCTTGTCAGGCCCCAGCGCAGCCTGTGATCGTGACTTAATTTGGGGCCGTCGCCGATTTTCGCAATGTCGCCGCGCCCTCTTGAATCAATGCATCAAGCTTGTGAAGGTCAATCGGCTTCACCAGGTGATGTTGGAAGCCCGCTTCACGACTTCTAAGAATATCTTTTTCCATGCCGAAACCGGTAAGAGCAATTCCAAGTGGCGGCCGTCTGGAATGGAGCTTTTGTATCAGCTCAATTCCACTCCCGTCGGGCAATCCCAGGTCGCTGATGAGCACGTCGAATTCCTCTTTGGCACTCAGTTCGAGTGCAGATTGAGAAGTGAGTGCTGAGCTCACGTGATATCCGCGTTGCCGAAGCAGATTGGTGAGCGATCGATTTGTATCTTCGTGATCTTCAACCAGCAAAATCCGCATGGGCTGTCGCTGCGCCAATCTGGGCGAAATAGTCGGCGTTGTTTTTGCTTCGGTCTTTTCGCAGGTGGGGAAGACTAACGTAAACGTCGCGCCTTTATTCCGTCCCAGGCTTTGCGCTGTGATTGTTCCCTTGTGGGCTTCTACAAGCGTCTTACTAATGGCTAACCCGAGGCCGAGGCCTCCGGTTTGGGTCCGGCCTCCCTGCTCAAATGCGTCGAAGATTTTGGGTAACGCTTCCGGTTCGATTCCCATCCCGGAATCAACAATTTCCGCGCGAAGTTCGCCGCCTGAATCGTTGGTCGTGGTAATAGTGATTTGGCCATTCTTTGGCGTGAATTTCACCGCGTTGTTGATCAGATTCCAAAAAATCTGCTGCAATCTCGCAGGATCAGCTTGCATATGGACTTTTTTTGCGCCGAGCTTCAGGGAGTACTTCAAATTCTTGCGATCAATTTCCGGCTGACAGATTTTGAGTGCGCTTTGCAATAAGGTGTGGGCATCCACAACCTCAAAGTTGAGCTGCACCTTGCCACGGTCGATTCGAGTTAGATCCAGTAAATCGTCGATCAGGCGCGCCTCTAATTCCACATTCCGCCGAATTATTCGCAGTGACTCCTGAATTTCCTCCGGTAAATCCGATTCACTTTCCAAGGCCAGTGCGGAGGCGAGCACTGCCGTGAGCGGCGTGCGCAACTCGTGGCTTAGCATCGCGAGAAACTGATCTTTGGCCAGGTTTGAACGCGCTTTTTCTTCCAACTCCAGGTTAATCTTCTGTAACTCGGCCGCGAGCGATTGCGATTGCTTAAGTAGGTTTTCGGTGCGCGTGCTTGCTTCAATAGTATTAAGCACGATGCCGATACTCTCGGTTAATTGACTCAGAAAGGCTTCGTCCGTGGCACTGAACCGCTCCACAGAGGAGAGTTCGATGATCGCTTTGACTTCACCTTCAAACAGAATCGGCAACACAACGACGTTCGTTGGGCGAAATTCGCCCAGGCCGGAACTCAATTTCGTGTAACTGTCTGGCACGTCGGTTAGCAGAATGCGCCGCCTCTCCAAAGCCGCCTGGCCCACCAGACCTTCGCCCATTTTGAAACGCTTCTTCGCGTCATCCGCCGCAGGAAGGGCATAGCTCGCAAGTAGTTTGAGCTCAGATTCTCCGTTGAGATTCTCAATCATGTACAATGCTCCCTGCTGCGCTGAGACAAGTGGCGCGAGCTCGGATAAAATGAGTTTGCCGACAGTCAGGAAATCGCGCTGTCCCTGCAGGATTCGGGTAAATCTTGTGAGGTTGGTCTTGAGCCAGTTTTGCTCCTCGTTGCGCAGCGTGCTGTCTCGAAGATTGCGGATCATCTCATTGATCAATTCCTTGACGAACGCCACTTCGCCTTGTGCCTCTACCTGAATTGAACGGGTGAGATCGCCCTTGGTGACTGCCGTGGCAACGTCAGCAATGGCACGGAGTTGTGTGGTAAGATTTGCTGCCAGGCGATTGACATTGTCGGTCAGGTCCCGCCACGTCCCCGCCGCGCCGGGGACGTTTGCCTGTCCACCGAGTTTTCCCTCCACGCCCACTCCGCGAGCTACGGTGGTAACCTGCTCGGCAAACGTCGCCAGTGTATCGATCATGTTATTGATCGTCCCGGCAAGTTCAGCAATTTCTCCCTTGGCTTGGAGGAAGAGCTTGCGCTTCAAATCGCCGTTTGCGACGGCGGTCACTACCTTTGCGATGCCTCGCACCTGATCAGTAAGGTTTGAGGCCATGAAATTCACATTGTCGGTGAGGTCTTTCCACGTTCCTGAAACGCCTTTCACCACAGCCTGTCCGCCCAACTTTCCTTCCATGCCAACTTCGCGCCCCACGCGAGTGACTTCATCGGCAAAGGATGAAAGTTGGTCCACCATCGTGTTCACCGTGTTTTTCAACTCGAGAATCTCTCCCTTAACATCCACTGTGATCTTTTTACTGAGATCGCCTGTAGCCACCGCGGTGGTGACAGCGGCAATGTTGCGCACCTGTGTCGTTAGGTTCGACGCCATGAAATTCACGTCGTCTCCCAGATCTTTCCATATACCTGCCAGACCACGCACATCAGCTTGTCCACCCAGTTTGCCTTCGGAACCAACTTCGCGCGCGACGCGTGTTACCTCAGACCCGAACGATCGCAGCTGATCCACCATGGTGTTGATTGTGTCCTTCAATTCCAAAAGTTCGCCTTTGACGTCGGCGGTGATCTTTTTTGATAAGTCGCCCATTGCCACCGCGGTAGTCACAGCGGCAATGTTGCGGACCTGCGCAGTAAGATTCGAGCCCATCGAGTTTACTGAATCAGTTAAGTCCTTCCAAGTGCCGGCAACGCCAGGCACAACCGCCTGACCTCCTAGCTTTCCTTCTGTTCCCACTTCGCGGGCGACTCGCGTTACTTCCGCAGCGAAAGACGAGAGCTGATCCACCATCGTGTTAATGGTGTTCTTGAGTTCCAGAATCTCGCCCTTTACATCCACGGTGATTTTTCGGGTAAGATTACCGGTGGCCACTGCCGTGGTGACGGTTGCAATGTTGCGGACCTGGGAAGTGAGATTGGAAGCCATGAAATTCACTGAATCGGTCAGGTCCTTCCAAGTGCCTGCGACCCCTGGTACCACCGCTTGACCGCCGAGCTTCCCTTCAGTGCCGACCTCACGAGCCATACGGGTGACTTCGGCAGCGAGCGAACGGAGTTGGTCCACCATCGTGTTGATGGTGTCCTTCAACTCCAGGATTTCGCCGAGCACGTCTACGGTGATCTTTTTGGACAGGTCGCCCTTGGCCACCGCCGTGGTGACCGCGGCAATGTTGCGGACTTGGGCGGTGAGATTCGATGCCATGGAATTCACTGACTCGGTCAAATCCTTCCAAGTGCCTGCGACTCCTTCGACCGCAGCCTGACCCCCGAGTTTTCCTTCCGTGCCGACTTCCCGCGCGACACGAGTCACTTCCGCGGCAAAGGACGAAAGTTGGTCCACCATCGTGTTAATGACGTTTTTGATCTGCAAAATTTCGCCGCGCACATCGACGGTAATTTTTTGTGTCAAGTCGCCGCTGGCAATGGCCGTGGCCACTTTCGACATGTCACGTAGTTGGACCGTAAGATTGGAGGCCATGAGATTGACTTTGTCCGTCAGATCTTTCCACGTGCCGGCTACACCTTTGACATCGGCCTGACCGCCGAGTTTTCCTTCCGTGCCTACCTCGCGCGCTACGCGGGTTACCTCCGATGCAAACGAGGAAAGCTGGTCCACCATCGTGTTAATGGTGTTCTTTAACTCCAGGATTTCCCCTTTGACCTTCACTGTGATCTTTTTCGAGAGATCGCCATTAGCTACTGCAGTTGTGACTGCGGCGATATTGCGCACCTGGGACGTGAGATTGGACGCCATCGAGTTCACGGAATCGCTCAGAGCTTTCCATGTGCCTGAAAGTCCTTCGACTCTCGCCTGGCCGCCGAGCTTTCCTTCGGTGCCAACTTCGCGGGCCACCCGAGTTACCTCCGACGCAAACGAACGCAGTTGGTCCACCATTTTGTTGATGGTGTCTTTCAATTCGAGAAATTCTCCTCGAACGTCTACGGTAATTTTCTTGGCAAGATCGCCATTTGCCACGGCGGTGGTTACTGCGGCGATATTGCGAACCTGCAACGTGAGGTTCGAAGCCATGAGGTTCACGTTGTCAGTCAAATCCTTCCAAGTGCCGGCAACGCCTCTGACTTTTGCCTGACCGCCAAGTTTTCCTTCGGTGCCGACTTCGCGCGCCACGCGGGTCACTTCGGATGCGAAAGCTCCCAGTTGTGAGACCATCGCATTCACAGTTTTAGCGGTCTGGAGAAATTCACCTTTCAGTGGCCTCCCTTCGATTTCTGTCGCCATTGTTTGAGACAAATCCCCTTTTGCGACGGCCCCGATTACCCGTGCCATTTCGTTCGTAGGCTGCACAAGATCTCCGATTAAATTGTTGATGGAGGCAATTGCGTCGGCCCAAGACCTCGTCACTTCTCCAACGGAGGCGCGCTGCGTGATCCGTCCTTCTTTGCCAACGACGCGGCCAATGCGCTCCAGTTCGCGCGTCATCTGCTGGTTCGTTTCAATCACCGAGTTGAACGTGTCGGCGATCTTGCCCGGCACTCCGGTCCAATGTTCCGGTAGCCGGACGGAAAAGTCGCCTCGCTTCAGCGCCGTCAAAGCACTAAGCAATCGCTCGGTATCTAATGTATTTTCCGACTTACTTTTCGATTGGCTGCGCGACTGCGCTCTCGTGATACGGCGAATTTTCTTCATAAGGCTTCCTCACAAACAGTCTCTTCTCGTCACCATCGGGGAATCGCACCGTGAAGTCGGAACGATTGTGTTCAAGTGCATCAGCGCAATAGGACATTGAATGAAGGGGAACGCACGTTTCTCACATAACCCGAGCCGCGCTGTCGTGTCGCGAAAAAAGTCGACTAAATAAAGTACTCGAGCGTCTGGAAAAAGAATCCCGCTTGCTGCCTCGTGGATGCTTCCCCCGAACGTGTCTGTAGATGACAAAACGAGCGGGATCTTCCAGTCGTTGCGGTTGGGTGGGGGAACACTCAGAATTAGAATTTCCAGGATCCCGATGGCGGGAGATTACACGGTTCGAAATAGGCGGGAAATTTGATCTGGACAATCCGGGCAGTCGAAATATGTTCAGTTGAACATGAAGACCTTCCTCGCGCGGCTATGGGCGCGCATATCGCACAAATTCACAAACAACGCTGAGCAACTGGAGCTGAACTTATGGAATCGGCGCACGAAACGCTGATCAGTGTGCTCCGAGCAATTCGGGAGCAGGCTGATTCAGCTCTGAAGAAAATTGAGAACCGTGCTGAGCGGAAATCGCTATCGTGGAAATGCTCGGGTTGCGGCTACACCAAACATTTTACGCGTCCAGCTTCAGCTGAAGTGGCGGCGCCGTGTCCGAAATGTGGCAGCGAAGAATTGATCGCGCCCAAATATGTTGGCGATTCGCATCGTTAGAACCTGATTCAAAATAGACTGAGGCGCCTCCCGAAGGCTTATCGGTCAGGCATTTAATCCCATTGCTTGCGTGGCTTCGTCCATGTTCCGCTCACCACCACTTCTGTGTCGTCCACAAGCGAGTTGTCGTGAATAAGTCGCGCCACATCTACCAACTCGATGCGCACACAGCCATGGGAAGCTGCGTACTCGGGCACGCTTGGGAAATAGTGAAGCGCAATGCCTCGGCGTTGTACAAACCACGTAACGTATGTAGCGCGTGAATCGCTGTTAAGCCTTCGTTGGAAGCCCTGCACTGGATACGTTCCTTTCGGAGTACATTTGGATCCCGACCGCTGGCTTGTAGCATCATCATCGCAATTGAGACCTTTCAATCCTGCGCCGGGTGACGACCTGAACGGTCCCGTCTCCTGACTATCAGCCTCCGGCCCTGTCCATGTAAGAGTGAGCGAATGATCAGGATCGTCCAGGCTCACCGAAATTTGCTGTATGAAAGTCTGCGGAAAATCATCATTCCGGAATGGATGCGACGGGTCCGCTGCTGGTTTGCCGACTTGCAGGAGCGCCTGCCACGTCTCACCGCCGGGTTCAATTAATCCATCGACTGAAAGATTGGAACGACTCTGAAAAGCTTCGATGGCAGCAACGGTGTTCGATTTCCGGGGCGGTTGGGCAATTTTTCCATCAATGCCTTTCGGATCGAGCTGAGGAGCTTGTAATTTTTGCGCCGCCGTTTCCAAAAGGCGTTGCACAGTTTCCACATCCGCCGGGAGATTGCGCGCGTTTTGTTCCCACCGCCCGACGGAGTCGGTAATTGCTGCCGAGGGAGTGCCTCGAGTCTTTGGCTGAGACTTCAGCGCTCTTTCTCGCGAGACCGCAAAAACAGGTTTCCGTGCATCTAATGCTTCCAGTTTCTTTGCACGCGCTAAACGTTGTTTCAAACTCAGCTTTGGTTTCGCTGATTTCTTTCGTTTTCTCTTTTTAGAACCGATTGACCGCGCGCTCTGACGTTTTTTCTTTGCCATACAAGGTAATTCAAAAGTCACTATCGGTTTTGTCGATCGTCACCAGCGTACCAAACGCCGACTACCGAATCGCTTCTCTATGGGTCCAGTGCTAGCACAACAATATGTTTCATGCTACGGATTTTGGCCGCGCGAAAGTACACGTTTGTGTATACAACGGACCATCCTGGCCGAGCAGTTATAATGTGATCGGCGCATCATCCTGGCCCGGAAGCTCTATTAATGCTTTTGTCGACGAGCTCACTATTTGCAATCGCACCCTCTCTGTGACTGAAATTCAAGCGATCTACAACGCTGGTGCTTCTGGCGAGTACAAGCATTAGGGCAGTCAACACACGGAATCGGCCCAATACCGATACGAAGTCAGCCGATTCAAAGTCAATCGCTATTGACCGGGTTCGTCGATAGAGGCTTTGCCAGGTTTATTTGACTCCTGTCCTTGGACCGTATCTTTTCCGCTTAAATCAGCACACCTTACATCCGCGCATTATGATCGCATTTTCACGTATTCCATCGCTTCTTCTTTCCGCTTTGTTCGCGCTTCCCTTCGCAGTAGAACCGCTTTTACCCGGCGCTCTGTGGGCGGCGGAAGAGAAAAAAATAGAATTTCCCGCTCCCAGCCAGCACTCAGTTCTAAAACAGCGCGTCGGGTTGACCGATGTCGAAATAGATTATTCGCGCCCAAACAAGAACGGCCGCGAGATCTTCGGCGGCTTGGTGCCTTATGGTAAGCTCTGGCGCACCGGCGCCAACGCGGTCACAAAAATTACGTTCAGCCAGCCCGTAACGCTCGGCGGGAAGGCGATCCCGGCCGGTGAGTACGCACTCTTCACCATTCCGACGGCGGACGAGTGGACCATTATCGTTTCGAAGGATGCGAAATTGCAGAGCTGGACTGATTACAAGCAGGCAAACGACGTCGCGCGTTTCACGGCAAAGCCGGAATCGATCCCGGACACAATCGAGACGTTTACCATTGAGCTGGGCGACGTGAAAGGAGCCTCTGGCACACTCAATTTTCTTTGGGATAAGACGCGCATGCCGGTGAAGCTGACCACGGACGGTGTCAATCAAGTGAGCAAGCAACTCGAGGCAGCCGTTAGCGCACGGACTCCGCTCGACCCGCGCACCGCATATCAGGCCGCGGCCTTCTATTACGACAACAACAAGGACATGAATCAGGCGGCAAAGTGGATTGACCAGGCGTTGCAAAAGAATCCGGACGCCTATTTCATGTACTACAAGAAGGCGCAGATTCAGGCAAAGCTTGGAAACAAGAAAGAAGCCATCATCGCGGCGCAAAAGGCGATCGACATCCTGAAGAAAAGCAAATCGCCGGACGAATCCGCGATCAGGAACGCGCAGCAGATCATCGACAGCTCGACGTAAAGATCAGCTGCCACATTGCCGACTCAGTAGGCGGGATACCTCTCCCGCTTCCACATCCCAAGCGCATCTGTGAGCTGTTTAAAGGGCTGCAATCGCTTACGAGAATTCAGTAAATGAATTGCTTGGAGCAAGCCTCTGTATTCATGGTCACGAATGAGTGAATAAATCGATTCTATCCGCGTCACTGAGTTCCAACTGAAATGAAAACGGTTTGTCGTGTCTTTGCTTATGTGAAACGCTACCCGCTGCTGGCGATAGCCACGCTGGCCTGTGCCATCGCGGGAACGCTGATGGTGGTCGTTCCCCCTGCGGCGACGAAATATGTTCTTGATAGCGTTGTGAACGGTCCCCATCCGGAACGTTTGCTCCCGCTGCTTCTGCTCGTGGCTTGCGCCGTCCTGGTGCAGAGAGGCTTGGACTATATTCGTCTGTTACTCAACAACGCGTTCGAGCAAAAAGTCATTTTCGACCTGCGACGCGACCTCTATTCACACATTCAATCTCTGCCATTACGCTGGTTCGATGATCGTGCCACCGGCGATTTGATGACGCGGATTCTGGAGGATGTGAGTTCGGTAGAGCGCGTTCTCATCGACGGGATCGAGAAAGGCACGGTGGCGGTATTGCAGATCGTGGTGGTGGTCGGAGGAATGTTTTATCTCAGCGCGAAACTGGCGCTGGTTGCGCTGGCGCCGGTGCCGTTCCTGGTCGGCGGAGCGCTCTGGTATACGCTCACCACGCACCGGCGGTACCGGCTGCACCGCCGTGCCGCTTCGGCCGTGAATTCGCTGCTCCACGACAACCTCTCCGGTATTCGTCAGATCAAAAGTTTTGTGCGCGAACCCGAGGAAGATCGCCGCTTTAACAAGGAGAGCGACGAACTGCGCCGGGCCAGCCTCGTCGTCACGCGAATCTGGGCGCTTTACCATTCTTCAATGTATTTGTTTGGCTCGCTCGGCGTGCTGTTAGTGGTCGGAGTGGGGTTGCACGATATCTTGTCGGGCGCTTTGCAGTTGGGCGATCTTGGCGCTTTTCTTGTGCTCGCAAGTTTTCTCTACGAGCCAATAGGGAAACTGCACGAACTCAATCAACTGGTGCAGGCAGGACGAGCCGCAGGCGAACGAGTCTTCGAAATTCTCGATTCACGGGCTGAACCGGAAGGTGGCGAAACGTTTACTCACCCAGTTCGCGGTGAGATTGAATTCCAGGATGTCAGCTTCAGCTATGCCGACGAACTGCCGACGTTAAGCGACATTTCATTTCACGCGCGACCGGGTGAGACGGTGGCGCTCGTCGGCACGACCGGTGCGGGAAAATCGACCGTGATCAATCTACTCACGCGCTTTTACGAGTTCGATAGCGGCGCGATCTTGATCGACGGAAGGCCGATCCGTGATTTCAGCATTCGCGCCCTGCGGCAACAGATCGGGATGGTGACGCAGGAATGCTTCCTGTTCAACGGCACCATCCGCGAGAATTTGCAGATCGGGAAACCGGGTGCGACGGACCTGGAATTGCTGGAGGCAGCCGCGCTGGCAAACGCGCGTTCCTTTATCGACCGGCTACCGGATGGATTGAGCAGCGTGGTGGGCGAGCCGAAAACCTGCAGATCGGGAAACCGGATGCGACGGACGTAGAATTGCTGGAGGCAGCCGCGCTGGCAAACGCGCGTTCCTTTATCGACCGGCTACCGGATGGATTGAGCAGCGTGGTAGGCGAGCGGGGAGTGAAATTGAGTGTGGGCGAAAAACAGCGGCTCTCGATTGCCCGGGCATTATTAAAAGATCCGCCAATTCTCGTTCTGGACGAGGCAACGGCGAGCATGGACACCACCACGGAGCGCCTCATACAGGAAGCGCTGGAGACTCTGATGTTCGATCGCACATCCATCATCATCGCGCACCGGCTTTCCACTATCGTAAACGCCGACCAGATTCTCGTGTTCGATCACGGGCGTATCATTGAGCGCGGAACGCACGACGAACTGCTCGCGCTCGGGGGGAAATATGCCCTGTTATGCGAACAAAGTTTGCTCGAAACATCGCAAAGCGAGGTGAGGATAAAACCAGCCCGGTTTTCTCAAGCCGCGACGTTCCTGGGAGAAACCGCGCTGAGGATCGGGAACGCGCTTCTCGAATCGACGTTCCTCGGACGACGAATGAAGCCGGGAGGCGAATGAGTTTTGAGTAGCTCTTCGTAAGTGAAAGAACCGGAAGCGCTCGGACTCTTCTCGTTCGTAGCGATTCCACTGTAGCCGCGTCCCTGTGGGACGCGCGCTTCGTCGCCCGCAGGGCGACGGCTACAACCAAAATAACAGTTCACCCGTAACGCGGGCGAAGGAGCCGGCCGGGCTTTCCAAAACGTCATCATAAGCCGCTTACGATGCATGAGATCGACATTGGCAGGGCGAGATCGCAGGGCGCGCCGTTCCGCTATCAGCTTTCAAGGACAAACCAGCAGCCTTCTGCAGCGCGAGCATATGAGTTACTTTCAAAGTTTCCACCCTCGGTTCCGCACTTCTAAACAACATCAAAAGCCCGCTCGCGAACGCTTTCGGAGTTTAGATCCGACCCCGAGTTTCGACAGGCAGTTGTTTTATCATCGTTAGAGTGGAGGAATCGCCGGCAGCCCGCACGCCTTGGGCGCTGCTGTACGGTTTCCGATAAGGTTGACTTCCCATCCGGTAACTGTATGGGCGCGATGAAATCGCTTTGTATTCGTGCGCTCGGTTACGTTGCTAGCGGCATCGTAAACGTGGACGACATCATCACGTGAACGGCTGCGACACATCGCGTTTGTAGAACTCGAATCTGCGATCTGCGCATTGTGGTGAATTGCTTCGACAAACCTGCGAGGTTTCCCTCATATTCCCCGAATATGAATACCCAGTCCACAAGTTCTAATCCATAACGCATGGCGCGTACCTACCAATCTATGAAGGGACCCATAACCGTGGGGGTGCATCAGTTCAATATCACTCCTCTCGCACATCTTGAAAAACGGCTCGTTCGTACAAACACTAAGAACACATGAGAACAATTAACCGAGTTCTTTACCTGACACTTGTGCTCATCGTGCTTGCGTCATTGGGGCTCTTGGCACAGGTGCAAGCTGTCAGCCAGACGCCAGAAGCAAGACCTACTCCGACGCCGCGGCCGCGGCCGACGCCATATCCGCGACCAGAAACGTGCCATCCTGCTCCAGCAGAAGGGTGCGACCCGCTTACGACCGGCAACTTCGACACCGGTGTTGGCGGCGCAGCGCTGGCGCTCAACAATGCGAATGCTACTCATAACTTTAACAATTCTAAATTTCATGGGTGGTGGCGTAATACGATGATCGGAGCAATGAGTGGGTTTTATGCAGGCGGACCTTCTTCGCCACTACAAGATCAGTACATCTACATTGATACCTCCGTCTATCCTGTGAGAATCTGCACTACTTTTGGAACGGATAGATTTCCCAGATTGAAGCCCGATGTGTTTGATTCTCGTCCGGTTCCGCTTCCTCCCGTACCTGGTGTTCCTACCGCCAATTCCTATTTCTATAAAGGACCCAACGAATTGGTAAACGGTTATAATCCTCCTTTCGAGGGCTCTTTTGACCCGCTTTTATCACTTATTAACGGCGACACCTTAAAGCTAATCGATGATCAAACGATCAGCGCATTTAAGTACTACAATTATCACTATTCCGGACAAACGAGTTTGGCAGGTCTAGGCATTTTCAAAAAGATGGAGCATCCACCAATAGATACAAGCGGACTGGACTGGAATGATCCGGTTAACTTGTTTAAATATTATGCCTCTGCCAATACGTTCGCGAATTTATCGACAAGTCAGCGTACAGGGGCTCTCAATTATGTAGGACCGAAGATAGCAGAGGAAATAACAAGCCAATTGTTGAATGGAACATTTAGAAAGACAACTCCGCTAAGAAAAATCCGGATCACTAATACTGCTTACTACGCAACGATCGGGATACCAAGCGATACTTGGACCACGATCTATACCGGAAACCCTGAGAGCGACGAGGGAATCTTTAGTTATGTGACTCCTGGATCGAACGTGAGAATAGAAGGTGCAACTGGCGCGTTATCTATTCTCAATGGAACTTATCGTAATGGAATAGGGTTACTCAACGCAGGAGCTAACCTCGGCCTGAAAAGTAGCTTTGTCGATAAGGGATCCCATGGAAGTTATAATGATCTTTTCAACAGCTTTCTACTGAATTTAGATACATCAAGCCTGCAATCGCTGGCTGACCCTGCCACCGGATGGATTAGCCTTCCTCCTGGTATCACTGTCACTGTTAATCATTCGATATCACCTACCTCTACGTACAATGAGTTTTGTGCCGCCTGTGCCGCATGGTTCTATGCCGTCTTTGGGACAGCAACTCACGTTGAAAGAAACATCTATACCGAACCGGGAAGCTGCCGATTGATCGACACCTTTGATAATTTGCAAAGAGCCCTCAGAAACGGGTCTGCGAATGGATCATTTGGAGATAGCGTAAGACTCGGACAACCTTATGTGAATTGGTACTACCATAATTTCTATGACTACAGGAACCTGGTGTCCGGTCTGGGTCTGGCAAACATTGGTGGGCTGCAAAACATGGTTAATTGTCCTTACCCGGTTAATTATTTCAATCCCCTGTTTCAGTATGATGCTGCTCTAGGCAATTACCTCGTTAACGTTCACAATTTAGTCTTTACTATTCGCGGTGTGCTCGAACCAGATCAAGCAAACCCATTCACAATCTACGGTTATCCGTTCATCAAGGATCCATCAGCTGGTAGAGCTCATTTTGAAGGTCTTGTCATCCCGGCGAACGTAGTTAACGGGGTTATCCAGCCCAATATCCCTCCCAACTATGCCACTATGGGTTCCTACCATGATGACACTTTGAATTTAAATGCCCATTACTTTGGACAAATTAATCCGGCCCTCACGGGAGGGAAAATAATTGGATACCTGTATAAAAGAGACTGCAGATTTATGGATCCGGAAATTTTGATGGATAGCCGTGGCGCTTATGCTCCAGAGAATCCAAACACATCACAAAACCCTCGGATTTTCCGCGAATCCCTATCGACCGTCTATAGTAAAATGATGGAGTGGTTCAATTCGATCGGCTGTGAAGCAATCATTATCGATCAGACCGGTAATTTGGGAGGAGAACCTGATGTCTTATCGATTGCGGAGTTTATGGGGTCGAATCGACAGCTCTATTTTACGTACAATGTTTTTAAGGATCCGCAAAGGCAGCCTCAAAATTATCTTACGTCAGATACGGTCGCTCAAGCGGCCAGGCATTTTCAAGGTTCGCAATACCTGGATGTCTCATTGAATGAAAAGCTCTACCCTGGTTCTGTCTTTAAAGGAACAAAAGTGGTTTTTGTAACAGATATCTTTTCGAGAAGTGCAGGAGACATTGCGCCAAATTACTTTATTGGTGAAGGTAGACATGCAGGAGACCTGGGTAACGGCACTCAAGCTTCAATTGTTGGCTGTCTGGATGGACGGGAATTTGCCTTTATATCCGTTTTCAACAGTTTTCCTGAAAATACCAATCCAACAAGTGCTTCGGGAAACCTTGTCAATAAGAAAGGATGTCCAGTTTCCCCTTTCACTTTTAATATGGATTGGGGAGGGTATTTCTTACGCTACTCAGATAAACGACTCTCCATGCTTCGACAGAATAGACAGGTTGAACCTGTCCGTACACCATACTCAGGAACCAGTGGTTCGAATGCGCTTCCAATCAGCTTCGAACAAACAGTATTCCCCGATTTTGGATTTACACCAATGACCAGACCCTTCATTCCTGGTTGGACAACCCTCCATCCCAGACCACCGACCCCTTCCGATCCTACCACCTGGACCTACCTTTACCTGGATGCAGCCATCTTACATGCCGTTAATGATCAGACTGAAAAAATAGATTCCGCTACAGCCCCAACCAGGAGCGTCCCGTAAGATCAATAGCAGGGATAGAAATTGGCAACCTCGATACAATCGGCCCCCGACGCCTCGCCTGCGGCTGCGTT
>Ga0210142_1000065_pt1 | contig 24069 bp, 21 predicted proteins | sample Goodyear_PhragC__FD_184869 | JGI IMG/M metagenome (GOLD analysis project Ga0210142, IMG submission 184869) | Wetland microbial communities from San Francisco Bay, California, USA, that impact long-term carbon sequestration - Goodyear_PhragC_D2... | ecosystem: Environmental > Aquatic > Marine >...
TCGAGCTGGCAGAGGCCTCGCGCGACCCGCTGGATGAGCGCGGCAGTTTTGCGAGCAATCTTTTTATTGGGCGTTACGATTTTGATCGGATTTATCCCTGGCCGGAGCAGAGCGCCGAGGATCGCGAAGCGGGCAGGGAATTTCTCGCCAATCTGGAAAAGTATCTACGCGAGAACGTGGATGCCGACGAGGTCGATCGCACCGGCGAAATTCCACAGAAGAACATTGAGGAGCTCTTCGCGATGGGCGCGTTCGGCATCAAAATTCCGAAACAATACGAAGGGCTTGGCTTGTCTCAGGTCAATTATGGCCGGGCTGCGATGTTGCTTGGAAGCTGGGACGAAAATTTGACGGCGCTCGTTTCGGCCCACCAATCAATCGGGGTTCCGCAACCCTTGCTGTTATTCGGTACCGAAGAGCAAAAGAAAAAATATCTGCCGCGCGTTGCGCGGAAGGAAATTTCCGCCTTCGCGTTGACCGAATGGAATGCCGGTTCGGATCCTGCGAACATGAGTTGCAAAGCCGAGCCGACGGAAGACGGGTCTGCGTTCATTCTGAACGGCGAAAAACTTTGGTGCACTAACCTGATCAAAGCCGGTGTGCTTGTGGTCATGGCCGTCACGCCGCCCAAAATCGTCAAGGGCAGGGAACGCAAGCAAATCACCGCGTTCATCGTCGACGTGGACTGGCCGGGCGTGGAGATTACTTATCGGTGCCGGTTCATGGGATTACGCGCGCTTTACAACGGCATCGTGAAATTCACGAACGTGCGTGTGCCGCGCGAAAACATGATCGCCAAGGAAGGGCAGGGCTTAAAAGTCGCGCTCACAACGTTGAACACAGGCCGGCTCACGATTCCCGCCGCATGTGTCGGCTTGTCGAAGCGGTTGCTCGAAATTTCACGTAAATGGGCGAGCGAACGAATCCAATGGGGTGGACCGATCGGAAAACATTCAGCCATTGCCGGGAAAATTTCGGAAATGGCTGGGAATGTGTTCGCGATGGAGGCGATCACGTTTCTGACGTCGGGGCTGGTCGACCGAAAGGCCGGCGACCTGCGAATCGAGACCGCGATGTGCAAGATGTGGTCGACTGAAACAACCTGGAAAATTGCGGACGACGCAATGCAGGTGCGCGGCGGTCGCGGCTACGAAACTGCGCAGTCGTTGGAAGGCCGCGGCGAACCGGGAATTCCAGTGGAGCGTTTTCTGCGCGACTGCCGGATCAACACCATTTTTGAAGGCTCGAGCGAGATCATGCGTTTGTTCATCGCGCGCGAGGCGCTGGATCCACATTTAAAAGTCGGTGGCGCAATTTTCAACACCACGTTGCCGATGTCAGAGCGCATGAAAGCAGTGGCCAGTTCGGGAAAATTTTACGCCGGCTGGTACCCGCGTCAGTGGTTCTCCAGCGGCGCAGGCAAGATCGACAATCTGCACGAGACATTGCAAGGCCACGTCAATTACGCAGCGCGCACCAGCAAGCGCCTGGCGCGCGGTTTGTTTCACGCCATGGCGCGGTCCGGTCCGAAACTTGATCGGGAACAACTACTCCTTTCGAGGTTCGTGGGAATCGCCACAGAATTGTTCGCGATTAGCGCGACCTGTTCCTATGCGCAATGGCTGCTCGGTCAGGGTAAACCCGCCGACGAAGTTCTTTCCGTCGCGGATTATTTCTGCCGCTCCGCGCGCATGAAAATTGACCATCATTTCGCCGGTACAGCGCGCAACGCGGACAAACGCGGCTACGCTTTGGTGCAGGATTTGCTGGCTGGTAAACACGAGTTGCTGCGTCAGGGCATTGTGTAGGAGGTCAGGCAGCTTGCCTGACTCGGCCGTCAGGCTGCCAGCCTGGCGAATACGTGAACCTTGTCGGCAGGCAAGCTGCCTGCCGGCTGAGACAAGCTTGCAGCATGTCATCCGTTCGGCGCCCGTTGACCGCATCGGCGCCACAGATTACGATCTTGGATGAGTATCGCACCCGTCCTTGCGGAGACACCTTCGACCCGAAATCGCACGACAAGGAGCGAGAGAGAAAAACAAATCGCTCCCTCGAAGGTTCTCGAAACGATCGAGGAACACGTTTTGCTCGATGGCTTCAAGATTGTCGTCGACCTCGACAAAAGCAGCGGGTCATATCTGCAGAATTCGGTCGATAACCGTCGCCTCATCGATCTCTATGGATTTTTCGGATCGATGACGGTGGGTTTTAACCATCCGCACTTCGACCAACCGGAAGTGCGCCGCGATTTGTTGCGAGCGGCGAAAGTCAAAATCGCGAACTCGGATGTTTACTCGCAGGGTTACGCGGATTTTGTGGAAACCTTCGACCGGGTGGTGGGCTTTCCTCCGTTGGAACGGTATCTCTTTATCGAAGGTGGCGCGCTGGCGGTGGAGAACTGTCTAAAAGCCGCGATGGATTGGAAGGTGCGCAAGAACATGGCTGCGGGTCACGGCGAACGCGGCACGCAGATACTGCATTTCCGGCGAGCATTTCATGGACGCAGCGGTTACACCATGAGTCTGACAAACACCGATCCGCGCAAAACGGATTTGTTCGCAAAATTCGATTGGCCGCGCGTTTCAAGTCCGCATATCAATTTTTCGTTGCCGGAATCGGAACGTGAAGCGGACGTGATTGCGCGCGAACAGAAGGCGGAGCGCGAGATCAGCGACGTCATTGCGCAGCGTAATCTAGACCTCTGCGCGATTATCATCGAACCGATCCAGGGAGAAGGAGGCGATAATCATTTTCGCGGCGAATGGCTGCAAACACTGCGAAAGATTTGCGACCAAAACGAAATCCTGTTGATTTTCGATGAGGTTCAATGCGGGATGGGCGTCACTGGACGCAACTGGTGCTGCGAACATTTCAACGTGGTGCCGGACCTGATGGCCTTTGGGAAAAAAGCGCAGGTCTGCGGCGTAATGGCCGGGCCGCGCATCGACGAGGTTAAAGACAATGCGTTTCGACTGCCAAGCCGTTTAAATTCAACCTGGGGCGGAAACTTCACCGACATGGTGCGCTCGACGCACTATCTGCGCATTATCGAGGAGGAACATCTGGTCCAGAACGCCGGCAAAGTAGGCGCTTATTTCCTCGATCAACTTCAGGATTTGGAAAGGGACGAGCCGCTGATTTCCGCTGCCCGCGGCCGTGGTTTATTCCTTGCGTTTGATCTGCCCGATGCGAAAACGCGCGAAGAATTCTGGCATGGCTTATTCAACCTCGGCGTTCTCACGCTTCGCTCCGGTGAGAATTCGATCCGTTTCCGACCCGCGCTCGATATCACTGCCGATGTGATTGACGAAGCAATGGAGTTGATGAGGAAATTCTGCCGGAGTCGGAGGAGGTAGCGCATGCGTCCCGCTTGCGTCTTACAATTTCGCAAGCCAGAGGCTCGCGCTACATTTGAGAATGCAAGACGTATTAGAGAAACTGGGTCTCAGCGACGACAACCCCGGTGTATTCGATGGCGAATGGCGCGGTGGTGGCGCGAAGCTCGAAAAAATTTCACCCGTTGATGGCCGGCGACTTGCGAGCGTTCATACCGCATCCGATGACGATTACAAAGAAGCCGCCACCCGCGGGCATGAAGCATTCTTGAAGTGGCGGGTAACACCCGGACCGGTTCGCGGGGAGACGGTTCGGCGCCTCGGTAATGCGTTACGCGAGTCGAAAAATGAGCTTGGGCAACTCGTTACCCTGGAGACGGGAAAGATTATCGCGGAAGGCGAAGGCGAAGTGCAGGAGATGATCGACATCTGCGATTTCGCCGTTGGGCAATCGCGGATGCTTTACGGCCTAACGATTCAGTCGGAACGCCCGAGTCATCGGTTGATGGAGCAATGGCACCCACTTGGCGTTGTGGCCGTGATCACGGCATTCAATTTTCCAGTTGCAGTCTGGTCGTGGAACGCGGCTCTTGCGGCGGTATGCGGTGATGCCACGATTTGGAAGCCATCGGAAAAGACCCCGCTTACAGCACTCGCGGTCACAAAAATTGCCGAGCGGGTATGTCGCGAAACCGGCGCTGATCCGGCGATTTTCACTTTGTTGGTCGGCGATCGTAAAACGGTTGGACAAAAATTGGCCGATGATCCCCGGATTCCGTTGGTCTCGGCTACCGGCTCGACCAACATGGGATTTAATGTCGCCAAAGCTGTTAACGGCCGGCTGGGTCGAACGATTCTGGAACTTGGCGGCAACAACGCCCTCATCGTCACGCCAAGCGCCGATCTCGACATGGCGGTGCAATCCATTTTCTTCGGCGCGGTAGGCACAGCCGGACAGCGTTGCACTTCCACCCGACGCGTGATCATGCATGAGTCCGTTGCATCGAAGGTCCGTGATCGGCTTCTGAGCGCCTACAAGAGTTTGCCCATTGGAAATCCGCTGGATCGCAAAACTGTCATGGGTCCGCTCATCGACAAGGGCGCTGTCGAGATGGTCCAGCAATCCATTCAGCGGTTGAAAGATGAAGGCGGCGAGGTGCTTTACGGCGGTGAGCGACTCACCGTTCCCGGGGACGCGTACATGAAGCCGTGCCTGGCAACTGCCCGGCCGGATTTTGAGATTGTGAAGCACGAAACTTTCGGCCCGCTGCTTTATCTACTGACGTATCGCGATTTTGATGAAGCCATAGCGATTCATAACGATGTGCCTCAGGGATTGACCTCATCGATTTTCACCAATGACGTGCGTGAGGCGGAAAGATTCGTCAGCGCCGTTGGGAGCGATTGCGGCATTGCCAATGTGAACACTGGAACCAGCGGCGCGGAGATCGGCGGCGCATTCGGCGGCGAAAAACAAACCGGCGGCGGGCGCGAGAGCGGAAGCGATTGCTGGAAGTACTACATGCGACGTCAGACCAACACGATCAATTTCTCCAGCGAACTTCCGCTGGCGCAGGGAATTCAATTCGGCGCAGGCGAGGGCAGCGGGACCGCGTAGGTGCGTCGCGCTCTCCGAGCGCGATTCTGAATTCCGGGGAGCACACGCGTCTCGCGTGTTGGCGATGGTGTCACGCCATCGCGAACTTTTTCTTCAGTATTTACGAACCGACCGCGCCTGTTGTTTATACACGCGACGTATGGAAGTTCGTTGTGGCGGGACACCACAACCACCACGCGAGACGCGTGCGCTCCCCGGATTACGCTGCGATCGTCAGCGCAAGAAGTTCGTCAAGCTTTGCAGCCTTCTGCAAGTTCATGATGACCTTTTGCAATTCTTTGCATTGTTCTTTGCCGATCACATCGCCGCCTAGCGCGGTGAATTTCACCGCAATTTCCTCCTCGGTCATCGGATCTCGTGGATCGCCCTTGGGCACATCGACCCGAGTGGAATGCTCCTTCCCGTCAATCGTCGTGATGGTCACCCGGCTCGGTTGGAACTTGGGAAAGAGCGCTTCGAATTCTTCGTTCGCGACGACTTTGATCTTGTCCATGATTGGGATCAGCGATTTATCGAGCACCCGTTCCTCTTTGAATTGCAACGGTGTGACCATCCCGTCGACGAGACCGACCGCCATGCAATAGGGCAGCGAATGGTCGGCTGTCTCCTTGGAATCTGGGCGATACTTGTGCGGATCACCAAGGATATCCGCGGCGCGCGCGATGACTTCAACTTTGATTTCCTTAACGTCCCCGGACTGGATTTTGTTTTCCTTAACTGTTTTCATCATGGCTGTGAGCGGCGCGTGACTCAGGGCTTCAATCGGGAAGCTCTTCATCCCGCAATCCAGGATGCGGTAGTGAGACTTTGGTGATGTCGGCAAATCCTTGATTAGTCCTGCGCCATCGAAACTTGCAGGTTGTCCCTTGTATTGAACGTGACCGAACACGGCAAATAAACCTTCCTTTCCATCGATAATATGCTCCGGCCCGGAAAATCCTTCGCGCGCGAGCAGCGCGCTTTCGGCGCCCATGCGTCCGGCCCACGGATCAACCGTGTTCTTCATATTGGTTAGTTTACCCGCCGTCACCGCGCCCGGGCAAAAGGTACGGGCAGCACTGATACCCATGGCCGATACCATTTGATCGGGCGTGAGATTGAGTACGCGTCCTGCCGCAATCGGCGCGGCGAATGCACTCAGCGTCGCGTGATGCCAGCCGTATTCACGCACGCCCGGCCGGCCGATCTCGCAGAGGCGCATTTCGACTTCGTACGCAATGATTGTCGCGAGAATCAAATCTTTCCCGCCCAGGCCTTCGCTTTCACAAAGGGCCAGCGGGGCAGCGATCAGATCACTCGGATGACACGGGTCCGCTTTCCAATAGATATCGTTGTAATCCATGGCCCGGATCATGTGACCATTGAGAAATGCCGCATCGACAGGGTTCGTTTTGAACCCCGAAACGAATGCGGTGGCTTTGCCGTGTTCGCCGCCTGTTGTAGCCGGCATCGGTGATGCCGGGCCGGGGTCAGCGCCCCCGGCTACAGCCTCACCGCTCATCGCGCGGTAATGCTTTAGTAAAATCCTGGCGTCCTCCTGCTGGCTGCCGCCTAGAGCGCAACCGATCGAATCGAACCAGAATAATTTCGCAGCCTGGATCGCTTCGGGTGAAAGGTGCTCGTACTTCAGCGCGCACGCCCAGTCGGCGATATCGTACGAAAGAAGATGCTTCGATTGAGTTTTTTGGTTTGTCATTTGATGCTCCGTTTGATTTTGGCCCACGAAACACCCGCCTTCATCCAGCAGTCAAGGGATTCTGGCGCGACAGGCACGAAATCGGGCGACAACAAATCAAAGCTCTTAAGCGCCTACGAGAGCGAGTGGACGCCCTTGGGCCTAAAAGAATAATCTCGCCGTTTTATCGCGTGGACAAGCTCCCCTAGCGAAATGCCGGCGGGAGAACAACCTCGTTTGCAGATCGGTCATGTCTTATGAGGCAGTGAAGCGTGATCCGCATTCTTGCTCCGAAAGAGAGATACTAATTTCCCAAATTGTCACGAATCACACGACTTTCGGTTTAATTCGTGTGGGTTAGTGAAATTACTGTCTAAGATCGTCGCCTCTTCTCGCGCCTAAAGAATGGACAAATCAGCAGCCAGTTGACGGCAGATGACTTGCATTACAACGTAGTGCACAGTGAAAACAGAGGTGTATAGCTGGCGTGTTTCTCCCCATATGAAATGTGCTCTGGAAGACGCGGCGCGGCGAGAACGGCAAAGTGTCTCTGCTCTGCTGGAACGGATCGTCTCTGGTGCGCTCGAAACCGGAGCCAACGGCCGGCAGGAAGAGGAAGCAGCGCTCCAGCAAAGATTACACCGCGCCGCGCGCAAGGCGATCGGCGCGATCAAGAGTGGCCGCACCGACCGATCTACGCGAGTGCGGGAACTCGTGCGCGGAAAACTGAAGCGCCATCATGCAGGTACGCGGCCTCGCTGATACCGGGGCGCTGCTTGCGCTGCTCGATCGCAGCGATCGCTGGCATAACGATTGTCGCCGTGCATTCGAAATGCTGCCGCTTCCGCTTGGAACTTCAGGCGCGGTGCTGGCGCAACTCTTTCACCTCCTGGGTGAAAACAAATCCGCACTGGACGCAGCCTGGCGACTTCTGCACTCTGGCGCGGTAACCCTGCTCGCTCTTGATGATTCGGACCTGCCGGGAATTGAGGATCTCATGAAAAAGTACCGTGACTGCGCGATGGACTTTGCCCATGCCACGCTCGTGCATCTGGCGCGGCGTGAATCGCTCGCCACAGTGTTCACCGTGGATCACAACGACTTCGAGACCTACCGTATCGCTGGCCGACGACGTTTTCGTGTCGTGCCGGAGCGGATGAGCGATTAAACGAGGCACAACCCGCGATGGCTGACGAGCAGAAACCGAAGCAGCGCCTGGAAATCGCGCACGTCCTGTTTATGGACATCGTTGGCTATTCCAGGTTGCTAACCGACGAACAATCGGAAGCGCTTCAGGAGCTGAATCAAATCGTCCGCAGCACCGAAGCAGCGCGTACGGCCGACGATGCAGGCCAGCTTACGATTTTGCCGACCGGCGACGGTATGGCGCTGGTTTTTGCCGGATCAGTGGAAGAGCCGGTCGAATGCGCCTTGGAGATCAGCCACGCTTTGCGCGCGCAACCAAGCCTGCCGGTAAGAATGGGAATCCATAGCGGCCCGGTTCATCACGTGAAGGATGCAAATGGGCGCGAAAACATTGCCGGTGTGGGCATCAATATCGCACAGCGAGTGATGGATTGCGGGGATGCCGGCCACATTCTCGTTAGCAAACGCGTCGCCGACGATCTCGCCCAACAACGGCGATGGCAGCCGTACCTGCACGAACTGGGCGACGTCGAAGTGAAACATGGAGTTGTTGTCTCCTTAGTTAATCTTTATGCCGAAACGATCGGCAATCCCACGCCGCCGTCGCGACTCGATAAAGCGCACGTCAGCATTCCCGGTTCCAGGAAAGGGACGCGCAAAGGACTTTCTCCGGTTGTGCGAGCGATCTTCATTCTCACGGGGCTCCTTATCGCGCTTACTTTTGTGCTTGCCATCGTCGCAGTGATCTTTGCGCCGGCGATTATGCGCACGCTGGATAAACGCAGATTAGCAAGGCTACCTCATCCGACCGCCACCGCCGCCCCTTCCCTGGCCGATACCATTAAGAGTTCTGTCGCAAAAAAAATTACAGATGAGTTAAATGACGCGTTTTCTGCGGAGAAAAAGCCCCGAGCCGGATCGGCCTCTATAAATTCCACGATCCCGGAGAAAAGCATCGCAGTCCTCCCGTTTGAAAATTTGAGCGATGACAAGCAGAACGCGTTTTTTGCGGAGGGAGTTCAGGATGAAATTCTCACGGATCTGGCCAAGATCGCAGACTTGAAAGTGATCAGTCGCACAAGCGTGATGCAGTACAAGGCGTCCGAATCGCGCAACCTTCGGGAGATTGGCAAGGCGTTGGGCGTGGCCCATGTCCTTGAGGGCAGCGTCCAGCGCATCGCCAACAAAGTACGGGTAAATGCGCAGCTGATCGATGCCCGAAACGACGCGCATGTTTGGGCCCAAACATACACTCGCGATCTCGCAGACGTGTTCGGAATTCAAAGCGAAATCGCTGAAGCGATAGCTGAACAGTTGCAAGCGCATTTGTCTGCTGACGAGAAAGCACGAATGGCCCGGTCATCTACCTCGGATCCGGTTGCCTACGACCTTTACCTTCGGGCGCGGCAACTGGACGACCTGGCAAATGATCCTGATGCCAAGACGCACCTGCTTCAGGCGATCAGCTTGCTTGAAGAAGCGGTCCGGCGCGATCCGAAGTTCCTGCGCGCCTACTGCCTCATGTGTGAAACCCATCTCGACTTGTATTGGGGAGGGGCGGACCATACCGACCGACGCCGCGAACTGGCCCGAATGGCGCTGCAGAAAGCCGAGGAGATTCAGCCGGATGCGGGAGAAGTCCATGCGCAGAAAGGTCTTTATGCCTATCACGGTTTCCGTGATTACGATCGCGCTCTGCAGGAGCTTGAGCTGGCCAAACAACTTCTGCCTAACGAAGCTCGGATTTACGTAACCATAGGCGCGGTTGATCGCCGCACAGCCCGCTGGCAGCAAGCCCAAACGAACTTTAAGCGAGCTGTTGAATTAGATCCCCGCAATTTCATTGTTCTTATGGAAGCCGGCTCGACCTTTCAAGGAATGCGGCACTACAGTGAAGCAAGACATTTGTTCGAACGGGCGCTGAAGATCATACCAAACGATCCGTTCGTCAGTTTTCTTCTCGGGTTTAATTACTTTGCCGAGACCGGGGAAATTGCCGGGCTGCGAAAGCAATTGGACCTGGTCGCGCAGCAGGGGGCAGATGCCGAAAGTGCCGTTGCCTATCCACTTGTTTTTTGCAGTTGGCTCCAGCGCGATCGGGCCGCCGCTGAAAAGGCAGTCGCACTGATTCCGCCGGAAGGTATCGTTAACAGCTTCGATGAAGCTTACATTCCTCGTGAGTTTTGTGTCGGACGCACGGCATGGATCTTCGGCAACAAAGATTTGGCGCAGACGTCGCTCAGATCAGCGCGCGAGATTTTTGAGCGCACGACCCGGGAGCAGCCGGATTATCCCCAGGCGTGGGCATACCTCGGCCTGACCGATGCCATGCTTGGCCGGTGCAGTGAAGCAATTGAGGAAGGGAAACGCGCCTGTGAAATCCTGCCTTATACGAAGGACTCGTGGATCGGGCCAACCTTCGTTACTTACCTGGCCGCGATCTATGCCACATGCCGAGAGAAAGAAGCGGCTCTGCAACAACTCAAAGCTTCAGCTGAATTTCCGGTCGGCATCTCGTATGGCGAGCTCAAACAGAGTCCGGATTGGGAAAGTTTGCGCGGAGATCCACGCTTCGAACAAATCGTCGCGTCGCTAGCGCCCAAGGAGGGTTCAAGGAAATGAAAATTCATGAGCTCTGAGCGCCGGCGCAACTGATTCTGCGGCTCGCCAGCGCCGACATTGTGGCTGACCCCTCTGGCGCTGTGCATTGCTACCAGCTTTTGTAGGGCTGATTGCTTTTGAACCTGCATCTCATGTGGAATCCGTTACGCAGCGACCCGCGTTTGAGAAGATCGTCGCCTCAGTGGCGCCCAGGGAGGGAACAGGCAGGCTCGGCCGAAATGAATCCCAACGAACTCTTCGGTGAATTGCGGCGCAATCTTTGCAACATGGCCGTCGTGTATGCAAGCCAGGCTGCAACTCTCAGCTGCAAAGCAGCGGCTGTGCGGATATTTACGCTTATGGAATTGGGGTAAGATTGGCGTGGCAAATCCATTGCCAGCCATTTGCACCCTTTTTCCATACGCTCATGCGGGGCATGGGTTTCGTCGGCAATTGCTCCAAATCGATGGTTTCCTGGGCCGAAATCAGGTAGGTAACCACGATCGTATCACCGGACTCCGTGGATTTGAGATCGCTCAGCACTATCTCGCCCACGTTCAGGTTTTTGATCAACGCTATTTCCCCCGCTCGATCGCGCGCTCCGTCGGGGTGAACAGATTGAAATCCATCGGCGATTTTGCTTTCCACAGCCTTCCAATTCTTCGCCTTGATGTCTTCCCATATCTGTTTCTCCATCGTTTCACCGTCATTTGTTGTTTGGCTCATCTTAAATCCTTACTATCGCGTCGTTCTTGCTGTCAAACTTCCAACTTGAATTGTCAATCGGTGGAAATACCGAGCTTGGGTCTCTTAGGTTAAGTAGTGAACCCCAAAAATTTTTCACCGAGATGAAGCGGCGCCATCTTTACAAGGTCACGGGCGTATGCCGTCGTCGGCTGACTGCTGGTCCGGGTCGTGACACGGGTTTTTCCAATCTTTGAAATTCCAGCTCGACGAGCTGCGCAAAGGTGCACGATTCGAAGGGCTGGCCGAAAAGATTGTTTCGGCGAAAGAATTCAGAGCACGCCAGAAGTGAAGCCGGGTGGTTTCTTGCACCAGCTAAAGGCTGCTCATTCAACTCATTATTTCAACCTTCTGTCCTAAGGAGACGGCACCGGATAAAGTCTTAACGCGATTGACAGAAAACCAGCTTTCTGGGAATCTGGCTGAAATGAAGACCACGCTTGATCTGCCAGACGAATTGATGCGCGAAGTGAAGATTCGTGCTGTGCACGAACATAAAAAACTGAAGGACGCGATTGCGGAATTGATTCGCAAAGGGATTGTCGCGTCGAACTCCCGGCGGCCGAAACTGCCGAAGCCAGTGAAACTGCGCGGGGGATTTAAGCCGACGACCGAAGAGATCGAAGCGGCCATCGCGTGGGGTCGCGACTGATTGCGACGCTACAATGGTGGTCGTCGATACCAACATCATTGCGCCGCTGTATGTCCGAAGCGCGCGTACCGACACGGTCGAGGAATTGTTCGCGCGCGACGATGTCTGGCGCACTGAACCTCTCGCGCTGATCGAGCTAAGCAATATGCTGATTACGTATGAGCGGTCGCGATACATCACTGCCACGATCGCGCGCGATTGCCTTAATCGCGCCGCGGCGTTTCTTCAGCCGCACTTGTTTCGAGTGAGCCACCAAGCCGCTTTGGAGGCCGCGCTCCATTATCGGGTCACGGCGTACGACGCGCGCTTTCTCGCGCTGGCGCTGCAACTCGACAGCCGGCTTGTTACAGAAGACGCAAAGCTGCGTGCCGCCGCGCCGAGACTGACGCAATCACTCGCCGAAGCATTGGCGAGCAGATGATTTCGCCGAACAAGCGTCCGTGAAGGCCAACAATTTCTTCGCCGAGCTGAAACGGCGCAACGTTTACAAGGTTGCGATCGCATACGGCGTCGTGGCGTGGCTGCTCATGCAGATCGCAAGCCAGATTTTTCCTTTCTTCGACATTCCAAACTGGGTCGTGCGACTGGTGGTGCTTGGGCTAATCCTCGGCTTTCCAATTGCGCTGATCATCGCCTGGGCGTTCGAGCTTACGCCGGAAGGAATCAAGCGAACCGAAGATGTCGATCCTGTTGCCATCGCACGCGCTCCGAAGAAACACGCATGGATTTATGTAGTCGCGATTGGCGCAGCGATTTCGATCGGGCTGTTTTTTGTTGGGCGGTACACAGCGCAGAGCGGACGGCCCAGCGGTCCGTCCCTACCAGAGAAATCGATCGCGGTGTTGCCGTTCGACAATCTGAGCCGCGATCCGGACAACGCGTTTTTTGCTGAAGGAGTGCAGGACGAAATCCTCACGCGACTCGCCAAAGTGGCCGATTTGAAAGTCATCGCCCGTACTTCAACGCAAAAGTTCAAAAGTGCGCCTGAAAATTTGTCGGACATCGCGAAGCAGCTCGGCGTTCTCAACATTCTCGAGGGGAGCGTGCAGAAAGCGAACGATCAGGTGCGCGTCAATGTGCAGTTGGTCAACGCGATGACGAACGCGCATCTTTGGGCAGAGATTTACGATCGCAAGCTGACCGACATATTCGCGGTGGAAAGCGACATCGCAAAAACCATCGCCGACACATTGCAGGCGAAGCTCACCGGGAGCGAGAGAAGCGCAATGTTGCATGCGCCAACAGAAGATTCCGTCGCCTACGAGCTATATTTGAAAGGACGCCACTTCTGGGGATTGCGCGGTGAGAATTTGTTGCGCGCGATCGATTTCTACAATCAGGCGATTGCGCGCGACCCAAATTACGCCCTCGCTTATGCGGGCTTGGGCGAAACCTATATTTTGCTTCCGTATTATACGGGCGCCGATCCGCAAGAGGCCCGTCCGAAAGCCAAGGCGGCGACTCTCAAAGCGCTGGAGTTGAACCCGAACCTGGCGGAGGCACACAATGCGATGGGAAAGATCGCGTACACCGTCGACATCGACCTGCAACGGGCCATTCGTGAGCACCAACGCGCGATCGAGTTGAGTCCAAATCTGGCCAGCGCGCATCACTGGATAAGCAACGGACCACTCTCGGGCCTCGGCCGTCTCGATGAAGCCATCGCTCAGGGGGAGCGCTCGATCGAACTTGATCCGCTTTCCGCCATAAACCTTGTCGACCTCGCGGACACCTACATGTATGCGCGACGTTTCAAAGAAGCTGATGCGGTGATGAAGAAAGCACTAGAGATCGATCCAAGTTTTGCTTACGCGCACTGGATCTACGGCATCTTGCTCCAAGTCAGCGGTGATCTCGAAGGCGCGCGTGCTCAGTATGCGACCGCGCATGCGAGAGAAAACGACGCGCAAGCGATCGCACTTCGAGCGCAGCTCGCTGCAATCATGGGTCGGCGTGAGGAAGCGGTGAGTGCCCTCGCTGCGCTGGAAGAACTCGGCAAACGCCAGTATGTCGAAGCCTACTACCGTGCGCTTCTCTACCTCAGCCTCGGACAGAAGGATCAGGCGCTTACGGCCCTCGAGCAAAGCTATGCCGAACGCGACGGCGACGATATCGGCGTCATCAAGGTGGATCCACTACTCGATTCGTTGCACGGCGATCCACGCTTTGAGGCACTCGTTCAAAAGGTAATTGCACCGAAAAATCAGCAATGACGCCGACCCGCATTTCGACATGTCACGCCGTAGCCTCGACGAAGGCGGAAGCACTGGTGCAAAAAGTCGTCGCGCCAAAATCAAAACCAAAGCCGTGAAAACCGGTAACTTCTTCGCCGAATTGAAGCGGCGCAACGTTTACAAAGTTGCGGTCGCTTATGCGGTCGTTGGTTGGCTGCTTGTGCAAGTCGCTACACAGGTATTTCCCTTTTTCGAAATTCCAAATTGGTCCGTGCGCCTCGTCGTGCTGGCAATCGTGATCGGATTTCCGGTCGCGCTGGTGATCGCATGGGCTTTCGAATTAACACCGCAAGGACTGAAGCGAACGGAAGATGCCGACCTTGTGACGTCAGCGCGGCAACCACGAAAGCGCGGATGGATTGTTGTCGTGATCATCGCCGGTGCGATGTCACTAGGTTTATTTTTTCTCGGCCGTTACACCGCTGGCAGCTCGGGAACGCCTCGACCGGTCTCCACCGAGCTACGACGTGGCGAGCAGAGCGAAGCGGCTACAGTTTTGCCTGGCAAATCGATCGCGGTACTACCGTTCGAAAACCTTAGCCGCGACCCGGATAACGCTTATTTCGTCGACGGTATCCAGGATGAGATACTCACCCGGCTGTCTAAGATTAGCGCTTTGAAGGTTATCTCACGGACGTCCACTATGCGGTACGCCAGCCATCCAGCGAACCTGCATGAGATCGCGCGCGAGCTTGGCGTCGCCAATATTCTCGAAGGCAGTGTGCAAAGAGCAGAAGGCGCGGTGCGCGTCAATGTGCAGCTTGTTGAAGCAGCGAGTGACTCACACCTTTGGGCGGAGACTTACGATCGCGACATCAAGAACATCTTTTCAGTTGAGAGCGAGATCGCGCAGAATGTTGCGGATGCCCTGCGGGCCAGGCTCCTCCCGGAAGAGACGGCGCGGGTCGCAAGCGTGCCGACGAAAAATCCTCAGGCCTATGATTTGTTCCTAAAGGCCGAGTATTTCGCTAACCAAATCTATTCCTCTACCGCCAAGGATCCTGCAGAGACGGCACGAAATGCTGCCGGCCTCTACGAGAGCGCCGTCGCCTCTGATCCCAACTTTGCCCTGGCTTATGCCCGACTGGCTTATTTGAAAGCGAGAATATACTGGTATAACACCGACCCGAGGCCGCAGGCAATCGATGCAGCACGCAATGCCGCAGAGCGCGCCCTGGCGCTGCAACCCGAATTAGCGGAAGCGCATTTGTCAATGGGTTACGTCCACTATTGGGGTCGTCGCGATTACGACGCGGCGCTTGCGCAATTCGACGAGGCGCGCAAGACACTACCCAACAGTGCAAACGTGCTAACGGCGATTGCCTTTGTTCATCGTCGCTTGGGTAAGATGGAGCAGGCGCTCGACGAGCTGAAACAAAGTGCTGCCTTGAATCCGCGCGACAATCTATTGCCACGCGAAATCGGTTCCACTTTCGTCTACATGCGCCGTTACGCAGAAGCCAATCCGTTCTACGATCGGGCGCTGGCTCTTATTCCGGACGACTTCGAGACGCAGGTCTATCGAGTCACAATGTTGCAGATGATTGGCGACTTCGATGCCGCCAGCCGGGCGCTGGGGACGATCCCGGCAGACGTCGATCCGCAGGGCTCCGTCTCATTTGCGCGGTGGCAGCTTGCCATGGCCATGCATCAACCGGATGCGGCCCTGGCGGCGCTCGAGCATGCGCCGACATGGTTGCTCAGTATCTGGCCCAATAGTCGCGAACCGGTGGCGTTGTTGCGCGCGGAAGCGTTGGTGCAGAAAGGTGAAGTCGCACGGGCGCGTGCAGCGTTCCTGGAAGCTCAACAGGCATTGGAAGGGCTACTCAGTAACCCGCGCGCACAGGCCGATGCGCAGAGTTATCTCGCGTTGGTGTACGCCGGCTTGGGGCAGAAGGAAGCCGCTTTGGAATCAGGACGTCGCGCGACCGAGAACCTGCCTGCTTCGCGCGATGTTATCGTCGGTGGCTCGTATCTCACACAGCTGGCCATGGCCGAGGCACAGGTAGGCGAGAAACAACCAGCCTTGAATCACATCGAACAGTTACTGGCGATTCCAGCGGGCCACGCGATTTCTCGCGCCTCGCTGCGCGTCGATCCGATGTGGGATCCGCTGCGCAACGATCCGCGTTTCCAGAAGCTGTGCGAAGACAAACCAAAGTGAAGACCGGCAATTTCTTTTCCGAGCTGAAGCGACGCAATATTGACGCGGTAGTTGCCGGAAACGCGATTTAAGATGACAGCATTCGAACATGTCACTGCGCTTTTCTCATTCGTGTACGCTTTGGCGCTGACGCACCTGCTGGCGCGGATTGCTGAGCTGATCGTCGCACGCGATCGCGTAAAATTTTCCGGATTGCTCGCGTTAGGGGATGGTCAACGCCATTCTTCTCGTTTTCGCAAACCTCGACTACCTGAAGACAGCGAATGCCGCGCTTTTCTTGAAGGAAAATCTGACCGTTCTACCAATGTTCATTCCGACTGTGACCGCACTAGCTTCTCGCAAGCGATGGGTCCAATGGGCAGCCGGGGCTCTGCTATCTGGCCATGATACTGGGATACACGATCGCCTTTTGCGGAACACTTAGCCGATGAATCCGCGCGACTTGTTCACCGAGCTGAAGCGGCGCAACGTTTACAAGGTCGCCGTCGCGTACGCGGTCGTTGGCTGGCTATTGATCCAAGTCGCTACGCAGGTTTTTCCGTTTCTTGAAATTTCAAACTGGGCTATTCGGATTGTCATTTTGGTGACGGCGCTTGGTTTTCCGGTCGCCTTGATTATCGCGTGGGCATTTGAAGTCACTCCCGAAGGCATTAAGCGCACAGAAGCTGCCGATGCCGCGGAACAACGATCTCGCGGCGTCGCCTGGATTTATGTTGTGCTTGTCGGTGCGTCACTCTCCGTCGCGTTGTTTTTTGTCGGCCGCTACACTGCTGGCCATGGACCGCCCCAAGTCCGCGAGGTCGCGGCGGAGAGCCCGGAAAAATCGATCGCCGTGCTGCCGTTAGTTAACGAAAGCGGTGATCCGAAAGACGAATATTTTTCGGATGGCTTGTCGGAGGAATTGATTGCTGCTCTGGCTCAGATCAGCGGGCTTAAGGTTATTGGTCGGAGCTCTTCGTTCCGCTTCAAAGACAGGAAAGAAGACCCGAAAACGATCGGGAAGAAGCTGGGTGTGAGCACACTTTTGGATGGAACAGTGCGCAAGCAAGGCGATAGGGTGCGCATCGTGGCCGAACTAGTGAACGCCGCGGATGGAATTCAGCTCTGGACGCGAACGTTCGATCGCGAGCTGAAAGATATCTTTAAGGTTCAGGAAGAAATCGCTCGGGCTGTCGCTGAGTCGTTGAAAGTGACGTTGCTTGGATCGGATTCGACCCAAAAAAGTGCTCCCAAGAACACGGAAGCTCACAACGCTTACTTGCAAGGTCATTTCCATTTTCAGCGTCGGAATCTGGAAGATTATCGCAAAGCTGTTGATTACTTCGATCAGGCGATCCGGCTCGACCCGAATTATGCTTTGGCTTACGCAGAGCGTTCCGAAGCGTTGACCTTTATCGGAGACCTTACCGGCCAACATGAGCCAGCATGGTCAAACGCGCGGAGCGACGCGGAAAAGGCCGTCGCCATCGCACCTGATCTGGCTGAGGCCCATGCCGCGCTCGGCTTTGTGCGCTTTATTGTGGACTGGAGATTCGCCGAAGGCCTGAATGAACTAAAGCGTGCGAAAGAACTCTCTCCAAGCAATCCCACCGCCAACGATGTACTCGCCCGCCTGATTGTTTATCTGGGGCGAATCAATGAGGCTGAGCGGCAGGCTCGCCAGGCAGTGGATCTCGACCCACTTTCCGTCTTTACGCAAAACAACCTGGCTCGAGTTCTCTTCTACGCTGGAAAACTGGATGAGGCAGACGCGATTGCACGAAAGTCGGCGGAATTGCAGCCGGCTGCTGCTGCCACTCATCGATGGCAGACGCTGATCGCTGCGCAGCGCGGCAATGGCGAGACTGCGTTGAGAGAAGCGCAACTTGAGCCTGATGAAGGTTATCGCCGTTTCGAGCTCGCGCTCGCTCAATATGTGCGTGGTGATCGCGTCGCGGCAGACGCGGCTTTAGCCGACCTCATTGTTAACGGGCGGGACAACCTGGCCTATCAAATCGCTGAGGTTTACGCCGCGCGAGGTGAGAAAGACAAGGCTTTCGAGTGGTTGCAAATCTCGTTCGACAATCATGATACTGGAACACTGACTCTTTTAGTCGATCCGTTGTTGCGCGGTTTGCGCGATGATCCACGCTACAAGAACTTCCTCGCCAAACTAGGACTACCCGAATCCTTATGAACGCAAAGCCTTCTTTAATCTCAGAGCTAAGGCGCCGCAACGTTTTCAGGGTTGCGCTGACTTATGCCGTTGTGGCGTGGCTGCTGATCGAGATCGCAGCGGTTATTTTGCCGACGCTTGGCGCGCCCGAGTGGCTGATCACAACGTTCGTTGTGTTGCTCGCAATTGGTTTTGCCGTCGCGCTGTTCATTTCGTGGGCTTTTGAAATGACACCGGAGGGCCTGAAACGAACGCAGGACCTTTCGCCTGACGAAGTCCTGCCATATTGGAGCCGGCGAAAGTTCGCGACATTCATCATCGGGACAGCAGTCATTGCCTTTGGGCTCTCTGCCTACCAACTATTGATACCCAGGCCGATAGTCCGCGTTTCAAATACCGGGGCGAATTCGCTTCAACAACAACCCGACGCCACTTCGTCGGCCGAAGACACCAGCAATGCTTCATCGACTGAGCGAATGCTTCGCGAACTTGATGAGCACTGGTCGAAAGCTGCTGCAACTAAAGATGTCGACCTGACGATCGCATTTTACTCTGATGATGCCATCGTGCTGCCTCCAAACGCTGCGAGCGCGGAGACGAAGGAAACGATCCGGAACATCTGGAAAGATCTGCTCGAGACGCCGGGCCTGGTGATCAGGTGGGAACCGGGCAGGGTGCAACTCGCCAGGTCGGGCGAGACGGCCTGGGTGAACGGAACATATAAACTGACCATGAACGATCCCAGTGGGAAACCAGTCGAAGATCATGGCAAATACCTCGAGGTTTGGGAAAAACAGGCTGACGGGAAATGGAAATGTCGCGCGGACATGTGGAATACCGACCTGCCAGTATCGGAGCCCGCGTCTGCTGAGAAAAAATAGGGGCTTGCGTTCGTCAAGTTACCGGACGCTAAAAGGACCGCCTTCACTCAAAGCGAACAAGCCTAAATGAACTGGGAAATGCTCACAGCGATTGGCCAGCTCGCGACGGTCTTTATCGGAGTTCCTTCGATCATTTATTTCGCGATCCAACTTCGCGAGCAAACCAGGGAACGCCGCCAGGCAGCGGTGAATGCTCTCACTGTGCAATGGGGCGACCTAACCAAAGCGTTGCATGAAGATGCTGAGTTTACCGCGCTTTTTTTGCGCGGTGTGCAGTCATTTCACGATCTCGATGCTGTGTCCAAGCTCCGCTTCAGCGCGTTCCAAAATCGTTTTTTCAAAAACTTTGAAGGCATGTATTACTCCCGGCGCGAAGGAATTCTTACTTCGGAGTTATGGAGCGAGATTGAGCGAACCATGAGCGATTTTCTCGCATATGATGGCGTGCGGCAGTGGTGGGAGACACGAAAACACTGGCACACCGAAGCGTTTGTTAGTGTCGTAGACGCGATTATCAGCAGGGTCGAGAAGCCTACGGCCTATTCGACCTATGACTTGAAGCAGATCGCCCTGCCTAAAGAGGGGTAATGAACGAAACTCAAGAGTGGCCGCGAATTGCAGTGGTCGGCGCCGGTGCGGTGGGCGGGTATTTCGGCGGAATGTTCGCTCGTGCAGGAGCGCCCACCGTTTTCATCGGGCGAAAACATTTCGCAGACGCGGTTAGTTCGAAAGGACTTGTTCTTGATAAATCGCAAGGAGAGGAGCGAATCAAGGCCGAGGCGACAATCGAGATGAGCGCTCTTCGGGATTGCGCGCTGATTCTTTTTTGCGTTAAAGCGAACGATACACCGGCTACCGCGGCACAAATGGCTCCATTTGTTAGACCAGATGCAACGGTAATCTGCATGCAGAACGGCGTCGAGAATGCAGGACAAGTCCGCGCTGCTGCGAATGTCATTGCCTTGCCAGCCGCAGTTTACGTAGCAGTGTCGGTCCCGGAATCCGGCCGAGTGAAGCACCTCGCCCGCGGTGATTTGATTATTGGTCCCGCGAGTGAGGTGACCACGGAAGTAACAAATCTTTTCATCCGCGCTGGAATTCCGTGCAGTATTTCTGACAACATTGAAGGCGAACTATGGGTCAAGCTCCTGCGCAATTGCGCGCTGAACGCGATCTCTGCTTTAGGCCATGCCCGTTACGGCGAAATAGTGCGAAACGCCGATGCGAAACAGTTAATGGCGCAGATAGTCGACGAAGTGCTGGCGGTGGCCCGGGCGGCGCGCGTAGTTTTGCCAGGTATCCACGACCGTGAATCAGGAATGGCGGCGGCAATGGAGCTTGCCACACAAATGTCGGACGCTTCTTCTTCCACTGCGCAGGATCTGAATCGGGGTCGACCGACCGAGGTCGATGCACTAAATGGCTACATTGCCCGTCGTGGCGCCGAGCTAGGCGTCCCTGCGCCGGTCAATCACGCGTTGTTCACGCTGGTGAAGTTGGCTGAACAAACAGGCATCACCTGACCGGAGATTGTTTCGAAACAAGGCTTGCTTGGGCTCAGTAACAAAAACGAACGATAAATTATGACTTCATTCACTCCACATACGCGCGATTTCATCCAAGGGCTGTCGGGATATGGAAAGCTGATCTTGATCATAATCGCGTTATCGTTCGGCGCCGCGACTGACTTGAATGCCTCGTCAGAGGAAGACGTAAAGACTGTGGCCGCCTTGGATACGAAATATCAAGCCGCAGTTAAGTCCAACGATGCTGCTACGATGGATCAGATTTTAGCCGACGACTTCGTTCTGGTGACCGGGCGCGGCAAAGTTTTCAGCAAAGCGGATCTGATCGAATCAGCTCGAAAGAAGGAAGTCACCTACGAACGTCAGGACGAGGAACCTGGAACACAGAAGGTTAGAGTATGGGGCGACACCGCAGTCGTGACTGCTTTCCTTTGGATCAAGGCGGAGCAGGGAGGCAAACCAATCGATTACAAACTATGGTTTAGCGACACTTATGTCCGCACTCCAGCGGGCTGGCGCTATGTGTTCGGCCAAGCCTCCCTGCCGTTGGCAAAAACGGAGTCAAAATGAAACCGTCCAGCCGAACGGTAGCGCATTCCTTTTTGTCATTCCGAGCGGAGTCGAGAATGGAGCGGATGGGAAGCCGCGACATAGACGGGAAGGCCGAAGGCTGAGCGAACGGGCAGCGAGCGAATCAAATCTCTAAACATTCCCCTCGTTTCAGTTCCTCACCGTCGAATAACGTTGCACATCTGAGCAGCAATCTCGCCTTGTTCTATTTGTCCGAGTCTGATAGCCAAGAAGCCATGTTTTCCTTTGTCCAGAGTCCCTCCCCATTACAAGCCGAAATAGGCAAAACAGACTTTCGACGAATTGTAGTTAGGTGTTGTGCCCATGCTTGAATGGAACGCAGTCAACCAGTGGATCCAAATGATTGGGGCACCTGTCTCAAACCTAATCGTGTTCGGTGCTTTCGGGTATGCCGCCACGTATAGTCGATTTCGCCTTCCTTTTGCACTTCTTGCCTTGTCAGGGTTGCTGTTCGTGGCGCCGGACACATATTGGCTTATCCTGAAGATTCAGCACAGTTTTGTGACCTGGGTAGTGCCGAAATGGTTCTTGCGCCTGCTATTTCCCGTTCAAGCGGTCTCCATGTACCTGGCCATCGTCACCATGATCGTCGGCGACATCCTTTTGGTCGTGCACGTCTGCAGGGGGAATGGCGCACGCCACACCTAACCAACGATCCCGCTAACGCCTTCCCGTACCGCGTTCACATTTGATCATGATTAGATTAACTTCAGTCCAACTGAGCCTCGCCGTCGGAAGGCGTAGCGGATCTTCGTCTGGTTATGCTACTTTCCGACGGCGACTATAACCACCATTCGACTTATTTCGGCGTTTGGTCGGGGGCGCAGGCTGCGCGTGTATCCGAGTTGCTTGAGAGCCTTGGTGTGAAATATCAGTTTGTCGTTCAAGTACAGTCGGAAGAGCGGCTCAGAGAGTGGACGGCGTGGGACCCGGCCGCTGTCAATGCTCACGAGGGGCATGAGCTTTGGATACACGACGACGATCTCGACAAGGTTGGCACACGCATTGTCGAAATGTATCCCGAAAGAAAGTTCGGCGCGGCACAACACCGCGCTGCAGCGAAACGCCTACAAGCTTGGTAAGGCGCTGGCAAAGTGAGGCTGGTCGTGGCAATGGCTGGCTGTTGTTCAGCCGCGTAAATTGTCTCGAAAAATTTGCAAAAAAAGACTTGCGCGTGCAATACTGATATAGTTGACTATATCACTATATGAGACGCAGCACTCAATCGAAGCCGGTCCGCTCGCGCTCCTCGAAAGGGCTGTCTGGAGCACGGAATGAGTCGTGAATGGAATGATGCGCAGCCGATTTACCGCCAGCTCCGCGATCGTGGCGTCCATATGATTCTCGACGGCGTGCTCAAGGAAGGCGATCCGTTGCCGTCTGTACGCAACGTTGCGGCCGAATATCGCGTCAATCCGCTCACCGTTCTGAAGGCTTATCAGCAAATGGTCGACGAGGATTTGGTCGAGATGAAGCGCGGGCTGGGGATGTTTGTTAAAGCCGGCGCTCGCGATCAACTGCTCAAGGGTGAACGCGAGAAATTTCTTGCCGACGAATGGCCAAGAGTTGCGGAAAAAATTCAACGCTTAGGTCTGACCCAGAAAGAACTCGACGCCGTCGTCGCGAAATCAAAAGCCAGAAAGGAGAAGCGCTGAGCCCATGGCAACGATTGAAGCACGCGGCCTTCGCAAATCCTATGGCACAACTGTCGCGCTGGACGGTGTCGATCTTCGTGTCGAAGAAGGTCGCATTCTCGGGATCATCGGGCCGAACGGCGCGGGAAAAACGACAGCCCTCAATGCCATTCTCGGGCTCACGTCGTACGAGGGCGAATTGAAAGTCCTGGGACGCGATCCGTGGGCCAGCCGCGAGGAACTGATGCGCGAGGTCTCGTTCATTGCTGATGTCGCCGTGCTGCCGCGCTGGATTCGGGTTTCGCATTTGCTCGACTACATGGCTGGCGTGCACCCGCGTTTTGATCGCGACAGGGCAGAAGGATTTCTGGCGAAGACGACGATCAAACGGACGAGCAAGGTAAGAGAGTTATCGAAGGGAATGATAGCGCAGTTGCATCTCGCGGTAGTGATGGCGATCGACGCGCGATTACTGGTGCTGGATGAGCCGACGCTTGGGCTGGACATTTTGTATCGCAAACAATTCTACGATTCGCTGCTGAACGATTATTTCGATCGCAGCCGCACGATTGTCGTGACCACGCATCAGGTGGAGGAAGTGCAGGACGTCCTCACGGATCTCATTTTCATCGACCGCGGCCGCATCGTGCTCGAATGCAGCATGGAAGAATTCGACTCGCGCTACATCGAAGTGATGGTGAATCCGGAGCAACTCGCTGCCGCGCGCGCTCTCGAGCCAATGCACGAACGGGCGGTTTTCGGTCGAAGCGTGCTGATGTTCGATCGCGTAGATCGCGAACAACTCGCAGCCCTTGGCGAGGTGCGCCGGCCGAGCATTGCGGATTTGTTCGTCGCGATGATGAGCCCACCTTCGTCCACGCAGTCGCGGGACTCCGGCTTTGCCAGCAGATCAGATTGGAGCACCTAAATGAATACGCCATCGGAGACGGCTTCTGAATCTGCCGGGGTCGACGGCCCCGGCTACAGCGCGAAGACGCGGCCGTTCTACTGGTCGGTGCGTCGGGAACTTTGGGAGAACCGTTCGATATACATTTTGCCGCTGATTGTTGCCGCGGTCGAGCTATTTGGATTCCTGGTCAGCTCGATTGGGCT
>Ga0210142_1000066_pt1 | contig 23910 bp, 21 predicted proteins | sample Goodyear_PhragC__FD_184869 | JGI IMG/M metagenome (GOLD analysis project Ga0210142, IMG submission 184869) | Wetland microbial communities from San Francisco Bay, California, USA, that impact long-term carbon sequestration - Goodyear_PhragC_D2... | ecosystem: Environmental > Aquatic > Marine >...
CTCCTTGAAGAGGGCGGGCGGATCCGCACCGCGCAGAAGGCCCGCCTCGGCTTCGTCGATTTCCGCAGCGGGCTCGCCTCGGCGGCGACCCTCGGCGGCATGCTGGTGCTGCGCACCTACGACCGCGCCGAGCGCAGCTTCGCCGCCATGCGCTGCCGCGGCTACCGTGGCGCCCTCACCAACCTGCCGCCAGGGGCGCTGAAGGGGCGGGACTGGGCGGTGCTGGCGGTGGGGCTGGTGTTTCTGGCCGGGTTATACGCAATACGTTGAGATAATTTTGAATTGCGAATTTTGAATTGTGAATTGAATTCAAAATTCAAAATTCAAAATTCAAAATTGAGGCTCCCATGTTGAAGATCGAAAACCTCCATTACACCTACGAAGACGGCACCGCGGCCCTCAACGGCATCGACCTGGAGATCGCCCAGGGAGAGTTCCTGGCGGTGCTCGGCAGCAACGGCAGCGGCAAGACGACCCTGATCAAGCACCTCAACGGCCTGTTGCAGCCGAACCTGGGACGGGTGCTCCTGGCCGGCAAGCCGATCGAGAGCGTCGAGGACCGCGAAGTCTTCAGCCGCATCGGCATCGTCTTCCAGGACCCCAACGACCAGCTCTTCGCCTCGACCGTCGAGGAGGACGTCGCCTTCGGGCCGAGCAACCTGGGGCTGGCGCCGGAGGAGGTCAAGGAGCGGGTGCACCAGGCGCTGCACCAGGTCAACATGCAGGACTACGCCCGCAAGTCGATCCACGCCCTCTCCCACGGCCAGAAAAAGCGTATTTGCGTCGCCGGCATCCTCGCCATGCAGCCCCAGGTCATCATCCTCGACGAGCCGACCGCCGGCCTCGATCCGATGGGGGTCCACTCGCTGATGCACCTGCTGGAGGATCTCAACAAGAAGCAGGGGATCACCATGATCATGGCCACCCACGTCGTCGACCTGGTCCCACTGTTCATGAGCAAGATCGCCATCCTGAGCAAAGGCCAGGTGCTGCGCTACGGCACCCCCGGCGAGGTCTTCGGCGACCCCAAGGCGATCGAGCGCGCCAAGCTCAACCTGCCGCTGGTCGCCGAGCTGATGAACCTGCTCAAGACCCGCGACCACGTCAAGCTCCACCACATGCCGTTGACCGTCGGCGAGGCCCGCCGCGAGATCCTGCGCCTGCTTTCGGTGCAGGACGTCATCGAGCGGGTCTGACGATGGCGAAGCAGTCACTGCGCAGCGGCTTCACCACCGGCGCCTGCGCCGCGGCGGCGGCCAGGGGGGCGGCGTTGCTGTTGCGCGACCAGCAACCTGTCGACGCCGTGGAGATCGATCTGCCGGCCGGGTTCGCCGCCCGCTTCGAGCTGCATGGACAAAGCTTCGACGCCGGCGCGGCGCGCTGCTTCGTGGTCAAGGACGCCGGCGACGACCCCGACGTCACCCACGGCGTCGAAGTGCACGCGGCGGTGCGGGTGGCACCCCGAGTGACCGGCGAACCGGCAGTGATCATCCGCGGCGGTACCGGCATCGGCCGCGTCACCAAGCCGGGGCTGGCGGTCCCCGTCGGCCACTGGGCGATCAACCCGGTGCCGCGGCGGATGATCGCCGAGGCGGTGGGAACGGTTTTCCCGCCCACCGGAGCGTTGGTCCCGGTGGTGACGATCAGCATCCCCGACGGCGAACAGCGTGCGACGCGCACCCTCAACGCCCGCCTCGGCATCCTTGGCGGCCTGTCGATCCTCGGCACCAGCGGGGTGGTGCGGCCGATCTCCCACCGGGCCTGGACCGATACCATCGACGTCGCCATCGACGTCGCGTTGGCCGGCGGCTGCGATACCGTCGTACTCAGCACCGGCAGGACCAGCGAGGCGGCGGCGCAAGGGCTGCTGGCTAATGGCCAAAGGCAACGGGCTAAAGGGGGAAACCCTTTGTCCTTAGCCCTGAGCCCAGAGCCGGCATTGCCCGAAGAAGCCTTCGTGATGATGGGAGACCATGTCGGCTACGCCCTGCAGTCCTGCCACCGCAAGGGGGTGGCGCAGGTGGTGGTTGCCGCGCAGTTCGCCAAGCTCCTCAAGATCGCCTGCGGCCATGCCCAGACCCACGTCAGCGCCTCCCGGCTCGATCTCTCCCAACTGGCTGGATGGGCCCGCCAGAGCGGCCTTGACGGGGTGTTTGCCGACAGGCTAGAGTGTGCCAACACTGCCCGGGAGATCTGGATCGAGCTCGGCGGCGACCACTCGCTGGTTGCCGAGGTTGCCGCCCGCGCGCTGGCCCGCCTGCGCCAATGGGCGCCGGGGGCGAGAGTGGGAATCCTGCTGATCGCTTACGACGAACGCCCGCCGCTGGTCTGCGGAGACCTGCCGCGCGGCAGCTAGTGTCCCGATTGGTTAATGCCATGCATTAATTCTGGTCCTTTTTGCCGGTGGCCGCGTTGCCTCTCCTCGCCTTAGTCCGGGCTAGGCCTGCGTCGAGGCGCCTTGCCACCAACAAAAATGTCTCAGAATTTTCTGAACGGATTAACCAAACGGGACACGAGGGAGGAAGGAAAACCATGAAACGGATTTACGTCATCGGCGCCGGGATCGAAGGGCAGGAGGGCTTCAGCCGCCGCGCCCTGGAACTGGTCGGCCAGGCCGAGCTCCTCTGCGGCGGTGAGCGCCAGTTGAAGCTTTTTCCCGATTTCCAGGGTGAGAAGGTGGCCATCGGCAGCGATCTGGCCGGGCTCGCCGAGCGCCTCAAGGGAACGGCAAAACGTGCCGTGGTCCTTGCCTCGGGCGACCCGCTCTTCTTCGGCATCGGTCGCCACCTGCTGCGCAACCTTTCCGGTGCGGAGCTGGAGTTCGTCCCCAACGTCAGCTCGGTGCAGTATGCCTTCGCCAAGATCAAGGAACCCTGGGACGATGCGATCTTCGTTTCCGCCCACGGCCGCGGCCTGAAGGGGGCGGTCGACCGCATCGTCGCCAACGACAAAGCGGCGGTCCTCACCGATGAGGTCAACACCCCGGCCGCGATCGCCGCCGAGCTGATCGAGCGCGGCCGGGACGGCTATGCCGCCTGGCTCTGCGAGAACCTCGGCACCGCCGAGGAGAAGATCACCACCACCGACGTCAAGGGGCTGTTGTCGATCAAGGCGGCGCCGCTCAACGTGCTGATCCTGATCAAGGAGTACGAGGCCGGCGGCGAGGAGTACGTGCCGACCCTCGGCATTCCCGACGAGGAGTTCGCCACCGTCAAGAAGCTGATCACCAAGGAGGAGGTGCGGGTCGTCACCCTGGCCAAGCTCAAGCTGCGCCACGACATGACCCTCTGGGACATCGGCGCCGGTTCCGGTTCGATCAGCATCGAGGCCGACCACCTGCTCCCCAACGGCCGGATCTTCGCCGTCGAGCGCAATCCCCAGTGCCGCGACTTCATCAAGGCCAACCTGAAAAAGTTTGGCGCCCGCCACGTCACCCTCGTCGAGGGAGACGCCCCGGGCTGTCTGGAGGCCCTCCCCGACCCGGACCGGGTCTTCGTCGGCGGCTCCGGCGGCAACCTCTTTTCGATCCTGCAGGCCGTCGATGGCCGCCTTCCGGCCGACGGCCGGGTGGTCCTCAACGCCGTCACCCTCGACACCCTCACCGCCGCCAACGAGTTCTTCGACAACGCCGGCTACCAGGTCGAGGTGACCGTGGTCAACATCGCCCGCACCCGCCCGCTCACCGACTATAAGATGTTCGAAGCCTACAACCCGGTCTATATCGTCACCGCCGTTAAGGACTGACGGCCGTTTTGAGTTCTAAGTTTTGAGTTTTGGGTTGGAACACAAAACCTAAAACCCAAAACTTAAAACGGATTTGGAATTTGAGATGTCTGCACGCCTCATCGCCGTCGGCATCGGCCCCGGCGACCCGGAACTGATCACCCTCAAGGGGGCCCGGCTGCTGCGCGAAGCCGACGTGGTCGTCGCCCCCAAGGCGAGCGCCGGCGACGACTCGGTGGCCGGCTCCATCGTCGCCGGGCTGGTCGATCTCTCCCGCCAGCAGCTCATCGAACAGGTCTACCCGATGCGCAAGGGGCAGGAGGAGCTCGATCCCTTCTGGCGCGCGGCGGCCCTGGAAGTGGCCGAACTGGTGCGCCGGGGGCAGACCGTCGCCTTCGTCACCCTCGGCGACCCGATGCTCTACAGCACCTTCCTCTACCTGCAGCGCCAGCTGCGCGCCATCGCCCCCGAGGTGCCGATCGAGATCGTCTCCGGCCTCTCCTCGATCCATGCCGCCGCGGCCCTGGCCGACCTGCCGCTGGGGATCGCCGACGAGCGCTTGGCGGTGCTGCCGGCGACCTTCGAGGACGGCAGGCTGCGCCAGACTCTGCTGGAATTCGACACGGTGGTGCTGATGAAGGTCTCCCGCGTCTTCGACAAGGTGCGCGCGCTGCTGAAGGAACTGGGCGGGCGCCGAGCCGTCTACGTCAAGCGGGTAGGCCTCCCCGGCGAGGCGGTCTTCCACGACCTCGACGCGGTCGGGCCGGAGGATCTCGACTACCTGTCGCTGGTGATCGTGCGTAAAGTCTGAAACAGAATTGATTCAAGGTTTGCCATGATGTCCGCTACTCCCCCCGTTCTCTTCGTCGGTGCCGGCCCCGGCGACCCCGAGCTGATCACCGTCAAGGGGCTGAAAGCCCTGCAGGCGGCCGATGTCGTCATCTACGCCGGCTCGTTGGTCAACAAGGCGCTCCTCGCCGAACTCAAGATTGGCGCGGCGGCCCACGACAGCGCCCCCTTGACCCTGGAGGCGGTGATCGAGCTGATCCGGCAGGCGGCAGCCGAGGGCAAACAGGTGGTGCGCCTGCACACCGGCGACCCCTGCCTCTACGGGGCGATCCAGGAGCAGATGGAAGCCCTCGACGCCCTCGGCATCGGCTACGGAGTGATCCCCGGGGTGACCGCGGCCTTCGCCGCCGCGGCCAGCCTGGGGCAGGAGCTGACCCTGCCGGAGGTCTCCCAGACCCTGGTGCTGACCCGCATCGCCGGGCGCACCCCGGTCCCCGAGCGCGAGGCGCTGCGGCGCCTGGCCGCCAACGGCGGGACGCTGTGCCTCTACCTGTCGGTAGGGATGATGGAGCAGGTTGTGGCGGAGCTGCTGGCCGGAGGCGCCTTCACCGCTCGGACCCCGGCGGCGGTGGTCTACCGCGCCAGCTGGCCCGACCAGCGGACGGTCGAGGGGACCCTGGCCGACATCGCCGGCAAAGTTGCCGCCGCCGGCATCGGCCGCCAGGCGCTGATTCTGGTCGGCGAGGTGCTTGCCGCCCGCCGGCAGGGGGTGCCGGAACGCTCGAAACTCTACGACCCCGGGTTTGCCCACGGCTTCCGGGAAAAATCCTGAAAATCGGCTCTCACCCGCTCCTTGCCGTCGCTTGAGATCACAGAGAACACCGAGGTTTTGGATCAATATCCTGTCTTAAAGAATCACTCTGTGCTCTCCGTGTGCTCAAGTGAGCGCGGCGAACGGGTGAGAGACGCCTTTGGGTTTTCTCCCTGACGGCTCACCTTTGTTTGCGATCGGTACCTTCCAAGAATCGGGTTTTTGCTCCATGAACCTCGCCGTCGTCGCCATCACTGAAGGAGGGGCCAACCTGGCCCGGCGCATCGGCCGCGAGGCCGAAAGCGCGGAGGTCTGGCTGCCGCAGCGGCTGCGGGCCGCGGACGGCTGCCGCTACTTTTCAGAATCTCTGACGATGCTGCTGCCGCGCCTCTTTGCCGAGATCGACGGCCTGGTCTGCATCATGGCGACCGGAATCGTGGTGCGCGCCCTGGCCCCCCACCTGAAAGGGAAGGCGGCCGATCCGGCGGTGGTGGTGCTGGACGAGGCCGGGCGGTTCGCCATCAGTCTCCTTTCCGGCCATCTGGGAGGAGCCAACGAACTGGCCGGGGAATTGGCCGAATGGCTGGGCGGCACCGCGGTGATTACCACCGCCACCGATGTCAACGGGCTGCCGGCCTGGGATGATGTCGCACGGCGCCTCGGCTACGGCGTCGAGCCGCTGGCGCGCGTCAAGACCCTCAACAGCCTGCTGCTGCGCGGCGAACGCATCGCCCTGGTCGACCGGGACGGCAGCGTCGCGGCCCCCTTTGCGGCACTTCCCCAGATCGAACGTTTCGGCACCTTCGCCGCGGCGCTGCAGGCGCAGGCGGCCGGGACGGTCTTCGTCAGCAACCGCTACCTGCCCCAACTCGACCGGACCCCCGGGTTGCTGGTGCTGCGTCCCCGGAACCTGGCCGTTGGCCTGGGCTGCAATCGCGGCACCAGCGCCGAGGAGATTGAAGCGGCGGTACGGGAGGTCTTATCCGAGGCCTTTCTGGCCTTCGCGAGCCTGGCGGTGGTGGCCACTATCACCGCCAAGTCGGACGAGGCCGGTCTGCTCGCCTTCGCCGAACGTCACCGGCTGCGCGTCGATTTCCACCCGCCGGCGGCGCTGAATGCCGTGGCCGCGCCGAGTCCCCCCTCGGTTCATGCCCTGGCCGCGGTGGGCGCCAGCGGCGTCTGCGAGCCGGCCGCGCTCCTCTCTGCCGGCGCGACCGGCCTGCTGGTGCGCAAGAAGAAGCTGGGCAACGTCACCGTGGCGGTGGCGGAAATTGGCCAAGGCTGAACATCGTCTCTCACTCGCTCCTTACAGTCGCTAGAGCACACCGAGATCACAAAGGAAAGCTTGAAGGCAGGCGAAGACCCGAAGCCTGATCAGGTTTAAAAGGAAAGAAGCATTTGCCGTTCTCTGTGCCCTCTGTGATCTCTAGTGAGTGCAGCGAACGGGTGAGAGCCGCCTTAAACGATTTTTGCGAAAGTATTTTATGACCGGCAAACTCTACGTCGTCGGGCTTGGCCCCGGCGCTCTCGATCACCTGACCCCGGCGGCTGGCGCGGCCATCGCCGCGGCCGAAACGGTGGTCGGCTACAAGACCTATCTCGACCTGATCCCGGAGCTGCTCGCCGGCAAGGAGGTCGTCTCCTCGGGGATGATGAAGGAGGTCGAGCGCTGCCGCGAGGCGTTGCGGCTCGCCACTGCGGGTCGGCAGGTGGCGCTGGTCTCATCGGGGGATGCCGGGATCTACGGCATGGCCGGCCTGGCGCTGGAGCTGCAGCCGACTGAGGCCCCCGACATCGCCGTCGAAGTGGTCCCTGGGGTCTCGGCGGTACAGGCCGCCGCCGCCCGTCTCGGCGCGCCGCTGATGCACGACTTCGCCGTCGTCTCCCTCTCCGATCTGTTGACCCCCTGGGCGCTGATCCGCCGCCGCCTGGAGGCGGCCGCCGCCGCCGATTTCGTCGTCGCCCTCTACAATCCCAAGAGCCGCGGCCGCACCACCCAGCTCGGCGAGGCGGCGGCGATCCTGCTGCGCCACCGCGGCCCGGCGACCCCGGTCGGCATCGTGCGCAACGCCTGCCGCGACGACGAGACGGTCACCGTGATCAATCTCGCCGGCCTGGTCGCGGCCGAGGTCGACATGCTCTCGCTCGTCGTCGTCGGCAACAGCCAGACGCTGGTCGACGCGCGGGGGCGGATGGTGACGCCGCGGGGTTATCAGGTCCAAGGTCCAAGGTCCGAGGTCGGAGGTGAAGATCAACATCCTGAACCTTTACCCTTGAACCTTGAACCTGAAAAGTGCCGGGCACTTTTCATCGGCGGCACTGGCTCGGACGTCGGCAAGAGCGTCATCGCCGCCGGACTCTGCCGCATCCTCAAGAACCGCGGCTACCGGGTTGCGCCCTTCAAGGCGCAGAACATGGCGCTCAACTCTGCGGTGACCGCCGAAGGGGGGGAGATCGGCCGCGCCCAGGCGCTGCAGGCGGCGGCCTGCGGCATCCCGCCGCACACCGACATGAATCCGGTGCTGCTCAAGCCGAACTCGGAAACCGGCTCCCAGGTGATCGTCCAGGGGCGAGCGGTGGGCAACATGACCGTGCGCGAGTACCATCGCTACAAGGCCGAGGCCTGGGCGCGGGTCGAGGAGTCCTACCAGCGGCTGGCCGCGGCCCACGAGGTCGTCGTCCTGGAGGGGGCGGGGAGCATCGCCGAGATCAACCTGCGCGACCACGACATCGTCAATCTGCGCGCCGCGGCCCTGGCCGGAGCGCCGGTGCTGCTGGTCGCCGACATCGAGCGCGGCGGGGTTTTCGCCAGCATCCTCGGCACGCTGGAGCTGTTGACCCCTGAAGAGCGCAGCCGGGTGGCGGGGGTGATCATCAACCGCTTCCGCGGCGACGCGGAGCTGCTGCGCTCCGGCATCGAACTGGTCGAGGATCGCACCGGGGTGCCGGTTCTCGGCGTCGTCCCCTGGCTCGATTTGCAGCTGCCCGCCGAGGATTCCCTGGCCTTGGCGCGCAAGGGACGGGCGGCGACCGACGACGAGCTGCGCATCGGCGTGGTGCGCCTGCCGCGCATCGCCAACTTCAGCGATTTTGATGCCCTGGAGCGGGAGCGGGGGGTCGCCCTGCAGTATCTCGAACGCCCTGAACAGCTGGCCGGGCTCGACCTGTTGATCCTCCCCGGCACCAAGAGCACCATCCCCGATCTCCAGTTCCTGCGCAAGAGCGGGCTGGCGCGGGCGATCCACGATTACCACGCCGGGGGCGGGCGGATCGTCGGCATCTGCGGCGGTTTCCAGATGCTCGGCCGCGAGCTGGCCGACCCGGAGGGGATCGAGTCGGAGCAGGTCGCGGCGGAGGGGCTCGGCCTCCTTGACGTGGCGACGGTTCTGCACGCCGTCAAGCAGACCCACCAGGTCGAGGCCCGGGTGGCGGCCGAAGACGGGCTCTGCGGCCTGGCTGCCGGGAGTCGGCTGCAGGGGTACGAGATCCACCTCGGCGAGACCCGGCGCGGCGCCCTGGCACGGCCGCTGCTGCTGATCGACCGGCGTTCCGGGCGCGGCACCCATCTGGAGGACGGCGCCATCTCCCCGGACGGTCGGGTTTGGGGGACCTATCTGCATGGTCTGTTCGACAACGAGGGGCTGCGGGCGGGGCTGCTGGCCGAACTGCGCCGCCGCCGCGGGCTGCCCGAACCCCAGTCTGCCGAGCCGGTCGGCCTCGATCGGGAACTGGACCGGCTGGCGGCTCATCTCGAACGCCACCTGCGCCTGGGGCCGCTGCTCGAGCGCCTTGCGCCGCCGGGAGGCATGCGATGAACGCCTGGCTGGTGGCCGCTGCCTTCGGCTTCGATCTGCTCCTCGGCGACCCAAGCGTCCTGCCGCATCCGGTGATCTGGATCGGCACCCTGATCAACTACCTGGAAACCCTGCTGGTCGGTCTGTTCGAACGGCGCCGCGCCACCGGGATCCTGTTGGTGAGCCTGACCCTGGCGATCACCGGCCTGGCTGCCTGGGGAGGGCTGCGCCTGGCCGCCGAGATCCATCCCTGGCTGGGGGTGGCCGCCGCCCTGTGGCTGGCCTTCACTACCCTCGCCCTGCATTCCCTGCATGTCGAAAGCCGGCGGGTGGTCGCCTGGCTCGAAGCCGGCAACATCGACGAGGCCCGGCGCAGCCTGGCGCTGATCGTTGGCCGCGAAACCGGCGGCCTCGACGAGGCGGGAATCCTGCGCGCCTGCATCGAGACGGTGGCGGAGAACACCTCGGACGGGGTGATCGCCCCTCTCTTCTATCTCTTTCTCGGCGGTCCGGTGCTCGGCCTCCTTTACAAGGCGGTCAACACCCTCGATTCGATGGTCGGCTACCGCGACGACCGCTATCGGGAGCTGGGCCGGGCGGCGGCGCGCCTCGACGATTGGGTCAACCTGCTGCCGGCGCGGCTGACCGGCCTGCTGATGGTACTGGCGGCCATCCCTCTCGGCCTCAACGGCTGGAACGCCCTGCACATCATGCTGCGCGACGCCCGCAAGCCGGCCAGCCCCAACGCCGGCTTCCCCGAGGCGGCCGTGGCCGGCGCCCTCGGCGTGCAGCTCGGCGGGCCGGCCACCTACTTCGGGCAGCGCTTCGAAAAGCCGACCCTCGGCGATCCCGACCGGCCGCCGACGCTGGCCGCCTTCCGGGCCACCATCCGGCTGATGTACCTGACCGCCTTTTTCGGGCTCGGCCTGGGGTTGCTGATCTGCGGCCTGCCGACGCTCTGGTGAGCGTCGCCGCCCCGGGCCTGCGGGCCCCCCTTTCCGAAAGGAGCCATTCCCCCATGCGTATTGCCAGCCCCGTCCCGCCGCCGGCTGCGGCCAGCAGCCGATGACCCCCATCGTCCTGCCCCCCGCCCACGGCGGCGGCGTGGCCCGTGCCGCCCGGGAACTGGGGCTGGCACCGGAGGCGGTGCTCGACTTTTCGGCGAGCATCAACCCGCTGGGGATGCCGCAGGCCGTACTGGCGGCCGCTCGCGATGCGCTGCCCCGGGCGGTTCATTACCCCGAGATCGATGCGGCGACGCTGCGCGAGGCCGTGGCCGTTCACCATGGGCTGGATCCCGCGGCGATTCTCCCCGCCGCCGGCTCGACGGAACTGATCTATCTTCTGCCGCGGGTGTTGCGGCCGCGGCGGGCGCTGCTGGTGCGGCCGGCCTTCAGCGAATACACCCGCAGCCTGGAGCAGGCCGGCGTTCCCTGGGAGTGCTTCGACCTCGACCCGGAGCGGGGCTTCCGGCTCGATCCCGGGGCACTGCTTTCCGCCGTGGGCTCGGAAATCGAGCTGGTGCTGCTCGCCAACCCCGGCAACCCGAACGGCTCAGCCATCCCCCCGGACCTCCTTGAAGAACTCGCCTTCGCCCTGCGTGAACAGGCGTTGCTGGTGGTCGACGAGGCCTTTGCCGATTTCTGCCCCGAGCACTCGCTGCTCGACCGGGTCGGCTACCACCACAACCTCTACCTGCTGCGCTCCCTGACCAAATATTACGCCATCCCCGGACTGCGCGCCGGGTTCCTGGTTGGGCCACCGATGGGGGTGGCGCGCCTGGCCGCCGCCCGAGAGCCGTGGACCCTCTCCACCCCGGCGCTGGCTGCAGCCAGCGCCTGTCTGGCTGCCGACGATTTTCGCCGGGAGAGTGCCCTGCTGGTGCCACAGCTGCGTAGGGAACTGGCGGCCGCCCTGACCGGCCTCGGTTTGCGCGTCTTCCCCGGGGCGGCCAACTATCTGCTGGCCCGCCTGGATCCCGCCGCCCCCGGAGCCGCCGAGGTGGCCGCGCGGCTCTACCGTCGCGGAATCCTGGTGCGCGCCTGTGGCAATTTTCCGCCGTTGGACGATCGCTACCTGCGCCTGGCGGTCCGTCCCCGGCAGGAACAGCAGCGCCTGGTGGCTGCCCTGGCAGACATCTTCGCTGCCTCCGGGGGGATTCGGGCATGAGCACGCTGCGAGCGGGGCGTCAGCTCCCGTGGGCGGCCGGGACCCGGCCGCTGATGCTTGCCCCCCTGCAGGGGCTGACCAACCGCGCGCTGCGCGCCTGGTTCTGCCGGTCGGTCCGGCCGGACGTGGTCTTCACCGAGTTTTTGCGGGCCAAAGGGGGTGCGAAGGGGCTGCTCGCCGCGGCCGACCGGCGCGAGATCGTGCCGCCGCCGGCGGGGGTGCCGCTGGTGGTGCAGCTGGTCGGTCACGACCGCGAAGGGCTGGTCGCGGCGGCCCGGGCGGCGCGCGCCGCGGGAGCCGAGCATCTGAATCTCAACATGGGCTGCCCCTACGGGCGGATGAGTTCCGGGTTGACCGGGGGCGGCATGCTGCGCCGGCCGGACTTGCTGCCGGACCTGCTCGGCGCCCTGCGCGCGGCGGTGGACTGCAGCCTGTCGGTGAAACTGCGCGCCGGCTACGACGACCCCCGGCAGATCTTCGCGCTGCTGCCGGTCCTGGAGGCGGCCGGCATCGATTTTCTGATCCTCCATCCACGGACCGTGGTCCAGCAGTACGCCGGGGCGACCGATCATCGGTTGACGGCTGCGGTGGCGGCGGTCACCCGGCTGCCGGTAATCGCCAACGGCGATATCGTCGATGCCGACGAGGGACGCGCGCTGCTGGAGACGACCGGGGCGGCGGGACTGATGCTCGGCCGCGGGGCGATCGGCGATCCGCAGCTCTTCACCCGCCTGCGCCGGAATGCTCTGCAGCGGCCGGCTCCGGCAGCGCGGCGCCGGGAGTTGCACGCTTACCTGGAGGCACTGGCCGCCGACTATCGGGAGCTCTTCTGCGGCGAAAGCCAGGTGCTGGCCAAGCTCAAGGAGGTCCTGGCCTTCATCGCCGAGCCGGAACTCGCCGGGGTGATCCGCGACCTGCGCCGCAGCAAAACCCTGGCGGCCTTTGTCGGGGTGCTCGACGAACTGCTGGTGTGAACCGGGCGAAACTGCCCAGTGTCCATCCGGAAACCCCGGATGGACACTGGGCAGTTTCCGTAAGGGAAACGAATCAGAAGACGAGGATCAGCCAGAGGTGGCAGAGCGCCACGCTGATCAGCATGTAGAGGAAACCGAAGCGGAAGAAGCGCAGAAAGCCGATGTGAAAGCCGCGGGCCTCGGCAATGCCGACGGTGACGACGTTGGCCGAGGCGCCGATCAGGGTGCCGTTGCCGCCGAAGCAGGCGCCGAGGGCCAGGGCCCACCACAGCACGTGCCCTTCGGCGCCGGGAATGGCCTGGCTGAGGTAGGCGGTGACCGGCAGCATGGTGGCGGTGAAGGGGATGTTGTCGACAAAAGCGCTGGCCAGCGCCGAGCCCCAGAGGATCAGGGCGATGGCCAGGCCGAGGTGGGCCCGGGAGAGGTGGAGGATGCCGTCGGCGATTGCCGCCAGCAGCCCGGCCTCTTCGACGGCGCCGATGATCATGAACAGGAAGATGAAGAAGAGCAGGGTCCCCCAGTCGATCTCGCGCTCAATGAACTCCTGCAGGCGCACGCGGCCGGTCAGCAGCGCATAGCTGAAGAGGAGCGCCGCCCCGATCAGCGCGGCGACGCTGACTTCCATGTGCCAGTAGCCATGGCTGGTGAAGAGGCCGATGACCAGGACCAGGATGACGAGGCCGACGCCGAGCAGGCCGCGGTCGGTGATGCGGTGGGCGGCGCGCAGCTCGCGGGCGAATTGCCCGCGGTCCTCAACCGTCGCCGCGGCGTAGTCGGCGGCGAAGATGCGACGGCTGAGCAACAGCAGGGGAAGCAGGGCCAGCACGCAGACCAGCCCCAGGCTGCCGAGAAAATCGAGAAAGGTCAGCCCGGCGTAGGAGCCGATCATGATGTTGGGGGGGTCGCCGATCAGCGTCGCGGCCCCGCCGACGTTGGCCGCCATGATTTCCGGAAGGAGGAAGGCGATCGGCGAAATGCCCAGGGCGACGGCGATCTCGATGGTCACCGGGGCGATCAGCAGCATGGTGGTGACGTTGTCGAGAAACGCCGAGGCGATCGCCGTCAGCAGCATCAGCATGACGCTCAGCACCAGGATCCGCCCCCGGGCCAGGCTGTAGCAGCGGGCCGCCGCCCACTGGAAGAGTCCCGATTCCTTGAGCACGCCGACGATGACCATCATCCCGAAGAGCAGGAAGATGACGTTGAAGTCGACCTTGGCCACCGCCCCGGCAAACGAGATGATCTTCAGCTCGGGAATAAACTTGCCACCGATGGCCGACAGGGCGAGGAGGAACGAGGCGCCGAGCATGGCGACCACGGTGCGGTGGATCAATTCGAGGGTGATCAGCAGGTAGACGCCGAGCAGGACCGCGGCGGCGAGCCAGAAACCGAAGCCGGCGCGACGACTGAGCACCACCTCGCGCTCCGCCAGGTAATCGCCGTCGCGGGTGGCGAAAGCGGCGGGCGCCAGGCTCACGGTGGCGGTGCGGAACCCGGGCTTGTCGATGGTCAGGGTCACCGTCTTCCCGGCTTTGAGCTTTCCGTCCAGCGCAGTCTCGGCGAGGAACTCACCATCGGCGCCGGTCACCAGGCTCGGGCTCTCTATACCGTGGGTGCGCAGCTGTCGGGGGCGGCCGTCGACGGCCAGGCGCAGTCGCGCTTCGCGGACCGGGGCGCGGTGGGCATCGAGGACGAATCCGGAAATGAACAGGCGGCTGGCGGCGGGTAGCGGTTCGCTCCGGGCGGCGGCTGCCGGCGCCAGCGCCGCGCACAGCGCGAAGAGACCGGCCAAAAACCAATGCGGGCGTTGCTGTCGGGTCCTGGCCGGCCCCGCTGGGAAAATCCCGGGAACAGGCATGATCAGTAGAGGGGGACCAGGGCGTACCCTTTCTGCTGCAGGGCGATCAGGGAAATCAGGGCATTGCCCACCGGTTCCAGTCCCGGCAGCAGGTGGTGGTTGTCGACCTTGAAGAGGCGGGTGGCGATGGCGCAGACGTTGAACTTGACCCCCGCCTCCTCCAGGCTCTTGATCTGCCGGTCGAACTCCTCGAGCAGCTGCTGCTCGTCGCTGTCCAATCCCTTGCGGTCGGTGCTGAGCAGGGTCACGGACGGGCCGCGGAAGAGGACCACCAGGTCGGGTTTTACCCCCTGTCGCAGCAGCCCGTCCCGGGTCTCGGCGACCAGCTTCATGGCTCCCAACAGGGTTTCGGGGCGGGAGCGGCTGACGTCGAAGGCTGCCCGGGCCACACTGATTCCTTGCAGGGCCTGAGCATCATCGGGCGCCGCGGCATAGGCGAAAGGGGCACTCAGTCCGCACACCAAAAGGGCCAAGCACAGCACACGGAAAAAACTTCGGTTCGTCATCGTGGACTCCTGAGGATGGGGAGAATGCTGTCGGTCCCAGCCGCCGTCACGGTGCAGCTGGTTCGGCAACAGAAAAATCAACCGCCATCCGGAGCGAAGAAGTGCCCGGAAGGGCAGATTACGCGTCCCGCGCCGCATTGCACAAATGTAACAAGCAGCAGGGGGGCGTCAACCGGGCGGGGAGTAGTTTCCCCCTGGATGATCTCCGCGGCCGGCAGTCTGCCTGGCTCGGGAGTCTCGCCAGCGGCAGGGAAAAAGGAGAGCGGGAATGAAGCAGGAAAAGTCGATCTGGTACCATCCGGTCAACGTCGAGGCGTTGAACCGCCTCGCCGGACAGAACATGGTCGCCCACTTGGGGATCGAGTTTACTGCCATCGGCGACGACTGGCTCAGGGCGCGAATGCCCGTTGACGAGCGCACCCGGCAGCCGGCGGGCCTGCTCCACGGCGGCGCATCGGTGGCGCTGGCAGAGACCCTGGGCAGTTTTGCCGCTTATCTGACCGTCGACGAGCGCCGTTACAGCTGTGTCGGCCTGGAGATCAATGCCAACCATGTGCGCGCCATGACCGGGGGCTGGGTGTACGGCACCACCCGGCCGCTGCACCTGGGGGGACGAACCCAGATCTGGGAGACGCGGATCGTTGATGAGCGGGAGCGACTGGTCTGCATCTCGCGCCTGACCATTGCCGTGCTGGCGACGCCAAGGCCATTGGGGGGCGGAGCCACTCCCGTACCCGGAGACTGAGCGATGGCCACGTGCAACATTGCAGCGGGATGGACACTCCGCTGCGGACCCTTGGCTGGCCGGGAGGTCCTGATCGTTGCGGGTTGACCTGCTGCAGCGCTTCCTTTATAAATAGGGTTCGAATGTTTGACCATTGCACCGATCTGACCAAATCCCGGAAAAGGAGAAATCCATCATGCCACCGATTCCCTTTGCACGTTCCCTGGTGCTGGCCATACTGCTCTCCCTTGTCGGGCTGGTTCTGCCGGGGCAGGCCGGCGCGGCCGAAACCATCAAGATCGGCGTCGCCGGTCCCTACAGCGGCGATCTGGCCCCTTACGGCATTCCGACCAAGCAGGCCTGCGAAATGATCGTCAAGGACGTCAATGCCAAGGGCGGCATCCTCGGCAAGCAGGTCGAACTGCTGATTCAGGACGACCAGTGCAAGCCGGAGATCGCCACCAACGTCGCCACCAAGCTGGTCTCCGACGGCGCCCAGGCGGTCATCGGCCACATCTGCTCCGGGGCCACCAAGGCGGCCCTGGGGATCTACAAAAACGCAGGGATCATCGCCATCTCCCCCTCGGCGACCAATCCGCCGCTGACCAAAAGCGGCGACTATCCCAACTTCTATCGAACCATCGCCCCCGATGACGAGCAGGGCAAGCTGGCCGCCTCCTTCGTGACCGGCAAACTCGGCGCCAGGAAAATCGCCATCATCCACGACAAGGGGGACTACGGCAAGGGTTTCGCCGACTTCGCCAAGGCGGCCATCGAGGCCGGTGGCAAGGCCCAGGTGGTGATGTACGAGGGGATCACCCCGGGTGCTCTCGACTACTCGGCGGTGGTGCAGAAGCTGCGCCGCGAAGGGGCCGACGCGGTGATCTTCGGCGGCTACCACCCGGAGGCCTCCAAGCTGGTGTCGCAGATGAAGCGGAAGCGTATTCGGATCCCCTTCATCGGTCCCGACGGGGTCAAGGGGAACGGTTTTCTGGAGATTGCCGGCAAGAACGCCGAGGGGGTCTACGCCACCGGTCCCATGGACGTCTCCAAGTTTCCCCTGAACCAGGCCGCCCACGAGGCCTTCAAGAAGGCTTACGGCGCCGAGCCGGGGACCTTCTTCGACCAGGGTTATGCGGCCATGCAGGCCCTGCTGCACGCCATCCAGGTGGCCGGCGGGACCGACTCCGCCGCCTTGGCCAAGGCCCTCAAGAGTTCGCCGGTCGATACCACCGTCGGCCGCATCAAGTTCGACGCCCACGGCGACGCCGAGGGGGTCGGCTTCTCCGTCTACCAGGTTCGAAACGGCCAGTTCGTCGAGGTCCAGTAACCGGCTTTACCACCGACACCCCAGGGGACAGGCGCTGCCTGTCCCCTGAATTTTTCCTCGCCCGACCTGCGACGGCGGGTCGAAGGGAGCCCTCTCCGGCATTACGTCATGGACTACTTTTTCGAACTCCTGTTAGGCGGCCTGACCAAGGGGAGTATCTACGCGCTGATCGCGCTGGGCTACACCATGGTCTATGGCATCATCCAGCTGATCAACTTCGCCCATGGCGAGATCTATATGATCGGCGCCTTCGTCGCCCTGATCGTCTCGGGGGTGCTGACTATCTACGGCTTTTCCGGGGTCTCGATCCTGATCCTGGCGGCCCTGGTGGCGATGATCTACGCCGCCGCCTACGGCTACACCCTGGAACGGGTCGCCTACCGGCCGCTGCGCAACGCGCCGCGTCTGTCGCCACTGATCAGCGCCATCGGCATGTCGATCTTTCTGCAGAACTACGTGATGCTCTCGCAGACCCCGGACTTCCTCCCCTTTCCGGCGCTGATCCCGGAGTTCAAGTTTCTCGACCCCTACGCCGCCTACCTCGGCTCCGCCGACCTGGTGATCCTGGTGACGACGGCCCTGACCATGGTCGCCCTCACGGTGCTGATCAAGTTCACCCGCATCGGCAAGGCGATGCGGGCCACCCAGCAGGACATGACTATGGCCCGGCTGGTGGGGATCAACGTCGATAAGGTGATCTCCCTGACCTTCGTCATCGGCTCGGTGCTGGCGGCCATCGGCGGGGTCCTGATCGGCTCCTACAGTGGGCAGATCAACTTCTACATCGGTTTTCTGGCGGGAGTCAAAGCCTTCACCGCGGCGGTCCTCGGCGGCATCGGCAACGTCCCCGGGGCGGTCCTCGGCGGCCTGGTCCTGGGCCTCGCCGAGTCCTTCGCCGCCGGCTATATCTCCAGTTCCTACGAGGATGTCTTCGCTTTCGGCATCCTGGTGCTGATCCTGATCCTGCGTCCCTCCGGCCTGCTCGGCAAGGCGGTGCGGCAGAAGGTCTAGCCGGCTGATGAAAAACGCCCATCTGCGGCGTTGCCCTCAATCTTCGTCAACGACGTACCTTCCAGGTACGCCTTTTGCCCCAGGTTTTCCGGCGCCTTGCATCCGGACATTTTTGCTCAGCCGGGGAAGCCTGGTTTTTCAACACCTTGCTAGAGTCTTTTCGCCATGAATACCTTGAAACGTTCCTTGGGCATCGCCCTGTGGTTCATGTTCCTGACCTTTCCGATCATGGTGGTCAGGGTCAACACCCTCAAAAACCAGGTGGAATGGCGCTGGTGGAACCTGCTCTGGGTCGGCCTGACCGCCTTTCTTCTCTCCATCGCCTGGCGCTACGCCCTGGAGGCCCGGGCGCGGCACAGCAAACGGCTCGAACAGGGCGGCGACGAGGCGACCCGCCCCCACTTCGGCCAGCGGCTGCTCGATGAGCCGGCCCTCTACCGGCCGCTGCTGCTGGCCCTGGCGCTGGCGGCGGTGATCTTCCCCTGGCTGGTCTCCACCTACCAGGTCAACATCATGGTCCTGGCCCTGATCTACGTGGTCCTCGGCCTGGGGCTGAACATCACCGTCGGTCTGGCCGGCCTGCTCGACCTCGGCTACGTCGCCTTCTTCGCTGTCGGCGCCTACACCTACGGTATTCTCAACCACATCTTCGGCCTGGGGTTCTGGACCTGCCTGCCCCTCGGCGGCCTGGTGGGAATGGCTTTCGGCATTCTGCTCGGTTTTCCGATTCTGCGCCTGCGCGGCGACTACCTGGCGATCGTCACCCTCGGTTTCGGTTCCATCGCCAAGATCGTCATCGAGAACTGGGAGGCATTGACCAATGGCGCCAAGGGGATTCCCAACATCTCGCCACCGGGCCTGTTCGGCCTGCACCTGCAGCTCGAAGGGGTGAACACCTATATCTACTACCTGATGATCGTTCTGGTGCTGTTGACAATCTTTGTCACCAACCGCCTCAAGGATTCGCGCATCGGTCGGGCCTGGATGGCCCTGCGCGAGGACGAGATCGCCTGCGTGGCGATGGGCATCGACATGGCTCGCACCAAGCTTTCCGCCTACGCCCTCGGCGCCTTCTGGGCCGGCCTGATGGGGGTGATCTTCGCCTCCCGCAACGCCTACATCAATCCCAACAGTTTCGATTTCATGCTCTCGGCCATCGTCCTCTCCATCGTCGTGCTCGGCGGCATGGGCTCGATCCTCGGCGTGATCATCGCCGCCCTGGTGCTGATGCTGACCCCCGAGTACCTGCGGGCGTTTTCCGATTACCGGATGCTGGTCTTCGGCGCCTCCCTGGTCCTGATGATGATTTTCCGCCCCGAAGGGCTGATCGCCAACCGCCGGCGGAAGTACGAGTTGCATCTGGCAGAGGAGGCCGGCCATGAGTGAGGCGCGCAGCGACCTCCTGCTGGAGGTCCGGGACCTGACCATGGACTTCGGCGGCCTGCGGGCCGTCGATAGCGTTTCCCTGGAGATCCGCGCCGGCGAGATCGTCGCCCTGATTGGCCCCAACGGCGCCGGCAAGACGACCTTTTTCAACTGCGTGACCGGCATCTACGACCCGACCAAGGGGGACATCCTGGTCCATCCGCCGGGGCGCAGGAGCCAGCGCATCAACGGTCTCAAGCCGAACACGGTGACGACCATCGGCATGGCCCGCACGTTTCAGAACATCCGCCTCTTCCCGGCGATGACGGTGCTGGAGAACGTGATGATCGGCCGCCACTGCCGGACCACCACCAGCATTCTCGGCGCGGTGCTGCGCGGCGCCACCGCCCGCCGCCAGGAGCGGGAGACGGTGCTGAAGAGCTACGCCCTGCTGGAGAAGGTCGGGCTGGCCGGGTTCGCCGACGCGTTCGCCCGCAACCTCCCCTATGGCGCCCAGCGCCGGCTGGAGATCGCCCGGGCCCTGGCCACCGAGCCCTTTCTGCTGCTGCTCGACGAGCCCGCCGCCGGCATGAACCCCCACGAGACCCAGGAACTGGACGAGCTGATCGTGCGCATTCGCCAGGAGGAGCGGGTCGCCATCCTGCTCATCGAACACGACATGAAGCTGGTGATGAACATTTCCGACCGGATCTACGTCATGGAGTACGGCAAGAAAATCGCCGACGGGACCCCGCTGCAGATCAGGGGCAATCCGCAGGTGATCGAGGCCTACCTCGGGGAGGAAGCCGATGCTTGAGCTGCGCGGGGTCGATACCTTCTACGGCAACATCCAGGCGCTGAAGCAGGTTAGCATCGACGTCGCGGAAGGGGAGATCGTGACCTTGATCGGCGCCAACGGCGCCGGCAAGACCACCACCCTGATGTCGATCTGCGGCGTGGTGCCGCCGCGCCGCGGCGAGATCGCCTTCCGGGGGGCGCCCATCCAGCGCCTGAGCCCGGAGAAGATCGTCGCCCTGGGGATCTGCCAGGTCCCCGAGGGGCGGCACATCTTCCCGCAGATGAGCGTCCTCGAGAACCTGGAGATGGGTGCCTTTTTACGCCGCGACAAGGCGGGGCTGCAAAAGGACCTCGACTACGTCATGGACCTTTTTCCGATCCTCGCCCAGCGTCGTCACCAGGCCGGCGGCACCCTCTCCGGCGGCGAGCAGCAGATGCTGGCCATCAGCCGGGCACTGATGGCCAGGCCGCGTCTGCTGCTTCTCGACGAGCCGTCGCTGGGCCTGGCGCCGCTGATCATCAAGCAGATCTTCGAGATCATCAAGAAGATCAACACCGAAAGCGGCACCACCATCTTTCTCGTCGAGCAGAACGCCAACCAGGCCCTCAAGCTCGCCCACCGCGGCTATGTCATGGAAAACGGCCGCATCACCCTGGTCGACCAGGCGCAGGACCTGCTCAACAACGAGCTGGTGAAAAAGGCCTACCTGGGGCTCTGATTTCGATCCCGGCCGACCCCGGCAGCAGGGCGGGCCGCCTTCCCTCCGAATCGCCAACGCCGACGGAAACGTTCCGCCGGCGTTGCTGCGTTCTCAAGACAGTGCCGCGGCCCGCAGGGCCGTTCAGGGGTGCTGGAAATCCTTGCCGCCGCAGACCGGACATCCCTGCAGCCGCAGCGGCTTCTCCAGGTGGCTGGCGGCGAGCAGGTCGGTATCGCTGAAGATCGCCGCGGTCGGGCCGTCGGCGGTGACTTTGCCTTCATGGATGACGATGGTCCGCGGGCAGAGGTCGAGGACCAGGTCGAGGTCGTGAGTGGCGATGATCCGGGTGTGGTGGAAGGCGGCCAGGCGCTCGATGAGCCGCCGCCGCCCCCGGGGATCGAGGCCGGTGGTCGGTTCGTCCATGACCAGGATGTTGGGACTCATGGCGAGCACGGTGGCGATGGCCACCGCCCGCTTTTCGCCGCCGGAGAGACGGTGGGGTGGGCGCCGGCGCAGGTGCAGGGCAGCGACTTGTTGCAGGGCGGCGATGACCCGCTGTTCGACCTCTTCCGGGGGGAGTCCGAGGTTGAGTGGTCCGAAGGCGACGTCCGCCTCGACCGTCGGCATGAAGAGCTGGTCATCGGGGTCCTGGAAGACCATGCCGACGGTCTGGCGGATGCTCGGCAGAGTCGCCTTGGTCAGGGGGAAATCGCCGATGCGAACCTCCCCCTGCTGCGGGGTGAGGCAGCCGTTTAGATGCAGCAGCAGGGTCGATTTGCCGGCGCCGTTGGCGCCGACGATGGCCACGGCTTCGCCGTGGTGGATGGCGAAGGTGAGTCCGCGCAAGGCGGCGGTGCCGTCGGCGTAGCGATAGTGCAGGTCCTTGACGGCGACGATGTGGTGACTCATCCCAGCAGCTCCATGACCCAGCTCCCGAGGAGCTGCGGCAGGTTGACGAATCGCAGCAGGACAAAGAAGGCCGACCAGCCGCCGGTGAAGAACAGTTCGGCCCGGCCGATGCGCAGCCGCCGCGGGGAGTGGAATTCCCCGCTGAAGCCGCGGCAGAGCATGGCCCGGTGGACGCGCTGGGCCCGTTCCAGGGTGCGCAGCAGCAGCTGCCCGAGCATCGCCCCGTAGACCTTTATCCCCTGGCCGCGGCCGCGGCAGGAGCGCAGGGCCCTTGCCCGCACCATGCGCAGCGCCTCGTCGCCGAGGACGAACAGGTAGCGGTAGAGAAGCAGCAGCTGGACGGCGAAGACCCGCGGCGCGCCGATCCCCTCCAGGGCGAGGCAGACCCCGGGGAAGCTGGTGGTGGCGATCAGGACCAGGGCGATGCCGATGGTCAGGACGCAGCGCAGCAGGATCGAGGCGAAGGAGACCCAGCCGCCGGTGACCGCCCAGGGACCGAGGTGGAACAGCACCTGGTGGTCGAAAAGGGGATTGAAGAGGCCGATGAAGACGGCGAAGGGGACGACCAGCAGCAGCCGCTTGGCCAGGAACCCGAGCGGGAGCCGGGCGCCGCTCGCCAGTGCCAGCGGAAAGACCAGGTAGGGGAGCAGGGCTGCCAGGGCATACTTGTCGAAGGAGGCGATGCAGACCAGAAAGACCAGGCAGGTCAGGAGCTTGGCGCGCGGGTCGAGGCGATGCACCGCCGAATCGCCCTGGGCCAGGGCGTCGAGGGCGCCGATGTCGAAGAGTGTCGCGTCGATGCCAGCCATGGCTGCCTGCCGAAGGAGGGTAGTTGCAACGGGTGGTGGTTACGAATGCATTATTCGTGCTGCCCGGTGGCGCTCACGAAAGGTCCTTGCCGGTAGTGCTGGTGACCAGCTTGCCGTGTTTGACCCCCTTGGTGCCGATCAGTTCGTCGGCCAGGCGCTTAACCTCCGAGGCCCGGCCGCGGACCACCACTACTTCCAGGCAGTGATGGGCGTCGAGGTGGACGTGCAGGGTCGAGACGATGGCCTCGTGGTGAGCATGCTGCTGTTCGGTCAGCTTGTCGGCGAGATCCCGGGTGTGGTGGTCGTAGACCAGGGTCACCGTGCCGACCATTTCCTTGTCGTCCCGGGCCCAATCCTCCTCGACCAGGGCGGCGCGGATCAGGTCGCGGATCGCCTCGGAGCGGTTGCCGTAGCCCTTGTCGGCGAGCAGGGCATCGAAGTTCTCCAGCAGTCGCTGGTCGATGGAAATGCCGAAGCGGGTCAACTCGGCCATATCGCCTCCTCGGACAGGTCGGGGGGATGAAAACATCGACTGTTTAGCATGGGCCCCGGCGAGGGTCAAGGATATTGCGGGGTTGGCCGCGTCATCCACCGGGTGTCCACAGGCAATCCACGGTTATTTCACAAGATGTAGTGGAGCCTTGGTCGCAACTCCTCCAGATATAGTGCATTTTGCCTTGACAGCGCCCGCCCCTGTGCTACATTCGGGCCAGTGTTTTTTGCTGCAAGCCGGTCCCGTCGACGCTACGGGAGAGCCAGGGAGGGAGGAACGATGGTCGATTTCATCCGCAAACGCGACGGGCGGCTGGTGCCGTTCGAGGAAGGGAAGATCACCGCGGCGATCTGCAAGGCGGTCCGCGCCGTCGGCGGCAGCGACATGGACAAGGCGGCCGGCATCACCAGCCAGGTCGCCGGCATCCTCGGTGTCCTCTACAAGGACGGCCGGGTGCCGACGGTCGAGAACGTTCAGGACCTGGTCGAGAAGATCCTCATCGAGAACGGCCACGCCAAGGTCGCCAAGGCCTACATCCTCTATCGCCAGCAGCACGACAGCCTGCGCAAGACCCGGCAGTTCATGCAGGAGTCGATCGAGGCGATCGATTCCTACCTCACCCAGGAGGACTGGCGGGTCAACGAGAACGCCAACATGGGCTACTCGCTGCAGGGGCTCAACAACCACATCGCCGCCAACATCACCAGCAACTACTGGCTGAACAAGATCTATCCCGCCACCATCGCCGACGCCCACCGCGAGGGGGATTTTCACATCCACGACCTGGGGATGCTGTCGGTCTACTGCTGCGGCTGGGATCTCAAGGACCTGCTGCTCAAGGGCTTCACCGGCGCTTACGGCAAGGTCCAGAGCGGCCCGGCCAAGCACTTCCGCACCGCCCTCGGCCAGGCCGTCAACTTCTTCTACACCCTGCAGGGGGAGGCGGCCGGCGCCCAGGCCTTCGCCAGCTTCGACACCCTGCTCGCCCCCTTCATCCGCTACGACGGCCTCGCCTACGCCGAGGTCAAGCAGTCGCTGCAGGAATTCATCTTCAACATGAACGTGCCGACCCGGGTCGGTTTCCAGACCCCCTTCACCAACATCACCCTCGACATGACTCCGCCGAAGAACATGGCGAACGAGGCG
>Ga0210142_1000067_pt1 | contig 23549 bp, 19 predicted proteins | sample Goodyear_PhragC__FD_184869 | JGI IMG/M metagenome (GOLD analysis project Ga0210142, IMG submission 184869) | Wetland microbial communities from San Francisco Bay, California, USA, that impact long-term carbon sequestration - Goodyear_PhragC_D2... | ecosystem: Environmental > Aquatic > Marine >...
AGGGAGGAGCAGGAGCAGCGAGCCGGCCGGGAGCGGCCGCTGGAATAACATCGTCGGAGGCGCCACCCGCGGGCACGGACAGACGGGGCCGCGGAGTGCCGACCACGCGACTCGTCATTTCACGAGGAGGTACGAAAACGTGAGCTACGCAAGCTTGGAGGAGAAGCTGCAGGCGGTCGGCAGCGCCGTCGAGATGGCACGCAACTCGCAGATCGGCCCGTACGTCTACCCGGCGGTGCCGAGCGAGTTCTCGAACTGGCGGGACGAGCAGGTCGCCTGGCGCGAGACCGCGGCGTTGTTCGACCAGTCGCACCACATGACCGACCTGTACGTCGAGGGCCCGGACGTCATCCGGCTGCTCTCCGACCTCGGGGTGAACACCTTCCAGAACTTCGCCGTCGACAAGGCCAAGCAGTTCGTCGCCTGCAACCACGACGGGTACGTGATCGGGGACGGGATACTCTTCTTCCTCTCCGAGAACCGGGTCAGCCTCGTCGGGCGTCCGTCCGCGCACAACTGGGTCCAGTTCCACGCCGAGACGGGCGACTACGACGTGACCGTCGAGCGGGACGAGCGCACCGCCGCGAACCCCACCGGGCGGCGCAAGATCTACCGCTTCCAGGTCCAGGGGCCGACCGCCATGGACGTCCTCGAGCAGGCGACCGGCGGGACGCTGCCCGAGATCAAGTTCTTCAACATGGGCGAGATCACGATCGCGGGACACGCCGTCCGCGCGCTGCACCACGGCATGTCCGGGGTTCCGGGGCTCGAGCTCTTCGGGCCGTGGGAGGAGCGGGAAGACGTCCGTGCCGCGATCGTGGACGCAGGCAAAAACCACGGCCTCCGCCAGGTCGGCTCCCGCGTGTACGCGACCAACACGCTCGAGTCGGGCTGGATCCCCTGCCCGCTGCCGGCCGTCTTCACGGGCGACGAGCTGCGTGCCTACAGGGAGTGGCTGCCCGGAGACGGCTACGAGGCGACGGGCTCGCTGGGCGGGAGCTTCTACACGGACGACATCGCGGACTACTACCTGACCCCGCACGAGGCCGGCTACGGCCCCTTCGTGAAGTTCGACCACGACTTCGTCGGTCGCGACGCGCTCGAGCAGATGGGTGACGAGCCGTCACGGCGCAAGGTCACGCTCGCCTGGAACGGCGAGGACGTCGCCCACGCGATGCAGACGCTCTTCGAGCGGGGCGACCCCGTGAAGTACATCGACCTCCCGCTGTCGAACTACTCGACGTGGCCGAACGACCGGGTGACGAAGGACGGTGAGCTGGTGGGCGTGTCGACGTTCTCCGGGTACAGCTACAACGAGCGCTCGATGCTTTCCCTCGCGGTCGTCGACGCGAACGTCGCGGTGGGCACAGAAGTGACGCTCGTGTGGGGCGAGGAGAACGGCGGCTCCTCCAAGCCGGTGGTCGAGCGCCATCGGCAGGCCGAGATCCGCGCGATCGTCAGCCCGTGCCCGTACTCCGAGGTGGCGCGCACGTCGTACGCCGAGGGGTGGCGGACGAAGGCCGGGGTCTCCTGAGCCGAACGGCATCCGGGTGCCTCGGCGAGCACGCCCGGGGCACCCCTGTGGCGAAGACGTTCCGCTACCCGCGGTTCAGGATCGTGACGATGCCCGTGTCGGCGTCGACGCGGACGTGATCGCCCGTCTTGATCCATTTCGTGCCCGTGCCGGTCCCGACGACGGCCGGAAGGCCGTATTCGCGGGCGACGATCGCCGCGTGGCACATGATCCCGCCCGTGTCGAGGACGGCCGCGGCGATCCGGTGGAAGACAGGCGTCCAGCTCGGCGACGTCACCGGCGCGACCAGGATCTCGCCGTCAGCAAGCTCGCCGAGCTGATCCACGCGCAGCAGGACTCGCGCGACGCCCTCCGCGATACCGCCCGAGGCGGCGCAGCCGGTGAGCGTCTCGGCCCCATGACCGTCGGACGACGCCCACTCCTGCACGCGCTCGTCCGTGATGCCCCAGAGCATGATCGTCATCGCGTCGGTGATCTCCTCGGACAGGCGGCCGAGAGCCGGAGGCGGAGCCCAGGCGCACATCGCCTCGTACATCGCACGTCGCCGCTCCACGACCGGCGGCCACAGGCGCGGGCCGCGCGCCACCCCTGCGCCACCCGAGCTCCAGTCGAGCCGCAGCTCCTCGAGCGCGGAGCGCACCTCGTCGTGTCGCAGGTAGAACACATCCTCCCCGTCGGCCACGTACCCATGGCGGGCGAGCAGCGCTCCGAGCTCGCGCACCTTGTTCCAGAAGATCGTGAAGTAGCGATGGTCGATGTAGAAGTGGTGGTTCTCGACGTATGGGAAGACCGTGCGCGCGAGCACGAGGCTGTCGTCGAAAGCCTGGCGCGGCTTGGGCGCGAGCAACGCACGGTGCTCCTCGGTGACGAGCTCACGCTCGGCGAGCAAAGCCTCCCGAGGACGCGCGATGTCCTCGCCGGCGCCGAGTCGAACGACGTACGAGCGGATGGTCTCGATCGGGAGCCTCGTGTCGTCGATCCACGAGCGGTGGTGGTGATGGAAGACGCCGGTTCCGCAGGAGAAGTAGAACCAGGGATCCTTCGTCTGCTCGAAGTCGGCGAGCCACCGGTCGCCTGCGTCGCTGCCCGCGAGCGCCGCGACGAGCTCACCCTCGTTCTCGGCGTCCGCGACCTCCTCCGACACGCCCAGCTCGACCGCCAGGCGCGCAAGGCGCCGGAGCTCGTCGTCGGGACGCAAGACCAGGACGTCGATGGCGGACACCATCGTCGCCACGGTCTGGTCGGAGATCTCCGGGAACGCCTCTCGGCACCGCTCGTAGAAGACCAGGTACGCCGCGTAGCCGAGGTTGAGGAACTCGAAGTGGTACTGGAAGATGCGGTCGACCCCCTCGAGCAGGCGGTCGTACGCGTGCAGGAGCGCGTGACTCGACCCGAGCCCGCGGCCCTCCGTGACGATCGACTCGTCCTCGAGCTCGGCGAGCACGGGGATCTCGAGTTCGACGAGCTCGCTCGTGGTGGCCTCTACCTTCACGAGCCACCGCTCGTACAGGTCGTCCCAGTGCTCGTAGTAATAGCCCGCCCGCCCCGAGAACAGCTCCGCGCGACGGGCGAGTGTCACTTCGTCGGTGACCAGGTTCGCACTGACGTAGACGTAGCCGTTGAGGAGTCGGCACTCGACGCCGAGCGACGGGGGGACGACGAACAGACGGGAGCTCGCCTGGTTGAGCGCCACAACGGCGTACTCGAACACGAACGAGTCGAAGGGGTAGACGGGCTCCGCGGCGTGCAGCCCGTCCTGGAACCAGAACCGGCCCTCCTCGAATGCTCGCCTGTCCTCACCGAAGACGACGTGGTCGGCGTACATCTCCTCCCACCCCGCGCACTCGGGAGGAATCGTCACCTCGAACGGGCTGGGGAAGCCTGCGCGCCGCGCGCCCGTGTGATCGGCGATGCTCATCGCCCCGTCTCCTTTCGACGGCCTTCCATTGTGGGATCGAAGTCGTCTCGATGCAACACGTCTGCCTTCACGCGGGAGGGGAGGGGTCGAGACCTCCCCCCTCCCGTGGCTCGGACTACGGGTGTCCCGCGGCGCCGGCCGCGAGTTGCGCGAACGTCAGCTTCATGACGGCTTCGGTGTAATGCCGTGTCTGTGGGCTCATCGAGGCGAGCACGTCCGCCGTGGTCTGGCCGCTCTGCCGGTTCGGGAGGGCGTATCCCCCGAGACCGCCGCCGGCGAGATCGCCGGGTGTCAGGTCCATGATCGACCGGACGACGCGCCCGTTCTGCGCTGCGCTCCCGCGCGTGACGGCGGTCGCCGGGATGGGGAGGTTCCAGGACTGGTCGGGTGCGGTGACGGACATCGCGGGGATGGGGAGGTTCCACGACTGCGCCGGTGCGCTCGTTCGTACGTCGCCGCCGGTCTCGCCGGCGAGACCGAGCACGAGCCACGTGATTGCGGCCGCGAGGGTCGCGACGCCCGCCAACAGGCCGAGCAGGCGCCCACGACGGATCTGCACGGTCTGCGGGATCGTGGTGGACATGTTCATGGTCGTTCTCCCTTCGGGTTGGACGGTCACTGCTGCGACGATCCGGTCGAACGGCACGCCTGCCCTTCGGTTCGCCTCGGCGACGGCTGCCTCGGTGGGCCCGTCGAAGTGGCAGAAGCAGGCCTCGTCTCCCAGAACGATGGTCGAGCCGAGGTAGCGCACCGCTCCGGCCACGTCCCGCAGCTCCTGCGTACGCTCGAGCCTCGCGAGCTCGTGCAGGAGATCGGAGTGGGAGAGCCCGGGAAGGTAGCGCTCGACGACGAAGACCATGCCGTCGACGGTAGGGCCTAGGGTCGGGGCCCCGATACCCGGCGAACCCTAGGCTTGGACGGCCTCGTCCCTCTGGTTGGCGGCCCAGCGCCCTAGCTCGGCGCGCGAGCGGATGCCGAGCTTGCGGTAGATGCGGGAGAGGTGCGCCTCGACCGTGCTCACCCCCATGTAGAGGTCGGCGGCGATCTCCTTGTTGGTGCGGCCCCTGGCCGCGAGCTCGGCGACGCGTGACTCGGTCTCGGTCAGCTCGTCCGATGACGTCCGTCTGCCGCTGATGCGCTTCAGCTCGGCCTCCGCCTTCTCGGCCCAGAGGCGGGCACCCAGCTCCTCGAAGATCGCGAGCGCCCCCTCCAGCGCCTCCCGGGCCGCCTTCCTCTGCTGGGCTTGGCGACGCACCGTGCCGAGTGCGAGCAGCGTGCGGCCGCGCTCGAACGGATACGGAAGCTCCTCGAGCTCGATGAGTGACTGCTCGAGGGCCCCGAGCGCGGACGCGAGGTCCTCGTCGGCCGCTGCAAGGAGCCCTCGGCAGCGCAAGGCGACCGCAACAGCCCACGGGCTTCCGGCACGGCTCGAGTTCGACTTGTACTCCGTCAGATAGACACTCGCCTGCTCGTGATCGCCGCCTGCGATGAGGATCTCGATCGCGTCTCCCCAGATCGGAGCCGTGGGATCCTTGTATCCCTTCGCAAGGAGCTCTCCAGGAAGCTCGCGGACGTAGCCCAGGGCCGCGTCGAGATGTCCGAGCGCGAACTCGAGCCGCGCCAGGACACCGGCGCTCAGGATCGCCCACTCCCTGTCTGACGCTTGCTCAGCGGTCATCAGCGCGTCTTCTGCCGACGCACGCGCCTGCTCGACGAGGCCGAGGTCGGCCTCGGCGAGAGCTTTGAGGCGAACCAGGAGTCCGACCTGGTGCTGGATCGGGGGGTGGAGCTCGTGCGCTTCGGTGGCGAGGTCGAGCGCCAGCTTGCAGTTTCCCGCGAACCACTCGATCCGAGCACGTGCACCATGGGCCTGCGCGCGCAGGCGTTCGTCTCCCCGTGCTGCGGCCTTCGTCTCGATCTCCTCGAGCAGCGCGCGAGCTCGATCCAAGTCCCCCTGCCCGGCCAGGCGCCGGCTGAGCGACACGGATGGGCTTTCGTTGTATTGCAGCTGGAGCGCAAGGCGTTGCTCGAGCTCGACGCCGCGCTCGACGAGACCCGGAGTGAAGTCGCCGGCACGGCCCTCTGCGATCGCAACGTGCCCGATCATGGCCGCAATCAGTGCGGGGTCACCTATGCGCTCTGCCTTCTCGAGAGCGGCACGCGTATCGACGAGTGCTGCGTCGATGTCTGCCTGGAAGACCCGTATCCAGCCGCGGTACGCGAGGATCCGCGCCTCTCGAACTTCGTCCCCGGCGGCATTTCCGAGCGCCTCGTCAAGCCGCTCGATCGTCGTATGCGGGTCGGCTCTGAGAGTCGAGGCCAGCTCGAACAGAACGTCCGACCGCTCGAGGCCCTCCGGAACCTCGGTGAGAATCTGCTCGAGAAGCAGAACCGCGTGGGCCCCGTTGCCCGCAAGGCTATGGAACTTCGCTGCACGCAAGCGCCGTTGCCGCTCGAGCTCGCGATCGCCGGCTGTCAGGTCGGCTGCGAGCTCCGAGAGCTCGCCAGCCGCCGCGGGCGCCCCACGGGCTGTGGCCTGTTCGGCCGCCACGTCGAGGTAGGAGGCGGCGACGGCGTCGGGCCCGTCGACCGAGAGCGCCATGTGACGGCCGCGCTCCTCGACGTCGGCGACCGCTCGTGCGAGCGCTCCGTGAACTGCGCGGCGCTTCCAGATTGGCGCCTGCTGGTAGCAGATGGACGCGAGCAGGGGGTGGGCGAAGCGGAGATGCGAATCGTCGAGTTCGATCACGCCCTCCCGTGCAGCGGTGCCAAGCGCCTCGACGACGGTCTCACGGTGCCCGTGTGCCTTGACGACGAGGTCGACCGTCGGCCGGGCGAGGGCCGCCGCGAAGAGGACGACGTCGCCGGTGCCGGTCGGCAGCCGAGCGAGACGGCCCCCCAAGAGCTCGTACAGGCTCTCGGGCACGGGCAGGGCCTTCCCCGCGGTCGGTCTCGAGCCTGTACGGACGAGCTCGCGGCCGAGCTCGAGCGCGAAGAACGGGTTGCCTGCCGACGCCTCCTGCACCCGGACGAGCTCCGGTCGGGTCAGCTCGAGGCCAACTCGCTCCCGGAGCAGGTGGTGGAGCGCGGCAACGCTGAGTGGGCCGAGGGGGAGCCGCACGAGCCGTTCCGGCGGGAAGGCGCGATCGAGCTCCGCCGGCACGGTCGTGTCGGGCGCGGTCCTGACTGTCGCCAGCACGGCGACGCGCTCGTCCTGCAGACGGCGTAGCGCCATCTGCAACGCGCCGGCGGACGACGGGTCGACCCATTGGAGGTCGTCGAGCGCGAGGAGCACGGGCCCCTGCTCGGCAAGCATCCGCAAGACGTCGAGGAGTGCGAGCCCGATCGCCCGCGGATCAGGAGCGTCCTTCCCTGGCTCGACCAACAGCAGAGCGACCTCGAGCGCGCGCCGCCTGAGCGGCGCCAGCTCGGCCGCCACCTCCTCGAAGACGGGCACGAGGAGGTCGGAGAGCCCCGTGAACGACAGCGCAGCCTCCGCCTCGGCGCTCCGGTGCACGAGGACACAGTCCGGCGTGCGCCGGGCTTCTTCGACCCCTGCTTCCCATAGGACCGTCTTGCCGATTCCCGCCTCGCCGGCGAGGACGAGCGCGCCTGGCCCGTCTCCGATCCGAGCGAGGAACGCCTCGATCGACCCGAGCTCCACGTCCCGGCCGATGACCTCCGCAGCCATGCCTCGGGCCATTGTGAACCCTTGTGCGTGAGGTTACGAGCCGTCGTGGGTGACCGGCACCGCGACGGCCACGACGATCCGATCGAACGGCACTCCGGCACGCTCGTTCGCCTCTGCCACGGCAGCCTCCGAGGCGCCGTCGAACCGACAGAAGCAGGCCTCGTCGCCGGGGACGATCATCGAGCCCAGGTACCGCACGTACGTTCCTTCGGCGCAGAGCTCGTCCGTCGCTCGACCCAGTTTTCCGAGCATGCCGACAAGCCGTTCCTGGTCGAGGCCCGGGAGGTACCGCTCGACGACGAAGACCACGAATCGAGGCTACGGTCCGGGGACGTCCGCCGGAACACCGGAAACCCTTGGTTTGGGGAGCTGCGCCCACCGGTTTGGGAGGGTCGGGCGGGACCGGCCCCGGTGGAAGCAGCCCTCAGCTGCGGATCGTCTCGTCCAGCTGAACGGCCAGGCGTGTGGCGAGCTCGGTGCGGCGCACGCCGAGCTTGCGGTACACGCGAGACAGGTGCGCCTCCACGGTGCTGACGCCCATGAACAGCTCCGCCGCGATCTCCTTGTTCGTCCGACCCCGCGCCGCCAGCTCGGCCACCCGCCGCTCGGTCTCGGTCAGCTCGTCCGACGCCGGCGCACGACCGCTGATCCGGCGCAACTCCGCACGCGCCTTCTCCGCCCACAACCGCGCGCCCAGCTCCTCGAAGATCGCAAGCGCCTGCTCGAGCGCCCCCCGGGCAGCTCGCTTCTGCTGCGCCTGGCGGCGCACCATGCCCAGGCACAGCAAGGTGCGCCCCCGCTCGAGCGGGAACGGCCCCGCGTGGACGAGCGAGCGCTCGAACGCGGCCTGAGAGGCGACCAGCTCGCCCTCGGCCGCAAGGAGCAGGGCCCGACACCGTGATGCCCCGACCCGCGTGTACCGGCTCCCGAGACGCTCGCTACGAGCCTCGTACGCCTCGAGATACGTGCGCGCCTGGTCGGTCTCGCCGAGCCCCACGAGCGTCTCGATCGCGTCTGCCCAGACGGGGAGGGCCGGGTCCTGGAGTCCACCGGCGAGGAGCCGCCGCGGAAGGTCGCGCAGATGGTCACCGGCGGCCTCCGTGTTGCCCAGCTCCAGCTCGAGGCGGCCGAGGACACCAAGCGTCTCGATGACGAAGACCTCGTATGCCATCGCCTGCGGGAGCCCGAGAACCTCGTCGACCGATGCACGCGCCTCCTCGACGAGACCGAGGTCCGCTTCGAGGAGCGCCTTCGCACGCCCCACCCAGTGACGTGCGTGCGCGTGCTGCGTTTGCTCGGTCAGCTCGTACGCCGCGCCCGCGCGCTCGAGCGCGAGGCTCCAGCGGCCGGCGAGCCACTCGAGCGCGGTCAGCGACCAGAGCACCATCGCGCGCGTGACCTCTTCGCCTCGAGATGCGGCCTTCGATTCGAGGTCCGCGAAGATCACCCGGGCTCGGTCGGTCTCCCCGAGGCGCATCAGCCGGCGCCCGAGCACGTAGCTCGGGCTCCAGTTCCACTCGAGCTCGAGGCCGAGCTCTGATTCGAGCTCGACGCCACGCTCGAGCAGCCCCGAGGTCGTCTCGCCGCTATACGTCTCCGCCTGCCCCGCATACGCGATCGCCTGGGCGAGCACGGTCGCGTCACCGGCACGTTCTGCCTTCTCCACCGCCGCGCGACCGTCGGCCAGCGCAGCGACGACGTCGGCCGCGAGGATGTGGTTGCCGCAGCGAAGGGCGAGGATCCGAGCGCCGCGAGCGTCGTCACCCTCCGCCTCCGCGAGGGCCGCGTCGCACTGTTCCCTCTGGATCCGAACGCCGCCTACCTGTGACACCGCGAGCTCGAACAGGACGTCAGAGCGCTCGGAACCCGGGGTGGCTTCCTCGACCAGTCGCTGAAGTATCGCGACCGACAACTCGACGTCGCCCGCGTGGCGGTGCAGGCTGGCGGCCCGAAAGAGCCGCTTGCGTACGAGCGCCGGATCATCCAGCGTCAGCCCGGCGGCGAGCTCCGAGAGCTCGGCGGCGACCCCGGGCGCCCCACGGGCTGCGGCCTGCTCCGATGCGGCGTCCAGGTACGAGGCGGCGACGGCATCGGGGCCAGCGGCGGCGAGCGCCATGTGACGGGCCCGTTCCTCGACCTCCGAGACCGCTCCGGAGAGGGCCCCGTGCACCGCACGCCGCTTCCAGAGGGGCGCGCGCTCGTAGCAGATTGAGCCGAGCAGCGGATGCACGAATCGCACGTTCGCGTCGTCGAGCTCCACGACGGACTCTTCCGCGGCAGTCTGGAGCGCTTCTAGGACGCGCTCGCGATCGCCATACGTCGTCGCCACCAGATCGACCGTCGGCCGGGCAAGCGCGGCGACGAGCAACAGGACGTCGAGCGTCTCGCCCGGGAGACGTGCCAGCCGACCACCGAGCAGGTCGTGCAGACTCTCCGGGACACGCAGCGGCTGGCCGGGTACGGGCCGCGTGTTCGTCCGCACCAGCTCGCGACCGAGCTCCAGCGCGAAGAACGGGTTGCCTGCGGTCGCTTCCTGCACGCGGCCGAGCTCAGGCCTGGTCAGCTCGAGACCGAGCCTGTCCGCGAGCAGACGGTGCAGCGCGGCCAGGCTGAGCGGGCCCACCGTCAATCGCTCGAGCCGCTCGATCGGGAACGAGCGCTCGAGGTCGACTGGGCTCGTGACGTCCGGCGCCAACCTGAGCGTCGCCAGCACCCCGACCCGCTCCTCGCGAAGACGCCGCAGGGCGATCTGGAGCACCGCGGCGGAAGCGGGGTCGAGCCACTGGAGGTCGTCGAACGCGAGGACAACCGGGCCGTGCCCGGCCAAGGCGCGCAGGACGTCGAGCACGGCAAGCCCGATCGCGTGCGGGTCGGGAGCCGTCTCTCCTGGGTCCGCGAGCAGCAGCGCGACCTCGAGCGCCCGCCGCCGCGGCGGCGCGAGCGCGGGACCGACGTCCTCGAGCACGTCGCCAAGCAGCTCCGAGAGCCCCGTGAACGACAGCGAGGCCTCCGCCTCGATGCCCCGGCACGTCAGCACGGAGGCGAACCTACCCCCGGCAGCCTCGACGCCCGCCTCCCAGAGCACGGTCTTGCCGATGCCCGCTTCGCCGGAGAGAACGTGAGCCCGCGGCCACTGCGCCGCGTCGACCAGGAACGCGTCTATCACGCCCAACTCCCGATCCCGCCCGATCACGTCCATGGGCATGTCGCTTCGCCATTCTGGACGACAAGGTGTCGAAGAACCAGGGGGCGCAGGGCGACCGACGAACGCCCGGGCGGATCAGGCCGAGGGCGGAGCCGCCGGTGTCTCGCCCGCCAGCTCGATCAGGGCGGCGGCCAGCTCGGCGGGCGCGGACAGATACGGCGCGTGGCCGGCATCGAGCTCGACGACCCGCGAGCACTGATGCTCCCGGATCATGCGGCGCTGGAGGGCCGGCGGGAGCGACCGGTCGCCCGTCGTGACCACGTACGAGCGAGGGATCGCCGCCAGCACGGCCTCGTCGACGTCCACCGGCGTCGCGAACGGGGCCACGGGCTGGGGGCGGCGCCGGGAGAGAGCAAACGCGGTGTCTTCGGGCGTGCAACGGTCGAGGACGGCGGCGGTCGCGGCCTCGTCCGACATCGTCGCGACCGGCGGGTCGCCCGCGACGACGATGTTCGCCTGGATCTGGTCGTCCCGCCCCTCGGGGAGGCGCGTGAGGTCGAGGAGACTCTGGCCGTTCGCGGGCATGAACGCGCAGACGAAGATCAGGGACGCGACCCGCTCCGGGGCGTTCGAGGCGGCCTGCGTGATCACGACGCCGCCCATGCTCACGCCGACGAGGACGGCCGGCTCCGGTCGACGCTCCAGCGCCTCGACGACCCGCGCGACACACCGTCCGAGCGTGACCTCGGCAACCGGGGATCGGTCCTCGCCCCCGCCCGGCAGGTCGAGCGTCTCGACGGTGTGGCCTGCCGCCTCGAGCGGCCCGATCAGTCGCTCCCAGCACCAGGAGCCGCCGAAGGCGCCGTGGACGAGCACGAAGCGCGCCATCAGCCGGGCTGCCCCGTGACGAGCACCAGCTTTCCCTGCGTGCGGCCGGTCTCCCCCACCTCGTGCGCCTCTCCAGCCCGTTCGAGCGGAAACGTGCGCTCGACGTGCGGCCGCAGCTCCCCGCGTGCGACGAGCGCCGCCAGCTCCTCCAGGCCGCACCGGTCGGGCTCGACCAGGATGCCCGTGACCCGCACGCGGTCGCCCGCGAGCTCCCGCAGCCGCGCGACCGAAGCGCCGGAGAGCGTGACGAGCGTGCCCCCGTCGCGCAGCGCCGGCAGGGCGGCGACGCCCGCGTCGCCGCCGACCGCGTCGAGCACGACGTCCACCTCCCGGAGCGTCTCCGAGACGTCCACGCGCGTGTAGTCGAGCGCCTCGTCCGCCCCGAGGTCGCGCAGGAACGCATGCTTCTCCGCGCGCGCCGTCCCGATCACGTACGCCCCGCGCGCCTTGGCGACCTGCACCGCCAGATGACCGACGCCGCCCGCCGCCGCGAGGATCAGCACCCGCTGGCCCCGACCCACGTCGCTCGTCTCGACGAGCGCCTGCCAGGCGGTCAGCCCGGCGAGCGGCAGGGCCGCCGCCTCCACGTCGCCGAGCTCGTCCGGAGTCCGTGCGAGCTGGCGCGACGGCGAGGTCACGTACTCCGCATACGCCGCTGCCTCACGCGGGAAGCGCGGCATGCCGAACACGCGGTGGCCCGGCGCGAACCGCGTCACGCCGCCGCCGACCCGCTCGACCACGCCCGCGACGTCCCAGCCGACCGTGAACGGCGGCTCGCCGAGAAAGCCGCCCATCGCCCGCGTCTTCCAGTCGACCGGGTTCACGCCGGCAGCGGTCACACGCACGAGCACCTCGGTGGGCGCCGGCTCGGGGCGCGGCACCTCGACGAGCTCGAGCACCTGCGGCCCGCCGAGTGCCCGTTGCCGGACGGCGCGCATCGTCGCCTCCCGGGGCCCGGCCCCGGAGTCGCCCGCCGAGGGTGTCATCTGCCGTGTCCCACCGAACGCCGATGTTGTATACACGGATCATCCCGACGAGGAGGACCATGGCCGCTCCCAGCCAGACGAGCTCCGCGTTCCCGAGCCCGTACGAGGTCGGGACCCCTCCCGGCTGCGAGGGGTGGCAGGAGATGTACCCGTACCACACGCTGTTCCACGAGGCGCGGCGCGAGGCCGACGAGAACCGGTTCTGGTTCTGGAACTCGATGCACTTCCCGGTGCCGATGCCCGCCTTCGACGTCCACTGCGCCGACAGCCCGTACCAGGCGATCGGCGTCTGGCAGAACCGGGTGTTCGCGGTGCCCCCGGCGATGGGGATCGACTACCGGATCCTGAACGGCTACGTCTACATCTCCGGCAACCCGGTCACCGACCCGGAGAAGATCGCGGAGCGAGCCGAGTACTTCCAACGGCGCGCCGGGTACTACTACGAGCACTGGGACGAGCTCTACGCCAGGTTCAAGGAGAAGATGCAGGCGCTGATCGCGGAGATCACGGAGCTCCCCGTTCCCGACCTCCCGGAGTACGAGCCCGACGAGGTGGCGTTCGAGGACGACCGGAACACCGCCGTGTACGGGGTCCTCGACGCCTACCAGCGGACGCTGCGCTGCGCCGACCTCATGTGGCAGCACCACTTCGAGTTCCTCCTGCTCGGCTACGGCGCCTACATGACGTTCTCCGAGTTCTGCAAGAGCCAGCTGCCCGACATCCCCGACCAGCACGTCGCGCAGATGATCGCGGGGATCGACGTGCTGCTCTTCAAACCGAGCGCGGAGCTGCGCAAGCTGGCGAAGCTCGCGATCGACATGGGCGTCGACGGCGCGTTCGTCGAAGGTCGCTCGCCCGCCGAGATCGACGCGGAGCTCTCCCGGAGCGAGGCCGGGCAGCACTGGCTCGAGGAGCTCGAGAAGGTCAAGGACCCCTGGTTCAACATGGCCACCGGCGACGGGCTCTACCACTTCTACCGGAGCTGGTACGACGACCCCAGCATCGCGTATGCCTCTCTCGTCGGGCACGTGCGTGCGCTGCACGACGGCGAGGAGGTCGAGCGCCCGCTCGACGAGATCGCACGCGAGCGGGACCGCCTGGCGGAGGAGTACGGCAAGCTGATCGACGAGGGATCGCGCGGGACGTTCGACGAGCTGCTCGCCCTTTCGCGGACGGTGTTCCCCTACGTCGAGGAGCACAAGTTCTTCTGCGACTACTGGTTCCTCACCCGCTGGTTCAACAAGCTGCGCGAGTTCGGGGCCTTGCTCGCCGAGCACGGCTTCCTCGAGGACGGGGAGGACATCTTCCAGCTGGCCCGCCACGAGGTCGCGCAGGCGCTCGACGAGCTCGTCCTGACGTGGGCCACGGGCGGCGTGCCGCTCGGCCCTGCGCACTGGCCTCCGATCGTCGCGCGGCGCAAAGAGCTGCTGGAACGGCTGGGCGAGTGGACGCCGCCCCCGGCCGTCGGGGCGACGCCCGAGGCGATCACCGACCCCGCCGTGATCATGCTGTGGGGCGTGACGACGCAGCGCGTCCAGGACTGGGCGAGCGCCGAGCACGGTGGCGGACGGCTCACGGGAGCGGCTGCGTCCCCCGGCGTCGTCGAGGGTGTCGCCCGCGTCGTGATCGACGTCGAGGAGATCGCCCGCGTCCGCGACGGCGACATCCTCGTCTGCCCGATCACCTCACCGGCGTGGGCGCCGATCTTCTCGAACGTCAGGGCGGTGGTCACCGACATCGGAGGCGTCATGTCGCACGCGGCGATCGTCTGCCGCGAGTACGGGCTGCCTGCCGTCGTGGGCACGGGGCGCGCGACGGCGGAGATCGCAACGGGACAGATGATCCGCGTCGACGGCTCGAACGGCGTCGTCACCATCCTCGACTCGTAGAGCGGTGCCTGACGTCCACACCCGGTCGCTCGGTGAGCTGCGACGCCTGGACGCGGCGGCGTTCGGCGGCAAGAGCGCGAACCTTGGAGAGCTCCTCTCGCTCGGCCTCCACGTCCCGACGGGGTTCGCGGTCGCCGCAAGCGCCTTCCGGACGTTCGTCGACGGCACCGGGCTCGACGGGACGATCGCCGCCGCGATGGCACGCGCCGCGAGCGGGGACGTGGAGGACGGCGCCGCGGCGTCGAAGGCGATCGGCGAGGCGATGCGCTTCGCGCCGTTGCCCGACGACGTCCGGGACGAGCTCGCCGCCCGGCACGACGAGCTCGTCCGGGCCCACGGTGGCGAGCCGCCGCCCGTCGCCGTCCGGTCGAGCGCGATCGGAGAGGACGGCGAGGAGTCGACGTTCGCCGGTCAGCAGGAGAGCTTCCTCTGGCTGCGCGGGCTCGAGCAGGTCTGCGACGCGGTGCGAGACTGCTGGGCGAGCCTCTACACCCCGCGCGCGATCGGCTACCGGGCGGCACGCGGCGCGGGCGGCGAGGAGCCGGCGATGGGCGTCACGGTGCAGGAGATGGTCGACGCGGAGGTCTCGGGCGTGCTGTTCACCTGCAATCCGGTCAGCGGCGACCCGAGCATGGTCGCGATCGACGCGAGCTGGGGGCTCGGGACTGCGGTCGTCGGCGGCGAGCTCACGCCGGACGCGTACCTCGTCAGCAAGGTCACCGGCGAGGTGGCGCGCCGGACGGTGCACACGAAGCACGTCGAGTACGTGCCGGCTCCCTCGGGTCGCGGGACGATCCGCAGAGCGGTGCCGGAGGGCCGGCGCGACGAGCCCTGCCTCGACGAGGAAGCCCTCGCGGCGCTGGTCCGCGTCGCGCGCCGCATCGAGGACCACTTCGGCTCGCCCCAGGACGTCGAATGGGCGCTCGCCCGCGAGCGGGCGGCGCCCGACGTGGTGCACGTGCTCCAGGCGCGGCCCGTGACGACGCTTCCGGAGCGGAAGCCCGCCCTGTCCGGGTCTGCGCTGTCGCTCGTGCTGAGCACCTTCGGCGCCCCGCCCGGGACGAGCGATCGCGCCTGAGGAACCGATGCCGCTGAGCGACGACGACGTCCGCGAGATCCTCCGCCTGATCGACGAGTCCGACGTCGAGGAGCTCCGCGTGGAGACCGACGGGCTGTCGCTCTACGTCCGGCGGAGCGGCGAGCAGCAGGAGGCCGGCCCGGCGGAGACGGCCCCTCGCGCGGACGCCACCTCGGGGAGCGCGGCGGCCACAGCCCGGCCGACCGACGGGCTCCACGAGATCGCTGCGCCGATGCTCGGCACCTTCTTCCGGGCCCCGGCACCCGGGGCGACGCCGTTCGTGGAGGTCGGCGCGCGTGTCGCCGAGGACACGGTCGTGTGCCTGATCGAGGTGATGAAGATGATGAACGCGGTCTCAGCCGGAGTCGTCGGGACGGTGGTCGAGGTGTGCGCGGTGAACGCCGAGCTCGTCGACCCCGGGGTGCCTCTCTTCCGTGTACGGCCGGAGCCGTGACCGGGCTCGTCGAGATCGTCGACACGACGACGCGCGACGGCAACCAGAGCCTCTGGAGCGCGACGGGTCTCACGACGTCCGACATCGTCGCGATCGCGCCGACGCTCGACCGCGTGGGCTTCGCCGCGGTGGACTTCACCTCGAGCACCCACATGGCGGTCGCGGTCCGCTTCCACCGCGAGGATCCCTGGGAGCGCCTCCGGCTCGTTCGCGCGGCCATGCCGGAGACGCCGCTCAGCTTCATCACGACGGGCATGCGCTTCATCACCTGGGTCCCGGCGGACGAGGACGTGATCCGGCTCGCGTTTCGCTGCGTGGCGCGCAACGGGATCCGCCGCTTCCAGGTCGCCGAGCCGTCCAACGACCCGGCGCGCCTGCGCCGCATCGCCGCGCTGGCGCACAGCGAGGGGGTCGAGCAGGTCGTGATCGCCCTGACGTACTCCGTGAGCGAGGTGCACACGCACGCGTACTACGCCGAGCGGGCGGCGGCACTCGCCGACTGCGACGACATGGACGGCCTCTACCTCAAGGATCCCGGCGGCCTGTTGACGCCCGATGCCGTGCGCGAGCTCGCGCCCCACTTCGTGCGGGCGGCGGGCGACCGGCCCGTCGAGCTCCACAGCCACTGCACGATCGGGCTGGCCCCCTTCGTGTACGTCGAGGGAGTGCGCGCCGGCTTCGGCACACTCCACACCGCCGTCGCCCCGCTCGCGCGGGGCACCTCGAATCCCGCCGCCGAGACGACGATCCGCGACCTCGAGGCAGAGGGCTTCTCCCACCGGCTCGACCTCGACGCGCTCGACGCGACCTCGTCGTACTTCGAGGTGCTCGCGCAGGAGAAAGGGCTCCCGACCGGCAGGCCGCAGGAGTTCGACGCGACCTACTACCACCACCAGCTCGCGGGGGGCATGGTCTCGACCACGCGCCGAATGCTGGAGGAGCTGCGGCGGCCCGAGCTCTTCGACGCCGCGCTCGAGGAGGTCGGCCGGGTCCGCGCCGAGATGGGCTACCCGATCATCGTCACCCCGGTCTCGCAGCAGGTCGCCACACAGGCGGTCCGCAACGTGATCGACGCCGAGCGCTGGTCGAACGTCTCCGACGAGACGATCCGCTATTTCCTGGGGCACTACGGCGAGCCCGCGGCGCCCGTCTCCCCGGACGTCGCCGACCGGGTCCTCTCCCGCCCACGCACCCGTGAGCTGCACGACCTCGAGCCGCTGCACCTCGAAGGCGCGCGGGCGCGCTTCGGCCGTGGGATCTCCGACGAGGAGCTCCTCCTGCGCCTGACGATGCCCGCGGAACAGGTCGACGCGATGCTCGCCTCGCCCCGCGCGGACGGGCGCGCCGCCGCACCGTCCCGGGCAGACCGGGAGGCGCACCCGGTGGTGACCCTGCTGCGCGAGGTCGAGAGCCGCCGGTCGGTGTCGCACCTCCGCGTCCAGAAGGGCGACGAGCTCGTGGAGTGGCGCCGTGCGCCTTGACGACGTCCGTGCCGTCGTGCTCGACGTCGACGGGACGCTCGTCCACCGCTCCGGCGACGAGGTGCACGTGCAGCCCGGCGCCGTGGAGCTCCTGACGGCGATCCGCGGCTCGGGCCGACGACTTGCCCTCTTCACGAACGGCAGCCACATCCCGCCGGGCGGGTTCGCCGCGGGGCTGCGCGCCGCGGGACTGAGCGTGGCGGACGAGGAGCTCCTGACGCCTCTCGTCAGCGTCCAGAGCCATCTCCGCCGGCGACGCCTCGGCGCCGTCATGCTCTTCGGCACGCGGGCGGCGCGGGAGTACCTCGCAGCGGCCGGCGTCTCGGTGGTGGACGACCCGTCCCGGGCCGAGGCCGTGTTCGTCGCGCACGCAGACGCCGTCGACTTCCCCTCGCTCGAGACGGCGGCGCGCGTGATCCTGGACGGCGCGCCGCTCCTGACCGGTAGCTACGCGCCCGCGTACGCGGGCGCAGACGGCCCCATCCTCAGCCGCGGAGCGATGCTGACCGCCGCGCTGGCCAAGGCGACGGGGGCGCGCCCCGTCGTCGTCGGCAAGCCCTCGCGCGCCGCGCTCCACGCGATCCACGACCGGCTCGGCATTCCGTCGAGCGAGCTCCTGGTGGTCGGGGACGACCTCGACATGGACGTCGCGCTCGGCAGGCTCGGCGGCTCGCGCGCGGTGCTGGTTCGCAGCGGGATCAGCGGCGGCGTGGAGCTCGACGGGTTGGCGGCGAGGCGCCGCCCCGACGCGGTCGTGGAGAGCGTGGCCGAGCTGCTCGACTGGCTATGACGAGTTCCAACCCGCTCGCTGCGGTGCTCCGGCGCTGTCCGAACAGGGTGTAAGGGAACCGTGAGCAGGGGGCTATCGGAGCTGGCGACAGGGTACGCACCGTGGGTCGTATCCGAAGTTGTCAAGAGGGGAGTGACCCATGAGACGGAATCTCCGCAGGCTCGTGCCGCTCGCGTTCCTCGTCGTGGCCGCCGGCCTCGTCGGCGTGGTGCTGGGCGGGACCGGGACCGGTTCTGCCGCGACCGCCGCGAAGCCGACGAACCAGACGCCGCCCACGATCTCGGGCAAACCCGAGGTCGGGCAGACGCTGACGGCGAAGGAAGGCCAGTGGACCGGAAACCCGACCGACTTCGACTACGCGTGGCGCCGCTGCGACGCCGACGGCGGGAGCTGCTCGCTGATCAGCGGAGCGAACGAGAAGACGTACACGCTCAAGGCGGTCGACAAGGGGAACACGATCCGCGTCCGCGTGACCGCGCAGAACGCGGACGGCCGCACCACCGTCACGACGGTGCCGACGGCCGTGATCCGGGAGGCACCGACGCCTCCGCCGCCCGCCACGGGTTGTGATCGCCAGGGTTCCGGCCCCGTCGCGGTCGCCGAGGTCGATCAGCCCAACCGCCTGTCGATCGACCGCCAGTCGATCGCGCCGCCGGTCGTCGGCGGCTCGACCAACGAGGTCGTCGTGCGGTTCCACGTCTCGGCGTGCGGCGGCAAGCCCGTCCAGGGCGCGCTCGTGTACGTCACCGCCGTGCCGTACAACCAGTTCTCCGTGCCGAACGAGACGCCGACGGGCGCCGACGGATGGGCGGAGCTCCGGATGGGTCGCCTGCGCGGCTATCCGGCCACGAGCCGCCAGCAGCTGCTCGTGATGTTCGTCCGCGCGCGCGGGCCGGGCACCAACGTGCTCGGTGGAATCTCCACGCGCCGGCTCGTGTCGTTCCCGGTCAACCTGGGCCGGTAGCGGAACAGCTCGAGGGGGCGGTGAACGGGGATCGCCGCCCCCTCGGGGTCGACTCGCTCGACCGGCTCGGGGGCGAACCCAGTAGCGTTCGCCCCCGATGGCCGCTCGGGACGACCTTGCCGGGAAGACGCTTCGTGCGGGCGTCGTCGGCACGGGATTCATCGGCGTCGTCCACGTCGACGCGCTGCGTCAGATCGGCGTCGAGGTGGTAGGCGTGGTCGGATCGACGCCGGAGCGGGCGGCAGCGAAGGGGATCGCGCGCGCGTACGAGAGCTACGAGGCGCTGCTCGCCGACGACCGGGTCGACGTCGTCCATCTGACGACGCCGAACGACCTCCACTACCCGCAGGCGAAGCAGGCGCTCGCGGCCGGAAAGCACGTCGTCTGCGAGAAGCCCCTGGCGATGACGTCGGCCGAGTCGGCAGAGCTCCTGGAGCTCGCCGAGCGGTCCGGGCTCGTCCACTGCACGAACTTCAACATCCGGTTCTATCCGCTCGTCCAGGAGGCCCGCGCGCGGGTCCGGGCGGGCGACCTCGGCGCCGTCTGGAACGTCCACGGCACGTACCTGCAGGACTGGCTGGCGACGCCCGAGGACTGGAACTGGCGGCTCGAGCCCACCAGGGGAGGAGAGCTCCGCGCGGTCGGTGACATCGGCTCGCACTGGATGGACCTCGCACAGTTCGTCACGGGCCGCCGGATCGCCGAGCTCCTGGCAGATCTCGCGACGGCCATTCCCGTCCGGCGACGTCCGGTTGGCGAGGTCGAGACCTTCGCAGACGCCGCCGACGTGGAGCGCGTCGACGCGCCGATGGCGACCGAGGATCTCGCGCACATCCTCGTGCGCTTCGAGGACGGAGCCCGGGGCTCGTGCGTCCTCTCCCAGGTGAGCTTCGGTCGCAAGAACGCACTGAGGCTCGAGGTGGACGGCTCGCTCGGCGCCCTCGCCTGGGACGGCGAGCGACACGAGGAGCTCTGGCTCGGGCATCGGGACCGCGGCAACGAGCTGCTCCTGCGGAACGCCCCGCTGATGCGGCCGGAGGCCGCGCACCGCACGCGGCTGCCCGTCGGCCATGCGGAGGGCTTCGTCGACACCTTCCGCGAGCTCTACCGCGCCGTCTACGCGGACGTCGCCCGCGGCGGCCCGTCCGAGGAGCCGGACTACCCGACCTTCCTCGACGGGCACGTGCAGAACCTCCTCTGCGACGCCGTCGCGCGGTCCCACCGCGACGGGGCGTGGGTACAGCCCTGAGGCACGAGGCGGGTTGCGACGTCCGGCGGCCGGGTAGGACGCCACTCACCACACGAGCAAGGAGGTCCCCATGAGCGTCGCCAAGGTGATCGAGATCACCGCCTCGTCCCCGAGGAGCTTCGCGGAGGCGGCGCGTGCCGGCGTCGCGAAGGCGTCGGAGAGCGTGCACGGCATCAAGGGCGCCTGGGTCTCGGAGCAGTACGTGGTCGTGGAGGGGAACGCGATCACGGAGTTCCGTGTGACGATGCGGATCAGCTTCGTGCTCGACTGATCCGAGCCGAGCCAGACCTCGGGCCCGTGCTACAAGGGGGGTGCGTGACGACGCAGCCCACCGACCGGGGCCTCGATCGCTCGGCCACGAACGAGTCGACCGCACGCGCCCTGGTGGCCGCGATCCCGGACCCGATCTTCCGCATCGGGATCGACGGCCGCTATCGCGGGTTCAAGGTCGACTCCGAGCTCGACCTGCTGACCGCGCCCGACGAGGTCATCGGCCGCACCGTCCACGAGCGCCTGCCCGCCCACATCGCCGACGACGTGCTCGCCGCCGGACGCCGCGCCGTCGAGGAGGGGGTGGTCGAGCTCTTCGAGTACTCGCTCGAGATCCGCGGCGAGCTGCGCGACTACGAGTGCCGGGTCGTCGCGTGCGGGCCCGACGAGTTCGTCGTGATCGTCCGCGACTTCACGGAGCGGACGCGCCAGGCCCGCGAGCTCGAGCGCGAGCGCGACTTCAGCTACGCGGTCGTGCGCTCGACTCCGAGCTTCCTGTTGCTCGTCGACGAGGAGGGAACGATCCTGGGCGTGAACCGCGCGCTCGAGCGGGCGGCCGGCCTCCCGGAGGAGGCGTGGCTCGGCCTGCCCTTCTGGCAGCTGTTTCTCGCGCCGGAGGACGCGCCCCGGGCGCAGGAGGACTTCGACCGGCTGCGCAGCGGAGAGCCGCGCGGCGTCGTCGAGTACGAACACGTGTCCGTCGACGGAGAGCGACTCGTCGTGGACTGGACGGCCACCGAGGTGCCCGGCGAGGCGGGCGAGGCGAGGTACCTGCTCTGCGGGCTCGACCAGACGGCGCGCAAGCACGTGGAGGACGAGATCCGCCGGTCGCGGGCACGGATCGTGTCGGCGAGCGACGCGGAGCGGAAGCGGCTGGAGCGGAACCTCCACGACGGGGCGCAGCAGCATCTGGTGAGCGTGTCGCACGCCGTGCACCTCGGCGTCCGCTTCATGCGCACCGATCCGGAGCAGGCGGAGCAGCACCTCGAGCGGGCCCTCCTCGAGCTGAACGCCGCGCACGAGGAGCTGCGCGAGCTGGCGCGCGGCCTGCACCCGCAGATCCTCACGGTGCGGGGGCTGGCGGCTGCGGTGCGTGCGCTGGCCGGCAGGGCGCCGATCCCGGTGACGGTCGTCACGACGGACGACGCCCAGCGGTGGCCCTCCGCGATCGAGAGCGCCGCGTACTACGTGGTGGCGGAGGCGCTCACGAACGTGACGAAGTACTCGGGCGCCACCGCGGCCACCATCCGGGTGCTGCACCGCGACGACCTGCTCTCGGTCGAGGTCGCGGACGACGGCCTGGGCGGCGCTCGCGCGAGCGAAGGCTCGGGTCTCGGCGGGTTGAAGGACCGGGTCGAGGCGCTCGACGGCGTCTTCCTCGTCGAGAGCGCGCCGGGTGCGGGAACCCGGGTGCGCGCGGATCTGCCGCTCGTCCGGCCGGGAGCCGGTCCCGCTTGACAGCCGCCCGGACTCCGTGATTGGATTGCCGCGTCGAACCCCGTAGCTCTTCGGAGTCGCGGGGTTCGGCATTTTCGTGGTCCCGGAGGGCCGCGGCTAGCCTTCGTCGATGCGCCACTTCAGGCGGCTCACGGCGTCGTGGCCGGCGCGCATCGGTATCGCGCTGCTCCTCGCGGTGGCGATCGCGGCGACCACGAGGTTCCTCGTCGAGCGCGGCACGGAGACCGCCCCACCGCCGCCGACGGAGACCTCGCCGCCGCCCACGAGCCCTCCCCCGCCTCCGACCACGACGGCTCCCCCTCCGCCGACTGAGCCGACCCCGCCGCCGCCCGCGGCCGTGGGGTTCTCCTGGAGCTCCGCCGGCGCCTTCGTCTGGCACGAGACCGACCTGGAGCCGACGCTGCTGGGTCGCGTGCTGCGCGAGGCCGGCTTCGGGTGGGTCGCCGTGAGGCTCCACGACGGCCTCGACGAGGACCCCGTCGAGGCCGACTGGGTGTACCGCTTCCGGCTCGCGAGTGGGCTCCCCGTCGGCGGCTGGGGTGTCCTCCGCACGGATCCCGAGGGTGAGGCCGCGCTCGCCAGCTCGCTCGTCGAGCGCTACGGCCTCGACTTCTACATCGCGAACCCCGAGGTCGAGTACGAGTTCAGCGGCGCCGACGGTCCGAGCGCGGAGCGGAGCGGCCGGTCGGCACGCTTCGTCCAGGCGTTCCGCACGCTGCGGCCGGCGCCGTTCCCGGCAGGGCTCTCCTCGTACTGCCGGCCCAACCGCCACGACATCGACTGGGCGGCCTGGCGGCAGGCGGGCTTCGCATTTCTCCCCGAGGCGTACGTGAACGACATCGGCGCCGACGGCGCACCGGCATCGTGCGTCGAAGGCGCGCGCGGCGTCTTTCCTCGTGCGGAGATCCATCCCACGATCGGCATGCACGTGGGTCGTCGAGCGTCGCTCGACGTCGGCACCTACGTCGAGTTGCTCGCCCAGGCCGGGACGCTCGGCTTCTCCGTGTACCTCGCGGAGACGCGTATGACGGACGCAGACTGGCAGGCCCTCGGGGCCGCGATCACCGCGCGGGGGATCGCAGCCCCGATCGGATGACCCTTTCGAGCGGTCGAGAGGCAGTCAGAACCAGGACCTGAGCCGGATACATCCCTCGAACGTGCGGTTCGAGCCCCCCTTGCGGGGGATGAGCCGTGCGGGGAGCGTTGCCTATGGTGTGCGTCAACCGGCACTGCCGGCCAGGCGGCAACACAGGGGAGGGAATGCGGGGCCATGGATTGGCGGCGTGATGATCGCCGGACGTCGACTCGACGCCGCATGCGGGAGCTTGCGGCGATCGCAGCCGCGCTCCTCGTCGTGCCGCTCGCCGCGATCGCCGGACTGAAGATCCCGATCGACGCAGGCGCCCTGGCACCGATCTTCACCCTTCCGCACAGCGCCCTCGGCCATGTGCGCTCCGCGGCGTCCGGAATCGTGCAGCTCGGCCGTCCCGGCGAAGCGCGCGGGCCGGACGACCCACTCGCGACCGCGCATGGCGAGCGGGGGCTGCGCACCGCGCCCATGCGGCCGCCCGGACGGGAGGCGGGCTGGACAGCGTTGGTGGCGACGTCCCCCGCCCCCGCGGGGCCGGCGCAGGCACGCGGGGCCCCGCACGGGGATGCTCCAGACCATCACTCGGGCTCGTCCGGCTTCCCGGGTGCGCCGCTGCGTCCGCCCGCCAGGTACCGGGACGACTACCCGGCCCCGGCCGCCCCGA
>Ga0210142_1000068_pt1 | contig 23327 bp, 24 predicted proteins | sample Goodyear_PhragC__FD_184869 | JGI IMG/M metagenome (GOLD analysis project Ga0210142, IMG submission 184869) | Wetland microbial communities from San Francisco Bay, California, USA, that impact long-term carbon sequestration - Goodyear_PhragC_D2... | ecosystem: Environmental > Aquatic > Marine >...
AGCCGGTAGGCGAGCAGCTTCTCGGCCAGTCGTTGCTGCGTCTCGGTGGCGCGATCCCATTCGAGGTAGCACTCGATCGGCCCCGCCGGCGTCTCCAGGACGAGGCCGGTGTCCGGCAGGACCCGTGCTCTTCGCTGCTTGAGGTGGCCGGCCGCCTCGGCGGGCGGCCACCACTCGCTCACCCCCAGCCCCGGGTCGGCGAGCGTCGCGGCGACCAGATCGGTGACGAATCTGTTCGTCTCCAGCTGGTGCACCAGTTGGGGATGCGAGCCCCAGTCGTCGCGCCGCTGCCAGCCCAGCTGCTTGCGCTCAAGGTCGTGCATCGCGGCGACCAGAGTTGCGCCGGCCTCGTCGAGCAGCCAGTGCGCTTCCGGCTTGCCCGAGCCGAACGGCGCAGGCGGATAGAAGCGATCGAGGATGCGGTTGCGGTAGAGGAAGAGCAGCCGGTCCTGCGCTCTCCGTCGCGAGGAGAAGAAGAGCAGCTCCAGCTGCCCGGTCGTCAGCACCCGGTGCCGGTACAGGTAGAGCGCGACCTCCCGGTCGCGCTCGGTCAGATGCCGCGCCAGCTCGAACAGCCGCTCCGCGCTCACGCGGAGCGCCCTCACCGCAGCGGTATTCGCGGTCTCCCCTTGATGTCGGGGTTCGCGACCCCGGCCCATCACGCCACCCTCCGCCCATCAACGGCCTCATCCGACAATCGGGTGGCGCCGCCGGAAACGCCGCCCAAAACGCCGCCCAAACCGCCCCCAGAACAAACCCGGCCGCGGTTTCGTGCCGCATCGATCAGCAACCCCGCCAGCAGACGAACAGCCTCCTCACGCTGCTTACGGCTCAGCGGCACCCGCCGCGGCGAAACAACCTCGAGCTCGGTTCTCTTACGCACTCATCTCGGGGGCCAACAGAGGAGAAGCTCGCACAACCAGAGAGGTCCAACCACGACGACGGATCGGACCATCCATGAAGAAACGTCGAGCAACCGAGGATCACCGAACATCCGCTCGGGTCGGGGATGATGTGCTTTCGACGCCTGTTCCCGGACGGACGAGACGGAGATCCGCGGCCGGACAGCTCACACGCGAGGCGCTCGCCCACCCCATCCGTCGCCACCACCCGGGGTGTACCTCAGCCGGGTTAGCCGCCCACGAGGCCGGCGACCCGACGCGCGCAAGAGACACGGACCCCGCCGCCGCTGGCTGACGGTCCCGGCCCGCCAAGGGCCGCGCGGCGCTGTTCCCCGTCTGGGGCCGCGACACCGGCCTGCTGGCGCGCGAGTTCCTCGCCCGCGGGTTCGAGGCAGTGTTGGTCTGCGTCGACCCCGCCCGCCTCGACCCCTCCTTCGCCGGCCGGCCGTTCGACGAGCAGCTGCTCCGTGACCTGCCGGCCGCCGTCGACCCCTGCGGCGAGAACGGCGAGTTCCACACCTTCGTCCACGCCGGGCCATCTTCGGCCAGCCAATAGAGATCGCGCACGGAGACACAGTCGGCTTCGTCTTGCGGGAGTGGGCGCTGTCGGATGCGCCGGCGCCGGGGAGCCGAGGGCGGAGCCCGGCTCGGCCGTCGGCTGGTACCGGCTGGAAGGCATCCCACGCCCGGTGCGGGGCAGCCTGCGCTACGCGCTGCCCGACGTGCTCGCCGACCGCAGGGACGTCCGGAGACCGGGCCTGCCGCGTCTAACGTATGTCTAGCCGCGCTTGCCGCGCACAGTAGTTGAGCGACGGTTCGGCTGGCTGGTTTCGACCCGGTAGCGGGAGGGCCACTCGGCGTTCACCCGGTCGACCGGGCGGACCGTCTGAGGGCAGATCGTGAGGCCAGCGCTCTCCACGCGGAGCAACGTTAGGACGTCCCGCGTCACAGCGACCGCGTCTCAAGCGGATTGTCTCGGTCGGCACGACGAGGGGGCGATGCCGTTTGCCGCGAACCACGTCTGCCAGGCGGCGTTGTCCTCTCACTTCAGGCCACTGCCAGGACGAGGGCAAACACGACCACCGCTGCCACCGCCTGGCCGACAAGGCTCGAGTTGCGCAGCGCCGCGCGCGCCGCAAGCCGGCGGTATCGCTCGCTGCGCGTCCCGTATCGCCGCGAGGCTCGCCGAGCGAGCAACGCGATGATCGTCTTCCAGGTCGAGTAGGCGGCGCCCGCGAGACAGAAGGCCATCAGTGCTCCTCCGATCGCGTCCCCGTCGGCACGGCCCGATTTGCCTCCAATCGCGTTCCCGGTGGCGTCAAGGAAGACAAGCACGATGACCGCGAAAAAGCCGACGGCAAACCACGCGTACGAGACTGTCCTCAAGTACTGGATGCGCCAGTCAGGATCGGCGTGTCTCTTGGCACCGGCTCGCGTCCGGTCATCGAAATACGGTCTCAGTTGCCGAGGGATCCCGAACACGGGCAAACGATCGGTCGCATGAACCAGAGCTACGTGAATTGAGTCGACCTCTGTGTCCACTTTGGCTACGCACAGCCTAGTTTTTCGAGCAGATAGCTTGTGTCCGCGGCGTTAGCGCCATAGATGTCGAACGTCCTCCCTAGGCGCTCGTAATACGCCTTGAGCCCGGTGTTGTCGCGGTAGGCGGCGGCGGAATACTGAACTACAGCGGCTTCCTCGCTGCCAAGCTGGATCACGGTTCCCCGCGCCGAGCCGACCATTTCAAGCTCGGGAAGCTCTTTCGCGATCCTGGTGTACTTGAAAGCCACGGAGCCGAATCCGACGCCGGCGGCATCGAAGGCGGAGCTAACGTAGTTACCCTCGCGATAGTTGCGGACCGCCGCAAGTCCACCGCTCGTGATCGCCACACCCTCCGCGAGCTCGCCAACGACTGGCACAGGGGCTAGAAACACCGCTGCCGTTGAGCTATACGAGGCGATCGTCGGCGACGGCTCACTCCTTCGGCACCCTCTATCCGGCGTCGCGCGCGGGGACGTAGCTTCGTTCGTGGCGATCCTGCTCGATCTGATGCGCGGCGCTGTGGGCGCGCCCACTGCTGCCGACCACTTCCGCCTGCTTGCCTCGAGATGGCCGACCCAGCCGAGGAGCCGCACATGCACCGCGACCGCGGCGTCGTGCTCCCTCGCGACCTCGCCGAGCCGCTCAACCCCGACTGGTAGCCCATCCAGAACCCGGACTCGAAGTCGATCTCCCAGGCGTCCGGGCTGTCGCGGTCGGGGCGCGCGCTGGGCCGACGCGTGCACGTGCGCTGGCGGGCGACTACTCTCGCCCGCCAGCGCACCGCGACCTCAGTTATTTTGGTCGCGCCTGGTCGATCGCGGCCTGCAAATCCTCAGTCGCCACCACCTTCCCCGCGCTGTCGTACGCAATCAGGACGTATGGGCCCCCGTCGGGGAGCTGTCCCGCTGCCGATGTCGGTGGGAGCTCGCCGAGGAAGTAGTCGTTTGCGAACGCCATGGGCGTGGGGCCGGAGGCTGATCGTAGGTCGACACGCGCAATCTGGCTCGATGGGTTTACCAGACCCTCGACAAGCACGGCGTAGAGTCCGCCCGGCTCGCGATTCCACTCGAGGCCGGTGCTGAGAGGCTGGTCGGAAGACCACTTCTGGCTTGGGGCGGCGTCGCTGCACTCGGCGGACCCGTCGATCACGGTGGGCGGTGCCGACGCGGCAGAAGGCTCCGAGTAGTGCGTGAAGGTGCACTGGCCGCCGCCGGTCGTTGGCGCCTGCCAAACGGTAAGCGCCCGGCCCGAGCTGAGCGTCATGCCGACGAGCTTTCTGGCCTGGCTCAGATCGACGACCGATGGGTGCGGGGCCTTGGCGTTCCCTGAAACGTACGCCCCGAGGTCGAACAAACCGAGCCGGCCGCTGAGCGCGAGCGTCGGGATGATCAGGGCCGCTCCAGCGAGTATGACGACCGCCAGTGGACGGCGGGGGTTCCGGATCGAGGCGACGCTCGATCGGGGACGGATCTCATAGATGAGGTGGTCACGACGTGCCTGCAAGCGGCCAGGCGGCATGTCCCAGTCCGGCATGCGTGAGTACGCGTTACTAGTCATTGTTGTCCTTCCGTCCGTTCACACATGTCCCGTATGTGTCCGAACCCGCAAGGTGTGTTCCCAGGTGCTGCTTCGCTCGCGAAAGCCGCGAGCGAATCGTCCCCACGGGCACGGCGAGGGCTGCTGCTGCCTCCTCGTAAGAGAGCCCTGACCAGACACACAACGCGAGCACGTCCTGTTCTCGGCGCGGCAGCTTCCCGACGGCCGCGAGAATGATCGCCATCTCCTGCTGGTGGCTCATGCGCGCGTCGGACTCGTCGGCAAAGCTCGACGCCAGCGGCTCGCGCGGGACTCGTGCGAGCGCAGCCCGGTAGCGGCGCTGGGAGCGACGCTGGTTCCTAACCACATTCGTCGCGATCCCGAAGAGCCAGGCCCGCACCATGTCCGGGGAAATCGCTTTCTCCCGCCTCCTCCACGCTTCGAGGAACACGATCGAGGTCAGGTCCTCCGCAACCGACCAGTCGGCGACCCGCCGGAAGCAGAAGCTGTAAATCGCGGAGGCATGGCGCTCGAACAGGACACCAAACGCGTCGGCACTTCCTTGCCGCGCTCGATCCCACAGCTCCCCATCAGACAGATGGCGCTGTGAGGATTGCTGCAGGCTTGTCAGCACGGGCCATTCTCGCCCGACGTATCGCTCTTCCCTGCGCCGCCGACGTTGATGTAGTAGAAGTTGTGAACGATCGCGCCAGTGCACGTCGTGAGAGCTGTCCATCGATCACCAGAGCCGGATTGGTCTTGAGTGGTGTGAAGGTTCTCCGCCAGAATCGTGCCGACGTGGTTGACAAGTCTGACGTCGTATGCCCAATTCGGGGCGCCCGCATCGCACTCTGTATGCCCACCGCCCTTGGTCTGGTGCGACACGAATGCCGGAACCCATGTCGACGGCGTGCATGTCGCGAGGGTCCTCGCGCCGACCTGGTGCGCCGACACTCCGAGGCTCACGAGAGAGCACACAAGCGCAACTGCGACGAGGAGCCCTGTCTGCATCATTCTTCGGGGACGCATCTCACGGCACCACCTTTCACTCATTCGTATGGCCTTGCCGCCGCAGTGCCGCTCCCAGAGGACCCGGCGCCGACAGCCAGGGATCGCTCTGGACGCCACGGAGCCGTGTCTTTCGACCTGGTCGAGTCCACGTCGTCTACACATGTCCGATGCCCGGGGGCGAGTTCCAACACGCAGTCGCACGGGACGAGCTGTCGGTGGCGGCCCAGCAGCGTCCTCTGCCGGTTTCCGACGGAGTGGCGCCGCGGAACCGGCGACTGTACGCTCGCGCCGCACGCGACCGACGGCTTTCGCGAAGACTCGGCACAACGAGTCCCGGCTCCTCGCCGACCAGTACCTGACCGACAGCAAGTGCTCTCACTGGATTTGCGTTCGCCCGTACCAGCAGAGGCTGGGGTGCGCGCCGCTGGCCGGGCTCCGGGCCTTCAGGGCGAGACGGCGGTGTACGCGAGGCAGCGAGCGCGTGGGGCGAGGCCCACCCATCGCTTGCCTTCGCGGAGGTTGCGCGCTGAGCTCGAGCGAGAGCACGCCCGCTCCGCGCGGCTTGTGGAGCTAACCAGTGAGCGCCCTCTCCCATGTTCCAGGTGGGAGGCGCATCCCGGTGAACGGCGGAGCTCTGCCGAAAGAGTTGTTGCGTGTTGTGTTAGCTGCCCTGACAGCACCGCGAGCGCGACGTGGACCAGTCTGAAGCGACTCCACGCCCACACGTTGCTTACGCCAGCGCTAGGGCAGTCGCGCGCACCTCGATCTGGTTTGCGCAACGTCTGATTCCGCCCATTCGTTCGCGAGCGGGATTCCGCACGAGCGGAATCCCGCCGCTCGGATCCCCGCCTACGGCGGGGCAGATCCCTGAAGGCGTCCCCTTCGGGGCCGCAACTGCACCACACCGCAGCCCGCTTGAACCCTTGCGCCACCTCGTAGCGGTGCAGCCCTGCGGGCCGATCGCCCTCCAGCGCCTTGCCCGCGTATTTGCCGAGGTAGCGGGCGCTAAGCCGGGCTTCCTCGACCGTCCCGGAGCCAACCGGCAGGTCGCCCAGCAGTTTGATGTGGACGTGTCCGAGGCCCCAGGTCTCGCGGATCAGCGGCTGGCCGATGTACCGGCGGAACGGCCTCGGAGGACCGCGAGCTAGGAGGGGGACTCGAGCCCTGCCGCGGCGATCGCATCGAGCGCGAGCCGCTCGTCGACCTCACCCGGCAGCCCGCTGACGCCCACGGCGCCGACACGGTCTCCGCCGGCGAGGATCGCGACACCGCCGAGAAAGAACGAGAAGAACGGGTCGAAGCTCGCCAGCTCGGTCGGAGCACCGGCCACCTTCACGGCGAGCGCCCGTGTCGTCGTCGCGTCGCTGCGCGCCGCGGTATAGGCCTTGCGGCGCGCGTTGAGCTCGGTGTCGAGCGCTGCGCCGTCCATCCGGAGCGACGCGACCACCTCGCCGTGGTCGTCTGCGACCACCACCGAGACCGGCCCCGGCGCGCTCTCCGACACGTGCCGGACGATCGCGAGCGCCACACCGTGGGTGAGGTCCGTGGAGGACACGAGGAACGTCTATACCACGCGGCCCGCGCCCGCCCCGCTCCCTCGGACGGTGCGCGGATCCCCCGGGGCCAGGTAGAGCGCATCACACAAGGTGCGGCACAGCCGGGCGCACCTTCACGAGCGCCGCGACCTTCGCCCCGGCGCCCACACGAGGTCGACGATCTCGACTGGACCCGGGTGCCCTGCGACCGTGATCTCCTCACCGAGTTCGACCGGCCACGGCATCACGCCGACGAATGCTGGCCAACGCTGCCCGAGCAGGGAGGTGGATGGCTTGTTTCGTGGCGTCTGACCTCCCAAGCCCACTCCGACCACCGTGCGGCCGAATCTACAAGCTGGCGGTCGCCGGTTCGAGCCCGACACGCTCCATCGGGAAAGGCCCTGCTACGCGGGGCCTTCCGGCCTTGCGTTCCCCAGGATGGAACCGTTGCGGGGCCGTGCCCGGAAGATGCGCGGTTCGATCCCTGCCGCACGCGAGCCCTGATGAAGCGCAACGGCCGAGGGGCGCTCGTCAGCCGGATCGACCTCGCCGAGCGCGAACGGCCTACCTCGCGACTGTGCGGCGGTCGTCGCCCGCGGGGACGGGGTCCGGCGGCGGAGCCCCCGGGGGCGTTTTCATGAACAGGTCGTGGGCGTCGAGCGCGGCGCCCATTCGGTAGCCGCCGATGAGCCCGAGAACCCTCTCGCCCAGCTCCTGCCTCTCGACGTTGGGTTCCGCGCCCGTCATCTTGCCTCCCCCTCGCTCGTCTCAACGCTTGATGTGGCAGCACCGCCACGCGCACCGCGGACTATCTCTTCTCAACCTAGTAACCCAGAAGGGGGACGTCATCCCTCGCACGAGTGAGCGGCGCAACGGCGGCCTACTCCGCGCGGCGCAGACATCGGTCGGCGACGGCTTCGGCTTCTCCTCATCCATGGAACGCGCGCGGTACCCGAAGAGACTGCGCGAGAGACCCGCCAAGGACGAACCAAGTCTTCTCGCGCAGTGAGCGAGCCCGCGCAGGCCCCGCCGCGCAGCGGGTGCCGCCATCCCTCAGTCCGCGTGGCGTGAGTTGCTTTCAATGGGCCGCGGGCATTCTGCTAGTTAGGCAGCGGTGATCGTTGCCCTCCACGTGGCGACAGGCGCCGCGGCTGGCGCCGCCGGCGGCTCGCGGCTCGCAGCACTCCTTCTGGGGCCTGTTCTTCACGTCGCGGGCGACCGCATTCCGCACCGAGACTTCCGCTCGCGTCGGTTCGAGATCGGGAGCGGCCTAGCGGGCATCGTTCTCCTCGCCGCGCGGCGAGGCCCGCTCGATCCCGCCACACTTGGCGCTGCGGCGTGCTCCGCGCCCGACCTCGAGCACGTCCTTCCGCTCCTGCGCCCGCGTGGAAGAAAACTCTTCCACGACCACGGCTGGCACCGCTCGGGTCGATTCCCGGCAAGCCTGCAACTCCTGCTCGCCGCCGCGATCCTCGCCGCACTCAGCGTGCGACGGAGTGAGCCGCGGTTTCAGATCGAGCGGAAGCGGACCTGGTTAGGTCGTCCTGCGTCGACTCGCCCGCCGGGCCGTGACATTACGTAACGGCCGACTCCGGATGCTTCTCGGTCGCCGGGCGTTCGACCGAGATCTGGAACTCGATCGGGACTCCAGCGCCACCATCCTCGCCAGGGGCGACGCTCGTGACCTCCCAACCGTGGGCGATGATCTGGCCTTCGAGCGGGCGGACATAGAGGGTGATGACCTTGGACGTGCCGTCAGGGTAGTGAACGAGCGTCTTGTGTCCGCTGTGGACCGTCGGCATAACGCCGTTGTACACCCAGGGAGGCTTGCGGTCTACGAGTGGGCACGAAGGTGGGAGGCACAACACTCCGCCCAGAGTGAAGCCCGGTGCCGCCGGATCGCGTACGCCGTCATCCCGGCTGAACGGGGTACCCACCCTCGGCGCGGTCCAGCTCGAGTTGACGGAGCTCGATTCGGCGAATCTTTCCCGTAAGCGTCTTCGGCAGCTGAGATACGAATTCGACCCGGCGCGGGTACGCGTACGCGGAGAGACGTTCCCGGACATGGCCCTGGATCTCGTTGGCCAGTGCCTCCGACGGCTCGTGTCCGTCTACGAGGACAATGAATGCCTTCACCACGTTGCCCCGCAGCTCGTCGGGCGACGCGACAGCCGCTGCCTCGCGAACCGCGGCATGCTCGAGGCACGCCGATTCGACCTCGAACGGGCCGATCCGGTACCCCGCTGCGATGATCACATCGTCGGCACGTCCGACGTACCAGATGTAGCCGTCCTCGTCCTTGACGGCGGCGTCCTTTGTGTGGAACCACTCGCCACCGAAGGTCTCCACGCTTGCTTCGTCGTTGCGCCAATAGCCGAGCGGATAGTGCGGGTTCGACCGGGCCCGCAGACAGATCTCGCCTCGCTCCCCCTGCGCTACGGGTTGCTCGTGCTCATCGAGGAGCTCCACGTCCCAGCCCGGCATCGGCTTTCCCATCGAGCCCTCACGCACCTCGAGAAACGGGTAGTTCGCGACGAGCGGATACGACTCCGTAAGACCGTAATAGTCGAGCACCGTCACGTCGTATTGCTCGCGAAACCAGCGGATCGCCTCCGGGTTCAGCGGCTCTCCCGCCGAGCACACGCGGCGGAACATCTGCGGGTAGCGCCTCCCTGCATCCTCCACCGCCATCATCGAGCGCATCGCCGTCGGCGTCGTGAACACGTTCGTCACCCCGTGCCGGCTCAGGAAGTCGAGCTGCTTGTGCGGATCGAAGCCGCCCTCGCGCCGGTAAACGCACTGGACCGCATCGAGACGCCAAGGGCCGAGCAGCGGTGCGATCCCCGCGGCCCAGGCCCACTCGCCCATCCCGTGAAAGCGCTCGCCATCCCGTACCTCATGGCAATAACGGAACTCCTCGTGGCCAAGGATGTAGCGGTGCGCGTGGACGATGCCCTTGGCGAGCCCCGTCGTCCCGGACGTGTAATAGAGCTGAGCAGGGTCGTCGGCCGCGGTGTCGGCGCACACGAAATCCGTTCGGGCGGCCGCCAGCGTATCGGGCTCGAGCACCAGCGTATCCCGCCCCCTCGGTCGGTCGAAGCGCGGCGCGTTGACGGCGTCGATGACGAGCAGCCTGGCGCCCGAGTCCGAAAGCCGATGTTCGATCGCATCGTCGCCGTACAGCACGGACATCGAGAGCAGGATCGCGCCGAGCTTCCAGACTCCGAAGAAGATCGCAGCGGCCTCTGGCGTCGCCGGTAGGACAACCGCGACCCGGTCCCCCTGCCTGACGCCAGATGCGGAGAGAGTGTGCGCGGCCTGGTTCGCGAGGTCCTGCAACTCGCCCCACTCGAGCGCACGGGTGGAGCCGTCGAAGCTCTCCCAGATCATCGCCGGCTTGTGACGCGGGTGCTTGTCGCAGACGTCGGCAGCGATGTTGTAGCGCGCCGGCACTTCCCAGCGATGACCAGCGCAGATCTCGTCGTAGCTCGTCACGCCCATCGCTACACGTTCAACCTAGCCACCTGTCTCGCGGCTCGCTTCGCCCGACCGAGCCACCAGGATGTCGACGCCCTGCCCCGCCCTCGGTAGCACGAACCGCCTCCCGGTGCTCGACGTGCACCGGGACAGCCGAACCCGGTGGTGTCGGGTCGGCGGACGACGCTCCTTTCGGACGGCAGGACATCGCGCGCCGATGGGATCCGGGCGAGGCCCACCACGGGCCGGAGTAGGCTCGGGCGATGGCGCACCGGGCTCGTCCTTGAGTGCCGAGCTCACGAGCGTCGTGGTGCTCGGAATCGGCTGCGCCGCCAACCCCTGGGGCATCATGATCGCCGTCCTGCTGCTCGACGCCAGACGCGGACACGGCATCGTCTGGGCCTATGTGGTCGCATGGATCGGCGCGATCACCGTGGTTCTCACCGCCCTGCTCGCGGGCTTCGGCGCGATCTTCGAGTCGGGCTCCGACAGCGCCAACACAGCCGCTGCAGCGGTCGAGCTGATCCTTGGCCTTGCCCTGCTCGGCTGGGGGCTCCAGCGGCTGCTCGCGGCTCGGCGCGCGTCGACGGCCGCCCACCCTGCGCATTCATCCGCACCCGTGCAGCTGCCGAGCTGGCTTCGCGCGATCGAAAGCGTCTCGTACGTCGCCGCCTTCCTGCTCGGGATCTACTCGGCCACCTACCCGCTGGTGATCGCCGCCGGCGGCGAGATCCTGCGCGCGGACGGCAGCACGGCCGAGACCGCCGCGCTCGCGGTGCTCTTCATCGTGCTCGGATCCTCTTCCGTCGTCGCCGTGGCGGCGCTGGGCACGCTCGCCCCCCGCCGCTCGGCCCCGCTGCTCGAGCGCATGCGCGCCTGGCTGACCGTGCACAACCGCGCCGTGATCACCGCCATCCTGCTCGTCCTCGGGGTCTCCCTCACCGCCCGCGGCCTCACCGGGCTCGGTTGACCTCCACCGGCGACCGGACTGCAGCGCCGGATGCCCCGATCTCGGGGTCGTGACACTTGTCCTATACAGCCGGCTCGCTCGTTACGGCCTTCGCTCGTCGGGCGGCGAACACGTCGCGGAGGACCACCTGGATCGATCCGGCGACGGGGATCGCCGCGAGCGCGCCGAGGATGCCGGCGATCGAGGCGCCCAGCAGCACGGCGATGAGCACGACGAGCGGTGACAGTTGCACGGTGCGTCCGTAGACGACGGGCTGCAGGAAGTGGTTCTCGAACTGCTGGTAGAGAACGAAGAACACGAGCACGACGATCCCGGCCGGGACCGAGTGGATGAAGGAGACGCCGACGACGATGATCCCGGCGACGGTCGCGCCGGCGAGCGGGATGAGGTCGAGAACGGCGACGAGGAGCCCCAGCGCGACCGCGAACGGGACGCCCATGATCGCCATCACGATCGTGGCCGAGACGCCGGCGATGACGCTGATCAGGAGGTTGCCGGTCACGTACCCGCTGACCGTGTTGTGGATCTCGTTGCCGATCGCCCGCCAGCGGGGTTGCGACTGCTCGGGCAGGACGCTGTAGAACAGCTCGACCCAGCGTGCACCCTCGAGCAGCATGAAGAACGTGAGGACGAGGATCGTCACGATGGCGGCGACGATGGTGACGATGCTCCGAGTGATCTCGACTGCTTTGCCCGAGAAGCCGAGCACCCTGCCGGCCCCGCCCTTCTTGATCTCCGCGCGCACCTTCTCGACGAGGTGGTACTTCGTCTCGAGGAACCCGAGGCGCCCGCGACCCTTGGTGACGTCCTCGATGTAGCCCGGCGTTGCGTCGACCAGCCCCTGAACCTCGTCGACCAGCTTCGGGACGAAGGCGAAGCCGATCCCGGCCAGCGCCAGCAGGATCAGGAGGTACGCGACCCCGATCGCCGCCACTCTCCCGAGCCGCGCTCGGCGCTCGATCCACGATACGAGCGGGTTGAGCGCGAGCGCGAGCAGCAGCGCGATGAGGATCCACGAAAGAACCGAGCGGGAAAGCTGGAAGAGCTGGAAGAGCGCGAAGGCCGCGAAGATGATCGCGAGCAGACGGACCACCGTCCGGACCCTGAACTCGACGTACCGCGCCTCCATGCGGGCTGATTCCGTCCGCGCGGGCCGAGTCCTACCCCAAGGCACCGACTGGGACGCTCGCCGACTTACTCAGCGAGGCGCTCACGGCGGGCCACGTCGGGGGAAAGCCGCTCGCCGACGCACACCACTTTCCCTCCGGTGCGCCTTGGTGCCCGTACGCGTCCGGCGGATCAGACCCGCGGACGGAACGCCAGGAGCTCCGGGCCGTGCCGACGCAGCCAATCGCGCTGCCGGCGCCAGTGCGGTCGATGTCGCTCGACGAGCGCCCAGAACCCGCGCGAGTGATTCGGGACTCGCAGGTGACACAGCTCGTGCACGACGACGTAGTCCAGCACCTCGGGTGGCGCGAGCACGAGCCGCCAGTTGAAGGAGAGCGTCCCGCGCGGAGAGCACGAGCCCCAGAGAGTGCGTTGCCCTCCGATCCGGATACGGCCGTACTCGACGCCGATGCGCTCGGCCTCCGTCCGGGCCAACGTCGAGACGAGCTCTCGCGTGGTCGCACGCGCCTGCGACTCGCTGACCGCGGCTGGGTCGAGGCAGAGGCGCGGCACCTGGCGACGCTGCTGCTCCTCGATCCACGGGCGCTTCTCCTCGAGCACGCGCTGCACCTCGGCGTCACTGGTCCCCCGTGGCACGGTCAGCCGCGGCGCCTCTCCCCATGGCACCTCCAATCGCCATCGCCGCGCCCGCGGCGAACACCGCACCTCGACCGCGTCCAAGGCGCTCGAGGTTAGCTCTCGGGTCGGGCGTAGCGGGTCACGTTCTGACATTCGTCTGCCACGGCGCCGCGCACCGCACGCCGGATCTGACGGCCGGCCGACACGGACTCGAGGACATCCCGTCCACTGACGGTCGAACGCGACCCCGAGCCGGCGTGTCGGTGCGGCAGGCAACTCTCCCGGGTCGCCCCTCCTTCCCCGCTCGCCCCGGAGATCGACTCGGCGCCTGGTCGCGGCCACCCGCTCAGCCGGGCGGGATGTTCTGGTTCAGCCGGAAGAGGTTTGTCGGGTCGTAGCGGCGCTTGATCTCGACGAGCCGGTCCCAGGTGGGCCCCGGGTACGCGGCCCGGATTCGCTCCTCGCCCTCGTCGTCGAGGAAGTTGACGTACGCGCCGTGGTCGTCGTGACGCAGCATGTCGGCAAGGCCGGTGACCCACGGCTCGTGCACCGGCGTCTCGTCTCGGCTGCCGAAGAGGGCCGCGACGTTCACCATGATCCGGCTCCGGCGATGGGCGTACGCGGTCGCGTCGACGGGAACTCGGGCCGCCGCACCTCCCAGCACACGCAGCTGTACCGCGGCCATCATCGCCGTCGACGCCCCGAGCTGCTCGACGATGGTCTGTGCCGCAGAGCGATCGATGCTGTCGACGTACATCGTCCGCGAGCTCCCGACCGGGTGGAACTCCTCGTCGCCGCCGGGCATGAAGATCTCCGGATAGCGCTTCGGCCCGAGCGTGTCGGCGATGGGCTCGGCGAGCGCGCGGAACGGCGCGACTGCGCGTTCACCCGCCTCGCCCTCACCCGCGTAGACGAGCACGGCGAAGATCACCGGCCGGCCGTGCTGCTCGGCCGGCAGGAAGGGCATCGGCGGCGCCGGCATCACGTTGGCGATCGCCGAGAGCTCCTCGGGCGCGGCCTCCGCTTCCGCCATGAAGCCGTAGACCGTGTCCGCGGTCGCCGGCAGGATCAGCATCCCGCCGACGACCCCGCGCAGCTCGTGCAGCCGGAGCTGGAGCCGGGTCGCGACGCCGAAGTTCCCGCCGCCGCCGCGGATCGCCCAGAACAGATCCGGGTGGGACTCGGCGTCGGCGCGAACGAGCTGTCCGTCCGCGGTGACGACCTCGGCAGCGAGCAGGTCGTCGATCGTCAGACCGTGCTTGCGGACGAGGTAGCCGACTCCTCCGCCGAGCGTCAGCCCGCCGATCCCGACCGAGCCGGTGTCGCCGAAAGGCGTGGCCAGGCCGTGCTCTGCGGCGGCCTTCGTGTAGCGGCCGGTGTTCACACCTCCGCCCACCCAAGCTGTGCGGCCCTCGACGTCGATCTCCAGCCCGTCCAGGTCGCGGAGGTCGAGCACGATCCCACCCTCGGTCGCGCTGTGGCCCGCGATGCTGTGGCCCCCACTCCGGACAGCGAGCTCGGCCCCGGTCTCCCGTGCGAGCGCGATCACTCGCGAGACGTCGTCCGCGTCCCCCGCGCGAACGATCGCGGCAGGTCTGCGGTCGATTCCTCCGTAGAAGACCGTGCGGCCTTCGTCATAGCCGGGCGCTCCCGGCGCCGTCACTCTTCCGTGGAGGTCTGCTCGGAGCTGCGGAATCGAAATCGCTGTGGTTGCTTCTGACACGGTGATCCTCCTGGCTCAGGTGGGTCGAAGACGTGGGCCGACGGCGAGCGCGCCGAACGAGCCTCGGTCGAGACCGCCCGCGAGGGCGCTTCGTCTCGACGGGCGCGCAGACGCTCGCCGGCCGCACGACGAAACCGGCACGCGGCCGTCTATCCGGGTACGAGCGCGCTGGTTCTCGACGATCGAGGGGGTCGGCTCGATCTCCGGCCGCGACACCGACGGGAACTCCCTCTCCAGTTCCGCGCGAATCGCAGCAAGGCGTGCCTCGAGGCGTTGTACCCAAAGACTCATGGTTCCAGCCTGCTGACCGCGTCACGTATCGACGGATCGGTGAGCACGAAACCTCGGGTGCGGCTGTCCGCACTCGCACCTGCCGCAATGCAGCGCTGGAGATCCCCGCAGCGTGAGCGGGACTTCGGCACCAACGCAAGTCGAAGGAGCACACGACGGTGCCTCGCTCGGAGAGCGGAACTTCTACTGCAAGGTCTCGCCCACAGTCCGGGACAAGACGAACTCGCGAGCCAGCCGCTAGCGCCCGTTACCAAGGTCGCCGAGAGCCCGCTCGAGCGAGCGGTACACCTCCTCGTTGATGCGTTCGGTCATCCGCTCGACGAGCGCGTCCGTCCGCCGGTCCCAGTCCTCCTTCGCCGCCGGAGGCGCTTCGGCCTCGGCCAGCGGAGCCTCCACGCCCTCGATCTGGAGCTCGTAGATCCGCTCCGGCTCGTCGATGTCCTTGAGCTGGCGCTCGCCGAGCGGGTGGACGGAAACGCCGTCGGGCAGCGACGACCCGAGGAGCGCGCGCGTCGTCTCCGAGAGAAGGACGTGACCGCCCGTCCCCGTGGCACAGAGGCGGGCGGCGCGCACGACGTCGACGCCCAGGTAACCCTCCTCCCCGACGGCCGGCTCGCCGGTGTGCAGACCCATGCGCACGCGGACGGCCGCTCCGCCCACCCACTCGTGCTCTGCGTGGGCTCGCTGGGCCTCCACCGCAGCGGCCACGGCGTCGCGCGCCCGTGCGAACGCGAAGAAGAACGAGTCGCCCTGCATGTCGATCTCGACGCCGGCGTGCTCGCCGAACGAGTCGCGGACGATCCGCCGGTGATCAGCGATGAGCTCCGCGTAGTGCTCACCGAGCCGCTTGAGCAGGGCTGTCGAGCTCTCGATGTCCGTGAACGCGAAGGTGACGGTGCCTGACGGCAGAGTCGCCATCCGACCATTCTGGCATCACCCGGACCGGCCGCGTCACCGAAGCCCTGAGCGCTTGGCCCCGGTCGAGCTCGCGCTCGATGGTCGGCATCCTCGAGGCCCGGACTTGCCCGACGGCGCGTGTGCTGGACGTCCGCTCCCGCTGTTCGGCGAGAATCCCTCATGTGGCGGCCTACACCGTGAACGACGTCGCGGTCAGGCACGCGAGACGGCTGATCGACGCGCGCCAGTACGTTCTCCGGTCGCGCTGGCAGGACGTGCAGCCGCGCGCGCGGGAGCAGAACGGATACCTGAAGACGCACTCGTGGGACGAGTACGCCGCTTGGCATCTCGGCCTTGCCGACGGCGCTCCGGACGAGGCAAAGGCCCGCTACGCGTTCGTCTACGGTGACTTCCGCCGGGTGCACCGTATGGGGCTCATCGCCTGCCACTATCGCGCCGCGGAGTGGCACCACAAGGAGATCGAGTTGGCCGCCCACAACCTCGTGCAATACCTCGACCGAAGGACCACCTGACGGGCTTCGACGCCCATCGACCAGAGGCATCGAAGAACGTCTACGAGAACGTCCTCGAATAGAAATCGAGAGAAACCCGCACTCTCATAGTGATGGGTCGGCGCACACGCAACCTCACGCTCACCATCCCGTGATCTCGGTCACAGTGGCATGGCCCGCGGCGGCGCGCGCAACAACAGGTCTGACGCGCGAAGGCTCAGCTCGGGTGGCTTCGCTCGACCACCGGTGTCTCCCTCTCGCGCACACGGCCCCCTCGCGATGATCATGGCGATGACCGAGTTCTCGCAGCCTTCTCACGAGGGTCTGCCGATTCCCTTCGGCGGTTGAACAAGTCAGACTCACTCGCAATGACGCAACAGGTTCACCAACCGGACGGGTCGCCACTCCGTCTTCGTGGCTCGGTGGACTCCGGTCTGAGCCGCTGGCTCTGGCTTGTCAAATGGTTGCTTGCGATCCCGCACTACATCGTGCTCTTCTTCCTCTGGCTGGCCTTCGTGGTGCTGACGGTGGTCGCGTTCTTTGCGATTCTCGTTACTGGCCGCTACCCGAGAGGGATCTTCGACTTCAACGTTGGAGTGCTGCGCTGGACGTGGCGGGTGGCCTTCTACTCGTACGGTGCCCTTGGCACCGACCGCTATCCGCCGTTCACGCTCGACGAGGTACCCGACTACCCGGCGACACTCGACCTCGCCTACCCGGAGAGGCTCTCACGCGGGCTCGTGCTCGTGAAGTGGTGGCTGCTCGCGATCCCCCAGTACATCGTCGTCGGTGTCTTTGTCGGCGGTGGGTACGCGGCCGCGCAAGCGAGCCACCGGTACTGGGTCGGGCTCGAGGCGGGCCTCATCGGCGCGCTCGTCTTCTTCGCTGCGGTCGCGCTTCTGTTCATGGGCCGCTATCCGCGAGGTATTTTCGACTTCGTCCTCGGCCTCGACCGCTGGGTCGCGCGCGTCGCCGTCTATGCGGGTCTCATGACCGACGCGTATCCGCCTTTCCGCCTCGATCAGGGAGGAGAGGACGCCGGGGCAGCACCTTGGGAGGCACGCCCTTCGCCGCCCGCGGAGACACAAGCCGTCGTCTCGGCGGCACCGGCGCCCGCACGCGGAGGAGGTGGGGTGGGCCGCGTGATCCTGCTCATTCTCGGCAGCGTCGCGGCTGTCCTCGCCTTCGGCCTGCTCGCGGGCGGTTCTGCGCTGCTCGTCATCGACCAGACACAGCGCGACGACGACGGCTTCCTCATGTCGCCGTCCGAGGACTTCCGGACCTCGTCATACGCGATCGTCTCCGAGAGCGCAGACCTCGACACCGACGGGGCGGAATGGGCGCTCGACGCCTTCCTCGGGACGGTGCGCATCCGCAGTGAGAGCGACCGTCCGGTCTTCGTCGGGCTCGGCCCCGAGACCGAGGTGGACGGATATCTCGAAGGCGTAGACCACGACGTCGTCACGGACCTCGAGGACGAGCCGCGCTACTCGCGCGTGCCGGGAGGCGAACCCCAGGGGCCGCCGGCAGACCAGGAGTTCTGGGTCGCATCGTCTTCGGGGTCGGGGGAACAGACTCTGGAGTGGCATCCAAAGGACGGCAACTGGCGGATCGTGGTGATGAACGCCGACGCGAGGCGAGGGGTCTCGTCCGAGATGAGCATCGGAGCCGAGCTCGACTCCGTGATCTGGATCGGGATCGGCCTCCTCGCTGGGGGCGCACTCCTCGGCGCCGCCGCCGCACTCGCGATCACAGCCGGAGTGCGCCGCGGGCGCCACTGACGCGCCGAAGCCCGGGCAGGACCGTCGCTGGTGAAAGGGCATGCCCCCGTCATACTCAGCGTCGATGGCGAATCCGCCTGATGGATACCCGCGTGTCTCGCCGTATCTGCTGTACGAAGATGCAGCGGCCGCCGTTGATTACCTCCAGCGCACCTTCGGGTTCGAGCTGCGTCGGTCGGAGATCGGCGGCGCGGGCCGTACCCACTACGAGGTCTTGCTGGGCGAGGACGGATTGGTCATGCTCGGCCAGGCAGGCGAGGGCTTCGCGAGTCCACGCACACTCGGATCGTTCCCACCCTCGATGATTCACGTCTACGTCGACGACGTCGAAGCGCTTCACGCGCGAGCGATGGAAGCCGGGGCAGAGATCGCCGCTCTGGAGCTCTCCCCAGCAGGCGATCGCCGGTTTACAGCCACTGACCCCGAGGGCCAAATTTGGGTATTTGCCCAGCTTGTCGCGTCGGCTGAGCTCCACGGGACATAGCCCCTCCCCGTCGCGATGGCGGAGACGTGGAGCATGCCGCTGGGAAGCGGCGACCGATGGCCCGAGGACTACGAGCGTGGTCGTCCCGGCTGGCCGTCCGACTCGGTCCTGTTGCCCGGCCTCCCCCGCTCGGCGACCGTTCTCGACCTCGGAGCGGGGACCGGGAAGCTGACCCGGCTGCTCGTCCCGGCGTATGCCCGTGTCGTCGCCGTCGAGCCGTCCCATGCGATGCGTCGCATCCTCGAAGCGGCCGCACCACCGGCAGACATCATTCGCGGGACAGCCCAGGACATTCCACTCGCCGATGCGTCCGTCGACGGTGTGTTCGCGGCGCAGGCGTTCCACTGGTTCGACGATGAGCAGTCGATCGCCGAGCTGATCCGAGTCCTCCGTCCCGGCGGCGCAGTCGTCCTTCTGTTCAACGTCCCGGCCGGACCGTGGGAACCTTCCAGCGCAGCGGCCGAGGCGCTGCTGCTCGAGCGTGGCGGGGGCGACGTTTCCTATATCCCGCTCGACCTGGGCGATCCGTTTCAGGAGCGCGGCTTGCCCCCGCTCCCGGCTGGGCCCTTCGAGCCGGTTCGAGCCACGACGTTTCCGAACCCGCAGAGGGTCGACCGCGAGGGCCTGGTGTCGTTCTACGCCTCGATGGGCTGGCTCGCCGACCTGCCCGACGAGGAGCGCCTGCCGCTCCTCGAAGACGTTGGCTCACTGCTGCCCGCCTCTGCGTATGCGCGCTCATGGCAGACGAATGCCTACTGGACGCGACGAGAGCGCATCTGACAGCGGGTCGGTTTTCCCGGCACGGTCCGTGAGTATCGATCGCGCTGTTCGGCCCCCACCGCGGCTCAGAGGCGAGGCCCGGACGGCACAGTTGGGCGCTGCGCATGCGGATTCACGCGCGCTCGCCGGGGAGCCGCCTAGCATTGGTGACGTGAACGAGACACGGCCACGGGGTCGGCAGGGCTCCTCTGCGGGCGCGGCCGGTGGGCAGGCCCGCGAGCAGCCGCTGGACGACTGGCTCGGGGACGTCTCCGACGAGGACTGGTCAGAGGATGCCGCCGAACGCGCCGAGCGCCGACGCGCAACACCCGCCTACGAGGAGCTGCCCTCGCCCGCGGGCGACCTGTGGCCCGAGCCCGCGGACGACGGGCCCACACCGGCCGGCCCGGTCGACCCGGCGGACGCGCGTCGCGCGGTCGTCGAGCGGCGGCGCCTCGTCGCCGGGCTCGTGCTCGCGGTGGTACTCGGGCTCGGCGTCCTGGTCGCGGTACTCCTCCTCCGCGGCGGTGACCAGACGCCGGCGACATCCGCCACCGAGACCTCGAGCACGACGACCGCCCCCACGGAGAGCACACCGTCGTCCACGCCCACCACCACGACTCCGGGCACGTCGACCACGACGCCCGCCACGCCGTCGACGCCGGACACGTCCACGACCGGCTTCACCCTCCCCGAGGGCACCAAGCTCCGGCTCGGCGAAGGCGATCCCGCAGTCGTGAAGGAGCTCCAGCAGGCCCTGACGAGCGCCGGCTACGACCCAGGCTCCGCCGACGGCACCTACGGCCCTAAGACGCAGGCCGCGGTCAAGGCGTTCCAGCAGGCGAACGGTCTCTCCGCCGACGGTGTCGTCGGCCCCGAGACCGCCTCTGCGCTGAACAGTGCGCTCACCTCGACGGCCACGCCGTCGACGCCGAACACGTCCACGACCGGCTTCACCCTCCCCGAGGGCACCAAGCTCCGGCTCGGCGAAGGCGATCCCGCGGTCGTGAAGGAGCTCCAGCAGGCCCTGACGAGCGCCGGCTACGACCCAGGCTCCGCCGACGGCACCTACGGCCCGAAGACGCAGGCCGCGGTCACGGCGTTCCAGCAGGCGAACGGCCTCTCCGCCGACGGTGTCGTCGGCCCCGAGACCGCCTCCGCGCTGAACAGTGCGCTCGCGAGCGGCTGAGGGCCCTCGCGGCGCTACTTGACCACGATCACGTCGCTGCCGACGGAGCGCTTCACCTCGGACGCGACGTCGGCGCCGAACAACCCGGAGAAGAAGCCGTGGTGGTGCGCCCCGAGCACGATGGTGTCTGCCTTGTGATCGCGTGCCGCGTCGATGATCGTCGCCGCCGGCTCCCCGGCGCCCCACACGTAGTCGGCCTTCACGCCCTCGGCGTCGATCCGCGCCTTCGCCGCGGCGAACACGGGCTCGAGCTCGCGCGGCTCGACGAGCGGGATCATGCGGGCCGGGCTGTCGTCCAGCGTCCCGAAGCTCTGCGGCCCCTCGGGGTCGATCGGCATCTCTGCGACGGCGACGACCACGAGCCGACCCCCGGAGTCCCGCGCCTCCGCGACCGCCCGCTCGAGAGCCCGCCCGGCGCGCTCCTCGCCGTCGTAGCCGACCACGATCGTCCTCATCCCGGCAACCCTAGCCGCCCCGCGTCCGGAGAGGGCCCGGGCCCGGCTAGGGCGGGTACGTCGAGTCGGGCGACTGCTCGACGCCAGGGGGCGCGTCGAAGATCTCGGTGATGACGCCGAGATCGCCCTCCGTGGCCAGATAGGCAAACGTGACGCCGTTGTACTCGCCGCCGAACAGCACCTCGCGTCCGTTGCCCTCGAGCGCGTCGATCGCGCCTGCGTAGTCAGGCACCGCGAGCCCGACGTGGTGCACGCCTTCGCCCCGCTCGGCGAGGAACTGCGCGTAGATGCTCTCGTCGTCGAGAGGCTCGATCAGCTCCCACTGGAGCCGACCGACGTGTGCGAGCGCCAGCCGCCAGGCGCGGTCGACCCGCCGCCCTCGCTCCGTCATGTTCCGCACGGTCGCCGGGTTGAACTCGTAGACGTCCCACGGGCCGATCCCGTACTCCTCCACGTACGTGCGCATCGACGCCTCGAGGCTGCGGACGACGACGGAGACCTGCAGCGTCTCGGTGAAGAAGGGCTCGCGCACGCCCCAGAGCCTAATGCGGACGGCGTCTCGCGAGGCCGCGTCTGCGGCCCGCATGGGGCCTCAGGCGCAAAGGCACCCCAACCCGGGCTCGAGCCGCCGCCGTTACGCAGTATGGTGCCGCGATGCGGGAAGTGGCACCGGGCCTCTACCACTGGACGACGACCCACCCGCGCATCGGAATCCGGGTGTCGTCGTACTGGCTGGATCCCGCCGGAGTGCTCATCGATCCGCTCGTGCCGCCGGAGCAGGGCCTCGAATGGTTTGCGAACCGGCCGACCCGCCCGCAGGCGGTGCTCCTCTCCAACCGCCACCACTACCGCGACAGCGCGCGCTTCGTCGAGGAGTTCGGCTGCACGGTGCACTGCAACCGCGCCGGCCTGCACGAGTTCGCGCACGGGGAGGTCGTCGAAGGGTTCGATCTTGGGGACACGCTCCCGGGCGGTGCAGTGGCCCACGAGATTGGAGGCATCAGTCCCGATGAGACCGCGCTCCTCCTTCCCCAGCACCGTGCGGTCGCCGTCGCCGACGGCGTCGTCCGCGGCGGCCGCGACAGCGCGCTCGGCTTCGTACCGGACACCTACATGGACGACCCCCCGGGCACGAAGCGTGCCCTCGTCGCCGCCTACGCGCGCCTGCTCGACCGGTTCGACTTCGATCACCTCCTGCTCGCGCACGGCCAGCCGCTGATCGGAGACGGCCGCGCGAAACTGCAGGAGTTCGTCGCCAAAGAGACCGCCGCGTAGTCGGCAGCTCGGCGACGGATGCTCGAGTCGCTCGGCGGAGCGCATCGGCGCGTTCGTCGGGCTCGAGCCTGTCCTCGACGTGGCCTGATTACGCGCGCTCAGCGCCCGAGCGAGAGCACGAGCTCGCGCTCGAAGAACCCCGCGAGCCGCTCGGCCTCCTCCTCGAGCCCCTTCCTCGCCCACGCGGGGAGCGCGGCGAACGGCGCCAGCTCGACCACGACCCGCCGCGCCTTGAGCGAGTGCCTCCACACCCCGCCGATGCGTCCGTCGACGAGGATCACCGGGGACATCCACCCCTGCGGCCGGTACACGCGCTCGCGGTGGGCTGGATCGACGACGGCGGCGCCCGTGCGGGACGCGCCGACCACCCAGGGGTCGAACGCGGGCAGCAGGCGCGCCGAGCGCGGCGTGCTCGCGGACTCGAGGCGTGCCACGTCGTCCGCCAGGAGCCACACGCTCTCGTCGCCGAGCCCGACCTCGACGGCCTCGCCGTCGAGCGCCTCGAGCATGCGCCGCGCGCGCGTCGGCCCCGTCCCACCCCACCAGAGCCCGAGGTGCGCGGCCGTGACGGGGCCGTACGCGGCGAGGAAGCGCTTCGTCACCTCGCGCAGCGCCTCTGTCGACGCGGGGCGCTCGGTCGTCTCCGGGAGCCATGTGGAAGGCGTCGTGAACCGCACGCGGCCGTTCTCGCTCGGCGCGAAGCAGAGCAGGCCGCGGAACGAGATCGCCTTCAGAGAGGTGCCCCAGCTCTCGCGCACCCACTCCGCCAGGAGCTCCGACCCGGTCCGCGTCTCGACCTCGACCGCGAGCTCCGCGCGCGTCAGGAGCCGGCCTTCGAGAGCTCGACCGACGGCGTCCGCAAGGACGTCCATCTCGGGGGAGCGGTTCCCGTAGTGCGTGTACGCGCCGAAGGCTGACAGCCACGTGCCGAGCTCCGCGGACGGAAGCAGGTGCAGGGTGCCGCGCATCGCCCAGAGCTTCACGAGCGTGCGGCTCGTCCAGAGCGCCTCCTGGACGGCGTCTCGCTCCAGGCCCTCGACCCGCGCCCAGAGGCTCAACTCCGCCGACGACATGACCTGGGCGTGGAGCCCGCAGATCTCGGCGACGACCCGCAGGGACTCCGCCGCCGGCACACGGTCGACGAGGTGGTGTCGCTCCATCCGCCACGCGAGCGCCTGCTCCCCCGACGGGTTCGGGTCACGTGGTCGCGTCACGACCCGAGGCTACTCGCCTCCGTTGATA
>Ga0210142_1000069_pt1 | contig 23209 bp, 23 predicted proteins | sample Goodyear_PhragC__FD_184869 | JGI IMG/M metagenome (GOLD analysis project Ga0210142, IMG submission 184869) | Wetland microbial communities from San Francisco Bay, California, USA, that impact long-term carbon sequestration - Goodyear_PhragC_D2... | ecosystem: Environmental > Aquatic > Marine >...
AACTTGGCGGTGGAGTGGGGCGTCAGGTATTCCGCGATGTGGGAGCGGTAGTCGACCACGGGAATGCGGGCGCCGTCGCTCGATTGCAGCGCCGTACCGAAGAGGGGATAGGTGTCGTCCGGGGCCACGCTCAGATACTCGGTCTCGCGCACGAACTCGGGGATCGGCAGAGTGGCGAAGAGATCGACGGTTTCCTCCAGGTCGGGCAGGGCCGCCACCAGCTGGCGGCGCAGCTCCTGCAGCGCCCCGGCGGCGGGCAGCGCGGAGAAGCCGCCGACGGTGGGGGTCACCGGGTGCACGGGGCGGCCGCCGACGGCGAGGCAGATGTCGTTGGCGAGCTTCTTGAGCCGCAGCGCCCGGGTCACCAGGTCGCGCCGGCTCTTGGCCAGCGGCAGGATGCTGGTGACGCCGAGGTAGTCGGGGACGGCGAGGAAGTAGAGGTGAAGGATGTGGCTCTGCAGGATTTCGCCGTAGGCCAGCAGCTGGCGCAGGCGCCGGGTCTGGGCCGAAACCTCGATGCCGAAGGCCTGCTCGGTGGCGGCCAGGGAGACCAGGCTGTGGGAGTTGGAGCAGACCCCGCAGACGCGGGCGACGATCGGCGCGACGTCGCTGTAGTGGCGCCCCTTAAGCAGGCTCTCGAAGAAGCGCGGCGCCTCGACGATCTCCAGCCGGCACTCGCGCAGCTCCCCTTTCTGCACGTCGACGACGAGATTGGCGTGCCCCTCGATCCGGGACAGGTGGCGGACCTCGATCTTCATCGCCCCCCCTTCCCCGGCACGTTGAAGGTGCGGAACTCGCGCAGGATCTCCTCGGCGGAGAGGCCGTTCTCTTCGAGGATGCGGTGGTAGGGACCGGAGCGGGGATTGTCGATCAGCCCGCGACAGCCCCGGCAGCGGTCGCCGCCGCGGATGCACAGGGCGTCGCAGCCGGCGCGGGTCACCGGACCGAGGCAGACCGTCCCCGATTCGAAGCTGCAGGGGAGCTCGGCGAGCTTGCACTCGACGCAGAGGGAGAAGGACGGCAGCTCCGGCGGCCGCCCCATCAAGAGCGCCTGGAGCACGCCGAGAAACTCGCGGCCGTCGATGGGGCAGCCGGGGATGCGATGGTCGACGCCGACCAGGGCGGCAAGGGCCTGGGGCGGGTGGGTCTGCAGGTGCGGCGCGTCGCTGGCGTAGACCTCGGCGCAAAGCTCGGCCGGGGTGCGCAAACCGGCCAGGGCGTTGACTCCGGCGGTGTCGGCGCAGGCGCCGAGCGCCACCAGGGTGCGGGTCCGGGCGCGGATCGTTCGCAGCCTGCAGGCCTGCTCGTCGGTGGTGATCGACCCCTCGACGAAGGCGATCGCCAGCTCCCCCCCGCCCCCGCTCAGCAGCTCGCGGAACTCGACGATCTCCACCAGCTCGAGCAGCTCCAGGAACTGCTCCTCGAGGTTGAGGACGGTGAGCTGGCACCCCTCGCAGCCGGTGAAGTCGAAGAAGCCGATGCGCGGTTTATTCATGGTTGTTGCCTTTGCCAACTCGGGAGAATGGCTAAGCCATCATCGTTCGATGGCCTCGCGCAGGTGCCGGACCCGGCTGTAGGGGAAGATCGGCCCGCACTGGCAGACGCAGATGTCGTTGATCTGGCACTTGCCGCACTTGCCGAGGCCGCACTTCATGTGCCGCTCCAGGTTGAGGAAGACCCGTTCCTCCTCGAAGCCGAGGCGCAGCAGCAGGGGATTGATGAAGCGGTACATGGCCGGCGGGCCGGAGACGGCGGCGGTGGTGCGCTGCGGCGCCAGCTCCAGGTCGCAGAAGAGACGGGTGACGTCGCCGACCGGCAGCGGCCAGTCGCCGCCCGGCGCATTGACGACGAAGCGGCAGTCGAGCAGCCCGCCGCGGTGCCAGGCGAGCAGGTCGTCGCGGAACAGGAGCGCGTCCTGATCGCGGCCGCCGTAGAGGAGCAGCACCCGGCCGAACTCCTCGCGGCGGGCGAGGATCGAGAGGAGCAGCGAGCGCAGGGTGATCATCCCCATGCCGCCGGCGACCAGCAGCACGTCGCGGCCGACGAACTCCTCCAGCGGGAAGCCGCAGCCGAAGGGACCGCGCACCCCGACCATGTCGCCGGCCTTGAGGCGGTGCAGGGCCCGAGTCAGGTTGCCGGCGGCGCGCACCACCAGCTCCAGGTCGCTGCCGCCGGCGCTTTCCGGCGCCGAGGCGATGGTGATCGGCGCCTCGCCGAGGCCGAAAACCGAGACCTCCATGAAGGTCCCGGGCTGGAAGGCGACGGGCTGCGGCAGGTGCAGGCGGAAGAGCTTCTCGCCGGCAGTCAGGGGCTGGGCGCCGACGATCTCGGCCAGCTGCGGCTGGTATTCGGCCCCCGGTGCGCTGGCCAGTTCGGGCAGGGCCCGCTCGGTGAAGAGGTCGTTGAGGACCGTCGCCGGTTCGATGCGCGCCAGGCATTCGCGGCTGCAGCGGCCGCAGCCGACGCAGGCGGTGCGCTGGTGCTTCTCCCAGAGGTACTTGTACTTGCGGAAAAAGCGGTGCCGCTGGCGATCGGCCTGGTTGGCGCGGAAGTCGGCGCCGCCGGCGACCTTGGTGAACTGGTCGAACTGGCAGGAGTCCCAGGTCCGCACCCGTTCCCCCCCTTCGAGGTTGAGGTCGAGGCGGTCCTGGACGTTGAAGCAGTAGCAGGAGGGGCAGAGCAGGGTGCAGGCGCCGCAGCCGAGGCAGCGCTCGCCGATCTGTTTCCACATCGGGTGGTCGTAGACCCCGCCGAGCAGGGGAGCCAGCGACTCCACCGGGAACTGCAGGGTGATGGCACACTGCTTGAGCTGCAGCGGCAGCGGGGACTCGGCGGGCCGCGCCGCCACCTGCGGGGCGTGGCGGGTAAGCAGGGCCTTGCCGCGGGGGCTGCCGCTCTGCACCAGGTAGCCGTTCTCCACCCGGTGCAAAAAGAGGTCGAAGCCGTCGGCGACCCGGTCGGTCCCCATGCTGGTGCAGAAGCAGTGCTCGTCGGGGACACAGTCGACGCCGACCAACAGCGTCGCCTCGCGCTTGGCGCGGTAGGCGCTGTCGGCCTCCCCCTCGAAGAGGCAGTCGTCCAAAACCCGCACCGCGTGGATGTCGCAGGGGTGCATGCCGAAGATCACCCGGGGCAGGGCCGCCTTCTCCGGCTCCAAGAGGACCCGCCCACCGAGGCGGAAGCGAAAGAGCTTCTCCCAGTTGGGAAAGAGAAACTTCTTCGGCGAATGGACGTGGGGGGGGAATTCGAGGCGCAGCGCCGCCGGGTCGTCGACGCGGTCGAGGGTCAGCCGCCCTTGCCGCTCCTGGACCCCGACCACCTCGTAGGCGTTGTTCAGCGAGCGCACCAAGAGCTCGATCTCGGCCCGGCTGATGCTGCGCCAGGTCGTGACGAAGGCCTCCTCGGTGCGGACGGCGGCGCGGTCCATCGGCAGGTTTCCCTTGAATTGAAAGGACCAGGGGCTCAGGAAAATTCTCCTCAGTCTACGGGAGAGGCGCTTGCCGCGTCAAGCGGCGCCATCTCAACAAAGACCCAAACCAGAGGGCGTCTCTCACTCGCTCGTTTCGCTCACTTGAGATCACGGAGAACACAGAGGAAAACAGAAAAGATTTTTGGTTTTCAAAACCTCTGTGCTCTCTGTGTTCTCTAGCGACTGCAAGGAGCGAGTGAGAGACGCCTTTCAACGTTGCCGTTAATCGTGCTCCGCCTCCAGAATCGGCAGGTAGTTGACGCCGATCTTGTAGAGGAGCACCCCGAAGGCGAGGAAGGCGAAGGTCACCGCCCACTCCCCCACGGCGGGGAAATAGGACCAGCCGCGCCCCATGTCCATGCCGATGAGGAAAACGTTGCAGCGGTTCAATACCACCGCCAGGATTACCGACAGGGCGCAGCAGAAGAGGCCCGCCGGATGGCTGCGCACCTTGTCGCGCTTGAGCAGGAAGTAGGGGACGGCGAAGAGGGCGAACTCGACCAGGAAGGCGTTTCCCTGCACGCTGCCGTCGAAGGCCTGGGCCAGGACGCCGCGGTAGGCGAGATCGCCGATGCGGATCAAGAGGTAGGTGCCGAGGAACATGGGGACGTAGCCGGCGATGCCGGAAAGGAGCTCCGTCTCCGGCTTGCGGCCGAAGAATTTGGCGGCCAGGGTCCCCTCGAAGATCACCATCGGGATGCCGACGCTGACCGCCGAGGTGAGAAAGAGGAGCGGCGAGAGGGGCGTGTACCAGAGCGGACTCAGTTTGTAGGGGGCGACCAGCATCATCGTCCCCAGCGAGCTCTGGTGGCCGAAGGAGAGGACCACCCCGGCGATGACGAAGAAGGCCATGGTTTTGCCGCAGCACCAGTCGATGCGGTGCAGCAGCCCGTTGGCCGGGCGGTTGAGCCGGGCCAGGGCGCCGGGGAGGTCGACCCGGTCTTTGAACTGCTCGACGACGTTGGGGAGGTTCTCGATGCCGAGGACGGTCAGGTAGAGCATGACGCACCAGGCGACCTCGAAGAGGACCGAGGTGCCGTTCCAGTAGATCAGCGCGTGCCAGATGTTGTAGTACTTGCCGAGATCGAAGAAGACCGCGAACCCGACCAGGAAGTAGCCGATGAAGGCGGTGAGAATCGCCGGCCGCACCAGGGCTTGGTACCTGTGGCGGCCGAAGATCTCGACGATGGCGGCGGTGGTGAAGCCGCCGGCGGCCAGGGCGACGCCGCAGGCGACGTCGAAGGCGATCCAGAGCCCGAAGGGGTAGGCCTTGCTCAGGTTGGTCACCGAGCCGAAGCCGTGGAAGAAGCGGAAGTAGGCGAAGACGACGCCGAAGCCCATGAAGCCGAGCAGGATCGCGACGTTGCCGGTGAAGAACTTCTGCCGCAGCGGCAGCGCTTTGCTACTCATCGTCGCCTCCTTGCTCCGCCTGCTTCTTGCGGCTCTGGTTGTAGTACATGATGCCGCCCAGCACCCCGTAGACGGCGATCGGCGGGATGAAGTACTGGAAGATGCGGTGTTGGATGCTCTCGGTCAGGGACGAGACCGGCTGGTAGGCGAAGGGGGGCAGGCCGATTCCGGCGAAGGCGACGTCTTTCTTGCTCAGATAGAGGACGCAGGTGCCGCCGACCTCGTTTTCGCCGTAGATCTGGTCGAGGTAGCGCTGCGGCTCGGCCGTGATGCGCTCCCGGGCGATCTTGAGCAGGTCGCTGCGCTTGCCGAAAGTGATCGCCCCGGCCGGGCAGGTGCTGGCGCAGGCGGTCGGCTGTCCCTTCTCCAGGCGGGTCTTGCTGCACAGGGTGCACTTGCGGATCGAGGGGAGGGCGTTGTGCCACTCGAACTGGGGGACGCCGAAGGGGCAGGCGACCATGCAGTAGCGGCAGCCCATGCACATCCCGGCGTCGTAGGTGACGGCGCCGTTCTTCTGCTTCTTCAGGGCGCCGACGATGCAGGCCGAGCCGCAGGCCGGGTCGGCGCAGTGCATGCACTGGCGCTTGACGAAGCTCTCCGTCCCGCTCTTCTCGTCCCTGGCGAGCTGGATCAGGGTGTAGGTCTTCTCGGAGAGCTCCCGCGGCGAATCGTAGAGGGGGGCGCCGAAACCTTCGGCGTCGCCGAGGGTCGATTCGGGAGGCAGCTTGTTCTCCTTTTTGCAGGCGACCATGCACGACTTGCAGCCGATGCAGCGGGTCGAGTCGTTGAGCATCCCGTACCAGTCGGGGTCGATATCCGGCAGCTCCCGGGCGGCGGCGGGCTTCGCCACGGCGCAGACCGCCGCGGTACCGGCGACGGCGCCGAGCTTGAGGAATTTCCTGCGGTTGATGTCCATCGCCTACTCCTTCCCGTCGCGGTCCGAGGCGTCGCCATCCGCCTTCTTCCCCAGCACCTTCATGCCGACCACGGCCGCGGCCGCCCCGGCGATGGCGGTGTAGCCCGGAGTCAGGTCGACGGCCTGCTTGTGGTCGGTGAAGACCGGCGGGTAGAGGGCCGGCGGGGTGACCCCGGCGATCTGCACCGGCGTCCACAGCGACCCCTCGAAGGGATAGGCCGGCTCGACGCAGCCGTTGCAGGGGTGGCCGTTCTCGATGCACCAGTTGGTCCCCGCGTTGAAGCGCTTCTCCGGGCAGTCGGCGTGAGCCAGCGGCCCCTTGCAGCCAAGCTTGTAGAGGCACCCCGCGTCGCCGAACTTCTGCGCGAACCTGCCGGCGTCGAACTGGCCGCGCAGCGGGCAGTTGTCGTGGATCAGCTTGCGGTAGAACATCAGCGGCCGGCCGTGCGGGTCGACCTTGACCGACTCCGGGCCGCCGAGCAGCACCGCGGCGACGGTGGCGATGAACCAGTCGGGGTGGGCGGCGCAGCCCGGCAGGTTGATGGTCGGGGTGCCGATCCCTTGGCTCTTGAAGACCTCCATCACCCCCTTGGCGCCGCTCGGGTTCAGGTTGGCCTTGGGCACCCCGCCGTAGGAGGCGCAGCTGCCGATGGCGATCACCGCCTTGGCCTTTTTCCCCAGGCGGGTGACGTGGTCGATGGCGGTGATGCCGTGGCCGTCCTTCTCCCCCACCTCGCAGCAGCGCCCGCCGTCGGCGGTGGTGATCGCCCCCTCGACGACGAGGATGAAGGGCTTCTCCTCGGTGTCGTACATCGCCTGCATCGCCAGCTCGCCGGCCGCCGCCATCACCGTCGGGTGGAAGTTGAGGCTGATGTGGTGGCCGGGCAGGACCTGGCCTAAAAGCACGTCCTGGATGCGCGGCGAGAGGGCGTCGAGGAGCGAGACGCTGCAGCCGCTGCAGGCCCCCGCCGCCAGCCAGATCACCGGCGTCTCCTCGATCGCCTGGGCGAAGGCCTTCTTCAGCAGCGGGTTGTCGAAGAGGTTGATGCCGAGGGCGGCCGCGCCGCCGGCGGAGAACTTGAGGAAATTGCGTCGTGTGATGGGCATGTCGATCTCTCTCCTGGTCATGGGATAAAAACCTTTTCAAATCTTTTTCACCGCCCGTTCGCTGCGCTCACTAGAGGCCGCAGAGATCACAGAAAAAATCTTCAAGCATTTTTTTTGGGGGTTACCGAATCTAGATTTTGCCTTTCTCTGTGCCCTCTGCGTCCTCTGCGGTAAGTCAGCCTTTGGGGTTGTCGATCTCCTTCAGAACCAGCGCCACCGCCGCCTCGACCGCCGCCGCCGCCTTGGGCGTGAGGCCGATGCCGAGGCCGGTCTCCTGCGGCTGGACGCCGATCACCACGGTCTCTTTCGGCTTGCAGTCGACCAGTTCGCCGAGGCGCAACGTCTCGATCAGGCCGACCTGGTGCAGGGAGTTCATCGGCAGGGCCTGGGCCTCGACCTGTTCCGGGCTGAAGCGGTAGAGGGTGCCGGGAGCCTGGCCGCCGCGCACGGCGTCGATGACGACCAGCTTTTCCCGGCCGCCGAAGATATCCATCAGGTCGATGGCGCTGGTGCCGGCGTCGAACAGCTCGACGTCTTCGGGAAGCTCCATCGCCTCCAGACGCTGCAGGACCGCGTCAGCGAAGCCGTCGTCCTGGCGCAGGATGTTGCCCACCGCCATCACCAGGATCGGCGCGCGGCCGGGAGGGGCCAGGTCCTGGATCATGCCGCGCCCCCGGCAGCGAAGCGGCCGAGGTCCTCCCCCTTCGGGGTCACGGCGTGGACCGCGCAGGAGAGGCAGGGATCAAAAGAGCGCACGATGCGCACCAGCTCGAAGGGGTTGCGCTGGTCCTTGACCCGTGTGCCGATCAGCGACTGCTCGATCGGGCCGGGCTGGCCCTGGCCATCCATCGGGCCCGCGTTCCAGGTGGTCGGGACGATCGCCTGGTAGTTCTTCACCTTCCCCCCCTCGGCGACGATCCAGTGCCCCAGGGCGCCCCGGGGCGCCTCGTGCAGGCCCATGCCGCGGGCCGTGACGTCGAGGTTGAAATCGGTGAAGGTCGGCTCGCCGGGCTGGAGCGCCAGCACCCAGGTCTTGAGCTGGTCGGCGACGAGCTTGGCCTCGATGGCCCGCGCCGCGTGGCGCCCCAGGACCGAGAAGAGGGCCGCGGGCGAGGCCTTGAACCGGCCGAGGACCCCGTCCACCAGCGCCTGCACCTGGCGGTCGCCGGCCGCGTAGGCGGCGAGCATCCGCGCCAACGGGCCGACCTCGTAGACCTCGCCGGAATAGCGCGGCGACTTGACCCAGCTGTAGGCGCCGGCCTTGTCGCGGTCGGCGACGGTCTTGCCGTCATAAGGGTGGACCGGGCCGTCGGCGGCGAACCAGCTGTTCTCCACCTCCTCGGTAATCCGGGCCGGGTCGAGCCGGCGCAATTTGAGGTCGCTCCCCTTAATGAGCCCCTGGGGGAGGTAGCGATGGCGCTTGGTCAGGTCGGGGTCGGAATCGAGGTCGAAGACCCCGTAGGAGAGGAACTGCCTGCAGCCGGCGCCGACCCCGAAGTAGTCGCTGTAGCGCCCCGCGACCATGAGGACGTCGGGGAGGTAGACGTTGTCGATGAAATCGGCGAGCCGCTCCATCTTCCAGAGGAAGGCCGCCATCTTGTCGATGGTCGGGGCACAGGTGACGCCGCCGGCGACAATTGACATGTTGTGCGGCATCTTGCCGCCGAAGACGGCGACCGCCTCGTGGGCCATGCGGCGCATATTGAGGGCCTGGACGTAGTGGGCGACCGCGGCGCGGTTCTCCTCCTTGGTCAGGCGGTAGTCCCCCTCGTAGCGGGGGACGAAGGGGCCGAGGTGGCCGCGGGCGATGAATTCCCTGACCTTCTTCAGTTCCGGGTCGGAGCCGCTGTAGTCGGCGACCGCGGTGACGTCGACGTAGTCGAGGGCGGCGAGCTGGTAGAAGTGGAGGATGTGCGACTGGACGAAGTTGGCGCCCTGGATCAGGTTGCGCAGAATCCGGCCGTTGTCGGTGATGCTGCCGCTCACGCCGTAGAGCTCGTCGAGGGCGAAGGTCGCGGCCAGGCCGTGGGAGGTCGGACAGACTCCGCAGATGCGCTGCATGATGCGGGCGGCGTCGCGGGGGTCGCGCCCGAGCAGGATGTTCTCGAAGCCCCGGTACATCATCCCCGAGCTCTTCGCCTCTTTGACCACGCCGTTCTCGACAACCGCCTCGATCTTGAGGTGGCCCTCGATGCGCGATACCGGATCGATCACGATTTTTGCTGCCATACCAACTCTCTCCTCACAAGGGTATTTTCAGGCTCCGGCAAAGGGTCGCCAGACCGCGGCGGCCGCGCCGGACACAGGCGGACACTGGCGGCCCCACGGGGGCAAGGAGCGTGCCCGGCGCGGAAATGCGCCGGAACGGGGCCGGGAAGCCCTTTGATTGCGGTAACTTAATGGCGAAAGAAGGGGGCGGGAGGGGAGGCTGGTGAATACGGACAGAATGTCCCAGGCTGTTTCCTTTTGAAGCAAGTGGGATTTTTTCCCATGTCGTATACGGGACAAGGACGTGCCGGGGATTTTTTTCGGCGCCGGCATCTTCCCGGCCCGCCTTGCCGCGGTTTCGGTTATGATAGTCGCGCCGACGTCGCCCTCCCCTGCGGGGCCGGCGATGTGCCGCACCCAATCCAGGGATGGTCATGGACGGGACACCACTCGACAACCTGCTCGAACAGATCGACCGCCTGCTGCCGCGCTACCTGCAGCTCAAGCTCAGCCTGCTGGTCACCTCCCTGCTGATCCTGCTGGTCAGCCTGATCAGCCTGCTCTTCGCCGACATCAGCCGCAGCAGCCTCAAGGAGCAGATCGGCCAGCGGGCACTGGAGGTCGCGGCGACGGCGGCGCTCGACCCGGACATCCGCGAGGGGGTCGTCACCCGAAACAGCGCGCGGGTCCAGGCCCGGGCCGAGGCGATCCGCAAGGCAACCGGCGCCGCCTATGTGGTGGTCGGCGACCGCCGGGGGGTCCGCCTGGCCCATCCCGATCCAGAGAAGATCGGCCTCCGTTTTGTCGGCGGCGACCTGGACCCGGCCCTGAAGCAGGGAAAATCCTACGTTTCCGAGGCCGTCGGCACCCTTGGACCCTCGCTGCGCGGCATCGTCCCGGTACGGGGTGCCGACGGCTCCATTATCGGCTTCGTCGCCGTCGGCCGGCTGCTGAGCGCCATTGAGGGAACGGTCTGGTCGCAGCAGAAACTGATCTACGGCTACGTGGCGATCGTGCTGCTGTTCGGGGTGATCGGCGCCATGGTCATCGCCCGCGGTCTCAAGGCGGCCATCTTCGGCCTGGAGCCTCACGAGATCGCCGCCCTCTACCGCGAACGGAGCGCCATCATCGGCACCATCCGCGAAGGCGTGGTGGCCGTCGATGCCGCCGGCTGCTTGACCCTGGTCAACCAGGCCGCCTGCCGTTACCTGGGGAAGGCTCCCGACGCCGGGCTGCGCGGGCGCCGGCTGGCCGAGATCGGCCCCTGCGACGCTCTCTCCAGCGCCCTGACGGAGGGGGTGCAGGTCCTCGACCGCGAGGTGGAGGTCTTTGAGCGAACGATGGTCGTCAACGCCCTGCCGCTGGCTGGCGGCGGCGCGGTAGCCAGCTTCCGCCCCAAGGACGAACTCGACGTGCTGACGCGCAAGCTCTCCCACCTGCAGGAATATTCCGAAATCCTGCGCGCCCAGACCCACGAGTATTCCAACAAGCTCTACACCATCGCCGGCCTGATCCAGATCGGCGCCCTGCAGGAGGCTCTGGAGCTGGTGATGACCGAAGTCAGCGGCTACCAGGAGCTGATCCAGGCGCTGGCCGAGGCGGTGCCGGACCCGGTGGTTTCGGGCCTGATCCTCGGCAAGTTCAATCGAGCCCGCGAACTGAAAATCCGCTTCCGCTTCGATCCCGACAGCTCCCTGCGCGATCTCCCCGAGGCCATTCCGCGGGCGCAGCTGGTGACCGTCCTCGGCAACTTGCTCGACAACGCCTTCGAGGCGGTCCGCGAGACCGCCGGCGAACGGGAGGTGCGGCTGTTTCTCACCGATCTCGGCGCCGACCTGATCATCGAGGTGGAGGATTCCGGCCCGGGAATCGCCCCGGAGATCGCCGAGACCCTCTTCGCCAAAGGGGTGTCGACCCGCAGCGGGCTGGGGCGGGGGATGGGCCTGCACCTGGTCGACCAGGCGCTGCGCAGCCTCGGCGGCCAGGTCAGCTTCGGCCGCGGCGAACTGGGCGGGGCGCTGTTCGTCGTCAGCATCCCCAAACACCGCAAGGAGACGGCACCATGAACGGCAACGAAATCCGGCTGCTGATCGTCGAGGACGACCAGCGCATCTCCGAACTGCACCGGCGCTTCGTCGAGAAGACCCCCGGCTTCGCCGTGGTCGGCGTGGCCAACACCCTGGAGGCAGCCTCCGAGATGGTCGAGCTGCTCGAACCCGAGTTGATCCTGCTCGATCTCTTCTTCCCGGAGGGGAGCGGTCTGGACCTGCTGCGAGCCCTGCGCGCGGGCGAACGGCGCATCGACGTCATCCTGATCACCGCCGCCCGCGAGGTGGGAACCCTGCAGGAGGCGCTGCAGGGCGGAGCCTTCGACTACCTGGTCAAGCCGGTCTATTTCGACCGGTTCCAGGAAGCTCTGGCCAAGTACCGCGACTACCACGGGCGGCTGCAGGGCGGTGCCCCTCTGGAGCAGCAGGAGATCGACCGGCTGCTGCATGCGCAGCCAACCGGGGACGCGCCGGGCCGGACCCTTCCCAAGGGGATCGACCCCCTGACCCTGGGCAAGGTCCGCCAGGTCTTCGCCGCCCCCGAGGTCCGCAACCTGAGTGCCGACGAGGTCGGCAGGCAGATCGGCGTCAGCCGCATCACCGCCCGCCGCTACCTCGAACACCTGATCGCCGAAGGCTACCTGGCCGCCGACCTGCTCTACGGTGCGGTCGGCCGACCGGAACGGCGCTATTTCCGGCGCGGTTGAACCGCCGTGAACGGAATGTACGCAATATCCGCAAGATACAAATTATTTTAAAATTTCCCAATATTTACACCCCTCCCCGATGCCTCTAGGCTGGAATCGACGGCAGGTGCCCCCCGTTCCGAGCGCCGTCGACAACCCCAGCCCAAGGAGGCGATCATGCTCTACATCCAGTTCCTGTTCCTGCTGCTGATGCTCTACCTCGGCAGCCGCTACGGCGGCATCGGCCTCGGCGCCATCTCCGGCATCGGCCTGGCGGTGGAGGTCTTCATCTTCAAGATGCCCCCCAGCTCCCCGCCCATCGAAGTGATGCTGATCATCATGGCGGTGGTCACCTGCGCCGCCATCCTCGAGGCGGCCGGCGGACTCAAGTACATGCTGCAGATCGCCGAGCGGCTGCTCCGCTCGCGCCCCAAGCTGGTCACGGTGATCGGTCCCTTGTGCACCTACACCATGACCTTCCTGCTCGGCACCGGCCACGCCGTCTACTCGATCATGCCGATCATCGGCGACGTCGCCCTGAAAAACGGCATCCGCCCGGAACGGCCGATGGCCGCGGCCTCCGTCGCCTCCCAGCTCGGCATCACCGCCAGCCCCATCTCGGCGGCGGTGGTCTACTATCTCTCCCAGTTGGCAGGGGTTTCCGACGGCCTCTCGCTGATGTCGATCCTCGCCGTCACTGTCCCGGCGACCCTGGCCGGCACCCTCGGCATGGCCCTCTACAGCATGCGCCGCGGCGTCGAATTGCACGACGATCCGGAATTCCGGCGCCGCCAGAACGACCCGCTGTGGGCCGAGAAGATCAAGAACACCACCGCCACCACCCTCGGCGAAGCGCTCCCCGCCGCCGCGCGCAATTCCGTCATCCTCTTTCTGCTCGCCCTGGTGGTGATCGTGGCGGTCGCCATGATCCCCGAACTGCGCACCCTGCATGTCGGCGAGAAAGCGATCAAGATGAGTGTGATCATCCAGATGCTGATGCTCGCGTTTGGCGGCATCATCCTCTTTGCGACCAGGACCCATTCGGCCAAGGTCCCCGACGGGGTGGTCTTCAAGTCGGGAATGGTCGCGGCCATCGCCATCTTCGGCATCGCCTGGATGAGCGACACCTACTTCAAGTTCGCCATGCCGAGCTTCAAGGCCGGGATCACCGAGATGGTCACCCAGTACCCCTGGAGCTTCGCCTTCGCCATGTTCGCCGTCTCGGTGGTCATCAACAGCCAGGCGGCCACCTGCCGGATGATGCTGCCGGTCGGCCTCGCCCTCGGCCTGCCGCCGGCGCTGCTGATCGGGCTCATGCCCTCCAGCTACGGCTACTTCTTCATCCCCAACTACCCCTCCGATATCGCCACCGTCAACTTCGACGTCACCGGCACGACCAAAATCGGCAAGTGGTATTTCAACCACAGCTTCATGGCCCCCGGCCTGGTCGGGGTGGTCACCGCCTGCCTGCTCGGCTACGGGCTTGCCCACATGGTTCTCTGAGGGCGGTCGGCCGGCAAAGCGCGAAAACCCCGCGTCCGGGTCCGGACGCGGGGTTTTTTTATCCTGCAGTGACGGTCGTGCAGTGCCTAATCGCCCTTGCCGATGCCGTACTGGACCAGCTTGCGGTCGAGGGTCTTGCGGGAGATGTCGAGGATGCGGGCGGTGTTGACCTTGTGGAAGCGGGTCTGGCGGTAGACCTGCTCGATGTAAAGGGCCTCGAGCTGGGCGAGGCTCATCTGTTCGCTGGGCAGGGCGAACTCCACCGGTTCCCCCCGGGTGACCTTGAGCGGCAGGTGGTCGGCGCCGATGTCGGCGCCGTCGGCGAGGATGGCGGCCATCTCGATGACGTTCTCCAGCTCGCGCACGTTGCCCGGCCAGTCGTAGGCGCGCAAGAGCCCCAGCGCCTCGGCGGTGACCTTCTGCCCGGGGCGGGTGGCGAAGCGGGCGATGAAGAAATCGGCCAGGGGCGGGACGTCCTCCTTGCGCTCGCGCAGCGGCGGCACCTGCACGGTGACGACGTTGAGGCGGTAGAAGAGGTCCTCGCGGAAGCGGCCGGCGGCGACCTCGGTCTCGAGGTCCTTGTTGGAGGCAGCCAGAAAGCGGACGTCGGCGTGGCGCACCCGGGTCGAGCCGACCGGGATGAACTCCTTCTCCTGGAGCACCCGCAGCAGCTTGGCCTGCAGCGCCGGGCTGACGTCGCCGATCTCGTCGAGAAACAGGGTTCCCTTGTGCGCCTCCTCGACCAGGCCGCGCTGGGTCGCCACCGCGCCGGTGAAGGCCCCCTTGACGTGGCCGAAGAGCTGGCTCTCGAGCAGGGTGTCGGTGAGCGCGGCGCAGTTGATGGTCAGAAAACGCTGCTCGCGGCGGCGGCTGCTGTAGTGGATGGTGGAGGCGATCAGCTCCTTGCCGGTGCCGCTCTCCCCCTGGATGAGGACGCTGGCGGCGGCGGGCGCGACCTTCTTGGCCAGCTCGAAGACGCGGCGGAAGGCGGCGCTCTTGAAGATCACCTGGTCGGGATCGAAGCGGCGTCTTATCTCCGCCTTGAGGGAGCGGTTCTCCTCGAGGAGGCGGTTGTGGCCGACGACCTTGTCGACCAGGTTGAACAGCTCGTCGGAGAGGAAGGGCTTGAGGAGGTAGTCGCTGGCTCCCTGCTTGAGGGCTTCGACCGCGCCGCGCACGGTGGCGAAGGCGCTCATCATCACCACCGCCTGTTCGGCGCGCAGGGCCTTGATCCGGCGCAGCACTTCCAGGCTGTCGGCGCCGGCGGGCCGGACATCGAGCAGGATCAGGTCGGGACGCTCCTCGCGGTGCTCCTCCAGGGCGCGCAGCAGCTTGTCGCTGCCGGCGAAGAGCTCCACCTGGTGACCGTGGGATTCAAGCGCCTTGCGCAGCAGCTGCTGCACCTCCGGCTGGTCGTCGCAGATAAAGATGCGTCCCTGTTCCATGGCCGTGGGTCCTCTCCCGGGTTGGTCGGTGCCCCACACCATAGCAAACACTCCGCCCCGTCGGCAATCTCCTTTGCGGGTTATCGGGCCCCTTCCAGGCGCCCGAAATCGGCGGCGAACCGTATACGGCAACCGGGGCCCGGAAGTCTTGTTTTTCCGGGCAAATGTCCCTATAGTGAAATTCGCCGTTCCCTTGCCGCCTCCCGGGAGACTGCCATAATGCACGAACTCGGCATCACCCAGAGCATCGTCGACATCGCCGTTCGTACGGCCCTCGAACAGGGGGCGACCCGGGTGCGCAGCGTGACGGTGGAGATCGGCGAACTCGCCGGCGTGGTTGCCGACTCGGTGGCCTTCTGCTTCGAGGCCTGCCGCGCGGGGACCCTGCTCGAGGATGCCGAGTTGATCATCGAAGCGATTCCGGGCAAGGCCCGCTGCTCTGGCTGCGGCGCCGAAAACCCGGTCGATCAGTACACTTTTGCCTGTCCCGCCTGCGGCGCCTTCACTCTGGAGCGCCTGCAGGGTGAGGAACTGCAGATCCGGGAAATGGAGATCGACTGACCTATGTGCACCGACTGTGGCTGTTCGCCGGCCGACCCGCATCACCACGACCACGACCATGACCACGATCATCACCACGGGCATGCCCCCCTGCCGCGCACCCTCCGCGTGGAGGAGAGCCTGCTGGCCAAGAACGACCGGCTGGCGGAGCGCAACCGCGGCCGCTTCTCAGCCTTCCGGCTGCTGGTGCTGAACCTGGTCAGCTCCCCCGGCTCGGGCAAGACCACGATCCTCGAGCGGACCCTGGCCGACCTGGGGAAGGAGCTGAGCTTCGCGGTCCTCGAAGGGGATCAGCAGACGGCCAACGACGCCGAGCGCATTGCCGCCACCGGCGTGCCGGTCAAGCAGATCAACACCGGCGCCGGCTGCCACCTCGACGCGCACATGGTCGGCCACGGGGTCGATGCGTTCGACCTGGCGGCGACCGACATCCTGATGATCGAGAACGTCGGCAACCTGGTCTGCCCCGCCTCCTTCGACCTCGGCGAAGACCACAAAGTGGCGGTCCTCTCGGTCACCGAGGGGGAGGACAAGCCCCTCAAGTACCCGCACATGTTCCGCGCCGCGGACCTGCTGCTGATCAACAAGATCGACCTCCTCCCGCATCTGCGCTTCGATCTCGAAAAGTGCAAGACCTTCGCCCGCCAGGTCAACCCGGGCATCGAAATCCTCGAACTCTCCTGCCAGAGCGGAGAAGGGATGGAGGCCTGGTACGCCTGGTTGCGCAGCAGGGTCGCGACCAAAAAGAAGCCCTCCAGCCCCCAGCCCTCCAGCCTCTAGCCTCGGGCCACGCGCCTCGAGCCACTGCGGAGCAGCCCATGTGCCTTGGCGTCCCCATGCGGGTCATGAACATCGAGGGGGAGACCGCCCTCTGCGAGATCGACGGCGTCCAGCGCCAGGCGAGCCTGATGATGGTCGAGAACGTCGGGGTCGGTGACTTCGTGCTGATCCACGCCGGCTTCGCCATCGAGAAGCTCGACGAGGCGGACGCCGCCGAGACCCTGCGCCTTTTCCGGCAGCTGCTGGCCGACGGGGTGCTGCCCGAATGAGCGCCTACACCCGCGAATTCCGCGATCCCGCCGTGGCCCGGAAACTGGTTGCCGCCCTGGCCGAGATCGTCGTCGGGACAACCCGGACCATGACCTTCATGGAGGTCTGCGGCACTCACACCATGGCCATCTACCAGCATGGTATCCGCGCCCTGCTCCCCGCGAACATCCGCCTGATCTCCGGTCCCGGCTGCCCGGTCTGCGTCACCCCCATCGACTACGTCGACCACGCCGTCGCCCTGGCGCGCCGTCCCGGCACCCTCCTCGCCACCTTCGGCGACATGGTGCGGGTTCCCGGCTCGACCAGCAGCCTGCAGCGCGAGAAGGCGCAAGGAGCGGACGTGCGGGTCGTCTACTCCCCCCTCGACGCGGTGGCGCTGGCGCAGAAGCAGCCGCAGAGGGAAGTGGTTTTCCTCGGCGTCGGCTTCGAGACCACCACGCCGACCATCGCCGGTGCGATCCTCGAGGCGCAGCGCCTGGGAGTGACCAACTTCTCGGTCCTGACCGCCCACAAGACGATCCCCGGGCCGATGGCGATCCTCGCCGACGACCCCGAGCTGCAGGTCGACGGCTACCTCTGCCCGGCCCACGTCTCGGCGATTATCGGCGCCGACGCCTATACCCCCCTGGCCCGCGATCACCACGTCCCCTGCGTCGTCACCGGCTTCGAACCCCTCGATGTGCTGCAGGGGGTGACGATGCTCGCCCGCCAGGTACTGGCCGGAGAGGCCAAGGTGGAGATCCAGTACAGCCGGATCGTCAGGGCAGAAGGAAACCGCAAGGCACAGGAGATCCTCGCGCGGGTTTTCGAACCCTGCGACGCGCGCTGGCGGGGGATCGGCGTCATTCCCGACTCGGGCCTGGCGATCCGCCCCGGGTTCACCGGCTTCGACGCCGCGCGGCGCCTGCCGGTGGAAGTGGAGGAGTCCCGCGAGCAGGGTGGCTGCCTCTGCGGCGAGATCCTCAAGGGGAAGGTCACTGCGCGCCAGTGCCCGCTCTTCGGCAGCGGCTGCACCCCGGAAGACCCGGTCGGCGCCTGCATGGTGTCGAGCGAGGGGACCTGCGCGGCCGAATACAAATACGGCGGCTGAAAAGACCTCATCTGCGTTGTTGCCTTCGGCCACGGCGCTGCGACGTAGCTCCGCTACGCCTCGCTTCCCGGCCTTCAGGCGCCTAGCATCTGAGGCCTTTTGAGCCGCCTTGTCGCCCCCTCACTTTGAATACCCAATGGGAGCAATCCTGCGAGGGGACCTGCGCGGCCGAATACAAATATGGATCGTAACCACTCACAATCCGTTTTGAGTTTTATGTTTTGGGTTAAGGTCCTGAACAACTTAAAACTCAAAACTTAAAACTCAAAACGGCTCCCTGGGAGTTCCTCGTGAAATCCGACATCATCCTTTTAGGCCATGGCAGCGGCGGGCGGCTCAGCCATCAGCTTCTCGACGAGCTGATCACGCCGATCCTCTCCGGGATCGGGCCGCGCGACCAGAACGACGCCGCGGTGCTCGACACCGGCGGCGGGCGGCTGGCCTTCACCACCGACTCCTACGTGGTCGACCCGATCTTCTTTCCCGGCGGCAACATCGGCGACCTGGCGGTCAACGGCACGGTCAATGACCTGGCGATGACCGGGGCGCGGCCGCTGGCGCTGTCGGTGGGGCTGATCCTCGAGGAGGGGCTGGCGATCGACGATCTGCGGCGCATCCTGGAAGCGATGCGCGCCGCCGCCGATCACGCCGGGGTGCGCATCGTTACCGGCGACACCAAGGTGGTGCCTCGCGGCAAAGGGGATAAGATCTTCATCAATACGGCAGGGATCGGGGTCTTTGACCACGGCCCCGAGATCTCCGGCCGCGGCGCCCGGACCGGCGACAAGGTGCTGATCAACGGCACCATCGGCGACCACGGCATGGCGGTGCTCGCCAGCCGCGAGGGGCTGGAGCTTGCCAGCGACATCCGCAGCGACAGCGCGGCCCTGGGCGTGCTGGTCGCCGACCTGCTGGCGACCCTCGGCGACGACGTCCATGCCCTGCGCGATCCCACGCGCGGCGGCGTCGCCACCACCCTGAAGGAGATCGCCCGGCAGTCGCAGGTCGAGATCACCCTGCAGGAGGACGCCCTTCCGGTCGCTGCCGGGGTCGCTGGCGCCTGCGCCATCCTCGGCCTCGATCCGCTATACGTCGCCAACGAGGGAAAGCTGCTGGCGCTGGTCGACCCCGGCCAGGCCGAGACGGCCCTAGCAGTCATGCGCCGCCATGCCGAAGGGCATCAGGCGGCGATCATCGGCGAGGTCACCGCCACCGGCTCGGGACGGGTCTTCCTGAATACCGCCATCGGCGGCCGCCGGACCATTGAAATGCTCGCCGGCGAACAGCTGCCGCGCATCTGCTGAGATGCCCGCGCGGCCATTTCCTGCCCGTGGCGGTCAGATCTTGTGTTTGCTGAACAGTTCCTGACGCACCGGGCAGTTGCAGCAATACCCCATCCCGAAACCCATCCGGTAACTGCAGTGCCGGCGGACCTCCCCCTCGACGAAGAAGACTTTTTCGGCGACACAGTCGACCACGCTGCAAACCGCTTCTCCCCGCAGGCAACATTGTGCCTTCCGGCAGTGGATCGCCAGGTCCCTGACCCGGTCGTCAACGTCCACCTGCAGAGGCTTCCCATCCTTTCTCTCCGGCTCATCAGCCACGCTGATCCCCCTCCCCCAGGCCTGGCAACCACAATTACAGGCGATGACTCACTCGTTCTTCTGGAGCCGGGTCATTTCCGATCGACCTCTACTTTTTCCACTTTTTCCACTTCGGTGACCCCACCCTGGTTGATGTTGATCACCACCCGGCCGCTGTAGCCGTCCTGAATCAAGCCCGTCTCGCGCAGCACCTTGAGCAGTTCGTCTCTCCAGTCGGAGTTTTCCATGGCTCCCCTCCAAAAAAAAGCCCGCACCAACCCTGCTGGGATTTGGCGCGGGCCCTTCCAGTTCTCGCCATGAGTTGGAAACCTAACCGCGAGTAAATCGTCTCTGCGAAGATTACCTCAGCCGTTCACTTCGCTCCACCTCGGCAATCGTCCCCCGGCTGATAGTGAGAACGATTCTGCCGGTATAGCGCTCGTCGACCAGACCGAGAGATTTCAGGGCCAGGGCGAGGTCCTTTTTCCAGCCCTCTGTCAGCAACACCCTTGGTGCGGTTCTCGCGACTTGCATGGCCTCCCTCATTTCTGGTCCTGGAAAACCTGGCGCATTCTCCCTGCCCCAGTCAACGGATTAAAATTAAAGACGTCCAGATGTTTGCAGCCCTCCGGGCGGCAGGGGGAGCCGGCTTCGACCGGTTACCACAAGAGGGACAACTAGGCGTGCGGCCGGCGGCGGCGAGCGATCCGGCGCGCCCCGATCCACAATCATTTTCCGTCAAGGTCCATGCTTGCCCGCGTGATAAGTAACCCCAGGAATGCCGCAACCCGGAAAGTCCTGCCCCCGGCGCGGCGTTGACTTCATCCCGGCAACCATTACATTATTCAGTATATCAATGGTTCAGCTGAAACCATAGGGAGGTTGGATTATGGCCAAAAAAGGCTGCCGCAAACCCGACGAGCACTCTACGCTGCACATGTGCTCCCTCAAGGGGAAGAAGATCAGTCCGGAGCTTGCCAAACTCTTTTCCGATCCCAAATTCGTCTGCGCAAACTGCGGCATCCGTGTCAACCGCGCAGAAAACGTCTGCAATCCAAAACCCTTCTGATCCTGTCCCGCCCCGCCCAGCGCCGAACCGGGATCAGGGTTCGATCACGTTGCCACGGGTTTCCGCATCGAAAATGGTCATCACGCTCTGCGGCGTGAAAGTGCAGACGTCGGTCTTTTCGGTTCCGTCATGGGCTCGATGGCGCCAGACAATGACCTCTTTCTGGCCCCGTTTTTCCCGGGTCACGTGCTCGGCAGTGGTATGTTTGAGCGTTTCCCACATTCGCTGCAGATCGAGGATCTCGTACCCGCCAAATTCCTGGTTGGGCTGGGTGGTCGCAACAAACGTCTCCACCAGCTCGTAATCGACAAAGTCGTTCTCCTTGCGCCACCATTTGATGAAGCTTTTCTCGTCGACTTTGTTTTTACGAATTTCTCGTATAATTTCACTGGCTTTCATTCTCCGGCCCCCTTTCTTGCGGTGTGGTTGCAGACAGCAGCTGACGTTCCGGCACCTGCCTCCATTATAGCCGCCATACAGCCCCCTTCAAGCTTGCCAACTCCTCGATAGGTGAAGGAATTGTCCTCTTTGCCTGATGGACCTTGAGCTCAAGTCCGTCGATGGGCTATCCTGCCGGATCGATTCTTTCCGACCCGGGATTTCTCATGCTCGACTTCATTTTCCGCCGCACCGCAACGGTTCTCGATGCCTCCGCAGGCGAGGCGAGGCGCATTCTTCACGGCCGGGGACAGTGCTTTCCGGGGCTCGATTTCGTCACCCTCGACTGGTACCCGCCACTGCTGCTGTTGATCCTCTATCGCGAACCCGATCCGGACTGGCTCGAAAAACTCGCACTCGGCCTGCGGCAACGGGCCCGGGATCGGGCCCATTGCCTGCTGGTTCAGTACCGCTGCCGTCCGGCAAGCCCCAGCTTTTGCCTGTGGGGAGAGGTCCCCGAGCCGCTCGATGCGCTCGAAGCAGGACTGCGGTTCCGCCTGCACCCGGGCAAGGCCCAGAATCTCGGCTTCTTTCCGGACATGGCGGTCGGCCGGCAGCTGGTGCGGGAGATATCCTCCGGTCGCCGGGTACTCAATCTCTTCGCCTACACCTGCGGGTTTTCCGTCGCCGCCCTGGCCGGGGGCGCCGAAGAAGTGATCAATCTCGACATGCACCGTCCTTCCCTTGAGATCGGTCGCCTCAATCACGAACTGAACGGCCTCGATCTGCGCCGGGCGCGGTTTCTGGCCCACGACCTGTTCAAGTCCTTCGGTCAGCTGCGGCGCCACGGTCCCTATGAGCTGATCGTCGTCGATCCCCCCGGAAACCAGGGGCGCAGCTTCCAGGCGTCCCGCGACTGGCCGAAAATCCTCGGCCGGCTGGACCAACTGCTGGCCCCGGACGGGGAAGTCGTCGTCGCGGTCAGCACGCCGGAACTGGGCGGCGGCTTTCTGGCCGGAGCGCTGACCCGCCATTTTCCTCAGGGGGAGTTGCTGGGGCGATGGACCGCCGGAGAGGATTTCCCGGAACGGGATGCGGAGAAAGGGCTCAACCTCTTCCATCTTCGCCGAGGTTGAGGCCGCCCAATCGAGGGGGCAAAAAAGACGCGCTGGCCAGGAGGGATCTCCAGCGCGTCAAAGTAAGCGGGTTGTGAGCAAGTATGTTCTGGTTACCGCTTAACTATATGTTACTCCAATGGTCAGTTATTGACAAGGCATGGCCCCCTCCCCGCCACCGCAGAGCAAAAAGATGACACACGAAGAAAATTTTGTGCTAATTTGACTTCTCTAAAAAACTGCGGCAGAGGAGGAGCGTGCGATGGAAACTTTCGATCTGCAGAAGGCCCTCAAGGATTCGGTCCAGACCGAAAAGAATGCCATGGACTTCTACAAGTTCGGTGCCGAGAAGATGGCCGAGGAGAAGGCCCGCCAGACCTTCGAACTGCTGGCCCGCGAGGAACACCAGCACGCCCGGATGTTTTTCAAGGCCTACCAGGGAGGTGAGCTGCCTCCCTTCGAGGAGTTCATGCAGCTGCCCCCGAACACCGAGTCGAGCTGGTGGAAAGCCCTGCAGCAGGCGATGCTCGCCACCTTCGACGAACGCAAGGCCCTGGAACTCGCCATCGAGCAGGAAGACGCCCTGGAGCAGGAACTGCGGGCGACGGCCGCCCGCATTGACGACCCCGAGGTCAAGGCCATCTACCTGGCCAATGCCAGTTCGACCCACCATCACAAGGAACTGGTCGAGGAGGAGTACAAAGCCATGCTCGGCATGTCCGCCTGAAAATCCAGGTGTTTCACTAATCTGCCAGGCCCCCCGGAGAAACCTCTCCCCCCGAAACGGACACGGCCCGGCGACCTCGAAGGTCGCCGGGCCGTCCAGTTTTGGGCTCCAGCGGAAGTACCGTCAGGGCTTGAAGCGCGGCGCTCGCTTCTCCAGAAATGCCTGCATGCCTTCTTTCTGGTCACTGTCGGTGAAGCAGAGCCCGAACAGGTCCGCCTCGTAGGCCGCGCCCCTTGCCAGATCCATCTCCAGCCCGTCCTGCACCGCCGCCTTGCACAGCCGCAGGGCGGTACGCCCCTTGCCGGCCAGCAGTGTCGCCAGCCGCCGCGCCTCGGTCATCAGCTCGACCGCCGGCAGAACCCGGTTGACCAGTCCGATGCGCCAGGCTTCGGCGGCGCCGATCATCTCGCCGCTGAGCAGCAGCTCCAGCGCCCGCCCCTTGCCGACCAGCCGCGGCAGCCGCTGGCTGCCGGCGAACCCCGGAATGATGCCGAGGTTGATCTCCGGCTGCCCGAGGCGGGCGGTTTCGGCCGCCAGGCGGATATCGCAGGCCATGGCCAGCTCGCAGCCGCCGCCGAGGGCGAAGCCGTTGACCACGGCGATGACCGGCAGCGGACAGGCTTCGATAGCCGCCAGGGTCCGCTGGCCGAGAAGCGCCAGCTCCCGCGCCTCCAGGGGCGAAAACCCGGCCATGGCGGCGATGTCGGCGCCGGCCACGAAGGCCTTGTCGCCGCTGCCGGTGAGCAGGATCACGCGCACCGCCGGGTCGTCCTGCAGGCGGGAAAATGCCGTTCCCAGCTCTTCGAGCAGCTCCCGGGTCAGGGCGTTGAGCGCCTGGGGGCGG
>Ga0210142_1000070_pt1 | contig 22991 bp, 23 predicted proteins | sample Goodyear_PhragC__FD_184869 | JGI IMG/M metagenome (GOLD analysis project Ga0210142, IMG submission 184869) | Wetland microbial communities from San Francisco Bay, California, USA, that impact long-term carbon sequestration - Goodyear_PhragC_D2... | ecosystem: Environmental > Aquatic > Marine >...
CTCGTCGAGCACTTTGCCGATGGTCACGACGCGATCCTACGCAACGTCCAGCCGCGACAGCTCGCGGCGGACGTGGGTGAGCGCCTTGCCGAGGCGGGCGCGGCTCGGCGGATCGCTCGACCAGCCGCTCGCGCCGGCGGGATGGGGCAGCGGGACGGCGACGGCGTCGTCGAGCAGGAAGCTCTTGCCGACGGTCTCGCGGAGGGTGCGCGCGCCGAGCAGTCGCGCGGCGGGCACGAGCCCGACGGTGACGACGAGCGCCGGCCGGATGAGCCGGAGCTCGCGCTCGAGCCACGCGGCGCAGAGCGCCTCCTCGGTCCGCGTCGCACGCCGATTGCCGCGACCGCCGAGGCGTGGGGCGGGGTGGCAGCGGGTCACCGACGCGCAGTAGAAGCGCTCGAAGAACGTCTCCTCGTCGAGGTCCAGCCAGCGCCGCAGCGTCCGTCCCGAGCGTCCCTGCCACGGTCGTCCCGCCTGGGCCTCGACGCGGCCAGGGGCGAGTCCGAGCAGGTAGGCGCGCTGGCCGGCCTGTCCCGCGAACACGGGTCGCGGGTCGATCGGGAACCCCGCCTCGAGGCACCGCCGGCAACGGGCGTTCCGGCGCTGCAGCGCCGCCAGCTCACCCGTGGGAGTCACCGTCCCGAGCGGACGACCACGAACCAGTCGCCCTCGCAGAGCACCTCGCCGCCGCCGAGCTCCTCGAGTAGCTCTCCGGCCGAGAAGTAGCGCTTGTACACCTCCCACGACGAGCCGTCACGCAGTACCCGCGTCGCCCACTCGTCGTCGACCTGCGAGTGCGCGCGGGCGGCATCGACGACGACCAGCTCGGGTGCGACCCGTCTCGCCTCGCGCAGGAAGCGCGCGCGCTGTGCCGCGTCCAGGTGACCGTAGAAGTGGCCCGTGAGCACGCGAGCAAACGAGTGCGCGGCGAACGGGAGCTCGAGGCCGTCCCCTTCGACCAACGTCGTCCCGGGGAGCCGTGCTTCCGCGATCGCCAGCATGCGCGGACTGCGGTCGAGCGCCGTGATCGCCCCTCGCAGGTGCCGCGTGAGGAATCCGGTCCCGCAGGCGACGTCGAGGGTCGGCGCGGGGGGAAGCTCCTCGAGCGTCGCGGTGACGGTCGCCAGCTCCCCCTCGAAGCCCGGCCGCTCACGTCCGGCGAACCCGCCGAGGCCCAGGTACCAGTCGTCGTACTCGGGGGCGCGACGGTCGTAGTACGCGGGTGCGGTTGGTTCCTGCATCGGTCGTAGGGTAGGCGCGGTGAGGCTGCTCGAGTCAGTGCCGAACGTCTCCGAGGGCCGCGACCGCACGGTCGTCGACGCGATCGCGTCTGCCTTCGGCGGCGCCGGCGCGCGCGTCCTCGACGTGCACCTCGACGCCGACCACAACCGCGCCGTGATCACGCTGCTCGGCGACGAGCACGCGCTCGAGGAGGGGCTCGTGGCGGGGATCCGCGAGGCGGCGCGGCGGATCGACCTTCGGCGGCACGAGGGTGTGCATCCGAGGGTCGGCGCCGCAGACGTCGTCCCCGTCGTGCCGCTGGCGCCGGACGACCGTCCGCGGGCCGTCTCGCTGGCCGAGGGCGTCGCCCATCGCGTCGGCTCGGAGCTCGGGCTCCCGGTCTTCCTGTACGGGGGGGTCGGAGCAGGGCATCGCCCGTCGTTCTTCCGCCGCGGCGGGACCGAGGAGCTCGACCGGAGGATCGCCGCGGCCGAGCTGGAGCCGGATCACGGGCCGGCGAGGCTCGATCCGCGCTCCGGCGCGGTGCTCGTCGGCGTACGTGCACCGCTTGTCGCCTTCAACCTCGCGCTCGACGGATCCGTCGAGCTCGCTCGGCAGGTCGCGGCAGCCGTGCGCGAGTCCTCCGGGGGGCTGCGGGGCGTCCAGGCCCTGGGGCTCGGGCTGCGGGACGGGGTCGCCCAGGTCTCGACGAACCTCGTCGAGGTCGACGCGACGCCCCTCCACGCCCTCGTGGAGCGGATCGCCGCGGAGGTGCGCTCGCGCGGCGCGCGGATCGGCGCCGGCGAGCTGGTCGGGCTCGTCCCCGCAGAGTGCGTCGTCTCGGCGGCGACCGCGCATGGGGTTGCCCGGCCGTTCGACGCGCACGGTCTGCCGACCGAGGCGGCGCTCGACGCGGCCGCGGGCGCGTTCCGCCTCGAGCGGCTTGCCGCCGACCGGGTGCTGGACTGGCACGTCCGGCGCTGGGGGACGTGACCTCGTCCTTCGACGACCGCCGCCCGTCGGCTGGACCGAAGCCGGACGCGGACCGGGTCGAGCGCCCTCGCGGGAGTCCCGTCGCTCCGCAGCGCGTCCCATGCAGGCGGCAACGTCGGCCGTTCGGCGGGCTTGCACCGCGTCCGCTTCGGTTGGCGGTCCTGTGTCGCACCGCCACAGGAGGCGGCACGAAGTCGACACGATCGCGGCACACACCCGCGACGGATGCCGCGCTACCTTGACTCCAGGGGTGTCGCGCCCCCCATGCCGGGGGACCGCGTTGCCGGTCGGCTGCGGCTGCGCGCGGGCCGGGTCGTGACGGGCGCGACTGCCGAGAGCGATGGCAACGCCGTCGACCGGGACTAGACTCGCGCCGTGTCGGCCGCGGTCGAGCTCACGGGTGACGACCTCACGATCGGGGATGTCTGGGAGGTCGCCGTCGAGCGGCGTCCGGTCGTCCTGGGAAGACTCGGGCGGGAGCGCGCCGCGGCGGCTCGCGCGTTCCTCGAGACCCAGGCCGGCGACCACACGTACGGCGTGAACACGGGCTTCGGCCGGTTCGTCTCCGAGTCGATCCCGGCCGATCAGGCGGCGGAGCTGCAGCTCCGCCTACTCCGCAGTCACGCGTGCGGCGTGGGGGAGCCGTACCCGGACGAGATCGTTCGCGCCGCGATGCTGCTCCGGGCGAACACGCTCGCAAAGGGGTACTCCGGCGCCCGGGTCGGAACGATCGAGCTCCTGGTGTCGCTGCTCGGGGCCGGGATCGTCCCGCGTGTTCCCTCGAGGGGGTCGGTCGGGGCGAGCGGTGATCTCGCGCCCCTTGCCCATCTCGCGCTTCCACTCGTCGGGGAGGGTGAGGCGACTCTCGATGGTCGACCGTTGAGCGGGAAGGAGGCGCTGGAGGAGGCGGGCCTCGAGCCGATCACGCTCGCCGCGAAGGAGGGTCTCGCGCTCATCAACGGGACGCAGTTCATGACGGCGATGGCGTCGCTCGCGCTCGCTCGCGCGCAGCGGCTCGCCCACGTCGCCGACGTCGCCTGTGCAATGACGCTCGAGGCGCTGCAGGGGACGCCGATGAGCTTCCACCCGGCAATCCATGCGGCGCGGCCGCTGCCCGGTCAGGGCCGCAGCGCCGCTGCCCTGCGCACGCTGCTCGAGGGGTCGGCGATCGTGGAGGCGCACCGGTGGTGCGACAAGGTGCAGGACGCGTATTCGCTTCGCTGTGCTCCCCAGGTGCACGGCGCCAGCCGTGACCTGCTTGCGCACGTGGAACGCACGGTCGCCGTGGAGCTGAACGCCGCGACCGACAATCCACTCGTCCTGCTCGACGCGGGGCTGATCGTCTCGAACGGGAACTTCCACGGCCAGCCGATCGCGATCGGCCTCGACTGCCTCGCGATCGCGTGCGCCGAGCTGGCGAACATCAGCGAGCGTCGCACTGAGCGGCTCGTCAACCCCAGCCTGTCCGACGGACTGCCGCCCTTTCTCGTCGCACGGGAGGAAGGGCTCAACTCGGGCTTCATGATCCCCCAGTACGTCGCGGCGGCGCTCGTCTCGGAGAGCAAGTCGCTCTGCCACCCGGCCTCGGTCGACTCGATCCCCACGAGCGCCGGCCAGGAAGATCACGTGTCAATGGGAAACGGCGCCGGCCTGAAGGCGCTGCAGGTGCTGGCGAACGCCGAGCTGGTGCTCGCGATCGAGTTGCTCGCAGGCGCGCAGGCGGTCGAGTTCCTGGCCCCCCTGGAGCCCGGGACGGGGGTACGCGCAGCGCGCGCGTTCGTCCGCACGCTTTCCGAGCGGGTGCGGGAGGACCGGCCGCTTTCGGCGGACATCGAGCGCGTCGCGACCGCGATCCGGGACGGGAGCCTGCTCGTCGCGGTCGAGACGGGGCTCGGCGGGGAGATCCCGTGAGCGATCTCCCGCCGCCCGTCCAGTCTGTCCGCACGGCGCTGTTGCTCCACGCGCTGATCGCCGCGGGGATCCTCGTCGTGGTCGCGGTCTCGGGCGGTGACCCGGCGAAGGCGTTCGGCATCGCCGCCGCGTACTTCGTCCTCGCCGGAGGCTGGAGCTGGCTCAGAGGGTGGCGTGCCGGGCGTAGCGGTCGGGCGAGAAATCGGGGCGGTGAGCCCGGCGGATGAGCGAGGCATTGATCGACGAGCTCGTCGGCGACCTGTCGTCGATCCGCGCGCCGCGCGGCTCTCGCCTGCACGCCCGGTCGTGGCAGACGGAGGCGCCACTCCGGATGCTGCTCAACAACCTCGATCCGGAGGTGGCCGAGCATCCGGAGTCGCTCGTCGTCTACGGCGGCTCCGGGCGGGCGGCGCGCTCACACGACGCGTTGCGGGAGATCGTCCGGACGCTTCTGCGCCTGGACGTCGACGAGACGCTGCTCGTCCAGTCCGGCAAGCCCGTCGGGGTGTTCCGCACGCATCCGGCCGCCCCCCGCGTCCTGATCGCGAACTCCCTGCTCGTGCCCGCGTGGGCCACGTGGGACGAGTTCAGGCGGCTGGAGGCCGAGGGGCTGACGATGTTCGGCCAGATGACGGCCGGGTCGTGGATCTACATCGGGACCCAGGGGATCCTGCAAGGGACGTACCAGACGTTCTGTGCGGCCGCGGAGATGCACTTCGGGTCGCCTGACCTCGCCGGCCGCACGATCCTCACGTCCGGCCTCGGCGGGATGGGTGGCGCGCAGCCACTCGCGGCGACGATGGCAGGCGCTGCGATTCTCTGTGTCGACGTCGACCAGCGCTCGATCGACCGACGGCTCGCGACGGGCTACCTGGACGAGCAGGCGCCGGCCCTCGACGATGCGCTGAGACGCATACGCGCGGCCGCGGCGGAGCGTCGCGCCCTCTCCGTCGCCCTGTGCGCCAATGCGGCTGACGTCCTGCCCGAGCTCGTCGCGCGCGGCGAGCACTTCGATCTCGTCACCGACCAGACGGCCGCGCACGACCCGCTGACGGGCTACGTGCCCGCGGAGGTGCCGTTCGAGGAAGCCGCCGTTCTCCGCGAGCGGGACCCCGAGCGGTACTTGCGCCTCGCGTCCGAGTCGATCGCCGCCCATGTCGGCGCGATGCTGGAGTTCGTCCGGCAGGGGTGTTATGTTTTCGACTATGGCAACAATCTTCGAGGTGAGGCCTATCGAGCGGGCCTGAAGGACGCCTTCACATACCCGGGCTTCGTCCCGGCCTATATCCGGCCGCTGTTCTGTCGGGGGATCGGCCCCTTCCGCTGGGCAGTCCTCTCGGGTGAGGCGGCAGACATCACCTGCATCGACGACGAGCTGCAGAAGCTGTTCCCCGACGACGAGCTTCTCCAGCGGTGGCTCACGCTCGCTCCGGCGCGAGTCGCGTTCCAGGGGCTCCCGGCGCGGATCTGCTGGCTCGGCTACGGCGACCGGGCGAAGGCAGGGCGTGCGATCAACGACCTCGTTCGCAGCGGTGAAGTCTCCGCCCCGGTGGTGATCGGACGCGACCACCTCGACTCGGGATCCGTCGCCTCCCCGTACCGCGAGACCGAGGCGATGCGCGACGGCTCCGACGCGATCGCCGACTGGCCGATCCTGAACGCGCTCCTGAACACGGCGGCCGGCGCGACGTGGGTGAGCGTGCACCACGGCGGCGGCGTGGGCATCGGGAACTCGATCCACGCCGGCATGGTCGTGGTCGCGGACGGCAGCGACGACGCAGCGGAGCGACTGGAGCGGGTGCTCACCGCCGACCCCGGCACGGGCGTCATGCGCCACGTCGACGCCGGATACCCGGAGGCGCTCGAGGCGGCGCGTGTCGCGGGGCTCGACCTGCCGTCGGCCACGTGACAGGACTGCTCATCCGCGACCTCGCCCAGGTCGTCACCCATGCCGGAATCGGGCAGCCGTTGCGCGGGTCGGCTCTGCGCGACGTCGCAGTCGTCGAGGACGCATACGTGCTCTCGGGCGAGGACGGCACGCTGCTCTCGGTCGGTGCGATGCGGGATCTCCCACCCGTCGACGGCGACGTCGAGGAGATCGACGGACGGGGGCGCTCGGCGATCCCCGGTCTGGTCGACTGTCACACGCATCCGGCGTTCGCGGGCGACCGCGTCCACGAGTTCGCCCTCCGTGCAGGTGGGGCGACGTACGAGGAGCTGCTCGCCGCCGGCGGGGGCATCCTCTCGACGACGAGGGCGACGAGGGCGGCCGGCCCCGAGCGACTGCGTGACATCGTCGCCCGGCATCGCGACGCGATGCTCGCGCGCGGGACGACGACGTTCGAGGGCAAGAGCGGCTACGGCCTCGATCGCGAGACCGAGCTCGCCCAGCTCGAGGCGGTGGCCGCGGCGGGGGGAATCCCCACCTGGCTCGGTGCGCACGCCGTGCCATCCGAGCACCCGGACGCGGACGAGTACGTCGACTGGGCGATCGCCGAGGTGCTTCCCGACGCCGCGAGGGTTGCGGTCGCTGCGGACGTCTTCGTCGAGCGAGGGGCATTCGGCGTCGAGCCCGCACGACGCTATCTGCGAGCCTGCCGGGAGGCGGGGCTCGCGTTGCGGCTCCACGGCGACCAGCTCTCGGAGCTCGGCGCGGTGCCGCTCGCGATCGAGCTCGGCGCGAGGTCCGTCGACCATCTCGAGGCGACGAGCGCGGACGGTGTCGCGGCGCTCGCACGGAGCGACGTGGCGGCAGTCCTGCTGCCGGTCGCGGCGCTCTATCTCGGCCGGCCGATGCCGCCTGCCCGCGGGCTCGTCGATGCGGGCGCCGTGGTCGCACTCGCGACCGACTTCAACCCCGGCAGCGCATTCTGCGAGAGCTTGCCGGTGGTGGCGACCCTCGCCTGCACGCAGCTGCGGTTGAGTCCGGAGGAGGCGCTCGGCGCCATGACCGTGAACGCCGCGCACGTGCTCGGCCTCGCCGACCGCGGTCGGCTCCTGCCCGGGCTCAGGGCCGATGTTGCGCTGCTCGACGCGCGCGACTGGCGTCACGTCGCCTACCACCTCGCGGGGGAGATCGTGCAGACCGTCGTGCGCGGAGGCCGGGTCGTGGCGTCGCGGGCATAATCGGGGGGTGGCGACGCAGAAGCAGCGCCGGAGGCGCGCGAAGGAGAAACGGCACGCGTACGACCTCGTCGAGATCGACGCCGAGGGGAACGAGACCGTGCTCTCCGCGAGCGAGGTGAAGGCGGAAGGGCCGCCGAAAGCATCCCCGAAGCCGTCGAAGACGCGCCTGGGCGGGCGCGGGACGCCGCAGCCACCCACGTGGAGCCGGGTGCTGAAGCGCGGCGCGCTCTTCGCGCCGATCTTCCTCGCCACCGTGATGTTGCTCGGCGGGGGTCGCCTGACCTTCGTCGGCGCGGTCGTCCAGACCATGTTCCTGCTCGCGGTTTTCGTGCCGTTCAGCTACTTCATGGATCGGCTCATGTGGCGGTCGCACGAGAAACGACAGGCGAAGAGCGCCGGCCGCTGAGCCGACGCCGAGACGCCGATCCGGCGGGTGTTCGCTAGCCCGGCGTCTCGCTCGCGAGGTAGTGGCCGTCGCCTGGCCACGGCGCGAGGAGCAGGAGCACTCGGGCGCCGCCCTCGCTCGAGACGGCGTGGCGCTCGCCGGGCGCGAACGTTGCGAGCGTGCCGACGCCGCCGCGCACGACCCGGTCACCGCAGCGGATCTCCGCGGCGCCCTCCACCACCACGAGCCAGGCACGCTCGCGCACCTGGTGGTCGTCCATGACCTGTCCGGCCTCGAGGCGGATGGCGATCGCGCGCGCTCCGTCGTCGGTCGTCAGCACCTGCGGGTCGATCGTGCCGCCGGGCGCATCGATCTCGAGCAGATTCCATGACTGCACGGACGCAACCTACCGCGCCTGCACCCGCATCGGCGGGCCGGGTCGTCCGTAGACTCGCGGTCGTGCCGCCCGCCGTCGACCGTCTCACGCTCGGCCCGCTCGCGACGAACTGCTACCTCGTGAGGCACGACCGTGCATCCACCGAGGCCGTCGTCGTCGACCCGAGCGGCAGCGCGAGCGAGATCAGGCTGGAGCTCGCGTCGCGGGGCGCACACTGCGCCGCGATCCTCGTCACGCACGCCCATTTCGACCACATCGTCGGTCTCGCCGACCTCGCCGAGGGAACCGGGGCGCCGGTCCATGTCCCGAGCGGCGAGCGCGATGTGATCGAGCGGCCCGACATGTATACGCCTGCCGGTTTCCATGTCCGCCCGTGGACTCCGGACGTCCTGCTCGAGGGTGGCGAGGCGCTCGAGCTCGCGGGCGTCCGATTCGACGTGCTTTCCGTCCCGGGCCACTCGCCCGCGCATCTCGCGTATGCGGTCGACGGAAGCGTGCTGTCCGGCGACGTCCTCTTCGCCGGCTCGGTGGGGAGGACCGACCTCCCCGGTGGCGACTGGGCCACCCTGCTCGACTCGATCCGGTCGCTGCTCGCGACACTCCCGCTGCAGACCGAGGTGCACCCGGGTCACGGGCCGTCCACGACGCTCGAGGCCGAGCTGACGACGAACCCGTTCCTCGCGGAGCTCCGTGAGGAACGGGAAGAGGCCGCGGGATGACGGCGGCGCCCACCCGGATCGAGCGGCCGCGGGGCACGCACGACGTGCTCCCCTCCGAGATGCCGCTCTGGCAGCGCGTGACCGGAGAGATCGAGCGTCTCTGCGCGCTGTACGGCTACCGCAAGATCCTGACGCCGGTGTTCGAGGACACGGGGCTCTTCGCCCGCACCTCCGGTGAGGGGTCGGACGTCGTGCAGAAGGAGATGTACACGTTCACGGATCGGTCGGACCGCTCGCTCACTCTGCGACCCGAAGGCACCGCACCGATCTGCCGCGCGTACGTCGAGCACGGGATGCACCGTGAGCCACAGCCGGTGAAGCTCTTCACGATCGCGCCGATGTACAGGTATGGGGCGCCCGGGAGGGGCCGGTACCGCGAGCACTGGCAAGCCTCCGTCGAGGCGCTCGGCTCCGACGCTCCGTCACTCGACGCCGAGCTGATCCAGCTCTACGACGCGCTGCTCGGCCGCCTCGGCGTCACCCGGTATCACCTCGAGCTGAACTCGATCGGCTGTCGCACGTGCCGGCCCGCATACCTCGAGCGGCTGCGCGCCTGGCTCGCCGAGAACGGCCACCGCCTCGACGACGAGACGCGGGCGAAGATCGAGGTCAGCCCGCTGCGCGTGTTCGACAACTACGCCGCGAAGCCCGCTTCGGTCCGCGAGGCGCTCGGCGAGGCGCCCACGATCGGCGAGTCGTTGTGCGAGGCCTGCCGGGAGCATTTCGACGCGGTCCGGAGCCTCCTTGACGCGACCGGGGTCGAGTACGAGCTCGTGCCGACGCTGGTGCGCGGGCTCGACTACTACACGCGGACGACGTTCGAGTTCGTCGGACCGCTCGAGAACCAGAACTCGACGATCACCGGAGGCGGCCGCTACGACGGCCTCGTCGAGCAGATCGGCGGGCCTCAGACGCCCGGCATCGGCTTCGGGGCGGGGATCGAGCGCCTGCTGATCGCGATCGACGAGGAGGGTGTCGCCGCTCCGCCCGCGCCCACGATCGACGTGTTCTTCGCGGTCGAGGAGGGAGCGCCGACACGGCTCGTCGCGGGCTGGATCGCCGAGCTCCGGCGCGCGGGCGTCGCCGCCGAGACCGAGCACGCGGCTCGCTCTCTCAAGGGGCAGCTGACGCAGGCAGGTCGCCTCGGGGCAGCGCGCACGGTCGTTGTGGGGCGGGAGACGGCCACGCTGCGCACCCCGGGGGGAGCCGACGAGCCGCTCGCCCTCCACGAGATCGTGACGAGGCTCTCGCCGTGAGCTGGCGGGACCTCATGTGCGGCGACGCGCGGAGCGGGGACGTCGGGCGCGCGGTGACGCTCGCGGGGTGGGTTGCCCGACGCCGCGACCACGGCGGTCTCGTGTTTGTCGACCTCCGCGACCACACCGGCGTCACCCAGCTCGTGCTGAACCCCGAGCGTGCCCCGGAGGCGGCGGCGCTCGCCGGCGAGCTGCGCAACGAGTTCGTCGTGCAGGCCAGCGGCCAGATCGTCGCGCGCTCCGCCGAGACCGTGAACCCCCGCATGGCGACGGGCGAGGTCGAGCTGGCCGTCGACCGGCTCGTGCTCGTGTCCCGGTCGACCCCGCTGCCGTTCCAGCTCGACGAGGAGAACGTCGACGAGACCCTGCGGCTCCGCTACCGCTGGCTCGATCTCCGGCGCGAGAAGCTGCAAAGGAACCTGCGCCTCCGGGCGCGCATGGTCGGGCTCATCCGCCGGCACATGGAGGCCGCGGGCTTCCTCGACATCCAGACCCCGATCCTCTACAAGTCGACGCCCGAGGGGGCCCGCGACTTCGTCGTGCCGAGCCGGCTGCATCGGGGGCGCTTCTTCGCGCTCCCGCAGAGCCCGCAGACGCTGAAGCAGCTGACCATGGTCGCCGGCTTCGACCGTTACTACCAGATCGCGATCTGCTTCCGGGACGAGGATCTGCGCGCCGACCGCGTGCAGGAGCTGACCCAGCTCGACGTCGAGCTGAGCTTCCCCGCTCGAGACGACCTGTTCCGCACGATGGAGGAGATGTTCGGGACGGTCTGGCGCGAGTGTCTCGGGATCGAGATCCCGACGGAGTGGCCGCGCATGACTCACGCCGAGGCCGACCGCCGCTACGGCTCCGACCGACCCGATACGCGATTCGGGCTCGAGCTCGAGGATGCGACAGAGGTGACGCGCGCGTCGGAGTTCGGCGTCTTCGCGACCGCGGACGCGGTCAGGTTTCTCCGCGTGCCGAGACTGTTCTCGCGGGCGGAGATCGCGGCACTCGAGGAGGTCGCGAAGGAGCGCGGCGCGAAGGGGCTCGCCTACCTCGCGCGCGACGGGAACGGTGAGCTGCGCTCTCCGATCGCGAAGTTCCTCTCGGAGCGGGAGGTCGAGGCGCTCGATCCGAAGCCGGAGGAGACGCTGCTCTTCGCGGCGGACGCCCGGGCCGTCACGTCTCGTGTCCTCGGCCATCTCCGGCTGCACCTCGGACGCCAGCTCGGTCTGATCGACGACGACGCGTTCACGTTCCTCTGGGTGACCGACTTCCCGATGTTCGAATGGGACGAGGAGCAGGGTCGCTGGACGGCTGTGCACCATCCGTTCACGCGGCCGACTGACGAATGGCGCGACCGCTTCGACCAGGACCCGGGCGCGGCCGTCGCGAACGCGTACGACATCGTGGTCAACGGGAACGAGCTCGGCGGCGGATCCTTTCGGATCCACGAGCCGGACCTCCAGGCGAGGGTCTTCGCGCTCCTCGCGCTCTCGGAGGAGCAGCAGCGCTCGCAGTTCGGCTTCCTGCTCGACGCCCTCGGGATGGGTGCGCCGCCGCACGGCGGGATCGCGCTCGGCATCGATCGCATGACGATGGTGCTTGCCGGGGAGCCGAACCTGCGCGACGTGATCGCGTTCCCCAAGAACCAGGCGGGCCTCGACCCCATGTCGGGCGCGCCGACGGCGATCACGCAGGAGCAGCTCGACGAGCTGGGCCTGCGCGTGGTGGTGCCCGAGGAGCCGTCGTGAGCGCCCGTGTCGCCCAGCGGCTTCTCAGCCTTGCGGCGGTCGCCCTGCTCGCGGGCCTCGTCGCGGTGGCGGTGGTCGATCGACGGAGGGACGAGCCGGTCGCTGCGCCGCAGGGCGCCACCGCGCCCGGAGGCGGCTGGTACGACGCGCTCGCGGCTCCGCGCCCTCCCGGGGCGGATGCCGAGCGGACCGGCTGCGGGCTGATCCTCACGACCCGGTCGCTCGGGGTCACCCATCCGGTGCTCCCGTGCGGAGCGAGGATCCTGATCCGCTACGGCGGCGAGACTGTGCTCACCCAGGTGATCGACGACACGCTGAAGGAGACCGGCCGGCAGTTCGAGCTGACACCCGCCCTCGCCCGGCTGATCGGCCTCGACGGCACCCAGTCGATCGAGTGGCGCTACGCGACCCGGTAGCCGGCGGTGGCGTGACGACTACACTGTGGGTGCTCGGTGTTGCGCGTGGCCTCGGGCTCTCGACGTGAACCAACGATCACACGAAGGGAGCCCGTGTCCGGTCGACGGCGTTGCCAGAAGCCGGCAGGGCACCCACCTGGAGAAGCGGGTTCGCTTTTCCGGCCCGGGGTCACGCGGAGCGCCGAGCACCGTCCCCAAAACGTGATCGTCGGCATCGACCACGTGCAGGTCGCGGCTCCGCCGGACAGCGAAGCGGACGCGCGCCGTTTCTACGGAGGGCTCCTCGGGCTCGTGGAGCTGGAGAAGCCACCTCTGCTGGCGGCACGCGGCGGCGTGTGGTTCCGGGCCGGGGCGCAGGAGCTCCATGTCGGCGTGACGAGCGATTTCTCGCCGGCGGTCAAGGCCCATCCCGCGCTTCGTCTCTCCTCGCGCGACGCGCTCGAGGCGCTCACCGCACGGCTGGAACGGAACGGCGTTCCCGTCAGCCGGCCGGACCGCGCCGAGACACCCGGCACGGCCCGGCTGCACGTGCTCGATCCGTGGGGGAACCGGATCGAATTGTTGGGTTGAGCGCACGAACGGGCATCTTCACGTCACCCACACATACGCCCGGGAGAATCTCTCGGCCGTTCACGACAAGACGAAGGAGACGCCATGACTCCCATTCTTCGTGCCGCGCGGCGTGTGGCCACGAGGCGCGCTGCCGCGATCGCCGTCGCCGGAGCAGCACTGCTCGCGATCATCGTCCCCGTCGGCCTCGGTGCGCAACAGGCGGCGCCGGTGAACACCGCGCAGCCGACGATCTCCGGCACGCCGCAGGAGGGGCAGACCTTGACCGGCACACAGGGCACGTGGTCCAACGACCCGACGTCCTTCGCCTATCAGTGGGTCCGGTGCCCCGCCGACGGCGGATTGCCCGACGGCTCGAACTGCAATTCGATCGGAGGTGCCACGACGACCGGCTACGTCGTCTCGTCGGCGGATGTGGGTGCGCGTCTGCGCTTCAGGGTCACCGCGACGAATGCCGACGGACCGCAGACCGCTGCCTCGAACGCGACCTCGCAGATCACCGCAGCCCAGCAGGGCCCGCCCAACACCCAGCCGCCGACGATCAGCGGCCAGGCCGTGGTCGGCCAGACCCTGACCGCGAATCCGGGCACGTGGACGGGCTCGGGCATCACCTACACGTACGCCTGGTCCCGCTGTGACACCGGCGGCGCGAACTGCGCCACGATCGGCGGCGCGACGGCGACCACGTACACGCTCGTCGCCGGCGACGCCGCACACACCATGCGCGTTCAGGTCACGGCCAAGAACGCGAGCGGCGAGAACAGCGTTACGTCGGCACAGACGGCCGTCGTGACGACGGCTGCGCCACCCGCCACGGGGTGCCCGGCCGGAACGGGCCCGATCAACATCGCGAACCTCCAGCCGCCCGCGAGGCTGAGCATCGGGGGCCAGCGAATCACCCCGGCGGTTGTTACGCCGAACGCCCAGGCGATCACGCTCAGCTTCCGCATCACGGCCTGCAGCGGACGCTCGGTCGTGGGCGCTCTCGTGTACGTCACGCCGACCCCATACCAGCAGTTCTCGACCGCCGAGCGCCCCACGGGTGCGGACGGCCGGGCCTCGCTGACGCTGCGGCAGCTCCGGTACTTCCCCGCGAGCCGCCAGCAGCAGCTTCTCGTGGTGTTCGTCCGTGCTCGCAAGAACGGGGAGGACGTGCTCGGCGGCGTCTCGACGCGCCGTCTCGTCTCGTTCCCGGTGAGCCTGCACGGCTAGTCGCTTCGACGGGGGGGAGCCGGCTGTCCGGCTCCCCCCGTGCACCCGGCCGCCACTCGGACGGCGCGGCACCGCTGAGTTGTCGGAGCCGCAGTCGATCGGGTGCGACGACGCGCCCTCGGAGGGACGAGTCCCTCTTCGGGCGCTGCGCCGTAGTGCATGGCCGTCGGCATGGCCGCGATCCGTGCCCGCCGTCGGGACGCCCGGGACGGCCCCGGGCGTCGGGTGTACATCCGGACAGCATGTTCGGACGATCGGCTCCGACTCGAAACGGCACGAAGCCGGCACGAGGCTGGGACGAAGCTGGCACACCCACGTCACACCATCAGCGGTAGCGTGACAGCAGGGACACGGGAGTGCCCCTGGGGGAGGTTGGGGGGCGACCCAAGCCGTTCCAAGCGGCACGGGCGGGTGGCGCGGCGCGGGGTGCGGGCCACCGCGCCGCACCCGGCCTGTCACACTCGCCGGGCGGGGACGAAGAGGGCGCGTCAACCCGGGCACCCGGACAGGCGCACCCTTCCTCGTCGGCCCAGCAGAGTCCCTCGGCGCCGCCCGCGGGCAAGCCGTGCCCCCTCCGACGCTAGCCTGAGCCGATGGCGGTCGAGGTGATCGGCGACTCCGCGCGGGGCGAGGCCTACGCGCACGCACGCCTCGTCGTCGACGGCGAGCGCATCGTCGAGGCCGACGCGCCCGGGATGGCGCGCCCGCTCGAGGGCCTGACCCTGCTCGAGGCGGCCGCGGTGCCGGGTGAGACGCTCGCCGCGGACGCCGTCGCCAACGCCCTCGCGAGCGTCTTCAGGGCGTCGCCCTCGCCGGGGCGGATCGCGGTGGCGATGAGCGGGGGCGTCGACAGCGCCGTCGCGCTGCTTCGCGCCGGTCGCGCGGCGGTGGGCGTCACGCTCCGTCTGTGGCTCGATCCTTCCGGCCCGAGCGCCGACCGTGCGTGCTGCTCGCCCGACGCGGTCGTCCGTGCCCGTGAGACGTGTCACGCGCTCGGGCTGCCCCACGTCACGCTCGACATGCGGCAGCCGTTCCGCGAGACGATCGTGCGGACGTTCGTCGACGGCTACGCCCGCGGCCTCACGCCGAACCCCTGCATGCGCTGCAACGGCGAGTTCCGCTTCGCCGCTCTCGTGGATTTCGCCGGACAGGCAGGGGCTGACGTTCTCTGGACGGGCCATTACGCGCGGATCGTCGAGCGTGGCGGCCGCACGCTCGTGGCGCGCGCCGCGGACGCGGCGAAGGACCAGTCGTACATGCTCGCCGCCGTCGAGCCGGCGCTGCTCGAGCGGATCGGGTTCCCACTGGGCGGCGCGACCAAGGCAGAGGTGCGCGCGGAGGCGGCGGCGGCCGGGCTCTCGGTCGCGTCACGGGCGGAGAGCCAGGAGGCCTGTTTCCTCGCCGGCGGCGACTACCGCTCGTTCCTCGAGCGGAGCGGTGTCCCGTCGCGGCCGGGGCCGATCGTCGACGAGTCCGGCACCGTGCTGGGCCGCCACGACGGCGTCTGGAGGTTCACGCCCGGACAGCGCCGGGGGATCGGCGTCGCGGCGGCCGAGCCTCTCTATGCGCTCCGCTCCGACCCTGTCGCGAACACCCTGGTTGTCGGCCCGCGCGCCGCGCTCGGCGCACAGCGCGTCTCGGCGGCCGGGCAGCTCTACCGGCCCGTGACCCGTGCGGAGGCGAAGCTGCGCTACCGGTCCGCGCCGGTTGGCGCGACCGTCGAGCCGACGGACGGAGGCTTCGTGCTCGAGCTCGACACGCCGGTCGACGCGGTCGCCCCCGGCCAGGTGGCCGTCCTGTACGACGACGACGCGGTCGTAGGCGCCGGAATCGTCGAGGGCGCCGAATCGGCCTGAGGCGACGGAGCCGACCCGCGCATCCCCGTGACGCGCTCGGGCTCCCCGGTAGGTCACGGGGACGACCGGGTAGGATCCGGGCCGATGACGGTCGCCTTCTCCGCCGGTGACGCCGCATACTGGGGCCTCGCGATCTTCCTCGTCCTCCTCGGGGTGGGGTCGCTGCTTGCCCTCGTCAAGCTCGGCCGGCTCTTCGACCGGGTCTCGACGCTCGTCCGGGGCACCGAGCGCGATCTCCTGCCCGTGCTGGTGAAGACGGGCGGGACGGTCGATCGCGTCAACTACCAGCTCGACAAGCTCGACACGGTGACCGACAGCGCGGTGTCGATGGCGGACAGCGCCGACACCGCGGTCAGGGCCGTCTCGACGGCGATCTCCACACCGGTCGCGAAGGTGTCGGGGCTCGCCGCAGGGATCGCGCACGGAGTCTCGTCGCTCAAACGGAACCGCGACGTCTCCGAGGCGATGGACGCGGGCAAGGACGCCGCGCGGCGGCGCCAGCAGGATCTCGCCGAAGACCTGCGCGGCCCCGGTCCGACTCCGCCCTCGACCGAGCGCCCCGCGCCGACGCCGCCTCCGCCGCCCCAGCCGAAGCCCGACCCGACCCCCAAGCCGCCTCCGACGCCGAAGCCGGATCCGGCGCCGATCCCGCCCGACGAGGCAGCCTGAGCCGATCGGCCGGGCGGACTCCGCCCTCGGGCACCTGGTCGGTAGGGCGCTGACAGTCGGTCGAGGCTCCGCGCCGCGCGACTACGAGACCCGAAACCCGAAACCCGCCCCGGTACGATCGTCCCCATGCGAACGACCGCCGAGCTACGTGAGGGATTCCTCTCGTTCTTCGAGGAGAAGGGGCATCTCCGGCGCCCTTCAGCGTCGCTCGTCCCACGCGCGGACGACCGCTCGACGCTCCTCACGAGCGCCGGCATGCAGCCGCAGATGCCGTACTTCCTCGGGCTCGAGCCTCCACCCGCGCCGCTCATCACCACGGTGCAGAAGTGCTTCCGGACGCCGGACATCGAAGAGGTCGGACTCGACACGTACCACCTCACCTTCTTCGAGATGCTGGGCAACTTCTCGTTCGGCCAATACTTCAAGCAGGGCGCGATCGAGTACGCGACCGAGTTCGTCCAGGACCGGCTCGGTCTCGACTGGGATCGCATCTGGGCCACCGTCCACGCCGGTGACCCGGAGCTGGGGCTCGGGCCGGACGAGGTCGCGATCGAGCTCTGGCAGAAGGTGGGGATGCCGACCGAGCGGATCGTGCCGCTGCCCTCGAGCGAGAACTTCTGGTCGGTCGGCGGCCCCGGGCCGTGCGGTCCCGACTCGGAGATCTACTTCGACTGGGGCGAGCTGGCCGGGTGCGGCACCCCCGACTGCCTCCCGGGATGCTCACGCTGCGAGCGCTACCTCGAGTTCTGGAACCTGGTGTTCATGGAGTACGAGCTCCACCCGGATCGGACCCTCACGCCCCTGCCCGAGCAGAACATCGACACCGGGCTGGGTCTGGAGCGGACGGCGCGCATCGTGCAGCAGGTGCCCTCCGTCTACGACACGGACGGCTACCAGCTGATCATGGAGTGGATCGCCGCGGAGTCAGGCGTCGCGTACGGGGACTCGCCTGCCGCGACGAAGGCGCACCGGATCCTCGCCGACCACGGGCGCGGGATGACGTTCCTCGTCGGGGACGGCGTGATCCCGGGGAACGAGGGTCGCGGCTACGTTCTCCGGCGGATCGTCCGCAGGGCGGTGCAGCAGGCCCGCACGGTCGGGCTCGAGCGACTCCACCGACTGACCGGCGTGGTCGTCGAGCAGATGGGGGAGGCGTACCCGGAGCTCCGCGAGCACGCGGGCGAGATCGACCGGGTCGTGCGGCAGGAGGAGGAGCGTTTCACCGAGACCCTGGAGCGGGGCATGAAGGTGTTCGACGAGCTCGCGGACAGCGAGGCGATCACCGGGGAGCAGGCGTTCACGCTCGCGGCGACGTACGGCTTCCCGATCGAGCTCACGACCGAGCTCGCCGAGGAACGGGGCCAGGCCGTCGACCTCGACGGGTTCCGCGAGGAGATGGGCCGCCACCGCGAGATCTCACGCGGGACCGGCGAGCAGGGCGCGGTTCAGCGCGCAGCCGACTTCGCGCGCGAGGCGGGCTTCGAGAGCGAGTTCGTCGGCCACGCGAAGGTCGACGTGCTCACGCAGATCGGCGCGCTCGAGGATCTCGGCGACGGCACCTTTCTCGCGAAGCTCCGCGAGTCGCCGTTCTACCCCGCCGGCGGCGGCCAGGTGACCGACCAGGGGTGGATCGAGCACGACGGCGACGCGTCGGTGCGCGCCGCGCTCGTCGAGGCGTACCGCTTCGAGGCCGACCAGGCGCTCGTCTTCGGGGGCGAGGGCTTCGCTGCCGGCGACCGGGTTCGAGCCGTCGTCCCGTGGGCCGTGCGCTTCCCGACGATGGCCAACCACACCGCGACGCACCTCCTCCAGGCCGCGCTCAGAGAGGTGCTCGGCGAGCACGTCGCCCAGGCGGGCTCGGCGGTGCGGCCCGACAAGCTCCGCTTCGACTTCACCCACGGCGGGCAGCTGACCGCGCAGGAGCGCGAGGCGGTCGAGCAGCGGGTCAACCGGGCGATCTTCGCGAACCTGCCCGTCCACACGTTCGAGACGACGCTGGACGAGGCACGGAAGCTCGGCGCGATGGCGCTGTTCGGGGAGAAGTACGGCGACGTCGTCCGTGTCGTGGAGGTCCCGGGCACCTCGACGGAGCTCTGCGGCGGGACGCACGTGCGGACGACCGCCGAGATCGGCCTGTTCGCGCTCCTTTCGGAGGGCTCGGTCGGCGGCGGCGCGAGGCGGATCGAGGCCGTCACGTCCGGCGAGGCGTGGGCTGCGCTCCGCGCCCGCGCGGAGGAGGGTGACGCGCTCCGCGTCGAGCTGGAGCAGGCGCGCAAGGAGCTGAAGCGCACGATCGAGGCGCCTCCCGCGCAGGCGCGCGCCGTCGCGCCCGAGCCGGAGCTCAGAGTCGAGGCGGTGAACGGCGTGAACCTCGTGGTCGACGAGGTCGACGGGCTCGACGGCGACGCGCTGCTCGAGCTCTCCGACCGCTTCAAGCAGCGTCACGCGCCCGCCGCGGTCGTGCTCGGCTCGACCGGCGGCGGCAGGGTGAGCCTCGTCGCGAACTTCGACCAGGCCGTCGCGGAGCGGGTCAGCGCCTCCGACGTGATCCGCGGCGCGGCATCGCTCGTCGGCGGCGGCGGCGGCGGCCGGCCGACGATGGCGCGGGCGGGGGGGAAGGATCCGGAGAAGCTGCCCGAGGCGCTCGCCGAGGCCGAGCGGCTGATCCGCGCGGCCCTCTAGCGGGTCATGCGCGTGCTCGCACTCGACTTCGGCTCGGCGCGCACCGGCGTCGCGGTGTCCGATGCGACGGGGACCCTCGCAACGCCGGTCACGGTCGTCGAGCGGGCCGCGACCGAATCCGGCCTGGCGCGGATCGCGGAGCTCGTCTCGACACACGAGGCTGGGGTGGTCGTGGTCGGTCTGCCGCTGACGTTGCGCGGCGAGCACGGGCAGCAGGCGCGGGTGACCGAGGCATTCGTCGAGGCGCTGCGCGAGCGGGTCGCGATCCCGGTGGAGACCTTCGACGAGCGGTTCACGACCACCCTGGCGCAGCAGACGGCGGGACGGGCGCCCGAGGACGCCGTCGCCGCCGCGCATCTCCTCCAGGGCTGGCTGGAGCGTGCGCGATGAGGCGGTGGGTGGCGCTCGCCGTGGCGGTGGCCGCGGTCGCGGTCGGCGCGTTTGCCGTCGTCGCGTGGGTCTCCGGCGGCGGCGGCGCCGCACCGCCTCCACTCACGACAACCGGGCCGCCCCCGCTCGCGCAACTGAAGATCATCTTCCCCGAGGGCTTCACGATCGCGGACATGGCGGATCGCGTCGCCGCGGTGCGCCAGATCGCGATCGACAGGCGCGGCGTCACGCCGCGGCTGACCAGGCAGGCGTACCTTAGGGCCGTTCGCGAGGCGGTCCCGCCGTCCCGCTTCCGCAAGGACGCGAAGCGAGGCTCGCTCGAGGGGTTCCTGTTCCCGGCGTCCTACGACTTCACGCAGGCGACGAGCGCGCGGGAGCTGGTCGCCGACCAGCTGCGCGCGTTTCGCGAGCGGTTCCGCGGGGTCGACCTCCGGTACGCGCGGTCGAAGAACCTCACTCCGTACGACGTACTGGTCATCGCGTCCATGATCGAGAAGGAGACTGCGGTGCCGCGCGAGCGGCGGCTCGTCTCGGCCGTGATCTACAACCGCCTCCACAACCGGATGCCGCTCGGGATCGACGCCACGATCCGGTACGGGCTCGGCATTCCCGGAACCGAGTCGCTCACGAAGGCGGCGCTCCGCTCCGACTCGCCGTACAACACCCGGCTCCGGCCCGGCCTCCCGCCGACGCCGATCGCCAATCCCGGGCTCGCGTCGATCCGGGCTGCGGCGAATCCCGCGCGTCACGTCGACTACCTCTACTACGTCCGCAAGCCGAAGTCGCTCGCGCACTACTTCACGGCGAGCGAGAGCGACTTCCTCCGCAAGGTCTGCGAGTACGGCTACGCCTGCGACTGAGCGGGCCGGCACGGCCTAGGATCCGCCCGTGGCGCTCGATCCGGGGAACGTCGTCCAGAACGCGATCTACCTCGCCGGCGGGACTCCCTGGCCGGTCGGAGCCGACGCATGGGAGACGCGAGCGAAGGAGGCGCTCGAGCAGGGCCCGTTCGACTACGTGGCCGGGGGCGCGGGCGCGGAGGAGACCGTACGCGCGAACCGCGACGCGTTCCGACGGCGCGCGCTGCGGCCACGGATGCTCGCCGGCACCGCCGAGCGGGACATGTCCGTCGAGGTCCTCGGGCTCCGCTCGCCGGCGCCGTTCCTGCTCGCGCCGATCGGCGTGCTCTCGATCGTCCACGCCGACGCCGAGCTCGGGGTCGCACGGGCCTCCAAGGCGACCGGGGTGCCGATGGTGCTCTCGAGCGCCGCCTCGACGGCACTCGAGGACGTCGCGGCGGTCGACCCTCCGCGCTGGTTCCAGCTCTACTGGTGGGGCGACCCCGAGCTGGCGGAGCGCCTCGTCCGCCGCGCCGAGGCCGCCGGATACGGCGCGATCGTGCTCACGCTCGACACCTTGACGCTCGGCTGGCGCCCACGCGACCTGCGGAACGGCTACCTGCCGTTCCTCCAGGCGGAAGGGGTCGCGCACTTCTTCAGTGACCCGGTCTTCCGCGAGCGGCTCGAGAAGCCGCCCGAGGACGACCCGACAACCGCCTCGTTGATGGCGCTCGCGACGTTCCCGAACCTCGGGCTCACGTGGGACGACCTGGCGCGTCTGCGCGAGTGGACGTCGCTGCCGCTACTCGTCAAGGGGATCCTGCGGGCGGACGACGCACGGAAGGCGCTCGAGCACGGCATTGCCGGGATCGTGGTCTCGAACCACGGCGGCCGCCAGGTCGACGGCTCGATCGCCGCGCTCGACGCCCTCGTCGAGGTGCGGGAGGCGGTGGGACGCGAAACTCCTGTCCTGATGGACTCCGGGGTGCGGACCGGGGCGGACGTCGTCAAGGCCGTCGCGCTCGGGGCCGACGCGGTCCTGCTCGGACGTCCGTACGTCTACGGTCTCGCCGTCGGCGGACAGGACGGCGTCGAGACGGTCGTCAGGCAGCTCGCGGGCGAGGTCGATCTCACGTTGGCCCTGTCCGGGGCTCGGAGCGTGGCCGACCTCGATCCGTCGTTCGTCGCGTGACGGCGATCCGGGGCACGACGACACTCGTCGGCCTGCTCGGCTGGCCGACGTCCCATTCGCTCTCCCCGCCGATGCAGAACGCGGGGTTCGCCGCCCTCGGGCTCGACTGGGCGTACGTGCCGCTGCCCACGCCGCCGGAGCAGCTCGGCGAGGCCGTGCGAGGGCTCGTCGCGACGGGCTTTGCCGGTGCCAACGTGACGATTCCACACAAGGAGGCGGTGCTCGAGCTGTGCGACGAGGTGGACGACGTCGCGCGGGATGCCGGGTCGGTGAACACGCTCGTGATCCGGGACGGGCGCGTGCTCGGTGGGTCGACCGACGGTGCCGCCGTCACGAGCCAGATCGAGGCGTCGGGATGCGCTGCGCTGGTCCTCGGCGCGGGCGGTGCCGCGAAGGCCGTCGCACACGCACTGCGGCGCGCCGGGGCGAGCACCGTGTCGGTCGTCTCCCGCCGCGACGCGGGCTGGCCGCCGAGCGATGAGGGCGTCGACGTGCTGGTCAACTGCACTCCTGTCAAGGACGCTGTGCTCGTCGCGCCGTACCCCGGGATGCAGGTCGTCGACCTGGCGTACAACGCGGACGGCGCACCGACCGCGCTCGTCGTCGCCGCGAGGGAGGCAGGCTGCGAGACCATCGTGGACGGCCTCGACGTGCTCCTCGCCCAGGGCGCTGCGTCGTTCCAGCGTTGGACGGGACAGCCCGCTCCGTTCGCCGCGCTGGCCGACGGCCTCCGCGGCAGGTGAGGGAGGACGCTCGACGACACGGCCGGTCGCGTGTTTCCGTGTGCCCCGCGGGGGAACCCTTCACGGCGATGGGCACCGAGGCAGCACTCGTCGAGCTCGAAGAGCGGTTCTGGCGGGCGGCGGGCGACCGCGAGCGATACGACGCGGATCTCGCGCCGGACGCCGTGCACGTGTTTCCGGGGTGGGGGATAGCCGGGCGCGACCGGGTGCTGGACGGAGTGGCGGGGGCGGAGCCGTGGACGAGCTTCAACCTGTCCGACGTCCGCCTCGTGTCGTTCGGCGAGGACGCGGCCGGCCTCGTGTATACGGCGCGCGCTCAGCGTGGGGAGACGCAGTCTTACTCGGCGGCGATCACGAGCGTGTACCGGCGAGCCGGCGGCGGCTGGCAGCTCGTCCTCCACCAGCAGACCCCGCTGCCGGCGGACGCGGACTGATGGGCGTCCTGCGGGGTGGACGGGGGCCGATCCGCTCGGTGTCGTCCCCGACTGATCAGTCCCTCGTGCCGCCGCGGGTTCACACGGGCATTCGGGCGAGAGGACTCTCGAACAGGCGAGACGTACGTTGCCCTAACCGCGACACGGGCCGGACTACCCCGCCGTTCGTCGACTTCGCCGCAGCCCGACGACGACCAGCACGACGCCGATGGCGATCAGAACGACGCGGGCGAGCAGG
>Ga0210142_1000071_pt1 | contig 22519 bp, 23 predicted proteins | sample Goodyear_PhragC__FD_184869 | JGI IMG/M metagenome (GOLD analysis project Ga0210142, IMG submission 184869) | Wetland microbial communities from San Francisco Bay, California, USA, that impact long-term carbon sequestration - Goodyear_PhragC_D2... | ecosystem: Environmental > Aquatic > Marine >...
GCTCCGCGGAGACGTCGGCCCAGACCGAAGGGAAGATTGCCTTTCGTGCCGCTCGCGCCGACCACCCTCGGTGTCGCCCTGCTCGCCGGGAGGAGGCCGGGAAGGTGCGACCGAGAAGCATCGTCCCGGCCGAGTCCGTGCTCCTCGCGGCAGCGGCGGTGTCATGATCTCGTGGCTCGGCGGTGTCTTCTGCGCTAACGGGGCGTCAGGATCTCGCCGCCGGGCGTAGGAGTGCCGTTAGGACGGTCTCGCGCCCCGCGCGGGCGCGCTACGACTCGCCGGTGCGCGATGTCGTCTTCCTGCTCGGCGTCGCCGGGTTCTTCGCGGCGGCCAGCCTCTTCGTGCGTGCGTGTGAGCTCGTCGTGGGACGTGGCTCGGTGCTCGAGGAACGGAGCGAGAGATGAGTGTCGAGAACGCGATCGGGCTGACGCTCGCGGTTGCGTTGCTGGCGTACCTGGTGTACGCGCTGCTGGCGCCCGAGCGGCTCGGCTGAGTCGATGGCGTGAGCGGCGCGAACGGGTTGCAGCTCCTCGCACTGGTCGGTGCGCTGTTCGTGACGGCGCCGGTGCTCGGCGCGTACCTCGCGCGCGTGCTAGACGGCCGTGGCCTCCCGGGCGACCGGCTGATGCTGCCGCTCGAGCGAAGCCTCTACCGCCTGGCGGGGGTCGACCCGGAGCGGGAGCAGCCGTGGAACGTGTACGCGTGGTCGTTGCTCTCGTTCAGCGCCGTGTCGGTCGTCGGCCTGTATCTCCTCGAGCGCGCGCAGGGGACGCTGCCGCTCAACCCCACGGGCGTCGGCGGGGTGCCCCCGGCACTGGCGTTCAACACCGCTGCGAGCTTCGTCACGAACACGAACTGGCAGAACTACGCAGGCGAGTCGACCATGAGCCACCTGACGCAGATGGCGGGGCTGACCGTGCAGAACTTCGTCTCCGCCGCCGTCGGCATCGCGGTGGCCGTCGCGCTCGTGCGGGGACTGACCCGCAGGCGTGCGACGACCATCGGCAACTTCTGGGTCGACCTCACGCGCGTCACGACTCGCGTCCTGCTTCCGATCGCCGCGGCGATGGCTCTCGCGCTCGCGAGCCAGGGTGTCGTCCAGAGCCTGCGCGGCCCGGCCGACGTGCGGACGGTCGAAGGGACGGCGCAGGCGATCTACCGCGCGCCGATCGCGAGCCAGGAAGCGATCAAGGAGCTCGGCACGAACGGAGGCGGGGTTGCGAACGCCAACTCGGCACACCCGTTCGAGAACCCGACCGCGTTCACGAACCTCGTTGAGAACTGGGCGCTGTTGGTCGTCCCGTTCGCGCTCGCGCTCGCGTTCGGGCGCCTCGTCGGGGATCGGCGGCAGGGGTTGGCGCTGTTCGCCGCCATGTTCACGCTGTGGCTCGCCTCCGCCGGCCTGGCGATGCACTTCGAGCTCGGCGGCAACCCTCGGATCGACGCGGCCGCACCGAACCTGGAGGGCAAGGAAGTGCGCTTCGGCGCAGCCGCGTCCGGCCTCTTCGCCGCCTCCACCACGGGGACATCAGCGGGCGCGGTGATCTCCGCGCACGACAGCTTCACGCCGCTCGGCGGCGCTGTACCGCTGGCCAACATGATGCTGGGCGAGGTCTCCCCGGGCGGCGTCGGCGCGGGGCTGTACGGCATCCTGATCTTTGCGCTGCTCACGGTGTTCATCGCCGGCCTGATGGTGGGTCGGACACCGGAGTACCTCGGCAAGAAGATCCAGGCGGCGGAGATGAAGCTCGTCGTGCTGTACCTGCTCGTGGTCCCCGCCCTGACCCTGGGCTTTGCGTCGGTCTCGGTGCTCCTCGACAGCGCGAAGGCGTCGATCCTGAATCCGGGCGCGCACGGGCTCTCGGAGGTGGTGTACGCGTTCACCTCGGCGGCGAACAACAACGGCTCCGCATTCGGCGGCCTCGGCGGCGACACGGACTGGTTCAACACGACGCTCGGACTGGCGATGCTCGCGGGCCGTTTCCTGCCGATCGTGCTCGTGCTCGCGATCGCCGGGTCGCTGGCGCGGAAGCAGCAGACGCCGGTCACCGCGGGGACGTTCCCGACCGGGACACCGCTGTTCGCCGCGCTGCTCGTCTGCGTGATCCTGATCATGGTCGGGCTCACGTACTTTCCGGTGGTCGCGCTCGGCCCCCTCCTGGAGTACCTGAGCCTGTGACGCTCCGCAACGAGCCACGCTCGCTGCTCGACCGGGAGATCCTCGCCCGGGCCGCTCGCGACAGCGCCCTCAAGCTCGACCCGCGGCGGATGGCCCGCAACCCGGTCATGTTCGTCGTCGAGGTCGGCAGCCTGCTCGTCACGGCACTCGCGCTCGCGGGCCCGAACGTGTTCGCGTGGCTGATCGCCGTGTGGCTCTGGTTCACCGTGCTGTTCGCCAACTTCGCCGAGGCGCTCGCCGAGGGCCGCGGGAAGGCCCAGGCCGAGGAGTTGCGCCGGACACGCGCGGAGACGATCGCCCGCCGGCTGCGAGCCGACGGGTCGGACGAAGCCGTCCCGAGCTCGGAGCTGCGGCCGGGCGACGAGGTCGTCGTCGTGTCCGGGGAGGTGATCCCCGCGGACGGCGAGGTGATCGACGGGATCGCGAGCGTCGACGAGTCGGCGATCACCGGCGAGTCGGCGCCCGTGATCCGCGAGTCGGGCGGCGACCGCTCGGCCGTCACCGGAGGCACCCGCGTGCTCTCGGACCGGATCACCGTCCGGGTGACGGCGCAGCCGGGCGAGAGCTTCCTCGACCGCATGATCGCGCTCGTCGAGGGCGCGGAACGGCAGAAGACGCCGAACGAGATCGCGCTCGACATCTTGCTCTCCGGACTGACGATCGTCTTCGTGCTCGCCGTCGTCACGCTGCAGCCCTTCGCCGTCTACTCCGGCGCGGAACAGCAGGTGATCGTCCTCGTCGCGCTGCTCGTCACGCTGATCCCGACGACGATCGGGGCGCTGTTGTCGGCGATCGGGATCGCCGGCATGGACCGGCTCGTTCGCCGCAACGTGCTCGCCCTCTCGGGGAGGGCCGTCGAAGCTGCAGGTGACTGCTCGACGCTGCTGCTCGACAAGACGGGCACGATCACGCTCGGCAACAGGCACGCGGCCGAGTTCCTGCCCCTGACGGGCGTCGACGAGGCCGCCCTCGCCGACGCCGCCCAACTCTCGAGCCTCGCCGACGAGACGCCGGAGGGTCGCTCGATCGTCGTCCTGGCGAAGGAGCGTTTCGGCCTGCGCGGGCGGAACGTCGCGGAGGGAACGCTGATTCCGTTCACGGCCGAGACGCGGATGAGCGGCGTCGACCTCGACGGCCGTGCGGTGCGCAAGGGCGCAGCCGACGCGATCCGTCGCTGGATCGAGGCAGCCGGCGGCACCGTCCCCGCCGAGCTCGACGCGATCGTCGAGCGGGTCGCCGCCTCCGGCGGGACGCCTCTCGTCGTCGCGAGCAACGCGACGCCGCTCGGCGTGATCCACCTCAAGGACGTGGTCAAGGAGGGAATGCGGGAGCGCTTCGCGCAGCTCAGGGCGATGGGCATCCGCACCGTGATGATCACGGGGGACAACCCGCTGACCGCGCGCGCGATCGCAGAGGAGGCGGGCGTCGACGACTTCCTCGCCGAGGCCAGGCCGGAGGACAAGCTGGCGCTGATCCGGCGCGAGCAGGCCGCGGGTCAGCTCGTGGCGATGACGGGCGACGGCACGAACGACGCCCCTGCCCTCGCCGCCGCCGACGTCGGGGTCGCCATGAACACGGGCACCCAGGCGGCCCGCGAGGCCGGCAACATGGTCGACCTGGACTCGAACCCGACCAAGCTGATCGAGATCGTCGAGGTCGGGAAGCAGCTCCTCGTCACGCGCGGCGCGCTGACGACGTTCTCGATCGCGAACGACGTCGCCAAGTACTTCGCGATCATCCCGGCGATGTTCGCCGGCGCGCTGCCGGTGCTCGACAAGCTCAACGTCATGCGTCTGGACACGCCCGAGTCGGCGATCACCTCGGCAGTGGTGTTCAACGCCCTGGTCATCGTCGCGCTGATCCCCCTTTCCCTCCGAGGCGTCCGCTTCCGCGCCGGGTCGGCCGCGGCAGTCCTGCGCCGCAACCTGCTCGTCTACGGGCTCGGCGGGTTGGTGGCGCCGTTCGTCGGCATCAAGCTGATCGACCTCGTCGTCGGCGGGCTGGGAGTCGTCTGATGCGACGTCAGCTCGCCCCGGCGCTCGTGGTCTTCCTCGCGCTGACCGTCCTCACGGGGCTCGTCTACCCGCTCGCAGTCACGGGTGTGGCGCAGGTCGCGTTCCCGGGGCGGGCGGGCGGGTCGCTGATCGAGCGTGACGGCCGGGTCGTCGGCTCGCGGCTCATCGGGCAGCCGTTTTCGAGCCCGCGCTACTTCCACCCCCGGCCCTCGGCCGCCGGACACGGGTACGACGCGATGGCGAGCGGGGCTTCGAACCTCGGGCCGACGAACCCGACGCTGCTCCGGCAGGTCCGCGAGCGGCGCGCCCGCTACCGGCTCGAGAACGACCTCGGCCCGGGACGCCGCGTCCCGATCGACGCCCTGACCGCTTCCGGGTCGGGGCTCGATCCGGACATCTCGCAGACGAACGCCCGCCTACAGGCGCCTCGTGTCGCGCGCGCCCGCGGGCTGGCGCTCGATCACGTGCTCGCACTCGTCCGCGGCGCCACTCACGGCCGCTCGCTCGGATTCCTCGGCGAGCCGGGCGTGAACGTGCTCCAGCTCAACCTCGCGCTCGACGGCAAGCGCGGCTGAGAGGCACCCTATCCCCATGGCGCGAGGGATGCTCCGGATCTACCTCGGCGCCGCGGCGGGCGTCGGCAAGACGTTCGCCATGCTGAACGAGGGCCGCCGGCGGGCCGAGTACGGGGAGGATGTCGTCGTCGGCTTCGTCGAGGCGCACGGCCGCCGCAAGACCGTCGAGCAGATCGGCGATCTCGAGGTGGTGCCCCGCAGACGGGCCCGCTACCGGGACGGCGAGTTCGAGGAGCTCGACGTCGACGCCGTGCTCGCGAGGAGGCCGCACGTCGCGCTGGTCGACGAGCTCGCTCACACGAACGTCCCGGGCTCGCGCAACGAGAAGCGCTGGGAGGACGTCGAGGAGCTGCTGCGGGCCGGGATCAACGTCATCTCGACGCTGAACGTCCAGCACCTCGAATCGCTCAACGACGTCGTCGAGCAGATCACGTCGGTCAAGCAGCGGGAGACGATCCCGGATCAGGTCGTCCGTCGGGCGGACGAGCTGCAGCTCGTCGATCTCACGCCGGATGCTCTGCGCAACCGGCTCGCCCGCGGCGACGTGTATCCGCCGGAGCGAATCGACGCTGCGCTCGCCAACTACTTCCGGCCGGGGAACCTGTCCGCTCTCCGTGAGCTCGCGCTCGCCTGGCTGGCCGACAGGGTCGACGAGAGCCTGGCCGAGTATCGCCGTCGACACAGAATCGAGCAGCCGTGGGAGACCCGGGAGCGGGTGCTCGTCGCGCTGACGGGATCGAGTGACGGCGACCGGCTCGTCCGTCGCGCCGCTCGGATCGCCCAGCGCTCGAAGGGCGACCTCGTCGCAGTCCACGTCGTACCACAGGACGGCCTCGCGGCCCCGTCGGCGGAGTTGCTCGCCGGGCAGCGCGCGCTCGTCGCCGAGCTCGGCGGCACCTACCACGAGGTGGCCGGCCCCGAGGTCGGCGAGGCGCTCCTCGACGCCGCCCGCTCGCTGAACGCGACGCAGATCGTCATGGGGGCGACGCGCCGGTCGCGCTGGCAGCGCCTCACGCGCGGCTCCGTGATCGGCAAGGTGATTCGCCAGTCGGGCGTGGCGATCGACATTCACGTCATCAGCCATCCCGAGGCGCGCTCGGAGGCGGCATTCGTCGTCCCCCGTACGCGGCGCCCGGCCGCGCTGCCGCGCCGGCGGCAGGCGCTCGGGTTCCTCCTGGCCGCCGTCGGCCTTCCGCTCCTGACGCTCGTGCTCGCGCAGCTCCGCGACCAGCTGGAGCTGCCGAGCGTGATGCTGCTCTTCCTCCTCCTCGTCGTCGCGGTCGCCGCTGCGGGGGGACTGTGGCCCGGGCTCGCCGCAGCGGTCGGCGGCTTCGTGCTCGTGAACTTCTTCTTCATCGAGCCGCGGCACACGCTCACGATCGCCGACGCCGAGGACGTGCTCGCGCTGGTGGTGTTCCTCGCGGTCGGGGCGATCGTCTCCGGCTTCGTCGCAGTCGCCGCCCGCCGGGCCGCGGAAGGCGCCCGCGCCCGCGCCGAGGCGGAGGCTCTCTCCCGGCTGGCCGGCACCTCGACCGTCTCCGCGCTGCTCGAAGGGCTCTGCCGCGTGCTCGGCCTCGACGGCGCAGCGGTGCTCCACCGCCTCGACGGCGGCTGGCGGATCGAGGCGGCGAGCGGGGAGCGCGTCCCGGAGAGCCCCGAGGCGAGCACCGCGACGAGCGAGCTCGACGCCGAGCACGTGCTCGCGCTCGTCGGCGGACCCATCCGCAGCGAGGACCAGCGCGTGCTCGACGCCTTCGCGAAGGAGCTCACAGCCTCGGTGCACCTCGGCGAGCTCGAGGCGGAGGCCCGGGCCGCGGGTGGGCTGTCCGAGGCGAACGAGCTGCGAGCGGCGCTGCTCGCCGCCGTGTCCCACGACCTGCGCACGCCGATCTCTGCGATCAAGGCCTCGGTCACCAGCCTGCTGCAGCGGGACGTCGACTGGACACCCGAGGCACGGCAGGAGTTTCTCGACACGATCGACGAGGAGACCGACCGGCTGAACGCCCTCGTCGGCAACCTGCTCGACATGAGCCGGCTCCAGGTTGGCGCTCTCGAGATCAGCGCGGTTCCCGTGGGGCTGGACGAAGTGCTCCCTGCCGCGCTCCACAGCATCGGGGTTCCGGACGGCTCGGTGCAGCTCGACGTCCCGGAGACGCTTCCGCGCGTGCTCGCCGACCGCGGTCTCCTCGAGCGGGCACTGGCCAACGTCATCTCGAACGCCGTGCGGTACTCGCCGGCCGGCGTGCCGCCGCGCGTCACCGCCGGTGTCGTCGACAGCGTCGTCGACGTGCGCGTCGTCGATCGTGGGCCAGGGGTTCCACGCGCCGAGTGGGAGCGGCTCTTCAAGCCGTTCCAGCGGCTCGGTGATGCCGGTCAGAGCGAGGGTGTCGGGCTCGGCCTCGCGGTCGCGAAGGGATTCCTCGAGGCGATGGGCGGCGAGATCGAGGCCGACGACACCCCCGGCGGCGGACTCACGGTCGTCGCGCGGCTCAAGGCCGCCGGATGACGCGCATCCTCGCCGTCGACGACGAGCCGCAGATACTGCGCGCGCTCGCAACGAACCTGCGGGCCCGTGGGTACGACGTCGAGCTCGCCCGCACGGGCGAGTCGGCGCTCGCGCTCGCCGCGCGGAAGCACCCGGATCTCGTGATCCTCGACCTCGGGCTGCCGGGCATCGACGGCGTCGAGGTCATACGCGGGCTCCGGGGCTGGACCTCGGTGCCGATCATCGTCCTCTCCGTCCGCGAGGCCGAGCGGGACAAGGTGGCCGCGCTCGACGCCGGGGCCGACGACTACGTCACCAAGCCCTTCGGCATGGACGAGCTCCTCGCGCGACTCCGAGCCGCCCTGCGGCGCAGCGTGCCGGCCGAGGAGCACGCGGTCGTCGAGACCCCCGATTTCCGCGTCGACCTCGCGGCGAAGCGAGTGACGACGCCCGCCGGAGAGGTGCGCCTGACTCCGACCGAATGGCACATCGTCGAGGTGCTCGTCCGCAACGCCGGCAGGCTGGTCACGCAGCGCCAGCTGTTGCAGGAGGTCTGGGGCCCGCAGTACGAGAAGGAGACGAACTACCTCCGCGTCTATCTCGCGCAGATCCGGCGGAAGCTCGAGCCCGACGCCGCGCGGCCTCGGTACTTCATCACCGAGGCGCGCATGGGGTACCGATTCGAGGCGAGGGTGGATGGCCACCCGAGCGGAGCGGGGCGAGCCGAGCCCGTCTAGAGGTCGTTGACGAGGGTGAAGGGCAGGTGCAGGCTGCCCTTCACGCCACGGAGGTCGAACGCCTCCACCTCGAGGCGGTACGGACCGTCCTCGAGCAGCGTTGTGCTCCACGTATGGGCGAGATGGAACCGGTAGAGGCCCGGCTTGCCCGGGCGGTTCTGCCGGGTGCCCGGCGCGTACACCCGTCTGAACGCCTCCCTCGGCAGGAGCTCGCGACCGAGGTCGATCGGCGTGTGCCACGGCCGGACGGTGCGGCCCCCGCGGCGCACGCGCCAGCGGACGCGCGCGGGCGTCACCGGCAGCCCGTTCCAGGGAGCGGGCACGGGGAGGGGCGGCAGCTGGTGCGCCTCGGCGATCACGTCCACCGCTCCGGAGATCGCCGCCGGCCGGAGTGCCCGGCCGTTGCGCGAGAGGACGACGTTCGTCACCAGGGGCCGTGTCTTGTCGCGCCACGGGCTCAGCGCCCCCGGTCGCAGCGGATCACGATACGAGCCGGCGCGGCGCTCGGCGAAGTGGAGGTGGAGCCAGGGCGCCTGAACGTGGCCCAGCAGCTGGTGCCTCTCGACCCGCTGGCGATGGTCGACCGCCGGGATCACGTGCCAGTAGCCGAAGTCGACGTCGCCGTCCGCGACCGACAGCGAGCGGCCCCCCTCGCGATGCACGACGCCGCCGCGCACCGCGTACACCGGTGTCCCGTTCGGCGCCGAGATGTCGATCCCGAAGTGGAACGCCCTCGAGCTGCCCGAGATCCGCGGATCGTTGAAGTAGCCACGCACCGGATGCGGCCGGTCGAAGGGCTGCAACGGCCACGGATACACGCCGCCAGTATGACCGGGCCTCCGCTCCCCTCCGGGCGGTGCCCGTGGCGGAAGCCCGGTCGCCGGGCCCGGCCGGGAGCCGGGTCGCGTGACGCGCGGACGCGGCCGCGGGAGTCATGTCGACGGGCGCTAGGACCGCAGCTCGGCCGCGACCTCGCCGAGGACGGCGATCATCTCGACGTCCTCGTGGTGGAGGTGCTGGAGCATCGCCCGCTGGACGCCGACCGCCTCGTACGCGCGCAGCCGCTCCACGACCTCGTCGACGGTGCCGCTCAGCGGCGGGCCCTCGCCGCCGGTCACGTCCCGCCAGGCAGCGAGCCGGTCGGCGAGCTCCGCCCGGTCGCGTCCGACCACGCAGCCGAGCATCATCGAGAAGCGAAGCGGGTCGCGGCCCGCCTCGCGGGCGGCGTCCGCCACGATCCGGGCCCGCTCACGCGCATCGTCGAGCGACGGGAAGACCGTGTTGTACTCGTCGGCGAACCGGACCGCCGCTGCCACCGTGCGCGGCTTGGCGCGACCCCCGACGATGATCCGCGGCCGTGGTCGCTGCACCGGTCGGGGCCGCACGTCCTCCGCGACCGTCCACTGCCGCGTGATCTCCTCGAGCTGCCGGTCGAGCTCGTCGAGCCTGTTCCTCGTCGAGCCGAACGGGAATCCGTAGGTCACGTGCTCCTGCTCGAACCACCCGGCGCCGATGCCGAGCTCGACGCGGCCGCCCGAGACGTGGTCGACGGTGACGACGTTCTTCGCGAGCACGGACGCAGGCCGGAAGGTGACCGGCGAGACCATCGTCCCGAGGCGGATGCGCCCGGTCCGCGCCGCGAGCGCGGCGAGCGTCGCCCAGGCGTCGAGCGCGCCCGCGGGCTCGCCGCGGACGATGGAGCGGTAGTGGTCGGAGCGGAACAGGCCGTCGAGCCCCGCGGACTCGGCCGCCTGGGCGAGCGCGAGCCACTGCTCCCAGCTCACCCCCTCCTGACCCTCGACCATCAGGCAGACGTCCACCGGGCCAATCTACGCGCCGACGGCCGTGGGGCAGCGCGGGAGGCCCGCAGCGGCTCCGCGGAGACGCGCGGCGTCGAGGCGCTAGCGCGACCAGCGGACGAGCGCGGCGCGCTCGTTCCCACCGCTGACCGTCTGCTCGCTGACGAGGCCGATGCCCCTGACGTAGAGCTTGTGGTCGACCACGTCGGGCTCCAGCGGCGTCCACTCCCGAGTGAGCAGGCCCTGCCGCGTGGGGACGGCGGGCAGCCGCACGGGCGCGCGCAGGTCGAGTATGCGGAACCGGTCCTCCGCGTGACCCTTCAGGTGCTCCTGCTGGAACTCCTGCCCGACGCGAGGCCGTGCGGGCATGAAGATCCCCGCGCGAGCGCCGTCCACGCCCGAGAGCCACGAGCCTTCGCGACTGGCCACCTTGCCCGCGTCGTCGAGCTCGGCCGTGTCCTCGCCGAAGTACCAGACGGTTCCGCCGCGGTCCTGCGCGTACCAGTCGGTCGTGCGCTCGGCGAGCCGGCCGGCGGCGTAGAGGCGGTCTCTGACCGCCGTGCAACGGACGCCCTGGATCACCCTCGTCCGGCCCGTCACGTGGACCACGTCACGGGTGGGCTCGCCGTCCTTCACGCCGCGATACACGAACGTCGTTCCGGGGACGAGCGGGAACCACGGGTTGTCCACCGCGCGAACGAAGCGCCCCGGCGCCGGCTGCGCGTGGACGGCTGCCGCTCCGGAACCCGTGACCAGGACGAGGCTCGCGAACAGCGCCAAACCGATCGCCTTCAGCGGGCCTCCTTGCGCCCCGAGGATTGCACACGCGGGGCGGGCGGGCGCGGTTACCTCGACTTCCTGCGCCAGCTCGTGAGGTCGAACTCGCGGTTGAGCACCTTCAGCACCTCGCGCGCGATCATGTCGCCCCCTTCGCGCTCGAAGTGCACGCCGTCACCCGCGCGCACCTGCACGAGCTTGCCCGAGAGGTCCTTCATGTACTGGGTGTAGCCGCCGTCCTCCCCGGCGAACAGCCGGTACGTGTCGACGTACGCGGCGCGGCCAGGACGCTTGCGCGCCTGCTTCTCCACGACCGCGTTCACGACGTCGAACCGGGCGGTCTGGTCGGCGGAGCTCGTCTGCGGCAGTCCGACCCAGACGACGAAGGCCCCTGCCCGGTTGATCACGTCCATCACCCCGCCGACGCGCCGTGCGTACTCCCTGCGCCACACGGACCCGCCGAAGTCGTCGATCGTGACGCCGTCGGGCAGCCCCGTCATGTACGCCTTGTCGTCGTTGCCGCCGAAGTCGAGGACGACGACGGTCGGATGCAGCTCCTTGACCCTCGCGCGGATCTCCTCGAACCAGTTGAAGACGTCGGGGCGGGTGAGGCCGGTGGCGACCCGTCCGTCGACTCCCCCGACCGACTCGATCACCGGCGTCGCCCCCGCGGCCCGGACGATCGCGTAGCCGGGGGTGATCACGAGCGAGTCCCCGGCGATCCAGATCCGGAGCTTGTGCGTCGGCGTGAACGCGGTCTTGCGCGGCTGTGCGGGCGTGTCCGGCTTGGTCGAGACGGCCGGCTTGGCGGGCGACGGCGTGGTCCCGGCCGACCTGACCGGCGCAGTCGGCTGGACCGGCGTCGACGGAAGCGCGATCTTCGTGTCGATCCCGTCTTCCCCCGACCGGCCGATCGCTGCCTGGACGCCCTTCCGGGGCCGGTCGAGCAGCAGCGCGTGACTCACGCCTGCGAGCGGGCCGGTCAGCGCGAGCGCGACGTCGCGCTTCCAGCCGGCGGGCCTGTTGTAGGCGGACTTGTGGGCGCCCGGCGCGTTGAGCAGGAGACCGATCGCGAGCGCGAGCACGCAGACGACGAGCGCGTGCCCGGCGCTCCATTGCCGCCGTGACGGCCCGTCGTCGACGGCCCGTCGACGGCGCTCGCGGCGCTGCACCGGCTCCGGCCGGGGAGCGGCCCGCTCGAGTGTCCTCGTCTCGTCCTCCGGGAGAGGCGGCAGCGGGGGGAGTGGTGGCCTGGCGCGCTCGGTCATCAGAACTGGAAGTAGATGAAGGGTGCCACGCCCTCCGGGCCCATCACGCTCGTCAGCATCAGCGCGAGCGCGAGCACAGTCGCCTGGCCGAGCACGGGCAGCCGCGAGAAGCGGGCCATCACGAGCCGGGGGATCCGCGGCGGGAGATACTGGGAGCCGATCCCGACCGCGATCGCGAGCAGCACGCCGCCGGTGACGAGCGGCGACGGCTGGCCCCAGCCGGTGAAGAGGCCCTCGATCATGTCCCGCGCGGCCGCGAACGAGTCCGCCCGGAAGAAGATCCAGGCGAGGCACACGAACTGGAACGTCAGGAACCGCGCGCGCCAGCGCGTCCACGCCGTCTCGCGGGGCTCGGCCCCGCCGCGCCGCTCCTGCTTCCACCGCTCGTAGACGAGAGCGGAGCCGTGGAGGCCGCCCCACACGACGAAGGTCCAGGCGGCACCGTGCCAGAGCCCTCCGATCAGCATCGTCAGCATCAGGTTGCGGTACGTGTTGAGCCTGCCGCGCCGGTTCCCGCCGAACGGGATGTAGACGTAGTCGCGGAGCCAGCGCGACAGCGTCATGTGCCAGCGTCGCCAGAAGTCCTGCACGGAGACGGCCGCGTAGGGGGAGTCGAAGTTCTGCGGGAACTGAAAGCCGAGCAGGAGCGCGATCCCGATCGCGATGTCGGTGTAGCCCGAGAAGTCGGCGTAGATCTGCACGGCGTACGCGTAGACGGCGACGAGGATCTCCAGCGAGGAGTGCTGGCCGGGAGCGGCGAACACCTGGTCGACGATCGAGGAGGCGAGGTAGTTCGCGATCACGACCTTCTTGAACAGCCCCGTCGCGATCAGGTAGAAGGCGCGGCTCGTGTCGACCCGGCGCGGGTCGCGAGGCGTCTCGATCTGTGGGATCAGCTCCCCCGGGCGCACGATGGGGCCGGCCACGAGATGCGGGAAGAACGAGAGGTAGACGGCGAACTTCTCGAGCGTCGTCGGCTGGAAGTCGCCGCGGTACGCGTCGACGACGTAGCTGATCGCCATGAACGTGAAGAACGAGATGCCGACCGGGAGCACGATCGTCTTCAGCGAGAGCGGCAGGTCGAGCCCCGCGTACGAGGCGAGGTTGTCGCCCGACGAGACGAAGAAGTCGTAGTACTTGAAGTACCCGAGCACGCCGAGGTCGCCCGCGAGCGCGAGGATCAGGAGGGCCCGGCGCTGCGCCTGCACGGTGCTTCTCCAGATGCGCACGGCGAGCACCTGGTTCCAGAGGGTGCAGCCGGCGAGGAGGAACACGAAGCGCCAGTCCCACCAGCTGTAGAAGACGTAGCTCGCCGCGATGATGAACGGGCGCCACCGGTGCGGCCACGGCATCGTCAGCCACGACAGCGGTAGGACGACGAGGAAGAAGATCGCGAAGGTGGCGGTGGGGAAGAGCACCGGCGACGTAGCCTACGGTCCGGCTCTGCCGGTCGAACCGCGTGGTCTGCGGCGTGGACCGGCGGCGGCGGGTTTCAGACGGCGGGGCGTTGCTCGACGGTCGCCTCGGGGTCGTCTTCGGCGGACGTCGAGGCACGGTCGTCCTTCGCAGACCTCGTGGCGAGGTCGTCCTCCGTCGGCACGGGCGGCAGGCGGGTCACCGCCGTGACCGGGTCGCCGGTCGAGGCGTCGAGCAGCGTGTGCTCGACGGGTGGCGCGAACCACGCGGGATCGGCGGGCCGCGCCTCCCGCGGCGCGGCGGCATAGACGGGGAGCTCGGGCTCGCGCTCCGCCCGCGAGGCGGCCCACTCGATGAGCGCCACGAGGACCCACGCGCCGACCATCACGCCGCCGATCGCGACCGCGTCGAGGTCGGCGAGCGCGGCGGCGGCCGCGGCGGCGGCGAGGAAGAGCCCTTCGAGCAAGAGGCGCGGCAGCTGGGGCCGGCGCCGGACGGGGGTCTCGAGCGCGCCGAGCCACGCGTGGGCGCCCGGCGGGACCGGCGGGACGGGCTCCATCGGCTCGGGCCGGGGAAGCGAGGTCGGCCGGTCGAGCGCGCGCACCTGCGACTGGAGCTGCGACACCTGCTCCGAGAGATGCTCGAGCGCGGCCCCGACGTCCTCGCTCACTCGAGCGGCTCCTGCATCGCCGCGATCGCCTCCTGGGCCTTCGCGTGCACGCGCGCGCGCCGCTCGTCGATCGTCTCGGTCGGCTCGCCCGGCGCCGCCTGCTCGTCGGGCGCCGCCGCCTCCGTCCCCGGGGACGAGGTGTCGGGCGCATCGTCCGCCGCCCGCGTCTGGGACAGCTTGCGGCGCAGCGCCTCCGCACGCTCGTCGACCGCCGGCCCGGCCGGCGCGGACGGTCGCCGCTGCCGGACGCTGCGTCGGGCGAGCTCACGGCCGAGCGCCGCGATGCCGACGACCCCTGCTGTCCAGGCGAGCAGCCTGCGCACCCGGCCATCTTAGATGGTCGTTCGCGACGGCCGCACCTCGCCATCCCAGCCGCGGCGCCGAGGCGGATCGGCGGGGCGCTGCTACCCTTCCGCGGCTTCCTGCCATGCCGCGCGACGCCGCTCCCGGGCGCCGTATCACCGGCAGGGCCGACTCAGACCGGAGGAAGGAGACCAGGGAACGCGTGACCGAGTACGAGATACTTCTGTTGCTCGACCCCGAGCTCTCGGACGAGAAGCAAACCGAGATCGTCGGCAGGGTCCGGACGCTCGTCGAGCAGGGCGGCGGCACGTTCGAGCGCCACGACCCGTGGGGCAGGCGCAAGCTCGCCTACCCGATCGACAAGAAGGACGACGGCGTGTACCACCTGATCAGCTTCAGCGCGCCCGCCGAGACGCTCGAGGAGCTGAGCCGGGTGTTGAAGATCGACGACGACGTGATGCGTCACATGACGACACGTCGCCTCGAGGCGGGGCCGGGCCAGCCAGTAGCGGTGGCGGCCGCGATCGGCGACGATGCCCGGGCAGAGCCCGTGGACGCCCCGGAGGAGGAGGAGTAATGGCTGGCGACATCAACCGCGTGACACTCGTGGGGCGTCTCACCCGCGACCCCGAGCTGCGACACATCCCGTCGGGCACCGCGGTCCTCGAGCTTGGCCTCGCCGTCAACGGGAGGCAGCAGGACGATTCGGGGAACTGGGTGGACAAGCCGAACTTCTTCGACGTGAAGGTGTACGGCCGGCAGGCGGAGGGGCTTGCGCCGCATCTCCAGAAGGGCCGCAGGATCGGGATCGACGGACGCCTCGACTGGCGCTCGTGGGAGGCGCAGGACGGCTCGAAGCGCTCCAAGGTCGACGTCGTCGCCCAGAACGTCCAGTTCCTCGACAGCCGCGGCGACGGCGAGGGAGGCGGCGGCTACATCCCGGCCGACGCGCCGGCGGCCGCCTCGGGCGACTTCCCGACGTCCCCCACCGACGACGACATCCCGTTCTAGGAGGCCCCGATGGCTGCGAAGACCCAGACACGCAAGCGGCCGGGCACCGGGGCACCCGGTGGTCGGCGCAAGAGCTGCCACTTCTGCAAGGACAAGGTGGCGGAGGTCGACTACAAGAACGTCAACCAGCTGCGACGCTACATCTCCGAGAAGGGCAAGATCCGCAACCGTCGCATCACGGGCGCGTGCCGGCGCCACCAGCGGCAGGTCGCGGTCGCCGTGAAGCGGGCCCGCGAGATGGCGCTCCTCCCCTACGTCCAGGGGCAGTGATGGAGGTCATCCTCACCCATGACGTCGATAAGCTCGGCCTGAAGGGCGACGTCGTCGACGTCAAGCGCGGCTACGCACGCAACTACCTCCTGCCGCGACGGCTCGCCGAAGTCGCCACCGCCGGCCGCGTGGCGGAGGTGCGCCGGATCGAGTCCGAACGGGCCCGCCACGAGGCGCGCACAGGCGAGCAGGCGGCCGAGATCGCCGCGACGCTGACGAAGACCGTGCTCCGCTTCGAGGTGAAGGCCGGGCCGACCGGGGCGCTGTTCGGCTCCGTCACCCCGACCGACATCGCGGAGGAGCTGTGGCGAACGCGCAAGATCCGGATCGACCGGCGCAAGATCGAGCTCGACGTGATCAAGCGGATCGGGCGGTACAGCGTCCCCGTGCACGTGTTCGAGGAGGTCACCGCCGAGGTGAAGACGCTCGTCGTGCCCGAGGGCGGCGAGCTGCCGCCCGAGGAGGAGCTCGCCGCCCTGGAGGCCGCCGAGCGCGCCGAGGCCGAGGAGGCCCGCGCGGCGCACGAGGAGGCCGTTCGCGAGACGGAGGCCGCTCTCGCGGGCGAGGAAGAGCTGCAGGCCGCCGAGGACGAGCTGCAGGGCGCCGAGGAGCAGGAGGCGGCCGGGCCGACCGCCGAGGCGTCGCCGCACGCCGAGAGCGACCCCGACGTCGACGGCGACGCGCCCGCTCCGTCCGACACCGAATGACGTCCCGGGAGGGGGCGGCCCGCCCCCTCCCGGACACCAGCGCCGGGCCGCCGGCGGCCACGAGGCGCACAGCCGGAGCAAGAGCGCGCCGAGCGGCGGTCGCTTTCCACAGCCGTCCCCTCGACTGTGGACGGTTCCACGAAATCTCCGCTCCGAGCGGGAGATCCGTGAGCGCCTGACGGGCCGTTCCTGTGGACGAGTCGTCCGGCGCCGGGGATATCATGGGAACATGCGTTCCTTTTTCCCTGCAACACAGCCTTGTAAGCGGTGAGCACGGCGGTTCTGGACGCGTCCGGCCGCGGCAGGTTTGATCCCCCGCAGTGAGCACGACCCAGACGCCGCCGCCGCCGACCTCGGCGCTCGTGCCGCCGCAGAACCTCGAGGCCGAGGAGTCGGTGCTCGGGGCGATGCTCCTCTCCGAGACCGCGATCGGCTCGGTCACCGAGATCCTCGCCGCATCGGACTTCTATCGCGGCTCGCACGGGACGATCTACCTCGCGTGCCTGGAGCTGTGGAAGAAGGGCGAGCCGGTCGACGCGATCACGCTCGTGAACGAGCTCGAGGAGCGCGGCTCGCTCGAGACCGTCGGCGGGAGCGCCCGGGTCGCCGAGCTCGCGGCCCTCGTGCCGGCGACCGCGAACGTCGACCACTACGCGCGGATCGTCAAGGAGGCCGCGACGCTGCGCGCGCTCATCCAGGCGGGACAGGAGATCGCGCGCCTGGGGCGGGAGCGCATCGGCGAGACGACGGAGCTCGTCGACCGCGCCGAGCAGATCGTGTTCGACCTCTCCCAGCAGCGCGTCACCGGGGACTTCGACCACATCGGGCCGCTGCTCACCGAGAGCTTCGAGCGGATCACCAAGCTCTACGAGGCGGGCGTCGACGTCACCGGCGTCTCGTCCGGCTTCCGTGACCTCGACCGCCTCACGTCGGGCTTCCAGCCGGGCAACCTCGTGATCCTCGCCGCGCGGCCCTCGATGGGCAAGTCCGCGCTCGCGCTGTGCATCGCCGCGAACCTCGGCGTGCGGAGCACGACGCCGGTCGCGCTGTTCACGCTCGAGATGTCGAAGGCCGAGGTCACGCAGCGCCTCATGTGCAGCGAGGCCAAGGTCGAGTCCAACCGCGTCCGCTCCGGGAAGCTCTCCCAGGAGGACTGGCCGCGCTTGACCGCCGCCTGCGACAAGCTCATGAAGGCGCCGATCTACGTCGACGACACGGGCTCGATCACGATGATGGAGCTCCGCTCGAAGGCGCGGCGCCTGAAGAGCCGCGAGCCGGCTCTTGGGCTGATCGTCGTCGACTACCTCCAGCTGATGACCTCGGGCGGCACCGTCGAGAACCGCGTCCAGGAGGTGTCGCAGATCTCCCGGAACCTCAAGGTGCTCGCGCGCGACCTCGACGTGCCGATCCTCGCGCTCTCGCAGCTCTCGCGCGCCGTCGAGCAGCGCCACGACAAGCGTCCGATCCTCTCGGACCTCCGCGAGAGCGGCTCGATCGAGCAGGACGCCGACCTCGTCTTCTTCGTGTACCGCGACGAGTACTACAACGGGGACGAGTCCGACTCGCAGGGGATCGCCGAGCTGATCCTCGCGAAGCACCGCAACGGCCCGACGGACTCGATCAAGCTCAGCTTCCTCAAGCGCTACGCCAAGTTCGCCGACCTCGCCGGCGCCTCGGCCTAGCCGCGCTCGTACCTACTGCGGACGCCTCCAGGAGGCTCGCATGCGATCGAGCGGGCGAGAGCGCCCGCGTCTAGCGCACCTGGGAGACGACCTCTTCGATCGCCGCGGCGACGACCTCGGGCGACCTGGAGAGGATCCGTAGGTGGTTCGCGGGAGCGGTGGTGACCGAGACCCGCGGGTTGCGCGTCGCGAGCTCGGAGGCCGTCGAGCGCAGGATGCGCATCTCGTCCTCTCTCGCGCCCGAGTGGGTGCCGGTGCCGACGACGAAAACCGTGGGACACGCGAGGGCTGCGAAGTCCGGTTCGAGCGTGCCGTTGACGGCATCCATCTCGATCACGAGCTCTGCCGCTTCCGCCGAGGACAGCTTGGCGGAGCGGCCGAACGCCGCCAGGATCCGCATGATCCAGGCCACGCGGCGGAATTGCGCGCGGACCTTCGCCTTGCCGGCCTCGTCGAACATCGTGATCGGGTAGGCGCCGTCGACCAGGACGAGCCCGGCCGTGTTCGTGGGATGCCCTGCCGCGTAACGGACTGCGGTGGTGGCGCCGTACGACCACCCGACGAGGATCGGCCGCGTTGCGCCGGTCGCCTGCAGCACGGCTCCGATGTCGTCCGTCGCTGCTTGCAGGGAGTAGTCCGCCGAGGCCCCGGATTTCCCACGGCCACGTGCATCGAACCGGATGGTTCGATACATGCCCGCGAGGGCGGCGATGACGTCGTGCCAGGCCCGCATGGTGGCCATGCCACCGTTGAGGAACGCGAGCGCCGGCTCGGCGCCGGGCGCGTCGACGACGTGCAGGCGGGTGTCTGCGACCGGGACTGTCAACTGGCTGGACACGGCGTCCTTTCGCATCGGGCTCGTATCGCGCGGGGTCGGCTCCCCCGCGAGCCTTTCCCGCAGCCGACCCGGCGGTCGTGGAGATGTTTTCACCGCGGCGTGGCCGACGCTAACACGCGCGTGTTTCCTCGAGCGACACGCGGTTCGCCGGCCCCTCGCCGGGTAGCGTCCGCCCGCTGCAGGTCACCGCGCTCTACCGCTATCCGGTCAAGTCGCTCGGGGGGACGCGCGAGACGACCCTCGACGTCGAGCCGTGGGGGCCGGCGGGCGATAGACGCTGGGCGGTGGTCGACGATCAGGGCGCGAAGCTCACCGCGCGGACCGTGTCCCAGCTGCTGCGTGTCCGGGCCGAGACCGTGCCCGGCGAGGGCGTGCGGCTGACCGCCCCGTCAGGACGCAGCCTGCTCGTGCGGGAGCCCCACCTCGGGCCGCTCGTGCCGGTCTCCTTCCGCAACCTCGACCAGGCGACGGACGCGGGTGACGTCGCAGGCCGCTTCCTGAGCGCGGTGCTCGGCCGCCCGGTCCGCCTCGTCTGGCAGGCGTCGCCGGACGCGCGCGCCGTGACCGAGCGGAACGGCGGGCTGCCCGGCGAGCGGGTCAGCCTCGCGGATGCGGGACCGGTCCTGCTCACCTCCGAGCGGTCGCTCGCCCAGGTGCAGGAGTGGGCCGAGGGCGACGCGGCTCTCTCGATGCTGCGCTTCCGCCCGAACCTCGTGATCGACGGCGACGTGCCGTTCGCCGAGGAGGCATGGTCGTCCGTGACGATCGGAGTGGTCGGATTCCGGTGCCAGCAGGCCTGCGACCGGTGCGTGATGACCATGATCGACCCGGAGACGCTCGCGCAGGGCAAGGAGCCGCTGCGGACGCTCGCGCGCCACCGCAAGCGGGACGGTAAGACGTGGTTCGGGGTCAGGCTCGTTCCTCTCGGCCGGGGCGTGATCGCGGTCGGCGACCCCGTCGACCCGTCCGGCGCGTGAGCCCCTTCGTCGCGCCGAGCCGGCGGGCGTCCGTATGGCCCGCGTGCGAGAATGGGCCACGTGCCCGCGACCGTGATCGTCGGCGCGCAGTGGGGTGACGAGGGGAAGGGCAAGATCGTCGACCTGCTCGCGCAGGAGTCGGACCTCGTCTGTCGCTACCAGGGTGGCCCCAACGCGGGTCACACGATCGTCGTCGAGGGCGAGACGTTCAAGATCCGCGCGATCCCGTCGGGGATCGTGGGCAGGGTCGCCAGCGCGATCGGTGCGGGGTGCGTGATCGACCCGGACGTCCTCGTGGGCGAACTCGACGAACTGGAGGCGCGCGGTCTCCGGACGGACGGGCTCGTCTTCGTGTCGGGCAACGCGCACCTGATCATGCCGTGGCACGTCGCGCTCGACGGCGCGCGCGAGCGTCGCCTCGGGCGGCTCCAGATCGGCACGACCCGGCGCGGCATCGGTCCCGCGTACGCCGACAAGGCGACCCGCATCGGGATCAGGGTGCAGGACCTGCTCGACCCGAAGATCCTCCGTGAGAAGGTCGAGCTGGCGGCGGGCGAGAAGAACGTCTGGCTCGAGCGGGTGTACGCGATCGAGCCCTTCGACGCGGAGGACGTGGTGAGGCGGACGCTCGCCCACGCCGAGCGGCTCGCACCGTACGTCGCCGACACGTCGCTGCTCGTCGACCGGGCGCTGCGCGAGGGCCGCCGCGTCCTGTTCGAGGGCGCGCAGGGGACCCTGCTCGACCTCGACCACGGCACGTACCCGTTCGTGACCTCCTCGAGCCCGATCGCGGCCGGCGCCGCGGTCAGCTTCGGCATCGGCCCGCAACGGATCGACGAGGTGCTCGGCGTCTCGAAGGCGTACGTCACCCGTGTGGGCGAGGGCCCGTTCCCGAGCGAGATCGACGGACCGGCGCAGCAGCGGGTGCGGGAGCTCGGGGCGGAGTTCGGCACCGTCACCGGGCGCGAGCGTCGCTGCGGGTGGCTCGACCTCGTCGCCCTGCGCTTCGCGGTGCGTGTGAACGGGATCACCTCGCTCGCGCTGACGAAGGTGGACGTCCTCTCGGAGTTCGACGAGATCCCCGTCTGCGTGCGCTACCGGCTGCCCGACGGCAGCGAGACCGACGACTTTCCCGCGCACCAGTCCGACTTCCACCACTGCGCGCCGGTGTTCGAGACGCTCCCCGGCTGGCGCGTGCCGCTCGTGGGGCCGTCCCTCCCGGCCGCGGCGGCCGACTACGTCTCGTTCGTCGCGGACGCGCTCGACGTGCCGGTCACCCTGATCGGCACGGGCGCCGGCCGTGAGGCGGTGCTGACGCTATGACACGGCGGGCCCGAGCATGAGAACCTCCCCGACGAACGGCGCGAGCGGCAGTGCGAGTGCCTTGTCCACTGCAAGCCACGCTGCCTTGTCGGTCGTGCCGGCCACCTCGTCCCGCAGCGCGCCCGCCGCGGATCTCTGCGCGATAGACGCGGCCGACCGTGTGGAGCAGCGTCCCGCGCTCGGGTAGCTCCGTCGAGGACGAGAGCACGCGGAGGAGAGCACGCGGCGCGCATCGATAACCGGTCTCTTCCTCGACCTCGCGAACGAGCGCATCCTGGGGTGCTCACCGTGCTCGACTCCGCCGCCGGGCAGGAACCACGTCCCGGGGACACCCGATGCGGCGCCCGCCCAAACCAGGAGCACACGGTGGCCGTCGCGCAGGACGGCGTCGGCGGCGACCCGCTGCACTCTGCCGGGGTTCAGCATTCGCATTCCATATCGAGCCTGCTCTCGGCGTCGCTCGCGTCACGGCCGCTGGCTGAACGCGGCGCGCTGGCCGGGCGCGCTCCGCGCGAGCTACCGGGAGCGCACCACATTGCCACGCACGAACCAGGCGCGGGCCTCGAGCGTGAACGGCCCCGTGGGGGAGCCGAGCCGGCGGTGGTAGACCTTGCGCAGGGCCTCGCGATGATCGGGCTCGAGCGAGGCGCAGTAGGCGCCCGCGGGACCGATCCCGGCCGGGAACGGCGCCCAGAGGTCGTCGAAGTCGTCGTAGGCGGCGCCGGCGACGATCGTCTTGGTGCGAACGTCGGCGAGCTCGCTCCGCAGCCACAGCGAGCGCAGCCCGGCCGGTGTGGAGTGCGGCATCGTGCGCGCCTCGTCCGGGGCGTTCCGGTCCAGCTCGAGCGCGGCGTCCCAGAACGCGCGGAGCATCGTCATCCCCACCCGGTAGTCCCAGACGACCGAGGCGACGAGCCCGCCGGCGCGCACGGCGCGGGCCATCGCCCGCACGCCCCGGTCGGCTTCCGACATGAAGTTGAGGACGAGCTGCGAGGTGGCGACCGCGAACTCGCGCCCGAAGGCCGGCAGGTTCTCGACCGTCGCGACGCGGATGTCGGCGCCCGGTACCCGGCGGCGGCACTCCTCGGCGAACGGCTCGGACGGCTCGATGGCAAAGACGTGGTCGGCTCCGACGGCCTTCGCCAGCGCCTCGGTCAGCGCGCCCGGCCCGCATCCGACCTCGAGCACGTCATAGCCCCGGCGGAGGTCGAGCAGCGGTAGGTGAGCCCGCGCGAGCCCAGGTCCGTAGCGACCCACGTACCGGTCGTACGTCTCCGCGCTCGCCGACCGGAACGTGCGGGCTCCCCGCGCCATGCGGACATGGTCGAGGCGGGCTACCGGCAGGTCAAGCTCGTAGACTCGCTCCGTGCGTGTTCTCATCGTCGGCTCGGGCGGTCGGGAGCACGCGCTCGCGTGGCGGCTCGCCTCGTCACCGGCGCTGACCGAGCTGCATGCTGCCCCGGGGAATCCCGGGATCGCCGCGCTCG
>Ga0210142_1000073_pt1 | contig 22251 bp, 24 predicted proteins | sample Goodyear_PhragC__FD_184869 | JGI IMG/M metagenome (GOLD analysis project Ga0210142, IMG submission 184869) | Wetland microbial communities from San Francisco Bay, California, USA, that impact long-term carbon sequestration - Goodyear_PhragC_D2... | ecosystem: Environmental > Aquatic > Marine >...
CATGAAGCGGGTGGTGGAGGAACAGGAATCCCTCGACCTGAAACAGGGTGCGGTGGTGCGGTTGCTGGTCGAGGCCGGCCGGGTCGTTGGAGTCGAGACCCGGGAGGGGGTCACGTTCCAGGGTGATACGGTGATCCTGACGACAGGGACCTTCATGCGCGGCCTGATCCATGTCGGCATGAGCCGGTATCCGGGCGGCCGGGCCGGGGAACCCCCCTCTGAGGGGTTGTCCGATGATTTGCGCAGTCTTGGCCTGACCGTCGGACGATTGAAGACCGGAACCCCGGCCCGTCTCGACCGGCGATCGATCGATTTTGCAGTCCTCGAGGCTCAGCCCGGGGACGATCCGCCCCGCCCCTTTTCCATGGATACGGAAATCATTCCCCTTCCCCAGGTTCCCTGCCATATCACCTGGACCAATGCCCGCACCCATGACCTGATCCGCGGCGGCCTGGACCGCTCGCCCCTTTACGGTGGAGTCATCGAGGGGGTGGGGCCGCGCTACTGTCCCTCGATCGAGGATAAGGTGGTGCGCTTTCCGGACAAGGATCGGCACCAGATCTTCCTTGAGCCCGAAGGGCTCGATTCCGCCGAGATCTACCCCAACGGTGTTTCCACCTCTCTTCCGGCCGATGTGCAGTTGGCTTTTTTGCGCACCCTGCCGGGGTTGGAACGGGTGGAAATCATGCGCCCCGGCTACGCAATCGAGTACGATTACGTCGATCCCGCCCAGTTGTGGCCTACCTTGGAGACCAAGGGGATAGCCAACCTCTACCATGCCGGGCAGATTAACGGCACGTCCGGCTACGAGGAGGCCGCCGCCCAGGGGTTGCTGGCCGGGATCAATGCCGCCCTCAAGGTCCTGGAGAGGGAGCCGCTGGTGATCGGCCGCAACGAAGGCTACCTCGGGGTGCTGGTCGACGACCTGGTGACCCTGGGAACCCGGGAGCCTTACCGCATGTTCACTTCCCGGGCGGAGTACCGCCTGTTGCTGCGGGAAGATAATGCCGATCAGCGCCTGACGCCGATCGGACGCCGCATAGGCCTGGTCCCCGACGCGCGTTGGCAACGTTTCTGTCGCCGCCAGGAGGCGTTGCAGGCGGGGCGGACGCGGCTGCAGGGGATGCGGATCGGTCCCGCCGATCAGGCCGCGGCAGAACGTCTCGGGCTGGGCACCCTGCAGAATGCCCTCTCTCTGGAGGAGGTGCTGCGCCGGCCCGAAATCCATGTCGGTGACTTGGCGTTTCTGGATGAGGAACTCGCCGCCCTCGACGGAGGGGTGCGCGAGCAGTTGGAAATCGAGGTCAAGTATGCCGGCTATATCCGGCGCCAGATCGACCAGGTGGAACGGTTCCGGCGCACCGAGGATCTGCCGATTCCCGCCGACTTCGTGTACCGCGGCCTGCCCGGGTTGTCCAGCGAAGTTCAGGAGAAGCTCGAGGCGGTCCGGCCGCTGAACCTCGGCCAGGCGGCCCGGATCCCCGGGATAACACCGGCCGCGATGGCGATTCTAGCGGTCTTGCTGCGCCGCAAATGAGACGGAACGACGAGCGGAATCTGCAGCGGTCCCTGGCGGCACTGGGGATCACCCTGGATGATTCGGTGATCCGCGACCTGCTTTGCCTGCGCGACGAACTGCTGCGCTGGAACCGGCGGGTCAACCTGACCGCCATCAGCGATCCCGAAGAGGCGCTGGAAAAGCATCTGGTCGACTCCTTGACGCTCCTACCTGAGATCGACCCGACCGGACGACTCCTCGATCTCGGTTCCGGGGGCGGCTTCCCCGGGCTTCCCCTGCGCCTGGCCTGCCCGCACCTGCGGGTCCTCTCGGTGGATGCGGTACAGAAAAAGATCGCCTTTCAGCGCCACTTGGTTCGCCTCATGGGCCTGGAGGGCTTTACTCCCTGGCACGGCCGGGCCGAGAAATTGCCGGAACACCCGGAGTTTGCCGGCGGTTTCGAGCGGGTCGTCTCGCGCGCCTTCGCCTCGCTGGAAGATTTCGTGCGGCTGGCCCTCCCCTGCCTGGCACCGCATGGAAGGATCGTGGCCATGAAGGGGCAGGAGGGAGAGCGGGAGTTGGCCGCAGCCAAACCGGTGTTGAGCCGACTCGGGTTGTCCTGCCTGTTCAGCCGTCGCCTGGAGTTGCCCGGCAGTGGTGCGCGGCGAACCTTGATCGTCCTGGCGCGAAGCGAACCCAAGATCTAGGGATCATCTGGAGCCTGCCCCCAAAATCTGCAACCTCTCCGGATACGGGCGTGGTCCGCAGCCTTTTTCCTTTGCGGGTCAGGGGCTTTGTGGTACTCTTGTGCCCCGTCGCCGGGTCTTGGATCGGCTGGCGACAGAAGCCCCGTCCCGGGCCCGATCGGGTTGCATTTCGCCCGCAGCAGGCTGTCTGTTCGAAGGATACCCCGCGCCAGAGGAGAACTAAGCTGTGGGTCAGATTCTTGCTGTTGCCAACCAGAAGGGGGGCGTGGGGAAGACCACGACTGCGGTCAATCTTGCCGCCTCGCTGGCGGCCGCCGAAAAGCGCACCCTGCTGGTGGATATGGATCCCCAGGCCAATGCCTGCAGCGGGCTGGGGATCGACAAGCAGGCCCAGGAGCTGACCGTCTACAATGCGCTGCTCGGCGAGGCGACCGCCCGCGATGCAATGGTGCACAGCAAACTCCCCTGCCTGGATATCCTCCCTTCCAACACCGACCTGATCGGCGCCGAAATCGAGCTGGTCACGGCCTTCTCCAGGGAGCAGAAACTCAAGGGGGTCCTCGAGGAGGTGCGGGCGGATTACGATTACCTGATCATCGATTGTCCCCCCTCCCTCGGGCTTTTGACCGTCAATGCCCTGACCGCTGCCGACGCGGTGCTGATCCCCCTGCAATGCGAGTTCTATGCGATGGAGGGACTCAGCCAGCTGATGCAGACCATCCGCCTGATCCAGAAGGAGCTCAACCCCCGCCTGCAGATCCGCGGCATCATCCTGACCATGTTCGACAGCCGCAACAACCTGTCCCACCAGGTCAGTGAGGAAATCCGCAAACATTTCGGCGGGCAGGTCTTCGAAACCGTCATCCCACGCAACGTCCGACTTTCCGAGGCGCCCAGCCACGGTCTGCCGGTCCTTCTTTACGATATCAGCTCCCGGGGGGCCACCGCCTACCTGGAACTGGCCCGTGAAATCATCGAAACGGGGGCGACCCATGGTTAAACGACCGGCGCTGGGCAAGGGCATCGGCGCTCTGCTCAATTCCGCGACCCAGGAGGGGGGGCGCAAGTACTTCCTCTGCCCCATTGAGGAACTCAAGCCTCACGGCAAGCAGCCGCGCAAGATCTTCAACGACGAGAAGATGGCGGAGCTGGTCGCCTCGATTCGCGAAAAAGGCGTGATCCAGCCGCTGGTCGTTCGCCGGCTGGAGGATCATTATCAGATCATCGCCGGCGAGCGCCGCTGGCGGGCGGCCCAGAAGGCCGGCCTGCGCGACGTGCCGGTGGTCATCCAGGATGTTTCCGAGGACTGGGCGCTGGAAGTGGCCCTGATCGAGAATATCCAGCGGGAGGATCTCAATCCGATCGAGGAGGCGGAGGCCTACCGCAACCTGATGGAAGGTTTCGACCTCTCGCAGGAGGAAGTCGCCAAGCGCGTCGGCAAGGATCGCTCGACGGTGGCCAACGCCCTGCGCCTGCTGCGGCTGCCGGAAACGGTCCGCGACGATGTCATGGCCGGCCGGTTGAGCATGGGGCACGCCCGCGCCCTGCTCTCTCTGGAGGAGGCAGAGGACCTCCTCGAGGCCCGCCAGCAGGTGGTTCAGAAGCGTCTCTCGGTGCGGGAGACCGAGGCCCTGGTCAAGCGCATCAAGAGCATTGTCGGTGGTGGTCGGGACAAGCCCCGGGCCGCCGCGCCCGACCCGCAGCTGGTCCATCTGGCAGGAGAACTGAAACGGGCTCTGGGGACCCAGGTCAAGATCGTCCCGCGGGGCCAGGGGGGGAAAATTGAGATCAGCTACTTCAATCCGGGAGACCTCGATCGGCTCCTGGATATCCTGAATATTTCCTGAGGCAGCCCAGCGAGGAACCTGATCCATGTTTGCCAGCAAAGGTAAGGGTGCTATGCGTAAAGAGTCCAATGAGAAGAGTGAAATCAAGGCGTTCCTCGGTCCCGGCAGCCAGTTCGAAGGCAAACTGCAGTTCAACGAGATCGTTCGCCTCGACGGCAGCTTCCGCGGAGAGATCAATTCCCGGGACACCCTGATTGTCGGTGAGACGGCCGATGTCCAGGCCGAAGTGACGGTGGGGACCTTGGTCATAAGCGGCCGCTTCAAAGGCAACGTCAAGGCGCTGCAACGTGTCGAGTTGCGCTCCCCGGCCCAGGTCGAAGGCAACATCGAAGCTCCGGTCCTGGTCGTGGAGGAAGGGGTTCTTCTCAACTCCACCCTGACCATGAAGCGCGCCGAGGGCAGCAGTGATGCCGCCAAGGGAGCGAGCGGGGTCCTTAAGAAGTAAGCGGGGCCAGGCCTCGAGACGCCGTCGCCGGGCGGTGACGGCGCAAAAGACCTTGACATTCTGTGGGGTCGTGTGTTAGCTATCTCCTGCTTTGCCCCCCGAGGGTATTTTTTTTAATCCCTCGGCGTGTTGTATACAGTATACCAAAGGCCGGTTTGACGAGAGGTGCCGCAGTGATCAAGCTTGATTGGACCATCTTCCTGCAATTCTTCAACTTCGTTGTGTTGATGTTGATTTTAAACATCATCCTCTATCGGCCGCTGCGTGGCATCATCGCCAAGCGCCGGGATACCGTCGACGGCGGTCATGCCCGGGCCCGGGAACTGGCCGGACAGGTTGACGCCAAAATGGCGCGTTACCAGGAGCAGCTCCAGGCCGCCAAGCAGAAAGGGGCCGAGGAAAAGGCCCAGCTGCGGCAGCAGGCGGGCCAGCAGGAGGCCGAGATCCTCGGTGTTGCCCACGAAGAGGCGGCGACCCAGCTGCAGGCGATCAAGAAGCAGGTTGCCGCCGAAGCCGGGTTGGCGCGGGAGGCGCTGATGTCGGAAACCGAGGCTCTGGCCGGGATGATCGCCGGCAAGGTTCTGGGGAGGGCGCTGTGAGGAGTCTGCTGATGCGCAAAGGAACGATTGCCGGACTGACCGCCATCCTGCTGCTTGTCGCAGCGACGCTGGCCGTCGCCGCGGGGGCCGAAGAACATCACGTCGCCGCCGGGGTGCTGTTTAAGGATTTTCTCTGGCGCTGCCTGAATTTTGCCGTGACCTTCGGCCTTCTCGCCTATTTCGTGACCAAGCCGCTGCGCAACGGTCTGGCCGGTCGTCGCGAAGGGATTGCCAAAGCCCTGGCCGAGGCCGAGCAGGCGCGTACCGAGGCCGAGGCGCGGTTTGCCGAATACGACCGGAAGCTGGCCAAGGCGGCCACCGAAGTCGACGCCATCTATGCCGAGATCCGCCACGAAGGGGAGCTGGAAAGCCAGAAGATCATCGCCAACGCGCAGGAAATGGCCGAGAAGATCAAGGCCGAGGCGAAGAAGAGCGCCGCTCTCGAAGTGGCCCGGGCGCGCGCCGAACTGCAGCGCGAGGCCGCGAAGATGGCTGTGGCGATCGCCGAGGACCTGCTGCAAAAAGGCTTCACCGCCCAGGACCATGACCGCCTGGTGAACGAATACACGCAAAAGGTAGGAGAACTCCATTGAGCGTCAGTGCGATTTCCCGCAGGTATGCCAAGGCGCTGGTCCGGCTCGCCGTCGAGCAGAACCAGATCGAGCGCTTCGGCCAGGAACTGGGACAGTTCAGCTCGCTGCTGGCAGGCGAGGATCTGCTGCGGCTGATCCTCGAAAGTCCCACGTTTCCCATGAACAGGAAGACGGCGATCCTGGGGGATCTGCTGGCCAGTCTGCAACCGGCGGCGACCGTGAAGAATTTTCTCGGTCTGCTGCTGGAAAAAGACCGCCTCCAGTATCTGTCGCAGATAGCGGTCGATTATCGGGCTCTGGCCGACGAGTTGTCGGGCATCGTCCGCGCCCGGGTGACGGCGGCTGCCGAGCTCAGCCCCTCCCAGCGTCAGGCGATCGGCAGTTCCCTGCAGCAGCAGACCGGCAAGCAGGTCGAGCTGACCGTCGCCGTCAACCCGGCCCTGCTCGGGGGGCTGCAGGCAGAAATCGGCGGCCGGCTGATCGACGGCAGCCTCAGAACACAACTGAATCGTATTGAAGATACCTTAAAGAAGGGGTGAGAAGGGCTTATGGAAATCAGAGCAGAAGAAATCAGCGCGATCATCAAGAAGCAGATCGAAACCTTCGGTCGCGAGGTCGAGGTCAGCGAAACCGGTACGATCATCTCCGTCGGTGACGGTATTGCCCGTATCCACGGCCTCGACAAGGCCATGGCCGGCGAACTCCTCGAGTTTCCCGGTAATATCATGGGCATGGTTCTCAACCTCGAAGAGGACAACGTCGGCGCCGCGATTCTCGGTGAAGCCCACCACATCAAGGAAGGCGACACCGTCAAGCGCACCGAGCGCATCGTCCAGGTTCCGGTCGGCGAGGCGCTGGTCGGCCGGGTGGTCGACGGCATCGGTATCCCTATCGACGGCCAAGGCGAGATCAAGAGCGGCGACTACCGCCAGGTGGAGATCAAGGCGCCCGGCATCGTCGCCCGTAAATCGGTCCACGAGCCGATGCAGACCGGCCTCAAGGCGATCGACGCCATGGTCCCCATCGGCCGTGGCCAGCGCGAACTGATCATCGGCGACCGCCAGACCGGCAAGACCGCGGTGGCCGTCGACACCATCATCAACCAGAAGGGGCAGAACGTCGTCTGTATCTATGTCGCCATCGGCCAGAAGCGCTCGACGGTCGCTCAGGTCGTCGACAAGCTCAAGCAGCACGGTGCCATGGACTACACCATCGTCGTCGCCGCCACCGCTTCCGACCCCGCGCCGCTGCAGTTCATCGCCCCCTACACCGGTGTCACCATGGGTGAGTTCTTCCGCGACAGCGGCAAGCACGCGCTGATCATCTACGACGACCTCTCCAAGCAGGCGGTGGCCTACCGCCAGCTTTCCCTGCTGCTGCGCCGTCCGCCGGGACGCGAGGCCTTCCCCGGCGACGTCTTCTACCTCCACAGTCGGCTTCTCGAGCGCGCCGCCAAGCTCAATGACGACCTCGGTGCCGGCTCTCTGACCGCGCTGCCGATCATCGAGACCCAGGCCGGCGACGTTTCGGCTTACATCCCGACCAATGTCATCTCCATCACCGACGGCCAGATCTTCCTCGAAACCGACCTCTTCTACTCCGGGGTACGTCCGGCCATCAACGTCGGCCTCTCGGTCTCCCGCGTCGGCGGATCCGCTCAGGTCAAGGCGATGAAGCAGGTCGCCGGTACCCTGCGCCTGGCCCTCGCCCAGTACCGCGAGATGGCCGCCTTCGCCCAGTTCGGTTCCGACCTGGACGCCGCCACCCAGCGCCAGCTCAACCGCGGCGCCCGGCTGGTCGAGATCCTTAAGCAGGGACAGTACAAGCCGCTGCCGGTGGAGCGGCAGGTCATGGTCATCTATGCCGCCAACAACGGCTACGTCGACCAGTACCCGGTGGGTGTCATTGGCCGTTATGAGGCGGAACTGATGACCTTCATTGAGAGCAAGCACGCCTCGTTGCTTCAGGACCTGAAAGAGAAAAAGGCCATCGATGCCGACCTCGAAGGCCGCATCAAGTCCGCCCTCGAGGAATTCAAGGGACAGTTCGCGGCTTAATCAAACGCACGCAGAGGGTTTGGACAGATGGCTAATCTGAAAGACATAAAAAAACGGATCAGCTCGGTCAAGAACACCCGGCAGATCACCAAGGCGATGAAGATGGTCTCCGCCGCCAAGTTGCGGCGGGCCCAGGAGGCGGTGGTCGCCGCCCGTCCCTACGCCAGGAAGATGCAGGAGGTTCTATCCAGTCTCGCCATGCGCGAGGAGGCCGACGGCCACCCGCTGCTGGTCCCCCGCGGCAAGGGGCGGGCGCTGGTGCTGCTGCTCACCGCCGACCGCGGCCTCTGCGGCGGCTTCAACGGCAACGTCAGCAAGGCCGCCGAACGCTTCGTCAAGGAGAATGCCGAAGGCTACGCAGGCTACGATCTGATGATCGTCGGCCGCAAGGGACGCGATTACCTGAAGAGCCGGGGCGGAATCAGCATCAGCAAGGTCTACGAGAACCTCACCGGCAGCATCTCCTACAGCACCGCGGCACTGATCGGTCAGGAAGTCATCGAGCAGTACGTGGGCGGGGCCTATGACGCGGTCTTCTTTGTTTTCAATGCCTTCCGCAGCGCCATCTCCCAGGATGTGACCATCGACAAGCTTCTGCCCGTCGTCCCCAAACAGGCAGTCGAGGGACAACCGGCGGTTGACTATCTCTACGAACCGAGCCGCGGCGAGGTCTTGGAGCAGATCCTGCCCAAGCACGTCGAGGTGCAGATCTTCCGCGGCCTGCTGGAATCGGTGGCCTCGGAGCACGGCGCGCGGATGAGCGCCATGGACAGCGCCAGCAAGAACGCTTCGGAAATGATCGGCAAGCTGACCCTGCAGTACAACCGGGCCCGCCAGGCCGCCATTACCAAAGAGCTGATGGAAATCATCTCCGGCGCCGAATCGATCAAATAACTTCAGCACATAAACGTTTTACACCTGACGCGGGTGGAAAAAGGAGGACGGTCCGTCATGAATAAAGGCAAGATCACCCAGGTCATCGGCCCCGTTATCGACGTGGAGTTCGAGGCCGGCAAGCTCCCCGAGATTTACTATGCTCTAAAGGTCACCAACCCCGCGCTGGGTCCCGGTGAAGGGAATCTGATTGTCGAAGTTGCCCAGCACCTCGGCGAGAACACCGTGCGCGCCATCGCCATGGACTCCACCGACGGTCTGGTCCGCGGCCAGGAAGTTATCGATACCGGCAAGCAGATCGTCATGCCGGTCGGCCGCAAGACCCTCGGCCGGATTCTCAACGTCGTCGGCGAGCCGGTGGATGAAATGGGCCCGGTCGGCAACGAACTGGAGTGGGAGATTCACCGTCCGACCCCCGAATTCGTCGATCAGTCGACCAAGGTCGAGGCTTTCGAGACCGGCATCAAGGTCGTCGACCTCCTCGCTCCCTATGCCCGCGGCGGCAAGATCGGCCTGTTCGGCGGCGCCGGCGTCGGCAAGACGGTTCTGATCATGGAGCTGATCCACAACATCGCCAAGCAGCACGGCGGCTTCTCTGTCTTCGCCGGGGTCGGCGAGCGGACCCGCGAAGGCAACGACCTCTGGCACGAGATGAAGGACTCGGGGGTTCTCGACAAGGCCGCCCTGATCTACGGCCAGATGAACGAGCCGCCGGGGGCCCGCGCCCGCGTCGCCCTCTCGGCGCTGACCGTCGCCGAATACTTCCGCGACGAGGAAGGCCAGGACGTGCTCCTCTTCGTCGACAACATCTTCCGTTTCACCCAGGCAGGTTCCGAGGTCTCGGCGCTTTTGGGCCGCATCCCCTCGGCGGTCGGCTACCAGCCGACCCTGTCGACCGAGATGGGCGAGCTGCAGGAGCGCATCACCACCACCAACAAGGGCTCGATCACCTCGGTCCAGGCGATCTACGTCCCGGCCGACGACCTGACCGACCCGGCGCCGGCCACCGCCTTCGCCCACCTCGATGCGACCACCGTTCTTTCCCGGCAGATCGCCGAGCTCGGCATCTACCCGGCCGTCGACCCCCTCGACTCCACCAGCCGGATTCTCGATCCCCAGGTCGTCGGGGAGGAGCACTACCAGATTGCCCGCGACGTGCAGTTCGTGTTGCAGCGCTACAAGGATCTGCAGGACATCATCGCCATCCTTGGCATGGACGAGCTTTCCGAAGAAGATAAGTTGGTCGTTGCCCGCGCCCGCAAGATCCAGCGTTTCCTCTCCCAGCCGTTTCACGTCGCCGAGGTCTTTACCGGATCGCCCGGCAAGTACGTCGAACTCAAGGACACCATCCGCGGCTTCAAGGAGATCGTTGCCGGCAAGTACGACGATATCCCCGAGCAGGCCTTCTACATGGTCGGTCCCATCGAGGAAGCCCTGGAAAAGGCCAAGAAACTGGCGGCTTAAATTGAAACCGGCACAAGGCGAAGGGCTAATGGCCAAAGGAAAATCCTTAGCCTTTTGCCCTTCGCCCTTAGCCTGAGGTGCTTCACATATGGCAGAAAAACTCCGACTGGAAATGGTCACCCCCTACAAGCAGGTCCTCGCCGAAGAGGTGGATGAAATCACCGCTCCCGGCAGCATCGGGGAATTCGGCCTGCTCCCCGGCCATACGCCGATGCTGACCACCCTGAAGATCGGCGAGCTCACCTACCGCAAGGGGAGCGAACTGTTCCACGTGGCGGTCAACTGGGGGTATGTGGAGGTGGAAAACGACGCCGTCACCGTGCTGGTGGAGACGGCGGAACCGGCCGACCAGATCGACCTTGGCCGCGCCAGGGCCGCGCTCGGGCGGGCCGAAGAAGCGCTCAAGAAGTTGAATCCCGAAGACAGGGACTTTCTGGTCATGCAGGCGGCGCTGGAGCGGGCGATGATCCGCATTCAGGTGGCCGGGCGCAAGACGCACTGATCCGGACAGTTCAGCAGGCGTGGTAAAGGGCGGCTCCATTGGGGGCCGCCCTTTTTCATTTCACAGGAGATGGATCAGGAAGGGGTGCCGGCATTGAGAATTTTGTCGATCTTGACATCGACGACGGAAAGGTGCTCGAGCATGGCCAAGCGGGCCCGTTCCGGATCGTGGTCGGCGATTGCCTCAAAGATGGCATGGTGCTGGCGGTAAAGGAGCTGGGCATCCCCCTCACGCTGATTGAAATCGACCAACGAGAGGCGCAGCGATGCGTAGTAGAGCGCATGGATGCTGGTCAGTACATGGACCTGCAGGGTATTATGGGAGGCGGCGCTGATTGCCGCGTGAAACCGGGCGTCCAGATCCGCATCCCAGACCCCCTTGGCGGCAAGCTGGGTCATTCTCGCGTCCAGCTCGCGCAGCCGGCTCAGGTCCCCTTCGTCGGCGCGTTGGGCGGCGAGGCAGGCCGACCAGCTTTCCAGTCCCTTGCGGACCTCGACCAGGGCCGGCAGGAGCCGCGGATCGGCATCGACCATCTGCGACAGGGGGTCGGCAAGGGAGGTTTCGGCCAGGGACCGGACATAGGTTCCCCCCCCCTGGCGGGCCTCGACCAGGCCCATGGCGTCGAGGACCATGATCGCTTCCCGGACCGAGGGACGGCTCACGCCGAGCATCGCGGCCAACTCCCGCTCGGAGGGGATGCGGTCCCCGGGCTTGAGCTCTCCCTGAGAAATCATGGCGCGAATCTGCTCGACGATCTCTTCGGAAATCTTCTTTGGACGAATCGGTTGAAAGACGACAGTCATACCTTTGCTCCACGGTAGAATGGTAAGACCGGTTTCTAGCATGCACCGCCGCAAAGGTCAAGCGGGCGGGTGACGGACTCGACGATGGACGGAAACCAACGACAAATCCTGCATGCCGACATGGACGCTTTCTACGCCTCGGTGGAACAGCACGACGACGCGGACCTGCGTGGGCGCCCGGTAATTGTCGGCGGCGACCTGCGGCGCGGGGTGGTCAGCGCCTGTTCCTACCAGGCCCGGGCCTTCGGCGTCCATTCGGCGCAGCCGCTGGCGGTGGCCTTGCGCCTCTGTCCGCAGGCGGTGGTCAGACCGGTGCGGATGGGCCGTTACCGGGAGGTCTCCAAGGCGGTGATGGCGATCTTCGCCGCCTTTACCGACCGGGTGGAGGCGCTCTCCATCGACGAGGCTTTTCTCGACGTGACCGGCTGCGAGAGGCTGTTCGGCACGGCGCGGGAGATTGCCGTCCAGATCCGCAGCCGGGTGCGCGACGAGCTCGGCCTGGCGGTGAGCATCGGCATTGCGCCGAACAAGTTCCTCGCCAAACTGGCGTCGCAGAAGGCCAAGCCGGACGGTCTGCTGCAAATCCTTCCCGAGGCGGCGTCGGCCTTTCTGCGACCGTTGCCGGTCGCCGACCTCTGGGGTGTCGGCGGAGCCACCGCCGATCGGCTGCGCGTGCTGGGGATCGTGACGGTGAACGATCTGCTGAACTATCCCGAAGCGCGTCTGGTGGCCCGTCTGGGGCGGGCCGGCAGCCGGCTGCTGGCCCTGGCGCGGGGCGATGATCGGCGTCCGGTGGCGACGGAAGGAGAAATCAAGTCGGTCAGCAATGAGGAGACCTTCGCCGTGGATTTGACCGATCTCGCTACCATCCAGCGGGAACTGCACGCGCTGGTACAACGGGTGGCGGCACGGTTGCGCCATCACGGCCTGCGCGGACGCCAGGTTTCCCTCAAGGTCCGCTACGACGACTTCACCACCGTCAGCCGCAGCCGCACCCTGGCGGCCGGGATCGATCATGGTGGTACCCTGCTGCGGATCGTGCAGGAACTGCTGGCCAGAACCGAGGCGGGGCGACGGCCGGTGCGCCTGCTCGGGGTCGGGGTGGCCGACTGGGGCGAAACCGGCACGGGTCAGCAGGAGCTGTTCGGCGAACCGGCCCAGGTCGTGCGCCACCGGGCTCTGGATCGTGCCGTGGACCAGCTTAACCGGCGCTTCGGCCAGGGCCGGATCCGCCAGGCCAGCCTGCTGGTACCCCCGGTTTCAGCGCCGGAGGAAGGGGGCGATAGCGACGCGTGAGCGTTGCAGGGCTTCCTGGTCGTGCGCTTCCAGGGTCATGGACGGGGTGCGGGGGAGGTTGCGAACCAGGGAAAAGAGTGCCGCGAAATCGATGATCCCCTCGCCGACGGGAAGATGGTCATCGGCGGCACCGTGGTTGTCGTGCAGATGCAGGTGGAGCAAGCGCGGGCCGAGGGCCGCAAACCAGTCCGCGAGGGAGGTGTCGGCAAACAGGCGCCAGTGGCCGACATCGAAGCAGTGGCCGAAATCGTCTTGCGGAAAGGCCTGGAACAGGGCGACGAGGGTCGCCGGGACGGTTTCGAAGATGTTCTCGACGGCGATTTTGATCCCGGCCTGGCGGGCCACCACCAGCAGCGGGGGCCAGAACAGGAGATTCTGTTCGAGCCAGAGGTAATCCTGTCCCCCGTATTTCCAGCGCTCGTAACCGGGATGAAAGACCACCAGCCGTGCCCCCAGCGCCGCGGCCGCCTCCAGGGTCTGCAGGAACCGCTGGCGAGTGGCCTGCCACACCAGTGGTTCGAGGGCGCCGGGGTTGAGGTCGTGAAATGGGCCGTGAACCGTGACCGCCAGTCCGGCCCCGGCCAGCCGACGGCCCAGGCCGCGCAGCTCCTGGAGAGAAGCCGCGTCCAGATCGGGTCCACGAAAGGCGATTTCCGGCTGCAGGCCCTGGTCCAGCACCAGGGGCAGTCCGGCTTCGAGGTTGCGGTAGGGGAGGTGGACGTGGAGACGTTCAGCCATGGCCGCCCTCGCGGGTGGCGATCCGCTCGAGATCGTGAATCGCGCTGGGTTCGCCGAGGGTGATCAACACATCGCCTCCCTGGATGGGCGTCGCCGGGGCGGGGTTGAACAGCATCTGGCCATTCTGCTTCTTGATGCCGACGATGATGACGCCGAGATCCTTGCGCACCCCGGAATCGACCAAGGACTTTTCGGCGAGTGCCGAATCGGGCGTGACGCGGATCTCCTCGAGCTGCAGTTCGAGGTTGCGGCCGGCGGTGGCGATCTCGATGAAGTCGACCACCGATGGCCGGAGCACCGCCTGGGCCATCCGTGAGGCACCGATGGTGTAGGGGGAGATCACTTTGCTGGCGCCGGCACGGCGCAGCTTCTTCTCCGAGCCCTCCTCGCCGGAGCGGGCCAGGATGAACATGTCGGGGTTGAGGCCCCGCGCGGTCAGGGTGATGTAGACGTTTTCGGTGTCGGAAGTGACCGCCGTGATCAGTCCCTTGGCCCGCTGGATCCCGGCCGCCATCAGGGTTTCGTCGTCGGTGGCATCGCCGCGTACGAAGAGAATCCCGTCATTGCCGAGTTTCTCGCACAGCGCCGGGTCTTTTTCCACGACCACGAAGGGAATCGGTTTGGCCAGAAATTCCCGGCAGATCAGGGTGCCGATGCGCCCGTAACCGCAGACGATGTAGTGACCGCTGAGGCGGTCGATCTGTTTTTCCAATTTTTTCCTCCCCAGAATGTGGCGCAGCTGGCCTTCGACCATGATCTGGATCAGGCTGCCTATGGCATAGGCGATAATCCCGGCGCCGAAGATGATGAGCAGGATGGTGAAGAGTTTTCCCTGCGGGGAGAGGTCGTGAACTTCCTTGAAGCCGACCGTCGCCAGGGTGATGACGGTCATGTACAGCGCGTCGAATCCGGACCACCCCTCGATGAACATGTAACCGCAGGTGCCCAGAGCGATGACGCCAACCAGGATGGAGAGAGAAAAGCGCAGATGGCGGATGGGATCCATTACCACTCCGAGGCCCAGAGGTAGTGGGATGATAGTCCCGTAAACGCTAAAAAGCAAGGAGTTCTGGTGATATGCGGTACGCGATCGGGGTGAAAAAGGCTTGACAAATTATGTATACTGTATACAATTTGCGAAATTCAGTGCAATGGAGCCCTGCCCGTGAAAAGAAAGCCGATCGAGCGTCATCAGACCCTCCGCGAAAAAATCCTCGAAACCATCCGCGAAGCTATCCTCAAAGGGCAGCTCAAGCCCGGCGAAAAGGTTGCCGAACCCGAGCTGGCCGAACGCTTCGGCATCAGTCGGACCCCGATCCGGGAGGCGTTCCGGCAGCTCGAATCGGAAGGCTATCTGACCGTCATTCCCCGCAAGGGGGCGGTGGTGACCTCCCTCTCCGAGCGCGCGGTGGAGGAGTTCTACGCCATCAAGAGCATCCTGGAGGGCTACGCGGCCCGCATGGCAACACTGAACCTGGCCGCCAAGGATATCGAAAAGCTCGAAGCGATCAATGAGCGCCTCGCCCAGCTCGCCGCCGAGGGGGATGTGAAAACCTTCTTCAAGGTGCATAACGAATTTCACGAACTGTTCATCAAGGCCGCGGAGAACGAAAAACTCCAGGAACTGATCAACCAGATGATGCTCAAGTTCAATCGGCTGCGCCTGGCTTCTCTGTCGCTGCCGGGGCGGATGGAAATCTCCGTCCAGGAGCACAAGAAGATCATCGACGCCTTCAAGAAAAAGGATGCCGAGATGGCCGACAACCTGGTGCGCAAGACTGCCAGCATCGGCGGCCAGGTGCTGATCCAGAGCATGGCCCAGGCCGAAGGCCGACGGGTGGAAAAGAATATCCTGTCCCGGGTCATCGATATCTGAGGTGTTCATCCTGCCAAGGCCACTCAGGCCGGTGGCAGGCAAGGACCTTGCCCCCCCGCCGCAAATGTGACATATTCCTTCTCCACGTCCGTCTTTGCCCCCTGGGCAGAATGCCGACCAAGGAGGATTTTCATGCGCAAACAACTCGCTGCTTTCGCCCTCGTGCTGCTGATGGCCGGGACCGCCCATGCCACTTCGTTCGATCTCTCCTTTGACAACGACAGCGCGCAGGTCGGCCTTACCCAGCCGCTGGTCGCCGATGAACTGGGGGCCTCCAGGTTCGGGGCGCGTTTACTCTACAATGGCGATGAAAATACCCGGCTGCTCTCCGCCGGCGTCGAATTCGTCGGTGAACCGGGCAACGTGCCCGGTCTGGAGATCGGTGTTGGCGTCCAGGGGTACGGCGGTCGCACCGATCAGGGCCAGGATATCCTGGCTGCCGCTGTCGGCGGGGTGGCCAGCTATACGCCGCCGGCCCTCGGCGGGGTCGTCTTCGGTGCGAAACTCTACGTGGCCCCGAAGATCTTTTCCGGGCTCGATTCGGACGGCCTGCTGGAGACCGCGGTGCGGGTCGGTTACCGTGTCACCCCCAAAATCGAGGTCTATCTCGGTTATCAGAACATCCGCAGTGATTTTGGCCGTTTGGATACCTGGACCATCGATGAGGCGGTGCGCCTCGGTTTCGCGGCGACCTTCTGAGGCAAAACTTCAGCTTGACTCCAGGCGCGGCCCCTTCGGGGGCCGCGCTTTTTTTGCCGGGGACCGGGGAGGATGGTATTCTTGCGCTCACAGCCCGCGGAGAACGAACCATGTCCTGGACGTTCCTGGCTCTGCTCACGGCGTTTTTCGAGTCGGTCAAGGACGCCACCGGGAAGCTGGCGCTGCGGGGCGCCCATCCGGTGCAGGCGGCCTTCGCCTGGCGGCTGTTGGCCCTGCCGGTCCTGCTGCCGCTGCTGGCCGCTGCCGGCTGGCCGCAACTCGGGCCCGGATTCTGGCCGGCCCTGGCGTTGGACGGTGGCCTCAATCTGCTCGCCAGCATTCTCTACATGCGGGCGCTGGCTGTCGGGGAGCTGGCGCTGACCGTACCCCTGGTCAACCTGACTCCGGCGCTGCTGCTGGTGACCAGCCCGTTGCTGGTCGACGAATATCCCTCCCCGGCGGGGCTGGCGGGGGTGATCCTAGTGGTTGCCGGGACCTTCGCCCTGCACCGCGGCCCGGGACGGGGAGGAACCACTGCCGCCCTGCGCAACCTGCTGACCCGGCCCGGGGCGCGCAGCATGCTGGTGGTCGCCGGGATCTGGAGCATCACCGCTAACATCGACAAGCTCGGGGTGCGCAGCTCCTCCCCCCTCGCCTGGGCGGTGGCTGTCGACCTGGTCATCACCCTGGGGCTGCTGCCGTTTCTCGGCTGGCGCAAATGTCCGGCGGCTCCCCTCCCCGGCCCGGCTCTTTTGGCCACCGGCCTGGCCGGCGGGCTGACCCTGGCCTGCCAGATGACCGCCATTGGCCTCACCCAGGTGCCCTATGTCATCGCCATCAAGCGCGGCAGCACCCTGCTGAGCGTGCTCTGGGGACGGTTGCTGTTTGCCGACCCAAGGCTGGGGCCGCGCCTGTTGGCGGTGCTGCTGATGCTGGCCGGGGTCTGGTTAATCCTGCTGGCTTAGGGCCGGGCAGGAAATAAGTGTGACAATATGGCGCTCAGATTTGGGTCAGATTTGGTTGGACCGAATGAGCCTAACCGCAGGCGTAGCAGGGCTACGCTGAGGATATGGCGATTGAACGCCGGCCAAAGATGGCCCGAAGATGAGATGCAAGATGTAACGGTTATTTCCTGACAGGACCTTAGCTGCGCAGCCGGTAGCCGCGGCCGATGAGCAGGGCGGCCCAGGCGAAGAGCCCGACCGCCATCAGGGTGCTGGTCGCAAAGGCGGTGCCCAGCGACAGGTCGCCGACCCCGAGAATGGCATGGCGGAAGCCGTCGATGAGATAGAAGAGGGGATTGAGGTGGGAAAGGGTGGCCCAGTGGGCCGGGAGAATGGAAATCGGATAAAAAACCCCGCCCAGGTAGATCAGCGGCAGGATGATAAAATTGGCATACATCGACAGCGAATCGAAATTGTGGGCGAACATGGCGGCAATCAGCCCGAACTGGGCGAACAGCAGGCTGGCGATGGCGGCCATGGCCAGGGCGGCCCAGGGGTGGACCCAGGGGAGGGCGGCGAAAAAGATCGAAATCAGCCAGGTCGCCAGACCCACCGCCAGGCCGCGCAGCATGGCCGCCAGGGTATAGGCTAGAATGAACTGGGCCGGGGAGATCGGCGTCACCAGCAGATCGACGATGTTCCCCAGGTAGCGGGACATGAACAGGCTCGACGAGGTGTTGGCGAAGGAGTTGTTGATCACCCCCATCAGGATCAGCCCGGGAATAACGAACTGGGCATAACTGAACCCGGGCAGGACGCTGATTCGCTCCCCCAGGGTGGCGCCGAACACGAAGAGGTAGAGGGAAGCGGTGATGATCGGCGTCAGCAGGGTCTGCGAAGCCACCCGCCAGAAACGCCGCACCTCTTTCTGCAGCAGGGTATAGAAGGGGAGCCAGGGGATGTAGGGACGGGATTTCACGGCTCCTCCCGGGCGTTGTCGAGGCCGGTCAGTTTGAGAAAGACCTCCTCCAGGCCGGCACGGCGGGTTTCGATATCGGCCACCGCGACGCCGCAGCGGCAGAGGTCGGCGAGCAGCTCCCCTGCCCTTTTGCCATCCTGCAGCGGGATGTCGAGGCGCAGGCCCCCTTCGCTGAGGCGGCCGCCGAAGCGGGCGAGGACGGGCGGCATGGCGGCCAGCGGCTGCTCCAGCTGGACCCGGATTTCCCGGCTGCCGAGGCGGGCGAGCAGGGCCTCGGTGCGGTCGAGAGCGATCACTTCGCCGTGGTTCATGATGGCGATACGGCCGCACATCTGCTCCGCTTCCTCCAGGTAGTGGGTGGTGAGCAGAATGGTGGTCCCGGCGTTATTGATCTCGCGGACGAAGTCCCACAGAGAGTGGCGCAGCTCGACGTCGACGCCGGCCGTCGGTTCGTCGAGGATCAGCAGCGGCGGGCGGTGGATCAGCGCCTTGGCGACCATGAAGCGGCGCTTCAGGCCGCCGGAGAGCTTGATCATGGTCTTGTGCAGGTGGGGTCCGAGGCCGAGCCGGTCGATCAGCTCGCGGCGCCAGTCCGGATCGTCGGGAACGCCGTAATAGCCGCTGTGGAAGCGCAGCGCCTGGTCGATGGTGAAGAAGTTGTCGATGACGATCTCCTGATGCATGACCCCGATCAGGCGGCGGGTGAGGCGATATTCGGCGCGGTTGTCATGACCGAAGACGCTGATCCTCCCCGAGTCGATGCGGGTCACGCCGGCGACCATGTTGATGGTGGTGCTCTTGCCGGCGCCGTTGGGGCCGAGCAGGCCGAAGATCTCTCCGGGGGCGATGGCAAGCGAAACGCCGCGTACGGCGGTAAAGTTGCCGAAGGCCTTGTGCAGAGCCTGGATGTCGAGGGCGGCAGCGGTCATGATCGGGCGGACGGGAAAATGGGAGATATCATGCTTAATAGTAACCTAAAATCGGGGTTCAGAAACCGGGAGGAGACGATGGTTCGACTCGATCGCATCACCACCGGCGGCGGCGACCAGGGGGAAACCAGCCTGGCCGACGGCAGCCGGGTCCCCAAAAACGCACCGCGGGTGGCCGCCTACGGCACCGTCGATGAGGTCAATTGTCTGCTGGGCATGGTGCGCCTGGAAGTGTTGCCGGAGCCCCTGGATGAGGAGATTCTCCGCCTGCAGCAGGAGCTCTTCGATCTCGGCGCTGACCTCGCGACCCCGCTGACCGCTGGCCAGCAGGAGGCCCACCTGCCGCGGATCGGCGCCGACCACGTACAGCGCCTGGAAGGGCTGATCGCCGCGGCCGCCGCTAAACTGGTTCCCCTCACCAGCTTCATCCTCCCCGGCGGCAGCCGGGCCGCCGCCACCCTGCACCTGGCGCGGGCGGTATCCCGGCGGGCCGAACGCACCCTGCTCGACGCCCGCGCCGCGGAGCAGTCGCGGGGCGCAGCCGCCTTCAACCCGCAGGCCCTGACCTACCTCAACCGCCTCTCCGACCTGCTCTTCGTCTGGGCCCGGCAGTGCAATGCCGGCGGTCGCGACGACATCCTCTGGACGCCTTACCGCGGCGCCGGGGGCCGCGAATGAATCCTGGCCCGGGCATCCTCTCCGGTCTCGACCGGCTCCTGCGGGGCTGTCCCCGCCCGCTGCTGGTGGCTATGGCGGTGGCCTGCATCCTCCTGCTCGGCCTTTGCGACCACTGGAGCGGGGGGGAGCTTTCCTTTTCGATTTTCTACCTCGTGCCGCTGCTGCTGCTTGCCGGGTACGCACGACCGGCGGAAACCTACGGCTGTGCGCTGCTGGCGGCTGTCGTCTGGATGGTGGCTGAAATTACCGACCGCAGCTACCAGCAGCCCCTGGTTCCGTACTGGAACATGCTGGTGCGCCTCGGTTTTTTTCTGCTCGCCGGCAACCTGGTGTTGCGCGTGAAAGGTCTGTTGGCCCGGCAACGGTCGCTGGCCGAGACCGACAGCCTTACCGGTTTGCTGAACGCGCGGATGTTTTACCGCCACCTGGAGGACGAGGCCCGGCGGGCCGTCCGCTACCGGCGGCCGTTTACCCTCGCCTGCCTTGACCTCGACAACTTCAAAAGGATCAACGACACCCAGGGACACGCGGCCGGCGACCGGTTGCTGCAGACCGTTGGCGGACAGCTGCAACGGCTGCTGCGCACCATCGACACGGCAGCCCGCCTCGGTGGCGACGAGTTCGTCCTGCTGTTGCCGGAGACAGGTTACGCCGAGGCCGGCGAGGCGCTGCGCAAGGTGCGCCGGGAGCTGTTGACCGCAATGCACGACCAGGAGTGGGCGGTGACCTGCAGCATCGGAGCGGTGACCTTCACCAGGGTCGAAAACGATTTGGCCGCCATGGTGCGGGCGGCCGACGACTTGATGTGCCAGGCGAAGCGGGCCGGCAAGGATCGCCTGTTGCATCGCCAGGTCGGCGACACGGAAGCCGCGAAGCGCCAGCCGGGAGCAAACGGGACGGCAGGGGGAGGCGGCTGCGACGCAGGTGCCGCGCCAGGCGGCGCCGGGGGGGATCTGCCGCAACGGCAGGACGTTTAACGCCGGCTTCCCCTGCGGTGGGGAGCGTTCCGGATCCGTTCCGCCCAGTCTCCCGGCTCTGCTCAGGAGGGGTCTTCCCCTTCGGCGTCGGCGGCCAGATCTGCGGCAGTCGGCCTTTTGCCGAAAAAGAACGCTACCCAGATGCCAATTTCATAGAGCAAAACGAACGGCAGGGCCAGGGCGGTCTGCGAGAAGACGTCCGGCGGGGTGAGGACGGCGCCGACGATGAAGGCGACGATCAGTGCGTACTTGCGATGGCGCCGCAGCCAGAGATGGTCGACGATCCCCATCCGGGCGAGGAAGAAGATGATGATCGGCAGTTCGAAGACCAGGCCGAAGGCCAGCAGCAGCTTGCTGGAGAGGGAGAGGTACTGGCCCATGGAGAGCATGGCGCTGATCTCGCCGCTGCTGGTGCCGTATTTGATGAGGAAGGTGAAAATGGTCGGAAAGACGAAGCTGAAACCGAAGTAGGTGCCCACCCCGAAGCAGAGGCAGCTGGCGAAGACGAAGGGGACCGCGTACTTCTTCTCGTGGGCGTAGAGACCGGGAGCGACGAATCCCCAGAGCTGCCAGAAGATCACCGGCAGGGCGAGGAGCAGGCCGGCGACGGCGGCGATCTTCAGGTAGGTGAAGAAGGGTTCGGTGGCGTTGATGAAGACCAGCGAACTCCCCTTGGGCAGGGCCGCCCGTACCGGTTCCGAGATGAACTGGAAGAGCTGTTCGGAATATTTGTAACAGCCGATGAAGGTGACCAACCATGCGGCGGCGGAAATGATCAGCCGCCGCCGCAACTCTTCCAGGTGCTTGGTGAAGGGAAGATTCTCATCGCTCATCGGCGCCACCCTCGGACTGGTCGCTGGCGGGGGCGCTCGGCTCGGCGGCCGGTTCCGCTTCGGCGGCCGGTTCCGTGGCTTTCCCTTCCGGTTCTTCCGCCGGGGCCGCGGCACCGGGCGGCTGGATCTTTCCTTCCTCCAGCAGGCGCTGCTTGGTCTCGGCGGTGCGCACCTCGTCCTGGAAGGTGGTCTTCAGTTCCTCCGTGGCGCGCCGGAACTCCGCGAAGCCCCGCCCCAGAGCGCGGGCGATGTCAGGGAGTTTCTTCGGCCCGAGGACGATCAACGCCAGGGCCAGGATCATCAGAAGCTCGGGCATACCGATACCGAACATGACGAGAAGTCCTTGAAAGAGAGGAAGGGGTGTTGAGAGCCCGCTGAGGATAGCGCCGATTGTTCCCGCTTGTCAAGACCAGAGTGGCCGTTAAAGGTTTGACATATCAGGGGTTTTGAACTAATATACGGCGCAAATCGAAGCTCTGGAAGGACTTCCATGAATACCCAGCAAGAGATCAAGGACCAAATCCGCCGCCTGGCCGCCGAGCGAAACGCCCTGCTGCTGGCACACAACTATCAGCGCGACGAGATCCAGGAACTGGCCGACATCACAGGGGATTCCCTCGGCCTGTCGCAGGAGGCGGCACGCACCGAGCGCGAGGTGATCGTCTTCTGCGGCGTGCACTTCATGGCCGAGAGCGCGGCGATCCTCGCCCCCGACAAGCTCGTCCTGCTACCGCGACCCGACGCCGGCTGTCCGATGGCGGACATGGTCACCCCCGAAGGGCTGCGGGCGATGAAGGCGCAGCACCCCGGCGCGACGGTGGTGACCTACGTCAACTCGAGCGCCGCGGTGAAGGCCGAAAGCGACATCTGCTGCACCAGCGCCAACGCCGTCC
>Ga0210142_1000075_pt1 | contig 22036 bp, 22 predicted proteins | sample Goodyear_PhragC__FD_184869 | JGI IMG/M metagenome (GOLD analysis project Ga0210142, IMG submission 184869) | Wetland microbial communities from San Francisco Bay, California, USA, that impact long-term carbon sequestration - Goodyear_PhragC_D2... | ecosystem: Environmental > Aquatic > Marine >...
GCACCACGTCGAATGCGGTGCAACCGGCGCGTAACCGGCCGACTATGTTCGAGACGATATGCATGACGTGGCTGTAGCGCTCGATTTGCATAAACTCCGTTAGGCGAATGCTGCCGAACTCTGCAACACGACCGACGTCATTGCGCGCGAGATCGACCAGCATTATGTGCTCGGCGCGTTCCTTTGGATCCGCCAGCAACTCCGCTGCGTTCGAGTCGTCTTGCGTCAAAGTATGTCCGCGCGTGCGTGTCCCAGCGATCGGACGAATCTCCATGTTGTCGCCGGTTAACCGGACATGCATCTCGGGTGAACTGCCGACCAGTGAAAAATCTCCGCCGAAATTGAGACAAAACATGTAGGGCGAAGGATTGATGAAGCGAAGGGAGCGATAGAAATCGAGTGGTTCGCCATCGAACGGCGACTCGAATCGTTGCGATAAGACAACTTGGAATACATCGCCTGCGACGATGTATTCCTTCGCTCGCTTTACTGCCCGCTCGAAGTCTTCGCGAGAGAAATTGCTTCGCGGAAGTGGCGGTCCCGCAGTTTCCGCGATCGGAACAAGCGGAAGAGCGGTTGGTTGCCTCAGCTGTCGCTCAATCGAAGCCAGGCTCTCGATCGCGCGCGCATAAATCTTTTCCGGAGAGCCCTCGTCAAGGAATGCATTAACGATGATTTTCAAACTGCGCAGCCGGTGATCGAAAACCAGAAGCGCGCTCGGAATCATGAACAGTGTCTCAGGGAGTTGAAGTTCATCTCGTTGCGCCATGGGAACTTTCGGCTCGAAGGAATGGATCGCCTCGTAACCGATCAATCCGACAGCACCACCGGCGAACCGCGGCAATTCCGGGTGCGACGCAAACTGATAACGCGCCATCAATTTTCGCAATTCATCGAGCGGATCGCTGCTTGTTTCGAGTGATTGTTCGTTTCCGTTCTCGATGATGCGAATCTCGCGGCCGTAGCTTTGCAAAATCACCCGAGGATTCACACCGACAAACGAAAAACGCCCCGAGATGTCATTTCTTTCCGTGGACTCAAAAAGAAAGCAGTAACCACCGCAGTCGAGTTTCTTAAAAGCCGATACTGGCGTTTCTCCATCCGCAATGAACTCTGCGAAGACAGGAATAACGTTGCCCTGTTTGGCGAGCTTTTTGAATTCGCCCAGGGTCGAAGTGACGTGCGCTGTTGCGATCATACGAGTGTCAAAAATCGCGCGAGGATTTTCTTCCCGTCGTGCGTAAGGACGGACTCGGGATGGAACTGGACTCCGTAAACGGGGAATTCGCGATGACAAAGTGCCATGATTTCTCCGTCGTCGCTTTCCGCGATGATTTCTAGACAGCGGGGCAGCGAGGTTCTCTTCACAACAAGCGAATGGTATCGGCCAGCTTCGAAGGAGGCGTCCAAACCGGAAAAGAGGCTGTTACCGTTGTGCGTGACCGTCGATGCTTTCCCATGCATCAGCCGCGAAGCGCGCACGATTTCTCCGCCATATGCTTCGGCGATGCACTGATGTCCCAGGCAAACACCCAGAATTGGTGTCCGTGCGCCAAACTTCAGAATGACGTTTTTACTAATCCCCGCTTCTCGCGGCGTGCACGGGCCTGGCGAAATGCAAATACGCTCCGGCGCCAGTGCGCCGATTTCCTTCACCGAAATCGCGTCATTCCGCCTAACGACAATCTCACATCCAAGCTCGCCGAAATACTGCGCGAGATTGTAGGTAAATGAATCGTAGTTGTCGATCAGCAGCAGCATTGGTTGGAGTCCGTTAAGAAAACGGGTTGGAGTTGGAAGACCGTGCCTGTTCAAGGAGTGACGGCTTCCCAGCCGTCATGTTTCGACGGCTGCCCAAGCCGTCGTTCCTTGTCGGCGTCATGAGCTCGTGAATCGCTCGAACTTCGGCGACGAGTTCAAGATATTGCGACGGCGTTAGAGCCTGGGCGCTGTCGGAAAGTGCGAGTTCCGGTTGATTGTGAACTTCGACCATAAGGCCATCCGCGCCTGCCGCCACGCCGGCTCTCGCCAGAGGTGTGACCATGTATGCCGTGCCGGTGCCATGGGAAGGATCGACGATTACCGGCAAATGCGAAATGCGCCGGATAGCGGGCACCGAGGCGAGATCGAGCGTATTTCGCGTATGCTGCGCGAACGTGCGCACACCGCGTTCGCAGAGGATCACATTGTAATTGCCCTCAGCCATGATGTACTCCGCGGCGAGCAACCATTCCTCCAGCGTCGCAGCCATTCCGCGCTTCAGCAGCACCGGCAATCTGGATCGGCCCGCGTGCTTCAGAAGCGAGAAGTTCTGCATGTTACGAGCGCCGATTTGAATCACGTCGCCGTACTTTCCGATGAGATCGACGTGCGATTCCTCGACGGCTTCAGTCACAATCTTCAAGCCGAACTCCTCGCGGACGGCTGACATTATTTCCCAGCCTTTTTCGCCGAGACCTTGGAAGGTGTAAGGCGAGGTTCGAGGTTTCCACACGCAGCCGCGAAAAAATCGCGCTCCAGTTTGATGTACGATCTTTGCTATGGCGAAGGCCTGGTCGCGGCTCTCGATCGCGCACGGCCCGGCGATGATTGCCAGCTCGTTGTCGCCGATCGTCGCGTCGCCGACGCGAACGACAGTTTTATCCGGTCGAAGGTCGAGCGTGATCAGTTTGTACGGCTTGGTGACGCGGATGACTTCCGCGACCCCGATTAAGTTTTCGAAACGCCGGCCATCGATCGGGCCCTCGTTGCCGGTGATGCCAATCGCTGTTCGTGTCGCTCCCGGCATGGGATGCGCGCGGAAGCCAACTGCCTCGATAATGTTTACCACCGCATCGATCTCCGATGCCGTGGCGCTGGGTTTCATCACAATTAACATTTGATCATAAGTGGTTGGATTATTTCGGTAGACGCAGAGACAGATCTCCTGCTCGAGAGAGATGAATCAGCGTCCGTTGACCCGAAAACGTTCGGGGTTGAGAAAACGGTCGCTTGTTATCGCCAGATTCCGAGCGCTAACGTAAAGACAAACCGCAGGGCATGTCCGACCTCTTTCGAGTAGAGGATGTCAGCACTCATTACCACGAGCATAGCGACAGCCCGGGAAATGTCGATCACAAATATCGATCGCGTTAGTAACAGCAACGTTACCAAATCGGTAAATCTATCTACCCTTCAGTGCCGCCGTTGCTGTGCGCCATCTCGAAACCTTTAGAGGTATGCGCATAGAAACAACATTGGCAGCTCTCTGCGCAATCGCTGTTGCCGAATGTTTGGTGGTGTCCGCCCTGGCAATCGAAGTAACAGAGCCGGCCGGAGCGGCGCATGGCTATCCCGGCTTGTATGACATCAGCGGAAAAAAACTCGCTAACAGCGAATTCCGACAATGGATTGAGAGCAATCGGCTGCACGTAGTTATCACTCACAGATTTTCCGCCGGCGAGGTCTACGAGGAACGCGCGCAATTTCGACAAGAACCAGAGCTGATGCAGGAAAAATGGTCCTGGAAAGAATCGAAACATGGAAGATCGCAGCGTGAATTCGCTGTGGATTTTCTAACTGGAATCGCCAGCGCACACATCCGAGAGGATCATAAGGATGTGTCCAAGAAAGTTAAGATCGAACCCGGTCGAACCTTTGCCGGCTTCGGTTTCAGCCTTGTTTTGAGCAATCTGCGCAAACGCCTCCTAAGCGGCGAACAAGTTCAGTTGAAGGCAGTCGGCTTTTCGCCGTTCCCAACACTTGGACCGCAAGTTGTAACAGTGACAATCTCTCACGGCGGCGTTGATCATCTCAGAATGTCGGGACGCTCACTGAAGGGTGATCGTTTCGTGATTCATCCGGAAATTCCATTCATCGCGAAATTCTTTGTTGAGGTGCCAGACACAAAGATCTGGCTGACCAATCCCGCCCCCGCTGGCTTTCTGCGATGGGAAGGCCCAATCGTGTTACCGACAGATCCAATAATTCGTGTCGATCTAATTTCAGGTGAAAAGAGTGGACCGGCGGAGTCTGCTGGAAGTTAGACGCCAAGAGCAGTCTTCGCTTCACAATCCTCGAGCAGGCAATTAGTATCACTCGCATGGATGAGTCGAATTTCTCTTCAGCTTTGGTTTTCTTTGTCGGCAATTATTTCGTGACGTTCTTTATCATCGGTCTGATTGCCGCAGGAATATCGCTTATCAACAAGCCGAAGCCTCTCCGGATCAGCGAAGTGAGCGAAGCGTTGCTCTCGTACTATCTGCTTTTTGCCATCGGGATAAATAATCTGATTAACTTTATGTTCCACGTGTTCTTCGGTGATGTGGCGGCAAAGTTTATCGGCTGGGAAAACAGCCCGTTTCAGGCAGAGGTGGGATTCGCAAGTCTCGGAGTCGGAATCGCGGGAGTCCTCGCGTTCAAGGCCAGCTTGCCTTTTCGTTTTGCTACTCTTATCCCGCCAACGTGCTTCTCATGGGGCGCGGCTGGCGGTCACATTTACCAGATGATCGTGGCGCACAATTTCGCGCCAGGTAACGTGGGACTGGTTCTTCCAATCGACATAATAATGCCATTTGTCGGACTCGTGTTCTTGTGGCTCTCGTATAAACATCCGCAACCCGGGACCACTAATCGCAATTTAATCTAGCTGCAGACGCCAAGCGCGGCGCTTGCCCTACAACAGCGATTTCGACTATTTCCCGCACCAATGCACCGTTATGTACTCTTCCGCTTCTTCTCAGTCTTAATGGAGCTGTACCGCGGGCAGAGCAACGGCGGCGTCGCATCTCAGTATGGAAGTTACCCCGCCATGGCAAACTGCATTTCCTCAGTCTGCTCGACGATTTTCGAGGCTTGGAGAATTTCAAATCCTATCAAAGACGGCGTGAAACGACGTACGCGCAGTTTTCGCGGCGGCTCGGCCTGCCACCTTCCACCCTGCATCGGCTCGAGAACGGCGACCAAAGCATCACCCTTCGCGGGCTCGAACAAATCATGAAGCGACTGAAGTGTAATCTCTCGGATATTTTGAGAGTTGAGGAAAAATCCGGTCGCGGATCAGCTGATAGGGTCAGCGCGCCGTGCCCGCCAAGGTCAATCCTGGCGCAGTGTCTGATTCGCGGAATCAGTGGTTCATCTTTGCGGCAGCTTTCATGATCTCAGCCTGCATCACCGGCATGATGTCTGCCATGTAAGCGCCAAATTTTTGCATCGCCGATTTTCCGACCGGCGAGCCGTAAAAATCAGCTAGCGCCTTCAGTTCTTCTGTAGTGAAATTTTTGACCATCGCATCGATCATAGCTTTGGATAACGCGGCAATATCAACTTGTGTCGTCATTATTTTCTTGAACTGCTCCCTTTGATCCGCCGGAAGGTTTGCAGCCATTTTGTCGGCCATGTCCTCGAACAGCGCTTTTGGCGGGCTCACCTGGAGATAGCGTTCGGCTTCTTTGCGCCGCGTTTCAGGAGTATCAGCGGCACCGAAAACCGGAGACCAGGCGGACAATGTAAGGATCAGCAGGAGGGCAAGTTTTTGTTTCATAGGCGCGACTGATAACGCAGCGAAGGCTGCAAAGCTATTTTTTTTCGCATGCTTCGAATTTGCCGGTTTAAATCAGCAAGGCAACGAGCCCGAGAAAGACAAACGGGCAGGCGACGTCGGTAAAAGTAGTGAGGACGGTGCGGACCCCATCGCGGGATTAGCTCCGAATTTTTTTAGCGTCAACGGCACGATTGCGCCGGCCAGGCCGCTAAAACAACAACTGAGAGTGATAGCCAGCCGAGGGTGGCCTGGCACCAGCAAGTGTCTGCGCGATCAACTTTACGAAGTGGTGATTTGGAACTCGCTGTTTCTCTTCGATCTTGCAGAATGCGTGTTCTCGTTCGGGTGGAACGCGATCTCCGAGCGCGTTGAATCTTCTTTTGAACTTATGTTATGCGTGTCCTTGTTTTGACCGGCGCCGGTGTTTCGGCTGAGAGTGGCATCCCGACGTTCCGCGGCAGGGACGGCTACTGGCGGAATTTTGATCCGGCAAAGCTTGCGACGCCCGAGGCATTCGCTGGCGATCCGGAGTTGGTCTGGCAGTGGTATCGCGAACGCCGTGAGCGTATTCGCAATGCGCAACCGAACGCTGCGCACGAAGCCGTTGCGAAATTCGCAAGACACGCGGACAAATTCCTCCTCGTTACGCAGAACGTGGACGACCTGCACGCGCGCGCAGGAATTGAGAGCGAGAAAATGGTGCAAATTCACGGCGACATTTTTGTTACCCGTTGTTCGCGCTGCCATTTTAAGCGACACGATTACGAGCATGAGCATGAGGAAGAGAAAGAAGAAGGAAATGTTGTTCCAAGATGCCCGGAATGCGAAGCACTCATGCGGCCTGGAGTCGTCTGGTTCGGGGAACAGCTTTCTTCGGAGCAAATGCAGAAAGTCCAAAATTTTCTCGCTGGCGGGCCCTGCGATGTTGTGATCGTAGCCGGAACGACAGCGACCTTTGGATACATTGTTGAATGGGCCCTTCAGGCGAGGCGGGATGGTGGCGAACTCATCGAAGTGAATCCCGAGGAGACGCCGCTCTCGCGATTTGCAACACGGGTGGTGCGGGAGCCCGCTGCGATCGCGTTGCCGAGGATTGTTGATCAATTGCTTAGCGCAAGGCGATTGAGACTGTAGGGCAACCGCATCGGTTGCCTAACCAATGTTTCGGCAAGCGGAGCGCTTGCGCTACAATACATGTCGATCTTACACACCGATTGCGCGCAGATAACGTTCAGCAGATTGCGCAACGGCTGTTTTTGCATCGGCGAGAACATTCGCGTTCCACCACGCTCCATAAATTTGTTCGAATGCGAATGCCTCGGTTGTTTCGATGATGTGGTGAATCGCGGCTGGGCCGAGCGGGATCAAGTTGGGATAGCTGCGCATGAAGCTCACGTGCCGACGATCCTGCACGACTTGAATGATATCGCCCGTGAGCAATGCGCCCTTGCCATCTCCGCCAGCCGGCCAATGCAAGACCGTCCCGCCATCGAAATGTCCGCCGCAATTGATTAGCGTTAGTCCATCCCAAAGCGACAATGTTGCGCCCTCCCAAAATTGAATGCGCGAGCTCTTGCGCATGACCCATTCGCGATCGGCGGAATGCAAAAAGATTTCGGCGTCAAAACACTCAGCCCATTCGACCATGGTCGAATAATAATGCGGATGTGAGATTGCGATGGCGCGGATGCCGCCGCGTGTGTTTACCTGGTCGATTGTTTTGTCGTCCAGCAAAGAGATACAATCCCATAGCAGATTTCCTCCGGGGGATTGGAGGAGCAAAGCGCGCTGGCCTATCGCAAATTCCGGTTCAGTGCCAATGCCCAGGAGCCGTGGCGCTTCCTCTTCGAGAGGATTGTGACGATCACTCGTCAGATGTTTGAGCGTTGTCCATTCCTGGCCGGTGTGACGAACAAATTGCCGTTCATCTTCGCAAATTGGACAGCCTGATGGCGGCTCCGCACTTTCACTAAACTGCGTCCCGCATTGCACGCAGATAAAGTTTTCCATGAGAAACTTGCTCAGCGCGGTCTGCTTCAGCGTACCTTGCGCAACACCAGCTCTTCGGGCACGGAAATAATAAGTGAAATTGCTTTCCCGCTGGCGTCTTTCACGAAACGAAACGTCCGATCTGAATCTTCCTGGAAAAAGTCGGTTTCGGATTCGGGAACGAGAATAATTTTTTCACCAAGCCATATCGTCTCGAGGTGATCACCGGCCAAACTCACTTTGAGACTGAAGCGATCCTCGAGACGATATTCGCCGGTGTACGAACTCAGAATTGCAGGATCGAGTTTGATTGCTGCGCGAAGGCGTTGGGCAATAGACGGAACATAAAGTCCGGCAATGTGCCTCGCGATGTAGCTGACGCTTGCGCCAGCGCGATTGCACAACACCGCTACGGTTAACTGATCGTCCGGATAGCGTACGATGTAGGACGCGAATCCCTGCCAGGCGCCGCCATGTTCGAGTACCCCGTGACCGGAATCAGTTTTCGCTATTCGCCAACCAAAGCCGTAAGGGGCGGTTATGTCGTTGTTGAGTTTGACTGGCGTCCACATTTGTTCGTAGCGGGCGCGGCTTATTAATTTTCGCGTGTCCAGTGCCTGATCCCACTTCGCGAGATCTTCAACAGTAAAGTACAAGCTTCCGTCTGCGGTGTTGTTCACAGTCGGCGATACCCACTGTTGATTCTTGAGTGCGGCATCCTTGAGCACATAACCCGCGGCACGATCCGGGATAATATCGGCTTCGCTGATCGCGCGTGTGTGCCTCATGCCTAGCGGCACAAAAATGCGCTCCTTAAGAAAGTCGCCCCAGAATTCGCCGCTTATTTTGTGGATGAGAATTCCAAGCGTGACATAGCCGAGATTACTGTACCTCCATTTTTCGCCAGGCGCGAAACCAAGGGGCTGCGCTGTGATCATCTTTAGTAGCTCATCCTCAGTATAATCTCGCTGCAGCGAGAAACTTTCAGGATAATCACCGAGTCCAGAGGTGTGCGTCAGCAAATGCCGGACGCGAATAGCAGACCAGTTTTCTGGAACGGCCAAGTATTTCGAGATCGGATCTTCCAGGGCAAGTTTTTGCTCTTCAATCAGCATGATGATGGCCATTGCAGTAAATTGCTTTCCGACCGAGCCGGATTGAAACACTGTCTGCGGCGTGACGCGTACGCCATGCTCAACGTTCGCGACACCGTATCCCTGGCAAAGCGCGACTTTGCCATCGTGTCGGACCATGACTGCGCAGCCTGGAATCTGATTCTTCTTCAAATATTCATTTACGAAACCGCTAACTTTATCAGCTGTGTTGCCGGCATACGTCGCGCGAAGGATCGTCATCGCCAGTAGCGCGAATGTGAACTGCTTACCTCGCACCGCGGCGCTTCTGCCCGGGGTCATTTGTGTGCACCAACTATTTGCGCGAATCGCCAGACTTCGTGGAAAGTGTTGTACAGCGGCGCCGGCGCCACGCGGATGACGTTAGGCTCGCGGAAATCGCATTTGACCCCCGCGTCGACGAGCTCTTCGTGTAACTGCTTTGGATTTTCGTGCGCCACGATCGACAGTTGCGCGCCGCGGGCATTCGGGTCCGCCGGAGTGATCAGCGAAAACTTCTTTGAGCCGATTTGTTCCATCAAAAACTCGAGATAGCCCGTGAGTTGAATGGATTTTGCACGGAGCGGTTTCATCCCTCCCGCTTCGTCGAAGATCTCCAGCGACGCGCGAAGCGGCGCCATGGCAAAGATTGATGGATTACTAATTTGCCAGCCGTCGGCGGAGGCTACAGGTACGAACTCTGGTTCGAGATGCAGTCTGAATCGTGTGTTCGGATCATTCCCGAACCAGCCTGCGAGTCGTGGCAGGCTTGTGTTCGTTGCGTGGCGTTCGTGCACGAACGCGCCGGCAACTGCCCCCGGACCGGCGTTGAGATACTTGTACGAACACCATACTGCGAAATCGACGTTCCAATCGTGTAGTGAAACCGGCACGTTACCCACCGCGTGAGCGAGATCGAAGCCTGCAAGGATGTCGTGTTTCTGCGCGGCAGCCGTGATCTCTGCGATATCGAATAGTTGACCCGTGAAGAAGTTTACACCGCCAAACATGACCACCGCTAATTGATCGGCGTGTTTACGGATCACCTCGACAATATCTTCCGTTCTGAGTGTGGTCTCATCTTTCCGTGGTCGGGCGAGAATGAGCGCGTCTTTAGGATCGAGTCCGTGATGCACGATCTGGGTTTTGATGGCGTAGGTATCGGAAGGGAACGCCGGTTCTTCCATCAGGATTTTGAAACGCGACTTGGTTGGCCGGTAGAACGTCGCCATCATCAGGTGAAGGTTCACCGTGAGGCTGTTCATGCAGATCACCTCGATTGGCTTCGCGCCAACCAGACGCGCAGCAGGTTCGCGCAGCGCCTCGTGATACGAATACCACGGTGTTCCGGTCGCATGATGAGCGTCCACGCCAAACTTCGCCCAGTTGTCCAACTCTTCCTCAACGATCGCCCGCGCCGACTTCGGCATGAGACCCAGCGAGTTTCCCGCGAAATAGATGACTGGTTCGCCGTTTTTCCCGAGGGGGATATGGAATTTTTCACGAAATCCGCGCAACGAATCCTCCGCATCGAGTTTCAGCGCGAAATTCTCTTCAGCGGCAAATTCCATGGTCCGCAGATTACGCAGATTTTCGCAGATTAAAACAATCCGGGCAGTGGGCGAGACGCTCTATCGTCGGAATCTGTGTGAACCGGAGAATCAATTCCCCTCTGGAATCTCCATGAACTCGATTGTGATGCCGTCGGGGTCGCGAACGTAAACGACGCGCTTGCCTGCATTCGGTCCGGTTTTGAGCGTTTGCGGTTTGCCGGCGGCTTTCCAACCGGACGCGGCGATCCGCTCAAGTATTGCGTCGAGATTGCTGACCAGAAGAGCCACGTGCACCGAACCGACGTCGCACGGTCGAAGACTTACTTGTTTGCGATCGGCGGGCGCGAGGTATTCCAGCAACTCGATCTTGTGTCCGCCCGGCGCTTTCACGACGCCAAGCTTGAGCTCAGCACCCGGGACCCCAGTAATTTCTTTCGCCAGTTCACCGCTTTGATGCACAGTGTGTGAAAATTCGAAACCAATGACATCCCGCCAGAATGCCAGAGATTGCTCGAGATTTGAAACCGTGATGCCGGTGTGATCGGCGGCAAGGATGTGAAATGATTTTTTCTTACTCCTGGTCCTGCTCATGCTCGCAATCGTCATCAAGATGAAGGTCCAATGCGGCGCGCCAAAATCCAACGCTCAATGCGAAGAAGATAGCGAGAGATTTGATTCGCTCACCCCATTCGCTCAGCCTTCAGCCTTCCCGTCTATCTCGCGGCCTCCGGGCCGCTCGGTTCTCGACTTCGCTCGGAATGACAGGAGGGAAAGGGCGTGTGCTACCCCACCGCGGCGATCACCTTCAGCTCAATTGCGATTGGGGTCGGCAATGCCGTAACTTCGATCGTGGTCCGCGTCGGATTCGGTTTCCCCCGGCCGGCAAAATATTCCGTGTAAATGCGGTTGTACACCGAAAAATCCTTTTTCATATCCGTCAGAAACACAGTGACGTCGACGATGTCCTGCCACGTCGCGCCGGCGTCTTCAAGCACAACGCGGACATTCTCGAAAACCGCGCGACATTGTGTTTCGATGTCGTAACTGATGACGTTGCCTGAAGCATCGAGCGTTGCGCCGGGAATTTCCTTGCTTCCCCGCACACGCGGTCCGATTCCGGAAAGAAATAACAACTCGCCCACGCGCTTCGCGTGCGGAAACGCGCCCACCGGTTCAGGCGCTCGCTGACTTTCGAAATTTTCGCTCATGACCTGTTCATAATGGATTGATTTATCCGACGCATATTTTTTGGTTAGCACAAGATTCAGTAATTATGAAACAGGAAACGCCGTACCTCGCGCACGCCGGCTCGGATTAATTTTGTGGATTTTAGGGAGGCCCGGATTTTCGCGGAGAGATCGCAGAAGCATCCTCATCCGATAATCGAAAACTTTCTACCGGAGGCAGGACTCCTTTGAAGGTGGCGCCGTAAATGTCCCAAACAGTTAGAAAGAGCCCACAGACAATCGGGCCGACGATGAAACCGATGGGTCCGAACAGGAACAATCCACCCAGAGTACCGATCAAAATGAGAAGATCCGGCATTTTCGCGTCTCTGCCCACAAGCACTGGGCGAAGGAAATTATCGACGGTGCCGACCACGGCGGCGCACCAGGCCGCCAGCAATGTCGCCGTTAGATGCTGCCCGGTGACAAATAGAATGATAACTGCCGGCACCCACACCAGGGCGGCACCGATCCCGGGGATGATCGAAAGGATCGTCATGATCGTTCCCCACAGAGCCGCTCCGTCGATTCCCGCCACCCAAAATGCGACCCCGGCCAGCGCGCCTTGAATAACGCCGATTACCAGCGTCCCTTTCACAGTCGCTCTCGTGATCGAGGTGAGCCGGGCGAGCATCCGTGTCTCATCCTCGTCGCTCAACGGAGTGTAATAAAAAATCCGTTCAAGAATTTTGTGGCCGTCTCTGAAAAAGAAAAACATCGCGTAAAACATCACAAACAAATTGAGGAGGAACGCGGCTGTAGTGGCGGTCATGCGTGACGCGAAAGTGACAAGAAACCCGCCAGCCGTTTTGGCGGCGGTGCCGACGTGTTCCAGTAGTTGCTCCTGGCTGGGCACGTATTTGGCCAGCGCAGGAAATCTTTGCACCAGCCAGTCGTGAACGTTGAAGCTGCTGGCAGTACCCAGGTGCTGATTCAGCCACGGAAGAGCCTGCTCACTTATGGTTAGCGCCTGTTGGACAACGATTCCTAAAAATGCGCTGACGGGACCAAGGCCCAGAACGAATAACACCAACAACGTAACTGCTGCCCCGAGTGATCGTCGGTCGCCCACGAACCGTGTAATCCAGCGGTAAAGTGGATGGAACAATCCAGCCAGCAACGCGGCGAGAAGTAACGGTTTGAGAAAAGGCCATGCGACGGCAAGGAACAACGCGGAGACCGCGACCACGAGCAATAAAACAAATGCCGTGCGCAAATTCGTGCCGCTGATGGTTGATGGTTCCATGGTTCGGCTCCGAGTCTTTTAACCAGGCTAATCGCAGACTTGCCTGATTAGATCGTTTTCTCCAGCATCCGGTCAAGCTGGTTCCGCCGATGTCCCGGGACAACTAACAACTCCTCACGCGCGTTGCGGGCGAAAGCGCATGAACCAGTCATCCTCGCTTTCGAATGGCGCAGCTGTTCTCTCAATTATGATTGGGATTGGACATGTTGGTCCGCGCAGAACCGAAGCGTTTCTCCGATCGCGAACGCGCCTTTATCGCTTCAACTCCGCGATCGCGCGCCGGTGCGTTGGTGACCAGAGACTCGAGCAAATGTCGCGCGGCATGAGCAACATCGTCGACCGCACGATTGAAAGCAGCCTCATTTGCCTTGGAAGGTCTCGCGAAACCGCTCAGCTTGCGGACGAATTGAAGCGATGAAGCGCGAATTTCGTCCTCTGTCGCGGGCGGACTGAAGTTATGAAGTGTTTTGATGGCTCGGCACATGTTAGGACCATCAACAATTCCCGATCAATGATCAACTCGCTGGTCCTAGGCTACTTCGCGACGCAGACGTTCTTTACTTCGGTGAAGAAGCGCAGGGCTTCTTCGCGACCCTCTCGACCAGTCGCGCTCCGTTTTATGCCGCCGAACGTGTCAAATTGCGAGTGGAACGCTCTCCGTCTTGCCGGCTGCTTCGTTCACGACCACTAATTTGCTGCCATCGTCGCCACGAAGCTGGTCGTTGGCGTTCAGCAGTTCAATCCCGTAGATCGTGCCGTCGGGCGCGATGTCCACGTTTAGTGCATCGCTCACCTGGATCGTTTCGACCTCTGCCGTTTTCTCCTGAAAGCGAAAGTAGGCAATATTGTGACGTGGATCGTAAGTCAGCTTCATCAAACTAAAAGTATCTGACAATCACCGTAACCACAAGCCAGCCATCAGCATCTCGATCAGCAAATGCCATGATCTGTTTGGTCGCATACGATCGTCCGCGCCATTGCTTTTGATACATAAAGTTCCGCCGAAACCCGATACGTCCGAACTTGGCCTGGAACTGTTCGCCTTCCATTACCGTCGCGATGACTTCGGCTTCGGTGGCGCCGCGTTCAGCCAATCTTTCTTTGGCGTGCGGATGCAGAGTGACTTTCATTTCCGTTGAGCATGATTACGAGTTAGTACGAGTTACTTCGCGATGCAGACATTTTTTGGTTCGGTGAAGAAGCGCAGCGCCTCTTCGCCACCTTCACGACCAACGCCGCTTTGTTTCATGCCGCCAAAGGGGACGCGCAGATCGCGCAGCAGCCAGCAATTCACCCAAACCGTGCCGGTGTTGATTCGCTCCGCCACCCGATGCGCGCGACTCAAATTTTGGGTCCAGACGCTGGATGCAAGCCCGTAGTCGCAATCGTTAGCGTAATTGATTACTTCCTCCTCCCTATCGAATGGAGTGATGGTTACGACAGGGCCGAATATTTCTTCGCGATTGGTCCGGCATGAAACCGGCAGACCTGTGATGATCGTTGGCGGAAAGAAATATCCGTCACGACAACGCTCGTTAGGCGGTTGTGGTTCGACGCCGCCAAGCGTTGTCTTGCCGCCTTCTTTTTTGGCGAGCTCAACATAGAACTTTACTTTCTCGAGCTGCGTCTTGTTTACGATGGCGCCTTGCTCGGTTTTCTCCTCCAGTGGATCGCCCATTTTCAACTGAGAAGTCTCGTCGATAAAACGCTCCACGAATTCCTTGTAAGCCGGGCGCTCAACGAACAATCGCGAACCGCACAGACAAACCTGACCCTGATTGGCGAAGGAGGAGCGCACGCTGCCGGTGATAGCCGCGTCGAGATCGGCGTCGGCGAAGATGATGTTCGGATTTTTGCCGCCGAGCTCGAGCGAAACCTTCTTAAATAGCGGGGCGCATGTTTCGGCGACTTTGCGACCTGTGACCGTGCCGCCCGTGAATGAGATAGTGTTGACTTTCGGATGCGCGGTGATTGCGGCTCCGACTTTTGGGCCGGTCCCCTGCACGACGTTGAGCACGCCGTTTGGCAGGCCGGCTTCGCGTGCGATTTCACACAGCATGAAAGCAGTCATCGGAGTTAGTTCGCTTGGCTTGGCGATGGCGGTGTTTCCAACTGCGATCGCCGGCGCGATTTTCCAGCTCAACAAGTACAGCGGCAGATTCCATGGCGAGATTAATCCAGCGATCCCGCGCGGCTGACGCAGCGTGTAGTTGAACGCCACGTTATCCGTTATGTGCGCTTCCGATTCGGTGTGCAGGATTGCAGTGGCGAAGAATCGAAAATTTGCGACGGCGCGCGGGATATCCAATGAGCGCGCCAGCGAGATCGGCTTGCCGGTATCGATTGATTCAGCCCTCGCGAATTTCTCCAGATCGCGTTCGATTAGATCGGCGATACGCAGAATAATTTTTGAGCGTTCTGCCGCTGGCTTCTTCGCCCAATCGGCCAATGCTTTCTCAGCAGCCACTACCGCAAGGTCGACATCGTGTGCGTCACTGTCGGCGACCTGCGAGTACGGTTTTCCAGTCGCCGGCTCGATGTTATCGAGATAACGGCCACTGATAGGCTCAACAAATTGGCCGTCGATGAAGTTTTGAATTCGGGGTAAAGCAGTGCGCGCCATGAATCGCGAAATTCTAAACGCCGAACGTCCAACATCCAACGCCCAATGTCGAAAGAGTAGAACCGGTGAGGGAGGGATTCGAACCCTCGGTAGCCTTTTGGGCTACGGCGCTTTAGCAAAGCGCTGCTTTCGACCACTCAGCCACCTCACCAAAAAAATGTAGCCACGGGCCTGTGGGGCCATCGCGGAACGCGCCAGAGACGCGAGCCGAGAATATCGCGAAGAATTGCCGAATGCCAACACCGACCTCTGTAGCGTGCTCGCAATTTTCATCGGAGTTGCCAATTGCCAGTCCGTAATTCTGTAGCGGCGGTATCCGACCGCCGACAGGGTGATGCGACGATCAGAGATCGCCGCTACAGTTGGTGAAAGATGATCAGCGAAGAAGAAGCACGGGCGCGGATTTTGGAGAAAATCGTTCCACTGCCGGAGCAAACAGTTTCGCTGGCGACTGCACTGGGCTGCTTCAGCGCGCAGCATGTTACGGCGCGCCTGCCGCTACCGGCCTTCGACAACACGGCGATGGATGGTTACGCCGTTATCGCCAGTTCGTGCAAGAATGGGCAACGGCTCCGCGTGACTGGCGAACAAGCGGCTGGTCCTGATCGGAACCTGCGCGTCGATCATGGCGCGGCTGTCCGGATCTTTACGGGGGCCCCAATTCCGCAGGGGGCAGACGCAGTCGTGATGCAGGAGGATGTGACGCGCGAGGGCGGGGAGATTATCGTCAACGTCGATGTCGAAGCCGGCGATTTCATTCGCCGGCGGGGGTGCGATCTGGCGGAAGGACAGACCATTTTGGCCAAAGGCGAACGAATTCGCGCGGCGAGCGTTGCGTTGTTGGCGTCGCAAGGTTTTGCGGAGTCGACTGTTGGCGGTGAAGTGAATGCGGCAGTCCTCTCAACCGGCGACGAGCTTGTCGAGCCCGGTAAAAAAATTGGCCCGGGACAAATTTACGACAGCAATTCGGCGTTGCTTCATGCGTTACTGAAACGGTGCGGGGCGGTCGTAAATTCGATAGAACATTCTCGAGATGATCGGGAATCCTTAACTGACGCGATCCAGCGCGGGATCGAAAATCACGTCCTTGTCATTACCGGAGGCGTTTCGGTGGGAAAGCATGATTTGGTCAAGGAAGCGTTGCGACAAGGGGGCGCGAAGATCGAAATCTGGCGAGTCGCCATTAAACCGGGCAAACCATTCTTGTTTGGATCGGTGAAACAGAAGGCACTCTCACCCCAATCCTCTCAGCGCTCCCGGTCCCGGTCCCGGACGCAAAGTGCCCGTGAGGGGGAGGCACTTCCGCAAACTAACTCTTGCTTCATCTTCGGGCTGCCGGGAAATCCGGTCTCGGCTTTCGTCACCTTTTTGCAATTCGTGCGGCCGGCGATTTTAAAAATGATGGGCGCAACCAATCTTAATTTGCCGCATGTCCCGGCGGCATTGGCGCTGGACCTTACGAACGATGGTGATCGACCGCATTACATTCGCGGCAGACTTGAACGCGGGAAATTCGCGCCATTCGGTCGTCAGGAATCGCACGCGCTTTTTGGTTTGAGCCAGTCCAATGCATTGGTTCGGCTCGCTGTAGGCGAATCGCTGAAAGCAGATGAAATTGTTGATGTTCAAATCTGGGATTAATTAATTTCTTCCGCTGCGACGGTTTGACAGCCAAAGCGCGCGTTCCTAGTTTTATCGCCTTGAAGAGGGGACCGGCTATCGCGGTTGCACGAACTCCGACCGATCCAATTCGTGCGGATGCCGAACGACTTTCCCATATTGTTCTGGAAATGCAGCGCTGCTTCGTGCTGCACTTGTGCAAAGAACTCGCGCCCGGAAATGTTTCGTTCCCGCAATTCTTTCTTCTCGCTTATCTCGACCGCAAGGAAGTGCTCAGCATGTCGGAGATCGCAAAGAAAATGGGCCACACTACGGCGGCGGCAAGTGGTCTCGTGGCGCGGCTCGAGAACATCCGCTATGTGATGCGCTCTCCTGCGCGGGAGGATCGTCGTAAGGTCATGGTCTGCATCACGCCGAAAGGATCGGCTCTGGTGCGTCGAATTCGCGAAGAGATGGTCGGCAACCTGATGAAAATACTGAACCATCTCACACCGGACGAGCAAAAGGCGTGGCTGCGGATTTACAGCAAAATTTACGACTATTGTCAGTCGAAATGATTTTGCTTTGGCTTGCGGGGATGCTAATGAGACTGCGTTGAATCCACGAGCGGGGTTTTGTGCATCCAATCGCTAACGGTGTATGACGAGATTTTTTCTTTTCCTGGGAATCTTCGCAACGTTCATGATTCTTGACCAGCCGGGTTTCGCCGGCAGCGAGGGGAAGTACCGGAGCGAAATCGAATCGGGAAGCAGCGTGCCTACGTTTACCTTGCAGCAAGCTATCCTTACAGCGCTGCAGCGTAACCCGACCCTTCTTAATGCGGAGCAGGAGATCAAACGAAGCAGAGGCGTCATCATCCAGGTTCGTGCACAGGCGCTGCCGCAGATCACTGCAAACGCCAATTATCAATGGACCGATCCGAACCTGACTGGCGCCCGAATCTTCGGAACTACTACAGCAGAGACAGGGTTTACGCCGGGCGGAGCTGCTTCCTCCGTGATGCAAGGCTTACAGTCCCAGGTCGGAGAAGCTCGTACGCCGCTGGCTGCTGCTGCTGCAACGCCGGTGCCTGTCAGGAACATTGAGACGAGCGACGTCTCCTACGCCATCAGTGTTACGGGAACACAGCTTATTTTTAACGGCACAACATTCAATCAGATCAGGGGCACGTTTTTTCAACGTGACAGCGCTTACTTCGCTTTCCGCAACATCCTGGATTCACTCATCGCGACGGTGAAAACGCAGTTTTACCAGATCATCGTCAATCGCGAGCTGGTCAACGTGAACGAGGAAAACGTGCGGCTTTTGGAAGCTCAGCTGAAGGATCAGCAGAACCGGTTCGAAGCGGGAACAGTTCCCCGGTTCAACGTGCTGCAAGCGGACGTGCAGCTGCACAATCAAATTCCGCAACTGATTACTGCGCAGAACGACTTGCGAATATCCAAGTTGCAGCTGGCTAAGACCCTTGGGCTCGATTTCCAGCGACGCCGGGGTAACAGCCCGCCTCTGGAAGTTGTGGGCGACATGCCGTACATCCCGCGTCCCATTGCGCTCGTTGACGCGATCGAGTTAGGCAAGCAGCGGCGGCCGTTCCTCAAACAGGCGCGCGCGAACGTATTGAATCAGCTCCAACAGGTGCGCGCCGCAGCAGGCCAGTGGCTTCCGAACGTGACCACCACCGGCGGCGGAGAATGGGTCAGCTCGCCGATCAACTCGAGCTGGCATGACATTTCCAAGGGTTGGACCGCATTGGTCCAGGGCAGCGTGCCAATCTGGGACAGCGGTGCGATCGCCGGCCAGGTCGTCCAGCAGCGTGCACTCCTTTCCGAAGCAAAAATCACTTATGACGACGACGTTCGGCAGGTGGAGTTGGAGATACAGACCGCTTATTCCAATTTGCAGCAGAACGAGGAGCTGGTTAAAAGCCAGGAAAAAAATGTCGAATTGGCTGATGAAGCGTTGCGGCTGGCCAAAGCCCGGCTCGATGCGGGCGCCGGGGTTCAGCTGGATGTGCTGAACGCGACTGTACAATTGCTCACAGCGCAATCGACGCGATTACAAGCGCTGTTTGGATACAATTCTTCACTGGCGGAATTCGATCGCGCTACCGGTGCGCAGAGCACTTACACAGAAATGTTCGCGAACCTCAGGCCGCGTGCCGCGACGACAAAAACCTACTACACGGGAAGCGACGTGGATGCCATGGGTAAACCGAAGGAAACCTGGGAAGAACGCACTTCTACTACGACTCGCAGGACAAGCTCGAAGTGACGGGAAAGCGCGGTCGAGTTTGCGGGCCCGCGTCAGCGGCTGGTTAAATGTCATGTTGAGCAGGGCGAAACATCTCTGATTCTTCTTTTTTCCGAGTTAACAGAAAATGAGCTGAGATCCTTCACTTCGCTCAGGATGACAGTCGCCTAGCGGTGTTGCAGTTTCAATAATGCATTTGCCTTTCGAAAAATTTCATGCGCTGACCTCGATTGGAACCTGCCGCCACGTTTTCACCCAAAGAATTCCCGGGATCGATGTTGCAGATGAAAAACCCCGGGTGCTGGAGAGTCTTGAATCCGCTCATCACGAAATCCGCAAAACAATCGGCCTGGGCGATTGGCCGCTGTTCACTGCGGAACAAGTTCACGGGAACAAAATCGCAGTGGTCGATCAGGCAGGCTCGACGCGCCGCGCCGACCACGGACACCGGCGAGCGGGCTCCCTATCAGGCTGCGAATTTTCCGGTTGCGACGCCCTTATCACCAATCAACGCGGCATCGCGCTCGGCATTTACGTCGCTGATTGCTGCGCAGTCTACGTCGTGGATCCAAAAACAGCTGCGATTGGTCTTGTGCATTCAGGGCGCAAAGGCACCGAGCTCGGCGTCGTCACGAACGCGATCGGACAAATGATTGACCGCTTCGGCTCCGAACCCTCTAACATGATCGTGCAACTCAGTCCGTGCGTTCGCCCGCCGCACTACGAAGTCGATTTCGCGGCTGAGATCATCCGGCAAAGCCGCGCGCTCGGGGTGAAGGAAATTCACGATCCCGGCAGCTGCACTGCCTGCGACTTGCAGCGCTACTATTCCTATCGCGCCGAAAAAGGAAAAACCGGCCGCATGTTGGCCGTGCTGGGACTCGAGTCACTGATTTCAGATTAGACGAAGAAATGTTCGCCTTTTATTACGAACTTTCGTCTAATCATAGTTAGATGATTGCGCGGACACGCACTCGACTGCTTATTGCACTACTGTTCGCGACCAAGATCGTATGGGGCGCGGAGAGCGCTGCAGACGATTCTCCACCGTCCATATCCTTTGGTGCGTTTCCGCTGCCGCTCAAACGCACCTGCGTCTTCTCGACAGCTGGACTGTCAGCGAATAAGGCTAAGTTGAATGTTCCCGACCCCAACGATTTTCCACCGTGTACCACAGTTTACCTTGAAGATCTCCGTAAATTTCCCGCTGGACAAGGGCGCTACTATTTCCCGAGCCGAAATGTGCTGCGCGTTTATCGGATATCCCATGTGGAGACCGCGCCTTATAAAACCATCCAGTCTCAGATTAGATCGGTTCGGACGCTTCTTAGCGACAGGCCGTCGACTGTCAGGGACGACAGTAGTGTTCAAAAGTTGCCCGATTATCCGCCTCGAAATGCGGGACACTGCTTTGCGGTAAAGTTATCGTACATAGATGCCTCTTGGGGCAGCGCCATCTGCTACGTCACGCAGTTCACACAGGATGGGGGTACGCCTGCAAATAATGAAGAGCTCACGTATATCGTGCAGGGCCTTAGCAAGGAAGGCGATTTGTACATTTCTGCCGATTTCAGCATCATACACCCGAAACTCCCAAACCGGGTTCAGGATACACCAGAGCGCGCGAAGGACGACTACGCACCCGATATTGCTCTACTGTCGAAGCAGAAGGAGGGGTCTTTTACACCAGCACTCGACAAGATTCGTGCATGGCTATCTACCTTGGAAGCGAAGTAAGGTCATCTAACCCCTATGAAGGTGTCAAGGAGTGAGTTTGGATAAGTAGGTTTATTACATGGCTGTGGTTGGTGGTCAGGCGTTTGTTGGTTTGGTGTTTGAGAACGGTCGTCCCTTCTTCATGAACGATTGTATTTTTTATAAGCGGGTGAGTGTAAAACGCTCACCCGCTCCCTTCATGCCATCTATGCGATGAAGCCAACGGCCCCACCTCGATGCGACCTCAGTTTGTTTGCCACGACACCCTGCCGCGGCTTATCTCCTTCTCATTAGACCTCATGCGTATTCTCGCGCTACTCGTGCTTACGACGGTTCAGGTTTGTGGTACCGATCCGGCGTCGGAGTCAGACCGAGGTCGAGCACTCAAAGAGGCTGTCTTGGCCGATTTGAAACGACCATTCCCGACGGATGCTGAGCTTAGGCAGCGATTGGCAGATCACCGGAAACAATTCGAGCAGTTGGTGGCGATGGCAAAAACGGATAAGGAACTAGTGCGCATCGCGCCGGACTTCACTTGGACGACTAGCAGCGTAGTTTGGCCGCGCCCAGCGTCGGAACTCGGGTTCACGGCCCAACGGTGGGATGAGTATCGTCGCCTTTTTCACACGCTCGGAATCGGGGCTGGAATCTTTCGCCCGTCTGATCCCCCGGGTGCGGTATATCTCATTGTGCAGACCAAAGGCCTCATGATCGGCGGGTCAGTGAAAGGCTATGCGTATTCTGATAGCATGCTTCAGCCACACTGTGACTCCTTGGATAAGACCGAAGCGATCCCCGAAAACGAAAGCTGCTACAAGCCGCTTGGCGGTGAATGGTATCTCTATTTACACCGCGAAGATTGACACGAGTCGGTGGAAGAGGTCTAACCATGAGTTCGTGTCGAGACCGAGATCATCCATTGAGAAATACGTCTAACCAGGTGTGTCTCGTTAGATGCTTTTGCCGCAATCACACGCTTTGACGAACTTATTATAGAGTTTTGTCTAGACTGCCTGTCCAAGCTACAAGACCACTACTACGAATGACGGCTCAACGGCGCATTACCACTCTTATCGGCCTTCTCCTTTGGCTTGCAGCTGCGCTTTTACCGATAGGTACTTGGGGTAAGTGGTTTTTTGGCACGTTCTGGGCCGCCGAAGTAATGTGGTGGGGGCTCTTC
>Ga0210142_1000076_pt1 | contig 22033 bp, 15 predicted proteins | sample Goodyear_PhragC__FD_184869 | JGI IMG/M metagenome (GOLD analysis project Ga0210142, IMG submission 184869) | Wetland microbial communities from San Francisco Bay, California, USA, that impact long-term carbon sequestration - Goodyear_PhragC_D2... | ecosystem: Environmental > Aquatic > Marine >...
GGCTCGACCTGAGGATCGCGCAGAAAGAGGTCCTTGAGGTCGTTCAGCAGCAGCGTCCACATCCAGTCCGTCGCCTGCAGCTGCCGCTTGCGGCTCAGTTCGCCGCTACTCTCCCAGGCGCGGCGACAGTCCAGAATTGTTTGCCAGACCTCAACCACCCCCTCCCGGCGCAGGGCACTGCAAAGCAGGACCGGGACCTGCCAGTTGGCACTTTTCGGTTTGAGCAGGTGAAGCGCATTGCGATATTGCTGACGGGCCAGTTCGGCCCGTACCCGGTTATCCCCTTCGGCCTTGTTGATCACAATGGCATCGGCAATCTCCATGACGCCTTTTTTGAGACCCTGCAGCTCATCCCCTGCCCCGGGGAGTTGCAGCAGAAGAAAGAAATCGACCATGGAGGCCACGGTGATTTCGGACTGGCCGACGCCGACGGTTTCGACAATCACCACGTCATAACCGGCGGCTTCGCACACCAGCATGGTCTCGCGGGTCTTGCGCGCCACCCCGCCGAGGGTGTCCCCGGACGGCGAGGGGCGGATAAAGGCACGGGGGTCGCGGGAAAGCTCCTCCATGCGGGTCTTGTCGCCCAGAATGCTCCCCCCGGAGAGCTGGGAGGAGGGGTCGACGGTCAGGACGGCGACCTTGTGCCCCTGGCCGGTCAGGTAGAGGCCGAGGGCCTCGATGAAAGTACTCTTGCCGGCGCCGGGAACGCCGGAAATCCCGACCCGAATCGAACCTCCCGAAGCGGGGAGGAGGTCGTCGAGAAGGGTGGTCGCGGCCAGGGAGTGATCAAGGTTCCGGCTTTCGATCAGGGTGATGGCTTTAGCCAGCGCCCTTAGCTGACCCTTTTTGACTCCCGCGGCGATGTCGTGGAGCTTGATCACGGGGGATACCTCGAAAAAAAGCAGGAAGGCACCAGGTCGCGAAGATGAAGTGCCTTCGAAGAGCTCCCGATGCCTTGCCGATAGGAATGGAAAGCGCAGGGGCGGGCCCACAGCCCGCCCCTGCGCTTGTTGGGTATTGGTTTATTTCCGGTTCCTCTGTTCCTCGATCGCCGCCAGGGTCTCCCCGGCGGAGGTCACAATCGGCGTCCCCGGGCCGAAGATCCGCGCGGCTCCGGCGGCATACAGCGCCGCGTAGTCCTGGCGGGGGATGACGCCGCCGCAGACGATGGCGATGTCCTCGGCGCCCAGCTCCCTGAGCGCGGCGGCCAGTTGCGGCACCAGGGTCTTGTGGCCGGCGGCGAGGCTGGAGACGCCGACCACGTGGACGTCGTTTTCCACCGCCATCCGTGCCGCCTCCTCGGGGGTCTGGAACAGGGGCCCGACATCGACGTCGAAGCCGGCATCGGCGTAGGCCGTGGCCACCACCTTGGCCCCCCGGTCATGGCCGTCCTGGCCCATCTTGGCAATAAGAATCCGCGGCCGGCGGCCTTCCTTGACGGCAAACTCCTCGATCCGCTTCTTGAGCGCGGCAAAATCCTGATCTTCAGCGACCACTGATCCGTAGGCTCCCGACACCAGCTTGATTTCCGCCCGGTGGCGGCCGAAGGCCTTCTCCATGGCATCGGAGATCTCGCCCACCGAAGCGCGAGCCCTGGCAGCCTCGACGCATAATCCGAGCAGGTTTGCCTCATTATTCTCGCACCCGGCGGTGATGGCGGCAAGGGCCTGCCGGCAGGCGGCCTCGTCGCGCTCGGCCCGCAGCCGGCCGAGGCGGGCGATCTGCCCCTCGCGCACCTTGGTGTTGTCGATGTCGAGGGTCTCGATCGGCTCTTCCTTGGCCAGCCGGTACTTGTTGACACCGACGATGACGTCCCGCCCGGAATCGATCGCCGCCTGCTTCTTGGCGGCCGACTCCTCGATGCGCAGCTTGGGCATCCCCGATTCGATGGCCTTGGTCATGCCGCCGAGGCCCTCGATCTCGTCGAGGAGTTGCTGCGCCTCGTCGATCAGCCCCTTGGTCAACGACTCGACGTAGTAGGAACCGCCGAGGGGATCGACCACCTTGGTGATGCCGGTTTCTTCCTGGATGATCAGCTGGGTGTTGCGGGCGATGCGCGCCGAGTGGTCGCTGGGCAGGGCGATCGCCTCGTCGAGGGCATTGGTGTGCAGCGACTGGGTGCCGCCGAGCACCGCCGCGAGTGCCTCGAGGGTCGTGCGGATGACGTTGTTGTAGGGGTCCTGCTCGGTCAGGCTCCACCCCGAGGTCTGGCAATGGGTGCGCAGCATCAGCGACTTGGGGTTCCTGGGATTGAATTGTTTGATCATTTGCGCCCACAGGTAGCGGGCGGCCCGCAGCTTGGCAGCTTCCATGAAGACGTTCATGCCGATGCCGAAGAAGAAGGAGAGGCGCGGGGCAAAGGCATCGATGTCGAGTCCCTTGGCCAGGGCGGCCCGCACGTATTCGAGGCCGTCGGCGAGGGTGAAGGCCAGCTCCAGGGCGTTGTTGGCCCCGGCCTCCTGGATGTGGTAACCGGAGATCGAGATCGAATTGAAGCGCGGCATGTGCCGGCTGGTGTACTCGATGATGTCGGAGATGATCCGCATCGAGGGTTCCGGCGGGTAGATGTAGGTGTTGCGGACCATGAACTCCTTGAGGATGTCGTTCTGGATCGTCCCCGCCAGCTGCTCCTGGGCGACCCCCTGCTCCTCGGCCGCCACGATGTACATGGCCAGGATCGGGAGCACCGCGCCGTTCATGGTCATCGAGACCGAGACCTGATCGAGAGGAATTGCATCGAACAGGATTTTCATGTCGAGGATCGAATCGATGGCCACCCCGGCCTTGCCGACGTCGCCGACCACCCGCGGGTGGTCCGAATCGTAGCCGCGGTGGGTGGCCAGGTCGAAAGCCACCGAAAGCCCCTGCTGGCCGGCCGCCAGGTTGCGCTTGTAGAAAGCGTTCGACTCCTCGGCGGTGGAGAAACCGGCGTACTGGCGCACCGTCCAGGGGCGACCGGCGTACATCGAGGCCATCGGCCCGCGGATAAAGGGGGCGAAACCGGGGAGGGTGTCAGCCGTTGCCAGGCCCGCGATGTCCTGGCGGGTATAGAGGGGTTTGACCCGAATCCCTTCCGGGGTCTCCCAGTCGAGGCGGGAGAGATCCTCGGATTTGATCTCCTTCTTGACCGCGGCTTCCCAGTCGGCCGTGGTTCTGGGCTTGAATTCACTCATGACATGATCCTCGTTCCAAAGGATTTCCTGGCGTCGGAAGAACTCCGCAGCCGGGGCCGGGAGCCGGCCCGACGAATGAATAAACTAGCGAAATATCAGCGGGCCGTCGCTGGTTGGCCAAGCCGGCCGTAGGGCAGCCATCCGGACTATTCTCAGCGCGTCACCACGGCCAGAACCTGGACCTCCTGATCGTCATAGGAAAGGAGGCGATGACGCAGGGATGAGTCGAAATAGACGGCATCACCCTCTTCGAGCAGCAGGCGCTCGTCTTCCAGCAAAACCTCCGCGCGCCCCTTGAGGATCAGCAGAAACTCCTCCCCCTCGTGATTGTAGAGGGTTTCCTCGCCGGCCCTTTCGGAGACGGTGAGCAGAAACGGCTCCATCTTCTTGTTGCGCTTGCGGAAGGAGAGCGCCTCGTAGGTATAGCCATGCCCGGTCCCCGCCTTGGAAATCACCCGGCTGACGACCCGGCGCTCCCCCTTCTTGACCACCTCGTATTTGCGCTCCTCCTCCTCGCTCTCGAAGAACATGCCCATCTTGACGTCGAAAAAACGGGCGATCTTGGAGAGGGTCGCAATCGGCGGCGAGACGTTGTTGTTTTCGATCTGCGAAATCAGCGCCGGCGAGAACCCCGTCTCCCGGGCCACGTCCTGCAGGGTGAGCTTTCTGGCTTTGCGCAGTTTTTTTATCTTGGCACCGATGTTGTAGTCCATAGTCAGCCAATAGAAATAAAAAGTAGTTTTATTCGGGCAGGATATATCGGAAATGGTGAAAATTGTCAACTAAAATAATTTATTAAAGATAAAACCTCTTTATTGAAAATAAAGCGGGCGCGCCGCCGCCATGTCCTTAAAACCTATCCCCGGGGCCGGGTGCAGAGCCTCCCAGCAGCAACCCGCCGCGACCAAACCGGTCGCCCCTACCGTCCAGCGGAGGGCCGTATTGACTTTTTCCTGGCACTCCTTTAGGTTTAGGCCTGTTCCTTCAGAATGGCGCCTCGCATATTCAAGCGTCGAACTCCCGCGCAAAGGACCTTTACTTGTCACCAAAATTGCCCCTCCAACTACCCCACGGTGTCCGCGTCTGGGAAAACGAGCTCAAGGGCAGCGCGAAGCCTCTGCAGGAAGGGTACACCTTTTCCCTGCTCGAAAACTCCACCGACTCGTACCGCTTTACGGTGGTCGTCAACCCCGACCGGGTCCCCGAGATCTTTCAGGCCTTCGCCCGGACTCTGGCCGACGACGCCTTCTTCATCCTGGAATACTACGCGGAGGAGGTCGACCCGGGAGCCGAAGACCACCCGGAACCGACCGTCTATTATTCCCCCTACTACGAACCCTCCGCCCTGCTCGAAACCCTGGAAGGCTTTTTCCCGCGCCTGATTCACGACGGATTCGTCGGCTTCGGTCTCGCCAACAATCGCGCCGGAATGGAGCTCTTCTTCTCGGAAGAAAAGGTTCTGACCTGTTTTACCGGCAATCATCTGCGCTTCATCAACCTGCTGCACACCTTGAACGTCGGTCACGTGCCGGACCTGGTCTTCCCTACCGATCTCGGCCACGATCACCTCTCCCTGCTCTGTCACGAGCGCCAGTCGCTGCCGCTGCCGTTCTCCGCCATGACCGACAGCGAGCTCGACTATATCTGCTTCTGCGGCGAGTTGGTCGAACTCCTCGACATGTACCCGGTCGAAGAAAGCCTCTCCTTTTTCCTCTCCAAGCGGGAGCAGGACGAAATTGAACTGCGGCTTGCCAGCCACCCCGAATTCGTCGAATTTAGCGAAGACGACTTCGGCAGCTTGCTGCTCGACTGGAACGACTTCGTGAGCGAATGCGAGGAGGGCTTCCAGGGTGATCTCTGGGAATATCGACAGGGCCTGAACCTTCGCGACATGATCCAGTTCGTCATCGAGGGAACCCCGTCCGCCCTGGGGACCAAGCTGCTCGATATCGTAGCCGAAGCGGACAGCCAGTTCCGGCGACTCCTCATGGACCGCCGCAAACGGCTCGACCCTCCCGACGGCGTGCCGGTCCGCGAAGAGCGCTTCTGGTACCAGGGGATGGTCGGCAATCAAGGCGTTTCCCTGCGCCGGGACCTGATCCGCCAGGGGTGGTTTAAACCTTGAAGGCAGGCCCCAGGGTTCATGGTCCAAGGATTTGCCTGTTTCCCTTACCATTTGGCCTTTCGCCTTTTCCTTTTCACCGGGCCCTATGATCGCCCTGATCGCCGCCGTCCCCTTGGAAACTACGTTGCTGCGCCAGGCCTTGTCGCCCTGCGAGGTGCGCAGTTGCGGGCGGTTCGAGCTGTATCGCGGCACCCTTGAGGGCCACCCCGTGATGCTGCTCCATTGCGGGGTCGGCAAAGCCAACGCCGCCGCCGCCACCGCCATCCTGCTCGAAACCCAGCGCCCGGAAGCCGTGATCAACTTCGGCTGCGGCGGTGCCTACCCGGGCAGTGGGCTCGAAGTCGGTGACCTGGCCCTGGCCAGCGAAGAACGCTACGGCGACGAAGGGGTCGACACTCCTGCCGGCTTTCTCGATCTTGAGGCCATCGACCTCCCCCTGGTTCGCCATAATGGCCAGCGCCTGTTCAACCGTTTTCCCGTAGCTTCCACGCTGTTCGATCGTGCCCGGTCCCTTTTCGAGGACCCGCTGATCCGCAGTAGTCCCGGTTTCGCCGTCGGCCCCTTCGTGACCGTCTCCACCTGCTCCGGCTCGAATCGGTCGGCTGCGATCCTGCGTCAACGCACCGGCGGCCTTTGCGAAAACATGGAGGGCTGCGCCATCGCCCAGCTCTGCTATCGCTACAATGTCCCCTTTCTCGAACTTCGCGGCATATCCAACCATGCGGAAGACCGTGATTTGGCCCGCTGGAACCTGTCCGGCGGTGCCGCCACCGCGCAACAAGCCGTGCGCGCCCTGCTCGGCCGCTGGCACGTCCAAAAGGAACCGGCATGACCCGCGCCCTGGCCCTCGGCTACTCCCCCTGCCCCAATGACACCTTTATCTTCTATGCCCTGGTCCACGGGCGGATTCCTCTTCCCGGCATCAGGATCAGGGAACAACTCGCCGATGTGGAAACCCTCAACCAACTCGCCCTGCATGGTGCCCTGGAACTGACCAAAATCAGCTACCATGCCTTTGGCCACCTGCGCGACCGCTATGTCCTGCTGCGCAGCGGCGGCGCCCTCGGCCGCGGCTGCGGCCCGCTGGTCATCGCTCCCCGGCCGCTGATGATGGAAGACCTGCGCGGGCGCCGGATCGCTATTCCCGGGCGCCTGACCACGGCCAATCTGCTGCTCCAACTCTATGGCGAGGGTTTCGACAACCTCCTGGTTTTGCCCTTCGACCAGGTCATGCCGGCCATTCTGCGCGGGGAGGCCGAGGCCGGGGTCATAATTCACGAATCGCGCTTTACCTACCGCCAGCTCGGCCTGTGCCAGGTCCTCGACCTCGGCGCCTGGTGGGAAACGGTCAGCGGCCTGCCGATTCCGCTGGGCGGCATTCTGGCCCGCCGGGACCTCGGCACCGCCCTGATTCATACGCTGGAAGAGGCGCTGGCCGCCAGCGTCGATTACGCTTTCGCACATCCCCGCGAGCCTCGCGACTACATCAAACGGCACTCCCAGGAACTGGCCGATGAGGTCATCGACAGTCACATCGGGCTCTACGTCAACGACTTTTCCCTGGCCCTCGGCCAGGAGGGGGAATCTGCCGTCGCCGAGCTGCTGCGTCGCGCCGAAGATCGCGGCATCGTCCCGGCCAGTTCCTGCCCGCTGTTCAATGCCTGATCGAATACCTGATCGCCAGCCCTTGCCGAATCAGTTCTCCCCTCCCATTCCAGGTCCAACTGGTCACCCTGAGTTATATTCAGAAGGCCGAGTCCCCGAAGTAATAAAATTAGCAAAAAGGGGCAGGATAGCGGCAAGACAAGGTTTGATAATGGTCTTACCAATCTTTCGGTGATTTTTTTCTCCCTGTCCGCGGGGAGGATCCGGCTGTCAACCCGGAAACCGCAAAATGCCGGTCTATTATTTTCGACATTCTAAGTTGCCGTAATTCCATGATCTTTTATTGCCCCCGTGGCCGGTGTCGGAAACAGAGAAACAGATAAATTTAAACCAATGGTATGCAAGGCAAAACAGTGGTCCCCATAACATGTTGTTTTGACGATGTTTTTCCAATTTTTTCGGTTGCATGCCACGTCCAGGAGGGTATACTGGAGCGAACCTAAAACAGCGCTGGTATTTTTAACTACATCGCGCGGAAGGAGCTTGGCCATGAAATGCCCTGTCTGCAACAAATCGGAAAACCACATTGAAATCGGAGCGCACAGCAACGGCTTCGCTGAGGAGATCATCCAGTGCGACATTTGCGGATCCCTCTGGGCCGTCAACCACGGGGTCATGGAGGTCGTCAAAGACGCACAGGCCAAATCCTTCCTCTCGGCAACCACCGAATGTGTTGAAGCCGATGACTATTGCCTGGTCGCCTGAGGCGATCGGCAGCGCCCAACGAACTCTTCGCCGACTGATCGCGCCGGAGGTGACCGCGCCGCCTTCGGGGGGCGATTGCGCTTATCACGATAGACAAAAGGCCCCTGTCCGGACTGGACAGGGGCCTTTTGTCTGCTGGGAATGACCGGGCTGCGAACCTAGCCGAGCACCGCCTTGAGGTAATCCGCGGTACGATTACGCCGCTCCTTCTCAATCTCCTTGGCGTCGACTTCCACGAATTTTTCGTCTGGAGTGACCTTGAAGATCGGCTGCCCCTTCTGGACGATGATCCCCTCGGTGCCGTCGATGACGATCTTATCGATGGTGCCCGAAAAGGGTGCCGGGACCTTGTTGAACATTTTCATCACCTCGAGGATAAAGAGCGGCTGGCCCTTTTCGAAATGCTCCCCTTCGCTGACAAAGGGCGACATCCCCGGGGCTTCCTGGGCGTAATACATGCCGCCGCCCGGGGTGACGATCTCATCGGCCTTGGTGGACGGCGGCGGCACCAGGATCTTCTTCATCGCCGCCTGCAGGTCGGGCTCGTTGAGGTATTCGGGAATGGTGACCTCGAGATCCTCCTCGACCCGGAAGGCGAAGAAATCGGTCCGGTCGGCGATCAAAAAAAGAATGCCGAAGAGTTCGTTGCCGAGCTCGTAGCCGGCGTGGGCCGCCTGGATCTGTGCCCAGGTCTCCTGATCGAAACCGCCCTGGGGCTTTTCCTTGGCGAGAATCGCGTTGAGCTTGAGGAACTCTTCCTTGTCCAGCTTGAAGCGGTCGCGCAGGTCGGCGTAGAACTTGAGAGCCCCCTGCAGCAGCGCATTGTCGTGGGACCAGATGACCTCGGCGGCGGGGCGCGTCGGCTCGAAGGTCATGTTGAGATACTCGTAGGTCTCTTCCAGAATCACCAGGGGATTGCGCAGCCAGACCAGGCGACCGTCTTTGTTGGCAAAGCTCTTGCGGTTGATGGAGAGCCAGCCGGCGAGCAGGTGCGGATCGCTCAGCAGCACCTCCATCGGCCGGGTCAACAGGGTTCCCTTGCGATCCAGGATCTCCGATACGGACTTGGCGGCTTCCGGATCATTCGCGTAGAGACCGGCATAGTGCTTCTTGGTGGCCAGAAAGGCATGGACCACATCCAGCTTGCTCGCTTCTTCCTTGAGCTTGCCGACCAGGGTCAGGTACGGGACGACGAAGCGGGTGGTCGGCTTGGCCATGACGTTCTGGCCGAGGAACCAGTTGACCAGGCCATAGTGGAACTCCAGGTTGGTCGCCAGGTTGGTGCCGCGCAGGACCGTGCTGCGCAGGACCTTGGCGAGGTGCTGGTAGCTGGCGAGCCGGTCCTCCCCCTTGGTCAGCAGCAGGGCGATGTTGGAGTCGTAAGCCCCGGCCAGGGTGTAGCGCATGAACAGGCCGGTGTCGGGGTTGGTGATGCAGATCCCCTGGTCGTCACGAATCTCTCCCTCGATCGGCGGCGACCAGTAACGGATCACGCCCCCGGCGCTCGGTGACAGCGAACAATCGGTGGCGTTCAGCCGGGCTTCGGCGCTGGCCCCGAAGCGCGGCAGGCGCTCGGGACGGGGCAGGCGCTCCTTGTGTCTGGCCAGCAGCGCCATCGCCTCGACCAGCGATTCGACGATGAAATAATCCTTCTTGTCCTTGGGATTGGTGAATTTAAGGCTGTAGACCAGCTCGGTGACCCGGTGCTCCACCTGGATCCGGGTGTTGACCTCCATGAAGTAATGGCGGTCCCGGTCGACGATGCATTCGAAGGTCGATGCCGAATCGAGTCCGACCGCCTGGCCGAAGCGCTCCGACTGCTCCTCCATCCGCTTGAGGACCTGCAGGTCGGTTGCGAGCGCCTTGGCCTGGGCCTTCATGCCGGCCTTTTTCGCCTTTTCGATCTCCAGGGCCAGCATCTCCTGGGTCACCGAAATCTCCAGCAGCTTCTGCTCGTGCATCTGCAAGGAGCAGTCGCGTCCCCCCAGGGCGATGCACCAGTCGCCGTTGCCGAGCAGCTGGATCTCGTTGTGGCGGGTCTGCTCGATGTTGAGTTCGATCAGGACGTTCTTGTTGTCGCCAATCCCGTTGGCCTTGACCTCCTGCAGCACTTCGCGGACCAGCCCCGGAGCAGCGGCCGCGGCTTTCTTGATGTCGGCATCGCCGGGGTTCTTCCTGGTCAGCAGCGAGGCGCCGAGAATGCGCTGCCCCTTGCCGCCGCCACCACCGATCGCCTTCAGACGGATGCGGGCGCCGGGATAGTTCCGGAACATTTCGGCGCATTCGGTCTCGACCTGGGCGCAGAGCTCCTCCATGGAGAAAAGGTCGATCCCCTTCTCGTAGGAGGCGAAGAGGATCGCGTCGGCCAGCCGTTCCAGGGAGAGCTTTTTGTCGTCGAGGATCGGCTTCGCCACCTGGAGCCCTTCCGCCTTGACCAGGGCCAGCAGCGCCTCGCGGCTCGGGTGTTTCTTGACCAGGGTCCGGGCGGTGACGTTGTCGATCCCCGGGGTGACGGAAACGTCGACAGACAAGGCGGTGCGCTTCGCTTCGTCCTTCTTGCCGGCGCCGCGCTGGGTCGCCGAACAGGGGCCGATAAACTTGAGTCCTGCCTCCTCGATGGCCGCGACGAATTCGTCGTCCTCGGCCATGAAGCCGTAGCCGGCAAAGACCGCGTCGTAGCCGTTGTCCCGGGCGATCTGGATGATCTGGCCGATCCGCTCGACCCGCTCCTCCTTGCTCGCCCCGGTGTAGTCGGGCACCCGGTGGACGCGGCTGGTATCGGTCAGCTTGCGCAGCTCCGGTGAGAGAGCGTTGGGGTAGACGATCGAGTCCTTCTCGGAGAGGAGGATGCCGTAGTGGCTGATCCCCATTTCCTCGTAGACGGTCATCGCCTCCATGCGGATCGGGCCGCGGCAGACGATCAGCGGCTTGAGGTCCTCGCAGGAGAAAGACCGGACCCATTCGGAACCCGATCGGCTCAGGCGCCGGTCGCGATGAATCAACGGATTGTTGCCGTAATAATCAATCTTCTCTGCCATGGGCTTTATCTCCAGATCGAAACCTTGATTTGCTTTCATTCTCAATCACCCCCGGGTTCCTTAATGGAACTCACGCTGCGGACCGGCCATCGGTCCAGGCTGGTAATGGCGCATCAGGAAGCCCATGTTCTTGCCCAGAACTTCCCGCAGGTCGGTCGGCATGACGATCGAAGAAATCGAACCGAGGGCCAGGCCCTCCTTGGGGTTCATCAGTTCCTTTTCGTAGCGCTGGTTGAGGGCGGCCTCTTCGGCCTTGAGCCACTCGGCCGCTTCCTTCTCGGCGTCGCGCTTGGCATCGACCCCGTCCATGCCGGCGGTGATCCGTTCGGCCGTCCCCTGCTTGACCATGGCGGCGGCGGTGCTGCGGATTTTGCGCAGTTCGCCCTTGTAGACGAACTCCTTGCCGGCCGGCCCCATAACCGCCAGGCGGGTGGTCGGCAGCGCCAGAACCAGATCGGCCCCGGTCGGGTAGTTGTTGTAGGAGGCATAAGCGCCGCCGAAGGCGTTGCGCAGGATCAGCAGGATGCGGGGGGTGCGCACATCGACGATCGAGTCGAGCATCGAGCGACCCGCCTGGACGATGCCGCGGGCCTCCTGGTCGCGCCCGGGGAGGAAGCCGGTGGTGTCCTCCATGAAGATCAGCGGGATATTGTAAATGTTGCAGAAGCGCACGAAACGGGCAATCTTCACCGCCGAATCGCAGTCGATCTGCCCCGACGCCACCGCCGAGTTGTTGGCGACGAAACCGACCACCTGGCCGCCGAGGCGGCCAAAGGCGGTGATCGCCTCGCGGGACCGCTCCGGCTGAATCTCGAAGTAGTCGCCGTGGTCGCAGATCTGCTGGATGACGATGGAGACGTCGAAGGGGGTGTTGAATCCGGTCGGCGAGTTGAAGGCCTTCTTCAAAAGGGTGTTGATCTCCCAGGTCTTGCGGTCGAGGGGGTCGCTGGTCGCCTGGAACGGAGCCAGGCTGTGGTTGTTGTCGGGAATGTAGGAGAGCAGCCGTACCGCAGTGCGCAGGGCGGCGACCTCGTCGGCCACCGTCAGATCGGCGACACCGGAAGCACCGTGGACCTTGGGCCCGCCGAGTTCCTCGGGGGTGATGTCCTCGCCGAGCACCGATTTGACGACGCCGGGGCCGGTGAGACCGAAGAAGGTGTCGTTGGGCTGGATGACGAAGCTCCCCTGGCGCGGCAGGTAGGAGCCGCCCCCGGCGTTGAAGCCGAACATGCACATAATGGTCGGGACCACCCCGCTGATCTTGCGCAGGGCGGTGAAGGCCTCGGCATAGCCGTCGAGACCGCCGACCCCGGCCGGAACGAAGGCGCCGGCCGAGTCGTTCATGCCGATGACCGGGATCCCCTTCTCGCCGGCCATGTTGAACAGCTTGGCCAGCTTGCTGCCGTTGGTGGCGTCGATGGAGCCGGCGCGCACGGTGAAGTCGTGGCCGTAAAGCGCGACGTCGCGGCCGCCGATGTTGAGGATGCCGGTGACCAGCGAGGCCCCGTCGAGGTTCTTGCCCCAGTTCTGGAAGAGGATGTTGGGTTCCTCCTGGGTGAGGACCTTGATCCGTTCCCAGACGGTCATGCGCTTCTTGAAGTGCTGCTTCTCGACCTGGCTGACCTGCACCGACTTGATCGGCCGCTCGATCAGCGCATGGCCCTCCATCATGACCTCTTCATAAGGCCCTTGTTTGCCGGCAATTTCACCGGGGATGGTAAAGTCGACTTCCTGGGGCGGTGCCAATGGATTTTTCAGTGACGGCTTGATCGCACTCTTGGCCATTTCAGACATCCCTCTGCTGGATTGGATTTATTCGCCCCCGCCGACGCCGCCGGGGGAGCTGCCTGTCAATCTTGATGGCGTCGCAAAAAGTCCGCCCTACGGCGTTACGGCGTTTTTTCAGGACCTCGGCCTACCTGATGTAGGCCTTCGCCCCTGAAAAACCACCAGGCCTTGTCGGACGAAATTTTTGCTTAGCCATTCCATGTGTTTCTGCGAAACCATCAATCTTAACTGCCTGATTATGCAGGGAACCGGTTCGGATTTGTTTAAAACGATGTTTCTCTTGACCCCCAGTACAAAACAAAAAACTCGCCGAATTGTCAAGAAAAATTTTATTTTGGGTAAAATATGCGCCCCGCGGGATGAGGCCCTGCTTTTATCATCAATGAAATTTTTCACCCGACAGAGAACAACGGGAGCCGCCGCGGTGCCGGCTTCAGACCCATGAACCCAAGCCGAACACAAGATTCAACTTCTTGAAATAAATAACTTAAAGAACAGACAGCCTGGCGGTCGGCGGGACTTCGGCCCGATTCATCCGCGCCATGCCGCTGCGGAAGACCAGACAAGGTTTTTCTTCCCCTCGACATTTTATTAGTCTAAATAAAATTTCGTTCTGATTGTCAGACGAAATTTCAGGGAGATTGATTCTACGGAGGCGATGGGCCGGACGACGGCGGGGCGGGAGGTTTGCACAAGGCCCCCGGCGGAAATCCGCCGGGGGCCTCGGGGGGAGAGCAGGGTCGGATGCGGGTGGATCAGAGCTTCATATGCACGGCTTTGATGAAATGAGAGTCGACCGCCTGGGCGAGGCGGGCGACGACCTCCTCGCTGGCCGGGGTGTCGAGGGACAGCACCACCATCGCCTCGCCGGCCTTGGCCCGGCGCCCGAGATTCATCGAACCGATATTGATGCCGGACTCGCCGAGGATGGTGCCGATCCTGCCGATCAGCCCGGGTTTGTCCTCATAGGTCATCACCAGCATGTGCTCCTCGGGCTGGAAGTCGGTCAGGAAATCGCGCATCTTGACGATTTTTGGGATGCCCTCGAAGAGGGTCCCGGCGATGGAACGCTTCCCTTCCGGGGTTTCCAGACAGAGGGTCACGAGGTTGGAAAAGGATTCCGACTCGGTGGTCCGCATCTCCTCGACGGCGATCCCCATGGTCTTCGCCACCAGCCGGGCGTTGACCATATTGACCTCCTGGTCGGTCTGTCGGTTGAGCAGCGCCGCCAGCCCGCAGACAGTGATCGGCGCGCAGTCGAAGCGGGCCAGTTTGCCGTTGTAGGCAAAGACCACCTTGTTGGGGTTGGGCGGGGCCAGTTGAGAGACGAATTCGCCCATCTGGCTGACCAGGCGGAGGAAGGGCTTCATTTGCTCCATCAGGTCGGGATCGAACTTGGGGATGTTGACGGCGTTTTCCAACGGCCGACCGTCCAGGTAGTTGACCAGCTCGCGGCTGACATCCACCGCCACGTTCTTCTGTGCCTCGAAGGTATTGGCGCCGAGGTGGGGAGTAACGACCATCCGCGGATGGGCGATGAGCTGCTGCAGGACCTCGCTGCGCGGCGGCTCCTCGCTCCAGACGTCGAAGGCGGCACCGCTGCACTTGCCGGACTGCAGCGCGGCGAGCATCGCCGCCTCGTCGATGATCCCGCCGCGGGCACAATTGATGACGATCACCCCGTCCTTCATCGCTGCGAAGTGGCCGCCGGCGAGCATGCCGCGGGTCTCGTCATTGAGCGGAGTGTGGACGGTGATGATGTCGGCGTAGCGGACGATATCCTCCAGGGAGACCAGCCGCACGCCGAGATCTTCGCCACGCTTTTCGGCGATGTAGGGGTCACAGGCGATGACCTCGGCCTCGAAAGCCTTGCAGCGCAGGGCCACCCGGCCGCCGACCTTGCCGAGGCCGATGATGCCGACCGTCTTGCCTTTGAGCTCGGAGCCGGTAAATGGCGCCCGTTTCCATTCCCCGCCCTTGAGGCTGGAGTTGGCGACGGTGACGTTGCGACAGAGGGAAAGCAGCAGGGCCATGGTGTGCTCGGCGGCCGAATTGACATTGCCGAAGGGGGCGTTGACGACGATGATCCCCTTGTTGCTGGCCGCCTCCACATCGACGTTGTCGATCCCGACCCCGGCGCGGGCCACGATTTTCAGGTTCCGGGCGTGCTCAAGCAGTTCGGCATCGACCTGGGTGCCGCTGCGGGTGATGATGGCATCGTAGCCGGCGATGGTCCGAAACAACTCCTCGCGGGGCAGGCCGAGGCGCACGTCGAAGTCGATGCGCGGGTCTTCGACCAGGGGCTGCAAGCCCTCCTGGGAGATCTCGTCAGTAATCAGAACTTTCATGGCAAAACTCCTTCCGTTGCCGGGCTCGCGATGCCGCGGCATCGCCGTACAGCGCTTGAGAAGCGAGAAGTCTAGACCTTTTCCCCCGCCCTGTCAACGCCGTAGACGGCGGAAAAAGCGCTCGCGAATCCAGCTACTTGACTACCTTGAGCCCCGGTCTTTGGGCGTCGTTGGAAGGCTCTGGCGGAGGCTCCGGCGGCGCACCGACGCTGGGGAGGGTCCCTACGGCAACCATCTTGGCCACCGCGGTGGCGATGGTCAGGCACTGCTTCATGCACACCTTGCGCACCGGGCAGCTGTTGCAGTCGGCCTCGCCGCCGGCGACGCGCAGGGCATGGATCACCAGCTCGACACTTTCCGGCTGGCTGAGGGGGATGAGATACATGGACAACTCCCGGAATTCGGTGACGGGTGTCGGGTAACCGTCCTTGGCCGGGGCCGGGGCGGCGGCCCCGGCCCGCGCAAAGAAGCGCCTTGCTACAGGGTTTTTTCCGCCACCCGGGCAAACTCGCGCAGCTTGGCCATCATCGCCGCGAACTCGGCCGGCCGCAGCGACTGGGGACCGTCGCTGGCGGCGGTCTCCGGATGCGGGTGGACTTCGACGATCAGCCCGTCGGCGCCGGCAGCGACGGCCGCATAGCACATCGCGGGGACCAGGCTGGCGTGGCCGGTGGCATGGGAGGGGTCGATGACTACTGGCAGGTGGGTCAGCTCCTTGAGCACCGGCACCGCCGAAATATCGAGGGTATTGCGGGTCGCAGTCTCGAAGGTGCGGATGCCGCGCTCGCAGAGAATCACCCGCCGGTTCCCCTCGGCGAGGATATACTCGGCGCTCATCAGGAATTCCTGGATGGTAGTGGCCATGCCGCGTTTGAGCAGGATCGGCTTGTCGAGCCGGCCGAGCATCTTGAGCAGGGCGAAGTTCTGCACGTTGCGTGCTCCGACCTGCATGATGTCGGAGTAGCGGGCGACCAGCTCGACATCGCGGGGATTGACCACCTCGGTGACGATCGGCAGCCCGGTCGCCTCGCGGGCGAGAGCGAGCAGCTTGAGGCCCTCCTCCTCCATTCCCTGGAAGGAATAGGGGCTGGTGCGCGGCTTGAAGGCCCCGCCGCGCAGCACCCGGGCGCCGGCCGCCTTGACCGCCTGGGCGCATTCGAGGATCTGCGCCTCGTTCTCCACCGAACAGGGGCCGGCCATGACCGGAAATGAGCCGCCGCCGACCGCCAGGCCGGGAACGATTTCGACCGCGCTCGGCTCCGGTTTGATCTCCCGGCTGGCGAGCTTGTAGGGCTTCAGGATGGGGACCACGCTCTCCACCCCGGGGAGGGACTCGAGCGCCTGCAGCACCGACTTGCCGCGCTCGTCGCCGACCGCACCGACGACATTGCGGGTCTCGCCGTGGATGACGTGGGGCTTGTAGCCCAGTTCGCGGATGCGCTTCTTGACCTCGGCCAGCTCGTCCCTGCCGGCGCCCTGCTTCATGACGATGATCATCTCTTGTGTGCTCCTTTCATCCGGTTGGTTGATCAAACAGCGCAGGCCGCCCGGAAGTCCCATGGCGGCCTGCTGTTCGCTCCGGAGCACCGGAAACAGGAAACCATGGGCGGCCGGTCGGTCTGCCCATGGTTTTTGATCCTCTTCTATCGCGCGCGGCTTACGACAGCGGACCTTTCCCCCGGGCAGACGGCCTAAAGTAAAAGCCGTACCAAAAGGAAAAGCTGCTCAAGCTGGCGCGGTAAAAACGCATGCTGAATGGCCTCTTCTGAATCAAGAATTCTCAGTAATTAGCAGAATCCGCGGCCCTTGGCAAGCGTTAAATCGCCCCCTCAGGCGAAGTCGGCGCCACCGGCGAGGTGCTCCATGAAGCGCCGCAGCCAGAGGTGGACGTCATGGCGGCGGACCTGGCTCTGCAACAGGCCCATCCGCCGCTGCCGCTCGGCGTGGGGCATGACGAAGGCCTGGTGGATGGCGTCGGCACTGGCTTCGACGTCGTAGGGATTGACCAGCAGGGCACCGCGGCCCAGCTCGTCGGCGGCGCCGGCGAATTCGCTGAGGATGAGCACGCCGTTGCCGTCGACGGAAGCCGCGCAGTACTCCTTGGCCACCAGGTTCATGCCGTCGCGCAGCGGGGTAACCAGGGCGATCTCCGAGGCCCGGTAGTGGGCCAGCAGCTGCACCCGCTCCAGGCTGCGGAAGACGTAGTAGATCGGCGTCCAGCCCGGTTCGGAAAAGCGCGCATTGATGCGGCCGGCCAACTGGTCGAGCTGTTCCTTGAGATCCTGGTAGTCGGCGACCAGGGTGCGGCTCGGCACCACCACCTGCAGCAGGGAGGTGCGCCGGTGCAGGTCCGGGTACTTCTCCAGGGCTCGTTCGAAGGCGAGAAACCGGTCGGGGATGCCCTTGGTATAGTCGAGTCGGTCGATGCCGAGCAGCAGCTGGCGTTCTTCGAGCTGTTCGTGCAGGTACCAGGCGGCATCGGCGACCTCCTGGGAGCGGGCCGCATCGTGAAACTCCGCAAAGTCGATGCTGATCGGATAGTGGCCCACTTTGACGAAGCGTTCGCCGCTGCGCAGCAGGGTGAAATGCCGGTGCCGGCTGATCACCTCGGTGTCGGGCAGCAGGCTGGTGGCGCAGGCCACGAAATTGCGGCGGTCACGCAGGGTCTGAAATCCGATCAGGTCGTAGGCGAGCAGGGCGTGGATGATTTCTCTACGCCAGGGGAGGCGGCGATAGAGGTCGGGAGAGGGGAAGGGAATGTGCAGGAAGAAGCCGAGCGATTGGCGAATCCCCAGCTGATTCAGGGCCTGGCCGACCAGCAGCAGCTGATAGTCGTGAACCCAGATCACATCGCCCGGCCGGCTGTGGGTCAGCAGCACTTCGGCGAAGCGGGCGTTGACCTGCTGATAGACCTGCCAGGTTTCGGTCCGGAAGCGGCAGTAGCCGAGCAGGTCATGGAAGAGCGGCCAGAGGGTCTCATTGGAAAAGCCGCGATAGTACTTGTCCACCTGATCTTCGCTGAGCGGGACCGGTGCCAGTTGATACCCCTGAGCGTCGCTGAAGCGGGTGAAGAGTTCCTCCAGCGGGGCCTCAGCGCCGCAGCCCGGCCAGCCGACCCAGAGTCCCGAGTTCCGGCGCATGATCGGCGCCAGGGCGGTGACCAGCCCGCCCGAACCCGGGACGATCCGCCAGCGCTCTTCCTCCCGGTCAATGACGATCGGCAGCCGGTTGGAGACGATCACCAGCCGTTTCATCCGTTGATTCATGCATCATCCCTCCCGCGGCAGACCGGAGCCTGACAGCGAATTAGGCGAGCTGTTCCTCCCTGAGCCGGTACTTCCCGCCCCGCTTCCGGGTTCAATAGGGCGGGACCTCGATGCGCTCCCGGCTGCCGTAGTGCAGCCCGACCATCAGGGTGAGGTATTCCCGCAGATGGCGGGTCAGCAGGTAATTTTCCCAGACGAAACGCCGCGCCCGGCTGCCCATCTCCTCCAGCAGGTCGCGGCGGTGGAGCAGATAGCGGATGCGCAGCGCCGCCCCTTCCGGAGTGCGGACCAAAAAGCCGGTATAGTGATCGACCACCTGCAGGCGGATGCCGCCGGTGTCGCCGCCGATCACCGGCTTCCCCTTCCACATCGCCTCGGCCACGGTCAGGCCGAAGCCTTCGCGCAGCGACTTCTGCAGGACGATGTCCGCGGCGCGTTGCAGGGCGTTGATGGTGCGGTGAGCATCGGGCGGCAGCAGCAGGACGTGGATGTTGGGATCATTGTTGGCGGCCTGGCGGACCTCCTCGAGGACGGCCACACCCTCCGGGTCGTCACTCGCCCCGCCCCCGGCCAGCACCAGCTGCAGGGGGGTCAGCTTGGCCGCCAGCCGGTAGGCCTCGACGACGCCGAGGGGATCCTTGAAGCGATCGTAGCGGGAGACCTGCAGGATCATCGGCAGCTCCGGATCAAGGCCGAAGCGGTCGAAGACCTCGCGCGTTTCCGCCTCCGGCAGATCCCGGTTCTTCTCGCTCAGCGGATCGATGCTCGGGGGGATGATGTACTGGGGGTGGGGAAGAGGCTGGGCGAATTCGGGAAGACTGAAGATGCTGGCATCGTAGGGGACGATCCACTGCCGCAGGTATTTCCAGACCGGGCGGAAGGGGTGGCTGGCATCAATGTGGCAGCGCCAGATCCACTTCCCCTTGCGGTTCGGACAGCTGGCCAGCAAAGCCGCCGGCTGGGGATCATGGATGAAGACGAAATCCGCGGTTTCGAGGAGCTCCCGCAATATTTCGGCATTTTTGACATTGGTCGCCTCGTACTCCCGCAGCAGGGTTTCGGGGATGGCCACCTGGTTCCCCTGCAGGGCATTGTGGAAGGCCTTGGTGCACTGGTAGAAAGGCCCCGACCCGTTGATGACCTCCCAGCGGGCATCGATGCCGAGGGCCTGCTTGAAAGGGATCAGCTTCTGCAGAATCTCCGCCACCCCGCCCCCCTCGCGGGTCGAGTTGACATGCACCACCGTCGCCCCCTGCAGGGGGGCGGCAAGCTGCCGCAGGTGCTCGATCACCGTGGAGCCGGTCACCGCCTGGTATTCTTCGACGAAGTTCTGCAGGTATTCCTGGATGATCTCCTCGTCCATCAGGTCCTCTCTGGAAAGAACTGCTCGAAGAGGCCGGCAATGATCTGACGCAGCTCCTTGAGGGAAGAAAAGTAGGGGTCGATGCCGCACATGCGCGCGGCAAGTCCACGGCCTTTATCGCCGCACCCGGTCAGCCAGACGCTGAAATCGTCGCAGCGCTCTGCGGTGCGGTTGCGGGCGTCGATGAAGTGATAATAGATGCTGCCGGTCGACAGGGAGCGCAGGCGCGGCGCCAGGTCCTGCGGGGAGGTGCAGCGCAGGCCGGTGTCGAAAACCACGACCTGCGAGAACAGAAACTGGAACTGCTGGTCGGCCATGGCCCAGGGAACCAGCTCCCGCTCGTCGAGGCGCTGCTCGAGGATTTCCAGAACTTCCTGGCGCAAACTCTCCTGGTCCGGATAGTTGGTCGGGGTGACCATGCTCAGGCGCTCGGCCAGCTCCTTGTCATGCAGGCCGCGCCAGGCCCAGGAAGCGAAGTCGTTGTTGTATTCCGGCTCGTCGAACTGGGGGCGCAGCAAGCGCCCCCAGAAGTGGTGGTCGAGGCTGCCGAGCGGCGCCTTGAGCAGCCCCTCGCGGAATTCCTTGAGGTTCTGCGCCCGCACCCCGCTGGCAATGGTGATGAGGGCACAATCCATGACGGCGAAAGGCTGATCGTCGACGTCCGGTGCAGCCGGATCGTGCATCGGGCACTCCTTCGCTGGGCAGCGGAAAAAAGGCCGGAAGAGCGGCGGAAGCTTGTCTAATAGGAATAACACAAAGCCCGGGGGGTGCAATTCAGCACCCCCCGAAAGGCTCAGGGAAGGGGCTTGTACCAGACGTTCATGCTCTCCAGGCTGCCGGAGATGTTGGTGTTGTTGGTCAGGGTCCCACCGAAGCGGTAGCCGCGCCGGGCAAAGGTGATGTTCATGCCGAAGGAGACCGCCCGGGCGATGGTGTAGGCGGTCGGCAGATGACGCCGTGCCATCTCCTCTTCCATGCGCGCCAGCAAAAAGGTGGCGAAGCCGCCGCCGCGCTGGTCCGGCCGGGTGGCGAAATCGGTCATCTCGACATTGCCGCCGGCCGGGTCCATTTCCGCCGAGGCCAGGGCGACCAGCTCCCCGCCGTCCCAGATGCCGAAGTAGACGACATGCTCGGCCATGGTCCGGCGCAGGTAGTCGGGGTCGTGGATCGGGAACGGGTAGGTGGCGAAGACCTGGCGGTAGAGAGCAGCCATCGCCTCGGCATCGGCCGGTTCGGTGACGCGCCACCGGTAGCGGTCGTCCAGCACCGGCGCTTCGCTGTCGGGGCGGCGGTTGCGCGCCGCCGCGAGAACCTCGGCGAGCTGCTCCGGGGCGTCCGGTTGGCGCCGCTCCTCGTCGAAATATTTGGCCATGAAGTGGACGTCCGTGGTGCCTTGGTAGAAGCGGGGTACGAAGGCCTCGGCATGATAGGCCGCCGCGTCGAACGCCCCCCGGGCCTGGCCGGGAACCTTGGCGATGATCTTCGAATAGCCCTCATCCCGGGCCAGTTCCTCGATGCGCCAGGCGGTCTGCCGGGGGTCGTCGCCCCCGAGCTTCATCAGGTAGACCCGATCGTTGGCCGGTCCATGCTGGACCACGGCCCGACCGAGACGGGTGACGTGATCGATCACTGCTGCCTCCTTTCCAGGCGTTCGGTATTTTCCGGAGCCAGGTAGTCGGTGTCGCCGTAGTCGGTCAACAGGCTGGCGATGCCCACCACATCGTTCTCCTGCCCCTCGCGCAGGTCGTGCTGCAGGTCGCAGCTGTCGCAGTTGTCGTCGCAGAGGATCTGCTTGTAGTTTTCCGGCTCCTTGTAGGTGGTGATGACCCCCTCATAGTTGCGCAGCACCACCTTGTTGGTCGACCAAGAAATGAGGTAGTTGGGCATCACCCGGATCTTGCCCCCGCCGTGAGGGGCATCGATGACGTAGGTCGGCACCGCGTAGCCGCTGGTGTGGCCGATCAGCGACTCCATGATTTCGATCCCCTTGCCGACCGGTGTCCGGAAGTGGGAGAGTCCCTCGGAGAGATCGCACTGGTAGAGGTAGTAGGGGCGGATGCGATTCATCACCAGCTTGTGGACCAGGGCCTTCATCACCCGCGGGCAGTCGTTCACGCCCGCCAGCAGCACCGACTGGTTGCCCAGCGGGATGCCGGCGTCCGCCAGCTTCGCGATCGCCTCGCGGGCCGAGGTCGTCAGTTCCCGCGGATGGTTGAAATGGGTATTGATCCACAGCGGGTGGTATTTCTTCAGTACCGCCACCAAGCCGTCGGTGATCCGGTAGGGGAGGACCACCGGCGTGCGGGTGCCGATGCGGATCACTTCGACGTGAGGAATGGCCCGCAGTTCGCCGAGAAGCCAGTCCAGCTGCTCGTCGCTGAGCAGGAAGGGGTCGCCGCCCGAAAGGAGGACGTCGCGCACCTCCTGGTGCTCGCGGATATAGGCGAGCCCTTCGCCGATCGCTTCCTTGCGGGGGATGGAATCGACATCGCCGACCTTGCGCTTGCGGGTGCAATGCCGACAATACATGGCGCAGACGTTGCTGACCTGCAGCAGCAC
>Ga0210142_1000077_pt1 | contig 21925 bp, 20 predicted proteins | sample Goodyear_PhragC__FD_184869 | JGI IMG/M metagenome (GOLD analysis project Ga0210142, IMG submission 184869) | Wetland microbial communities from San Francisco Bay, California, USA, that impact long-term carbon sequestration - Goodyear_PhragC_D2... | ecosystem: Environmental > Aquatic > Marine >...
CGTTCGGGATCGATTCCTTTATCCAGCACCGAAAGATCTTGAACTTCCTGACTCAAAAATTCCGGTGAAATATCGGAGCCACCGGAGAGCAAGAGGCCGTCCATCTTCGCGAGCGGGAACGTTCGAGTACGGGCGTTCCAAATTTCGATCTCAGGATGCTTCGCGAAAAGCGGCCGAAACGACTTTGCATCCTTCGCTCGAATCCATGTCGCGAGGTTTGGCATGGGCGAATTTGCGACTTCGCGACGTGCGTGTAAAGAGCAGTTCCCATGTCGCCCACGAACGACGTTTCCACAGATTTACGTGAACAGCTCGAGACAATCCGTGTGCGGAGCAAGTCACGCGCGATCGCGGTAGCGTTGCATGACCTGCACACCGGATTTCGCTTTTCACTATCGGGCGATCGGCGGTTTCATGCTGCGAGCACGATTAAGGTCGCGGTGTTGCTTGCGATTTTTCGTGCGGCAGACGAGGGCCGTTTCCAGGCGGATGACTCGCTCCACGTTCGAAATCGCTTTTTCAGCGCAGCAGATGGCTCTGTGTTTCACGTCGATCCCGAGCGGGATGCGACGCCTGAGCTGTATGAGTCCGTTGGACGGACAGCGAAAATCTCAGTGCTCGCGCACGCGATGATCTCAGGGAGTAGTAATTTGGCGACCAATTTGCTGCTGGACTTTATCGGTGTGAAGTACGCGCGAAAGGTTTTGTCGGAAGCAGGGCTAGACGGGGTGGAGCTGAGGCGCGGCGTTGAAGACCATTTGGCACATGAACGAGGAGTAAACAACGAGGCCACCGCGGATGGGCTGCTAAAATTGATGTCTGCGATTCGCGGCGACTTTCTGACCGAAGAAAGTAAACGGTCGGTGATCCGTATTCTGCTTGAGCAACGATTCAATTCGATGATTCCTGCCGGTCTTCCAAAGCATGCCACGGTGGCGCATAAGACCGGCGAGATTTCGACAGCCTGCCATGATATAGGAATTGTGTATCTGCCCGAACGCGAACCATACATCGCGGCTATCTTAACTGAGTTTGATCCGGACAAGGACGGAAGGCGCGAAACGGTCGCGGCGATTTCCGAAACTATTTATCATTTCCTGCTTGGGAGGGAAATTCAGCTCAAGTGAAGACTGAGTTTTTGCGGCCGATTGACGGGTTCCATCTCTCTCAAGAGCATCGTGCACTGCTTCGTCCCGGAGAAAAAGAAACCGATTTTAGCGGCAACGTTCACCGTCTGCCGCGCTTTTTCTATGAAATCACCAGCTGGCAACAAGCAAAAGAGATCCGGTTGGCGCCTCACTTCACGCTGGCTGAACTAACGCTGGTCGACTGTCGCGAGGCCAGGCCGCTTCTCAGTCAATTCCCTCATTACGTGCCGTGCGCCATCGTATTGCTCGCGACATTTCTGGAGAATTTGCGGCGCGAAGTTGATGCGCCGGTGTTCATCAGCGCAAATGGTGGCTATCGCTCGCCGTCGCACCACATTGGCGGCGCACAAAGCATTCATGCATGGAGCACCGCAGCAAACATTTACCGGATCGGAGACACGTTTCTTTCCGACGCCAAGGCGATTGAGAAATATCGCGCCATTGCGGCATCGCTTAGTCCTGCTGTTTTTGTTCGACCATTTGGTCGCGAACAAGGGCAAACCGACGACCACCTTCATGTCGATTTAGGTTACGTAAGTTTAACTCCACGCGAATGTAGCGAGGCGAGTTAATCGCCGGTAGAGCGATGAAGGACCACCAAACAGACCGCAACGCTAATCTTCTTCGCCATCATGAGCGTGGTGCGAGCCCGCCCCGGGCGGTGATCGGTATGGAGGCTGAATTTAACCTGATCCTGGACGGACACAGGCGGCGTCCGGAAAAAATATTTGGTGATCCCAGTCGGTTGGTGCGCCGCCGTATGATTCCGCGCACCGGCAAATCGTTTCAGTTGCCAGCAGGCGGTGCGATTTATTTTGATACCGGAGTGATCGAAGTAGCCACACCGATTATTGAGCTCGAGCCAGGTTGTTGCTACCGCGCGACGCGTTTGCTGTGGGAACAGATTCGATACGTGCGAGTGGAACTCGATCATTGGGCGCGGCGACACGAGTGTCAATGCCGGCTCCAGGGCTTTAGCGTACATTATAACTTTTCCTTTCCAGACGTGCGGCGATCAAAACTTCGCAACGCAACGAAGTTTGCGTATCTGCTGGCACATATTTTGCCGGTGCCGGTAATTTTGCTCGCAGCAAATAGACGGAGCAGCGCCGTCGGCGTCCGCCCGCGGGCAAACCGGATCGAAGTCACGGTGGATTTTACGCCGGACCCCGCGCTAATGCTGGCGACCTGCGCTTTCCTCGCGGGCGCAGTGGAAACCGTGATCCGATGGAAGGATTTTGGCCTGAGACAACTTGATCGCCATCAAGTTTGTCGCATGTCCCGATTTCGTCTGCTAAAACACTCGTCGAGGCGCGGCTGGCGTGTCACCAGTGATTCGTTAGGCCGAAATCCATTTGCATCTGATATCAACGACCCAGTTTGGAAATTGCGCGACGGCCGGGTGTTGAGCCTTCGCGCAATCGCAGGAGAAATTTTGCGACCGTTTCGCCGGCGTATTCGGCAGATCAGTGATTCGAATACGTTGGAGCATATTGCTGCTGTCTTCGCCGGCGATGCGCGTTCTCTCCTCGACTTCGAAAAGCGTCCAGATGCGTATGACGACGTTGGACAGCGGATCGATTGGGGCCGCCGCAGGATGCGACGCCGGTCGCGATCCAAATACGAAAAAGTTGTTCATCGCCTGATCGCGCATGAACCGTTACGTATCGGGCAGAAACGGTATCGGGTGGATCGAATGAATGGCTGGTATGAGATCGAATTTCGGGAGGTGGGAACCAAACGTCGCAAAACCTTCAATCTCGATGAGCTGGTGCGATTGTCGGCGGCGAAAAAGACAGCTGCGCGAGCACCACGCAAGCGCAAGCCTGCCAAAAAGCATCGCGCATCCAAGGAGTGACGGCTTCCGAGCCGTCAGGGTAATCTTCGACGGCTGGAAGCCGTCGTTCCTTGGTTACTCGATCTGCTTCGCCAGCTCGCTCTCATACAAAATGTATTCGCCGACTGGCAGGTGTGCTCTTTTGGGATTTCGGCGGATGTAGCGAACACAATTACGGAAATGTTTTTCGTCACGTACAAGCCGATCAAAATAACTGCGCTGCCACACAGTTCCGGAACGTCCAAGTAAGCGATTGACCGAGTGCGATGTGAAGCTCTTCCAGCTATGAAGCAACTTCTCCAGAGGATGCTCTGGATTCTGTACTAGAAGCGCGTGCACGTGATTGGGCATCACAACGGATGAGATGAGCGCCAAGCGTTTGCCGTCGAAATGGCGCAGTGTATCATCGACGGCTTTTGCGCAGTCGCTTTGACGTAGCACGCAAGATCCATGACCTGCATCGAGCCACCGCTCGATGGCGCCAGTAAAGCGCTTATGGTATTCCTGCTCAGTTTCAGGATCCCAAGGGTAGGGATGGAATCGTAGCCAGATTGCGCGTTCCTCCTCCCATTGTTTGCGCAAATTGGAAGGTATGGAATCAGCCAACCGGAAGGTGATGAAGTAGGTCGCTCCGTTCTGCTGCCAATGTGGCAGAAGATTTTCCGTAAAACCAATCTCCCCGTACGGATTAAAGAAACGCAATGAATTCACTGCGATCGTCAAGGAGTGACGGCTTCCCAGCCGTCATAGTCACCCCGACGGCGGGGAAGCCGTCGCTTCTTGAAGGATCTCTCGCACGTATTTCACAGGCGGGCTGCCGTAGGAAATCACCTGGTCGTTGTACTTTTTGAGATTGAACTGATTGCCGAGTTTCTTCTGTTCGGCTGCGCGGAGATCGAGATGCTCGGTAGCGCCGACAAAGTAAGTCGAGAGCTGCGCTGATGTGAGCCGGGCGCGTTTCCATTTCGCCACCGCTTCGCCCTCCTGCTGATAACCGTCTTTCATCATCAGATCCATCGCTTCCTTTTCGGTCATGTTCCCGGCGTGAATGCTTTGATCGAGTATGGCGTTGCAAATGAGGCGCAACCGCATTTTCAGCTGTTGCATTTTCACTTCGGGTCCGCCGTATCCTTGTTCTGCCATCATTTGCTCGCAATAAACGGCCCAGCCCTCAATGAATGGTCCACTCTGGAAGATTGCCCGAACCAGCGTTGGCGCGCGGAATTCGTTTGAGCGCGCGAGTTGAAGAAAATGACCCGGCATGGCCTCATGCACGGTCAAATCGCGAATCATATAATTGTTGTATTCGCGATAGAACGATTCCTTTCGCTCCTTTGACCAATCCTTCGGAGTCGGCGCGACGGCGAAAAACGTTTTGCCGTTTTTTTCCAGCGGTCCCGGCGCATCGCAATAGGCGATGGCGACGCCGCGGTTGAATTCCGGCATCGCGATGACATCCAGCGGCACGTTCGGAATAGTAACCAAACTGTGTTGCCTAACGAAATCAGTCGTTTCGGTGACAACCCCTTTAGCGTAACCGATCACGGTGTCGTCATTCGGATGTTCCTCAGCCAGTTTGTTCAGGACGGCGGCTGTGACCTTATGTTTGTCCGCAATGGTCTTGTCGTCGGCTTTCGGAAAATATTTCTTGTACAAGGGCAACGCTGTCTCGTAGATAACGGTTTGCGTTTGCGCCAGATCGGCCTTTGCCCGTTTCATGATTTCTTCCATGGGCAAATCCGACGCCAGAGCGAAACGCAGTTTCTTTCGATACTTTTCCGCGCCAAGCCGGAAGTTGCCGTGGGAGCGGGGCAGGAGGTCCTTCTGGAGCCATTTCTTATAATCTTCCAACGCAGCTGCAGTTTTGTTCTGCAACGGCGCAATCTCTTTCTTCAATTGCGGCGCCTGATCGAGCAGAGGTGCGAGGTCTGTGCGCACAAGATTGATTGCCCCTTGCGTCTGTTCGATCGCCGTCTCTGTGTGAATGCGTGGCGGATGTTGAAGATTAGCTTTCGCCTGCGCAATGACTCCCGGGATTTTCTCCATTCTCGCACGCAAATTCGGGATCCGTTTTTCCGCCGGCGCGAAATCGCGGGCCACCAGCAGATAGAGGCTGTTGGCCAGGCTTTGCATGTAAACGAGCGGATTCCAATCCGGCTCTTTCAGTTCTTCATCCTGGAAGATTTGATAGTCGATATTCTCCTTGAGAATGCGAAAATCGACATTGTTCGCGCCGGTTAACTGCGACCCGTCGATAGCGTTTAGCTTGTCGCGGAATTCCTTTTGTGTCGCGAGGTCTTTCGCTTGCGCCTCAGAGGAATAATCGGTCAGTTCGCCGTCGAAACGGTGATCGCCCAGCTCGGTCGCCTGTTCGGGATTCGCGCGCAAATATTGCTCCACATAATCGTGCGCGATCTTTTGGAACGCTTCATCCTGCGAAGTCGCGGATGCATTAAGAACAGACAATGCGAACGCGGACGCAGCCGCAATAACGATTTTCATTCGAGTTCAGCTCGGTGTGCCACCGTGAAGAATCGGCTCCGTCGCGATTTCATCCGGCGTGAGCTGGGATTGCAGATAGGTGCGGTATTTGTAAAAGCAGGCAACGACGGTGAAAACGATCGCGGCTCCGAACATCAACCAGGTGAAAAAGGTAAAGTATTGGTAGGCGGTAACCTTGTGCCCGCTTGCGCTCAGGATCCATTTATTGACCAGGGCGACGAAAAGTTCCCCCGAGGCGACGGTGAGAAGCCATAAGGCCATGACCGAGCTCTTCATCGAATTCGGCGACTGCGTATAGGCAAATTCCAGTCCGGTGATAGAAACCATCGCTTCGCCAAGCGTAAGGATGGCATAAGCGAGAAGCTGCCAGTTTATGCTCGGTTTAAGTCCAGAATCGATCTGGCTCTGAATCCACACGATCACCACAAATGAGAGCGCGGTAATAAAAAGGCCGATGCCGATTTTGCGCAGGGGCGTGAGCGGAAAAACCTTGTCGATCGCCGGATAAATCGCGTAATTGACGATTGGGATAAAAATCAAAATGAGAATTGGATTTGCGGTCTGAACCTGTGCTGCGATCAAGTTCATGCCCATCCAATGCAGGTTCATTTTCTCTGCCTGCAGGGTCCATTCCGCGCCGTTGCTCATTCCCCAGAGTCCCCAGAAAAATAGAATGAAAAAGAAAACCATTGCGATTCGCAGGAGCGTGAGCAGTCCTTCTTTGCTAAACGTTTCTTTCAGATAACCGAGACCAGCCGGCGGCACGTGCACCATTTTGTTGCGGCCGCCCCAGAAGAACAAAGTCGCGATCAGCATAGCGATGCCGGGAATTCCAAATGCCCAGCCCGGGCCCCATTTCGGATTTGCCAGCAGCCACGGACAAAGAATCGAGGAAATAAACGAGCCGGCGTTAATTGAGAAATAGAACCAGCCGAACATTTTTGACAGCAAATGCTTGTTCGAATCACCGAACTGATCGCCGACGTTGGCGGACACGCACGGCTTAATTCCGCCGGCGCCAATGCAGATCAGGATTAAGCCGACCAGGAGCATTATCCGTTGGCCAATGGCGATTCCCCACGCCGTGGCCATACAGGCGAGTGTCAGATTGCCCAAACAGTAAACAATAGACAAAGAGAGGATCGTCCAATATTTGCCGAGAAAGCCGTCTGCAAGAATTGCACCGAGAACAGGCAAAAAATAAACCCCAAACACGAACAAGTGCGTGTACATGTAGGATTCATTGGCATTCATCGGCGCGAGCACGCCGGACTGGTTTAAGATGTAATGGGCCATGAAAACGGTCAGGACCGACTTCATGCCGTAGTAGGAAAAACGCTCAGCCGCTTCGTTCCCGATGATGTAAGGAACTCCTGGCGGCATCCCGCTCAGGTTCGGTGGCGACTTCATGTATGTGTGGCTAGCCATGTGGTCTCCTTTGCCTAACGAGCTTGGTGTGAGACTTCGGTGGGCTTTGCTGACTTGGAAGATTCCTCAGGGTGTTGCTCCCCGTCGTTCGACCAAACCTTCGCCGGATCGGGTTGTTCCCGTTGAACGTCCGGCATCTGACCGAGTGGATGCTTTTCGCACGCTGAAGAAAACAGGACAATGGCGAGCGAAACAGCGACGACGCCATGGCGAACGAAAGAAGGCATAATGCGCTGGCACAGTTATCAGTCTCCGCTGGTGTGCGCAAGGATGAAAGCGCGATGGCAGGCTGCAACCGCCGGTCGCGCTGCGTGGGCGATCACGATTACGGGCAGCGGTAAGAGGAGAGGAAGAGTTATGATTGAAACACGCCGTCGCGGGACTACTATCACACGGGGTGGGCCGCAAAGATAAACTCAGCGCTTGGAATGAAGTGTTCGCTCTCGTTCTTCTCTTTGCCGGCACGTTGCTCTTTTTTGCCCTGATTTCCTATACACCGAAGGATATACCGTCCTGGTTTTGGTTTAGCCACGTTTCGCCAGCAAATCATCCCGCACAAAATTTCATCGGCCCATTGGGAGCCATTGTAGCGGGCATTTGTTATCAGTTGATCGGCGTTTTTGCTTCGCTGTTGCTGGCAGCCGTTTTGCTAGGTTTCGGCGCCGCTAAATTGTTCTATCCGCGGTTGCGTGTAACCATGCGAATTCCGTGGATCGTTCTTTTCCTGATCTCCGGAGCATGCCTGGATCAAGCCTGGCATATCAGCGATTTGCTGGGCAGGAAGATGCCTGTGGACATTCAAGGTCCGGGCGGCCTCATCGGTTACCGGTTGTCCGATGAACACCGCGGACTACTCCCGGCGGCTCTCGGCCCCGTCGGGTCAGTCCTTCTTATCGTCGGAGTTTATTTGACCACGCTGATTCTGGTTACGGGGTTGCGCCCGATTCATCTTGTTCGCGAGATGGTCAACCTTATGCGCCGAAGCGTGGCGAAGGTACGCGAATGGCGGGTTCGCCAGAGAATTCGGAAATCGGATCTCCAGCAAAAACAGAAGACCGAAAAACAGTGGCGCGCTGTGGAAGCACTGCAAAAGCAACTCAAAAAGAAAGGCGTTCCTGTTCCTGAAGCCGTAGGCGCAATGATTTCGCGGGAGGAACTGGCAAACCGGCCGGCGCCAAAAGTGGTTGATACGACGGTACCGTCGAATGAACCGGGCGTGACCCGGCGCAGACCCTCTCTGGCGGAACTGCGCGCAACCGAAGCAAAAGCGAAGGCCGCTCCCAGTCCGGCGAGCGCCACGTCGACGTGGGAAGATTATGTTCTGCCTGGGCTCGATCTACTCGATGAGCACAGTTTTGAAGCGCGCACGGCTACCGATCCTGCTGAGCTGCAAGAGGTCCAACAAATTCTGATTGAAACGTTAGCGCAATTTGGCATTGCCGTGGCTCCGGGCGACATCACCAAGGGTCCAACCATTACGCGTTATGAAGTGTATCCGGCCAAGGGCGTGCGTGTGGATAAAATTGTTAGTTTGGAGCGCGACCTCGCACGGGCAACCAGCGCCGAACGGATCAACATTCTTGCGCCTATCCCCGGGAAAGACACAGTGGGAATCGAGCTGGCTAATTCTCGCAAAGTGACGGTGAAACTGCGTGAGCTTTTGCAATCGTCCGACTGGGAAACGGCGAAAGAACACGCAAAAATTCCCCTCGCGCTCGGCAAGGACGTTTATGGCAAGACAATTATTGCGGACCTGGCGCAAATGCCGCATCTGCTGGTCGCCGGGACGACCGGTAGCGGAAAGAGCGTCTGCATCAATGCGCTGATTGCCAGCATGCTGTTTCGTTTTAGGCCGGAAGAACTGCGGTTTGTGATCATCGATCCGAAGATGGTCGAATTGCAGGCGTATCAATCGCTGCCGCACCTCGCCTTACCCATCGTCACCGATCCAAAAAAAGTGCTGCTCGCCTTACGGTCGGTGATCGAAACCATGGAAGGCCGCTACAAATTGTTTGCCCGCGTAGGCGTGCGGAACATCGTCGGATTCAATGCCCGACCAAAGAAGCCTGTGGCCGGGACCGGTGATCCCGGCCAAGACGGCGAGCCGGCATCATCGACGCCAGCTATAGAAGAGGAAATTCCCGACAGAATTCCATACGTCGTCGTAATCATCGACGAACTGGCTGACCTGATGCAAACGGCGCCTGCGGACGTGGAGATGGCGATCGCGCGAATCACGCAGATGGCGCGCGCGGCCGGCATTCATGTAATCGTTGCCACACAAACACCGCGAGCGGACGTGATCACGGGTGTGATTAAAGCGAATGTTCCCTCCCGCATTGCGTTTCAGGTCGCGAGCAAGATCGACAGCCGCGTCATTCTCGATGAAAACGGCGCCGAACGTTTGCTCGGCCAGGGCGACATGCTTTATCTCCCGCCGAGCGCGTCGCGTCTAATCCGTTCCCAGGGCGTACTGGTAACGGACGAAGAGATTCATCGGTTGGTGGAATTTGCTTCAGCGAAAAGCCCGCCCGCATTCGATCCGGCCATGCACGAAAAGCTCCAATCCGCGGCTGCGCCGGAAGAAGACGTAACAGCGGAAGACGAGGAGTTGGTGGAAAAGTGTATTGAGATCATTCGCCAGGAAAAACGCGCGTCGACCTCGCTGCTTCAACGCAGGTTACGCCTCGGTTACACACGCGCTGCACGCATCGTTGATATTCTGGAGCAGCGCGGTATTTTGGGTCCCGGAGAAGGCGCCAAACCACGCGAGATTCTCGTCGATCTCGATGCTGCTGTTTAGCTGGCTTTTCGCTCATGACAATAGAGGGCCTCGGTAAAAAATTTCAGGAAGCAAGACACGCGAGAAATCTCACGCTCGATGAAGCTGCGCGGATGACCAAGATCCGGCCGCAGCGGCTGGCTGAGATCGAATCCGATGACTTTTCGCAATTCCCAAGCCTGGCGTATGCGAAAGGTTTCCTGCTTATCTATGGGAAATTTTTGGATGTCGATGTCACGCCTTATCTCGATGCCTTTGAGGATCCTGAGAGCGTAACCGTAGACGGCTATTCGTATCTCCAGGAAAGCGAGCGCGCGAAACCGGTTTCTGCTCCGGCTGTTCGGCGTCGGCCTGCACCAAGCGCTGGGAACAACCGCGTTTCGCCAATGCCGCTCATTTTCGGGGTGCTGGTTTTGGTGGTCGGCTTTTTCGGTATGAAATTTCTTCTTAATCTGCAGCGGCTCGCGCCCGGACGAGGGGCTTCCACCGCGCAGGTGTCGCCGACGGTATCGCCCGGTGGCACTGCTTCGGCCAAGGGTTCGCCAAGCGAAGTTGCTTCAGCTCCATCGGTTGCTCCCACGGTGGCGCCTGTTGCGACACTTGGAGCGCCGGAGACGCGGAAAGCTTTGCCCGTTACTGCATCCGCTCCGAGCGAGCCGGAAGTTCGTCGGGCTTTGCCTGTGAGTCGCGACGATGTGGCAAAACCACAAGAGACCGCGAATTCGTCTCCAGCAGAATCAGGTGAACAAAACCAGGTCGCCATTCGCCCACTCAAACGAACGTACGTACGGGTGACGGTAGGCGATGAGAGTAAACCGGCGTTCGAGCGATGGGTTTCCCCTGCTGATGGTCCGGTTGAGGTCCGCGGGAAACACGTCTCGATTCGGGTTCTCGATCGCGAAGCCGTTGCAATCACCAAAAATGGCCAGGCATTGCAGGAGAACGACCAGGACGTGACGGTCAACTAGCGCTGGTCATGCAATCGCCAGGTATTGAGGCAGCCGAATCGGCTGCCAGTGAAAAGTCGCCGGGGAGTCGCACTAAAGTCGGCATGATCAGCCTCGGTTGCGCAAAGAACCTTGTTGATGCGGAGATCATGCTTGGAAGCGTGCTGCAACGCGGCATGGACGTTACTGCGAGCGCCGAGGACGCCGATGTCCTCGTCGTTAACACCTGCGCTTTCATCGATTCGGCCAAGCAGGAATCGATCGAGGCGATTCTCGAGGCGCATCAGCAGCGTGGCTTGAACAGAAGACACGATCAAAAATTGATCGTCAGCGGTTGCATGTCGCAGCGGTTTGCAAAAGAACTGCGAAACGAGTTGCCAGAGGTGGACGCGTTCATTGGACTCGATCAGGTCGGAGACTTGGGCGTGATCATAGAGAATATTGTAGCGCGACCGTCTCGGTTGCGACCTGCTAGCGACGCAAGGGGGGCGCATGCACTACTGTTCGCAGATACGCGCCCGACGTACATTCCCGATTACTACACACCGCGTTTCAGGCTTACGCCGGCGCATCTTGCTTACGTAAAGATTGCTGAAGGCTGCAATCATCCATGCAGTTTTTGTGTGATTCCGCAAATGCGCGGAAAACATCGGAGTCGCACACCGGAATCCGTTCTGGCAGAAATTCGTGCGCTGGTCAGCGAAGGTGTGCGCGAGATCAACTTAATAAGCCAGGACACCACCTATTACGGAATGGATCTTTGGGAAGCCAAAGCGGGGCCGCGGCAGCCGGTGGATTCCAGTCGCGGACCGACGCTCGCAGCGCTGCTTCGAGAAATCCAAAGGATCGACGGTGAATTTTGGGTGCGTCTGCTTTACACGCATCCAGCGCATTGGAGCCATGAATTGATCGAGACTATCGCCGAGTGCGACAAGGTCGCGCAATACATCGATATCCCACTTCAGCACATTGACGAAGCGATGCTGGGCCGGATGCGTCGTGAAACGTCTCGCGCACACATCGAGGACTTGATTCATAAACTGCGGGCCGGAATTCCCGGTGTAACGCTTCGCACTACTTTCATCGTAGGCTTTCCCGGGGAAACCAACGCAGAATTCGAGACACTGCTTGATTTCATCCGGCGAACCCGGTTTGAACGACTCGGGATTTTCAAATACTCGCAGGAAGAGGGTTCGCGTGCGGCAAAAATGCCAGGGCAGATTCCTGCAAAGATCAAGAATTCACGGTACCGCGCGGCGATGTCCGTGCAGCAAACGATTGCCCATGATGTCGCTCGTGAGAAAATTGGCAGCGAATTAAAACTGATTGTGGATCAGCCGCATATCGCACGAAGCGAAGGCGACGCTCCAGATGTCGACGCGCGTGTGGTATTGTCCGAAGCTGCGCCAGTTGGCGAGTTCATTTGGCGGACCATTCAAGGGAGCCGCAGCTACGACCTGCTGGCCTAGCGCCAGGCGTGCCGCGAGATTCGCTAGTGACAACCCGACGATTTCTGATCAAGTTCTTTCAACGCTGATGGCCGACCCTAACCAACCAAAAAAAGAGACCGTTCGCATCGAGTTGCCTGTTCCACCTGCGACGAAACCGCTGCAGCCTGCCGCGAAGCCACGCGAGACCGTGCGCATTCAATTGCCGGTTCGGGAGGCCGGCAAACCGCCGGTTCCCTCATCCTCCCCGCCAGTCCCAGGCTCTCCCGCTGAGGATATTTCGTCCACCAACTTTTTCCCCTCGCCGAAGCCGCCCTCTGCGCCCGAACCTGTGTCGGCTCCTCTGCGTCCTCCTCCGGCGGCGCCTCCTCAAGGACCGAAAAAAGAGACAGTACGCATTCCGCTCATGCCGGAGCCGTTACGCTCCGCCCAGAAGAAAACTCAGCCGCTTATTGCGATACCCCAGGCCACTCCACAGAACCTGCCCATCGCCATGGCGGCTGCCGAGAAAAAACCAACATTCCTGTACTGGATGCTGCTCGGCGTTTCAGCATTAGTTTTAATTATTCAGATTTGGACTTATTTTTCTTAACCATGGAAAATTCTGCCATCATCAATCTCAACGAATCCAATTTTGACCGCGAACTGACGCAGGACGACAAACCTATGATCGTCGATTTCTGGGCGGAATGGTGCGGTCCGTGCAAAATGATCGCACCGCTGCTGGACGAAATTGCCCATGAAAAAGCAGGTGCGATCAAGATTGCGAAAGTGAACGTAGACGAAAGCCAAAGTCTCTCGCTCAAGTACAATATTCGCGCGATCCCGGCGCTGCTTTTTTTCAAGAACGGCCAGCTACGAGATCAGGTGATTGGCGTCACGAGCAAAAAAGATTTGCTCGACCGGCTACAAGCGCTCGGGTAGGAAGACTTCCGCGGTTTCAAAATTCGTAGGCGCCGAAGGGACTCCTCGTGGCGCCGCGGGGCAACTCCAGTGCGATTGCGACGAGAACGTGGCTCGCGTCCCAAGCTTCGTTGAGCCTTTACCGATTATTGAGGACCGTTTGAGGCGCAGGTTTGCTCAGTTCAAGTCCGCCACGGGACGGACTCGCTGCGGCGAGCCGGTCGCTCACTTTTTGGAGACCCATAGTAAGAACTTCGATCTGCTTCTGCTGTTTCGCTATTGTTGCCTGCTGTTGCCGTATTTCGCGATCCTGGGCCTCAAGTTTTAGACCTTGTTCCTGAACTCGATTGTGCTCTTTAAGGAACTCATTGAGCAACATTGCGTTCACCGCGTCATAGCGCACCGTGTAGATTTCCCCGTTCCTGTCGTGCACCACCAGGTTCGGATTCACCTTGGCCACTTGCTCGGCAATTAAACCAAATTGCGGCGTGGCAGTGTTGTCGCTGTTGTAATGGAAGCTCACCGGCTTGAGCGCCAGAATGGCTTCGCTGGCCTGGCCCATGGGTTTAATCTCTTTTTTGAATCGCTGCGATGAATTCATCGTGCCGAGCTGACCGGCAGAGTCTATCACGACTGGTATCGCGTCACCCGTTCCCGTTGTGACGCCACGAATATTGCCGATGAAGCAGCTGTTGCTCACATTTGCGCCGGCGACGGTCGCTCCGATACAGATAACGTTGCTGGCGGTCGTGACGCCGCTGCCCGCTGCAAACCCCAAGGCGGTGTTCCCGATACCGGTAGTGTTGTTAAACAGCGCGGCGTCGCCGCTGGCCGTATTGCTGTCGCCAGTGGTGTTGGAAAGGAGCGCATCGACACCGGTGGCAGTGTTACCATTGCCCCCGGTGTTGTAAAAGAGCGCAGCAACGCCGTTGGCCGTGTTGAAGCTGCCGGTGGTGTTGCTCTCCAGGGATTGCTCGCCGATGGCGCTGTTCGAGACGCCCGATTTATTGCTAAAGAGCGCCTCAACACCGTTCGCGGTGTTGCCCCCGCCGGTGGTATTGCTAAAGAGCGCGTTGACACCGCTGGCCGTGTTGAAGCTGCCAGCAGTGTTGCTTAAGAGCGCCGCCGCACCGACGGCAGTATTTTGATTTCCCTCTTCTGTACTTTGGTTTCCGCGGTTAAAAAGGAGGGTGCCAGCGCCGACACCCGTGTTGAATTGCCCCTCGGTGTCGCGTCTAAGCGAAAGGAAGCCAATGGCAGTATTGTAGGTGCCGGTGGTGAGGTGTAGAAGCGCATTGTCTCCTTCCGCTGTGTTGCCGCCGGGGTAGCCTCCATCCGGCGCAGGAACAACCGCTAGCGCTCTGGGCAACAAGCCAATGCAGACGGCCACAATCAGAACGTGAATCAAATTTTGGACTTTCATGTTTGTTTTTCTTTCTTTTACGAAATGGATCTAACGCTGCAGAAGTAGGTCGGCTTTAAACACCGATCGAGCTCTTCGTCCCTCAACTCGGTATACCACTTAAAACAGAAATGCCTGGCCAAATTTTCAGCGAATTTAGTTCGCAGTCGTGGTGATCACTTCCAGGAGTTTCGCGTTGGCATTTGGCACATATAGAGTTGAGCCATCCGGTCCGAGCGTTACGTTGCGTGGGAAGGCATCATTTGCATTCGGGATAATTTGTTGCGCGGCGGGCGCTGCAGGGTTGCTAACGTCCAGGATCGCTACGCTGGCGGTACAAGGCGGCGAACCCGGCGGCGGATTTACGCACTCGATATTGTTATAAAACCGGTTGGAATTTGCCACAGCCAGCAGACTATCGTTGTTTCCAAATAACGCCATGCCTACAGGAGCTGTGCCGCCGCTATCCCCATATCCGACCAATGCGTCGTTTTGGGAATTTCCCGACACCAACTTCGAAACATCGAAAGCTAGAACCTGATACCCGGCTGTACCTCGTTCCACCGGCAATTCCTTGTTAAGACCACGCGCTGCCACCCAAATATACTGGCCGTCTGTCGTTTCGACTGCCCGAACCGGCGAACATCCGGAGGCAATAGTCGTTATGATCGCAGCCTGCCCCATCCCTCTTATTGCCTTGTCAACATCGATGACTGTTAGCAGGCCGTTATTTACCAGCCCTCCTTTTGATTCGTTATCACACCTTTTAAAATTTGTGAGGCAACCTGGGCAAAGGACCGTACCGTTCGGGGTGTTTGCTACGTCAGTCGGATCCCGATACGGCTCTGAGGTATCGGGATTGATACCGTCCGCAGACCCTTCGCACGTGACATAAAGATATCTGCCATCATGCGACATGGTGATCCCAGGGATAGTGCTGCCGCCAGGTATGTATATGGTCCTGTTTCCCCCGATTGGGAACGTTCTAGGGGTAAATCTACCAAGATTGTCTCGCTGAACCCTGATAATGCCGACTGTTCCACCCAGGCCCATGTTAAGCCCGTTGGGCATTACTCCGTATTCATTGGCAACAAATGCGTATTGTCCATCGGGTGTAACCGCGATATCAAACGTACCGGGGGGACAAAAAGTATTTCCGCAGTTCGGAATAGCGGGGTATTGCTGAACATTGACGACCCCGTCAACCGCACATGGCTCATTCAAACTAGCCAAACGAAAAAATTCAGCGCCGCGTGCTTCAACCGCGGCAGCCACGCTGACTTGAGGCGAGCCCGGAAAAAATTGCATCCCGTCAACTGATTGCACGGGCTGTTGAGGCCGAGGCGGCGGAAGGCTAAGAATCTGTTGGCCGCCACACGGGTTGGTGAAATCAGGCTTTCTGAACACCTGAACCCCGGTCGGGTTGCTTACCGAGACGAGTACATTAGCGTCATCATCCGTAACCAGCGCATCGTTGGGGGTTCCGAACGTCCGATAGTAATTTGTATCCACTGTCACCCTGGGGCGTCTTAGATTGGGTGAACCGCCGTATGAAACCCGTCCTGAAGCGCAAAGAAAAAAAGCCAAAGAGGCGCTCATTAGGGCGACCGCCAGCATCTTGCGCAGAAAGGGTTTCTTGGTCAGCCCGCGATTGCATGACAGTTTGATTTGACGGTGTCTCCGTGCGGAATTCGTTAGGATCAGAGTTTTCATTGTTTTTGCTGATTGTTTGTTGATCAATCACTTCTCACCTGCACTTGGAAAAATGCGCCCGGCGGGGGTCGAACCCACAACCTTTGGCTCCGGAGGCCAACGCTCTATCCAGTTGAGCTACGGGCGCGATGGGAATCAGAATTAGCCACAAATTTCGTAGATTTTCACAGACAATTTATATGTAACCTCATTGATTGCGTCGCCGTTCCCTGGTGCTGGCACGAATTCAAGTTGCAAAATCGATGCATTCGAATGAGAGTGTGCGCCCGCAGCCGCGCGCGCCGGCGACGAGTTTATGAACCAGACGATCGATACTATTGAGAAAGAGCAGCAGAAAGATGAGGTCACGCCGTTTTCGGTTGGCGATAGCGTACGCGTGCACACGCGGGTCGTAGAAGGCGACAAGGAACGGATCCAGATTTTCACCGGTGTCGTGATCGGCCGCAAGGGGCGCGGGCTGAATGAAACTTTTACCGTGCGCCGGATCTCGTACGGAGAAGGGGTGGAGCGGGTATTTCCGTTGCATTCGCCACGGATCGCAAAGCTGGAAGTGGAACAGCAAGGCCGGGCCCGTCGGGCGAAACTCCATTACCTTCGCACTCGCAAGGGCAAGGAAGCTACTGCAGTTCGAGAGTGATCGGCTGTCGTAGGGCGTCTGTGTCAGACGCCGTTTGATGGCGTTTCAAAGAAACGCCATCCAATTCTCATCACATCTCACTTGTCACTTGCGCAAATCTGCCAATGATTTGCACTGATGGGCCGTCGCTGCGGATTTCGTTACGAAAAAAAACTCCGCATCACAGGAGTCTCACGAATCGCGGGAATTGACGAAGCTGGCCGAGGCGCTTTGGCTGGACCGGTGGTTGCGGCTGCAGCAAGTCTTCCCGAGAAATTTCGACATCGTCGTCTGAACGATTCCAAACAGCTCGCTCGGGAATTACGCGAGGAAATCTATTGCGAACTTGTTTCGAACCCCGAAATCCGATGGGCGGTTGGAATTGTCGATTCCGTCGAGATCGACCGGATCAACATTCTGCGCGCGAGCCATCGGGCGATGCGTCTGGCAATCGAAGCGTTGCTCGAGCCACCCGACCACGTTTTAATCGATGGCCTCCCGGTGATTCCCTTTCCGCTTCCGCAGACGGCCATTATCGATGGCGATTGCATCAGTTTGAGCATCGCTGCCGCCAGCGTCATCGCCAAGGTCACACGCGACGGGATCATGCGTGACTTTTGCACGCAGTTCCCGCAGTATTGTTTCAGCCAGCACAAAGGTTACGGAACAGATCTGCATCTTTTGAAACTTCATGAATTTGGCCCTTGCCCGATCCATCGCCGATCTTTCGAGCCGGTGGCGCAACCGCTTCTTGCCTTGGAGGAAGTCGTCCAAATCCGATCATCTTCGACGCGGCGCGCACGGAGAGAAATTAGCCTGCCAGTACCTGAAGCGTAACGGCTACAAAATCCTCTTTCGCAATTTCCGCGGACGCACTGGTGGAGAAATCGACGTCGTCTGTCGCGACAACGATACGCTTGTTTTCGTCGAAGTGAAAACTCGACGCAGCGAAGATTTCGGCCGTCCATTCGAAGCGGTAGACCGAGATAAACGGAAACGAATCTCCCGCGGCGCCCTCGCGTGGCTGCGAATGCTCGACAATCCCGATATTCTTTTCCGCTTTGATGTCGCGGAAGTAATCGTGACGGATGACGCGAAACCGCGAGTGGACCTGATCAAAAACGCATTTCCGCTCTCGAAGCCGTACCTGTATTGATGCGAATGAGCAGATAAAAACCGCGCATTGGGCGCGATCGCGGTTTCGCTTGGGAAAACTGCCCTGTCAGTGCTGGACAATTGCGGCCCTGTTGGCAAAATCATAAATTCTAATTATGGCCGAGCCCATCCTGGTTGGACGATCGAACGAACCGATTTTTTTGCTGCCGAAGATGGCGAACCGTCACGGCTTGATAGCCGGTGCTACCGGGACTGGAAAGACGGTCACACTGCAAACGCTCGCAGAAAATTTCAGTGCACGAGGTGTGCCGGTTTTCATGGCGGATGTTAAAGGCGACCTCGCGGGACTCAGTCAACCTGGCGCAAATAATCCAAAGATCCTCGAGCGCGCTAAAGAACTTAAGATCGATGATTTCAAAGGCGAAGCCTGTCCGGTCGTTTTCTGGGACGTATTCGGGGAGCAGGGCCACCCGGTCCGCGCGACCGTTTCAGAAATGGGTCCGCTATTGCTCGGCCGATTGCTCGAACTCAACGACACGCAGGAAGGCGTGCTCAACATGGTGTTCAAGATCGCGGACGAAAATGGATTGCTCCTTCTTGATATGAAAGACCTGCGTTCGATGCTGCAGCACGTCGCTGACAACGCCGACCAATTTAAGACCCAGTACGGAAATGTTTCCGCCGCCAGCGCCGGGGCAATCCAACGTAGTCTCCTCGCGCTCGAATCACAGGGCGCGGACAAATTTTTCGGCGAACCCGCACTCAATCTGGAGGACCTGATCCAGACTCAAGGCGGTAAAGGTGTGGTCAATATCCTCGCGGCGGACAAACTGATGCAAAAATCGCCAAAAGTTTACGCGACGTTTCTCTTATGGATGCTCTCCGAGTTGTTCGAGAATCTGCCGGAAATAGGTGATCCCGAAAAACCAAAGCTCGTTTTCTTTTTCGACGAGGCGCACCTGCTTTTCGCTGACATCGCTCCGGCGGTCGAACAGAAGATCGAGCAAATGGTGCGGTTAATTCGCTCCAAAGGGATCGGCGTTTACTTCGTTAGTCAAAATCCTCTTGATATACCCGATGTCGTGCTCGGCCAACTCGGTAATCGCGCGCAGCATGCCCTGCGCGCATTTACACCGCGCGATCAGAAAGCCGTGAAAGCTGCCGCTGAAACCTTCCGGCAAAATCCAAAACTGAAGGTCGAAGCCGTTCTTACCCAGCTTGCGGTCGGCGAGGCTCTCGTATCGATGCTGGACGAAAATGGCAGCCCGCAAATTGTCGAGCGCGCGAAAATTGTACCCCCGCGAAGCCAGATCGGAGCGATCACCCCGGATCAGCGCAAAGAGATTATCGCCTCATCCATCATCGCTGGTCATTATGAAAAAGTCATCGACCGCGAATCTGCTTTTGAGATGCTGCAGGCACGAGCGGAGCAAAAAGTCGAGGCAGCAGGAGCCCCGCCGGTAGCCGCGAGCAATGCGACTCCCGGCGTGGAAAAGCCTTCGATATTAGCTGAAGCTTTGGGGACGGTCACGGGGGCCTTTAAACCAACGATCGGGCCGCGTGGCGCTGTTCATGATTCAGTTGCGACATCAATGGCGAAGAGCGCGATGCGCGCCGCAAGTAGCTCACTCGGTAGACAACTAGTTCGTGGAATTCTCGGAGGAATTCTCGGCGGCAGCGGACGCCGAAGATAAATTTTAGCCACGGCCCTGCGGGCCGTGTCCGCAGTCGCAGAGCGACGGGGCAAAAAGAAAGATCGCCGGATACGTTTGCGCATCCGGCGATTTGAAACGTTCTGAGTTTATGGCGTCGGCGCAGCTGCGGCTTCTTTCTTCTTGCCCTTGCCCGCCTTCACTTCCACTTCCGTGGCTGTCATCGTGTAAGTGATTTTTACTTTTTCGCCAACCTTCAGGTCGCCTGTGACCTTGGTATTCGCGTCACGCTTGATTTCCCAACGGTCTTTCCCCTTCTGGACTGCAATCATGGTGTCCGTCACTTCCAGGACTGGCCCCGTGACTTGGTAGGTCTTACCGTCCGCGGCGAAACCTAAACTGCTGAGCACCAGACTCGCTGCCGCCATTAAACTAAATGCTGTCTTCATTTTCATAGTGTCGATTAGACCGCCGAGGGGCGGTTCTATTCAAGCGTTTTTCTGGGGGTTTATTCATCGCTCAATGGACGCCGTCTTGCTTTACGCCGATACGCAGGATCAGGGGCCACGTGACCTTGCGTGCGTCTTCGGGAGTTCCCCAAACACTACGAAGCTTGTCGCGTATCTGATCCAACGGATCCGTGCTTTTGGCGGCCATAAACCGTTGAGTCGCTGACCACGTTCTCAGGTAACCGAACAAATGCTCGAGGTTCCAGAACGCAGTCATTTCAAACTCCGGCGGAATGATCTTGTGAAACGGGAATGGGAGATCGGCGAAATCCTCAACGAGCTTGCGCTCCGGCGGCCAGAAAGAGCCGACCACCTCGTAATAATATCGATTCACAACCTCGTCGATTGCTGGCTCGATGTGCAGTAAGTTGTAAGCTGAGGCAGCGAGGACACCGTCAATCGTAAGCACTCGGATCGCTTCCGCGTAAAAGCGATCCAGATCAAACCAGTGCAATGCCTGCGCAACCATGATCAGATCAATCGTTGCGGGCTTGATACCGCTGCTTTCTGCGGGCGCGACATAATATTCTACTCGTGCGTGTGGCGGCGCGTTTGCGATTTGGTTTTGACTCGCGTCGGTAGCGATGACGTGATCGAACAGCGATGCCAATCGCACTGCGGCTTGTCCGTTTCCTGTGGCAGAATCCCATGCACATTGACGACTCGGCGCGACGTTTCCCAGATAATCGAACATTCCCTGTGGGTAGCCTGGTCGAAACTTCGCGTAATCACCTGCTTGCCTCGAAAAATGGTCTTTGAACGTCATATCAAAGCGGCCGCCATCTTGTAGCCGCACGGCACCCGCGGAAATTCTGGGTCCGCACAGGCGTATCCACTCCCGTCAGGTCGAAGCGGAGTCGAGAAGCTACCGCTCGGTTCTGCAAATGATCCTAGCCTTTCGGTGGTTCCGGAATGGCACGAATTCCCACACGCGCCAGATATTCGTCAGCTTGCAATAAATCGTTGCCCGCCCTCTCAACAATCTTGAGCAAATTGTCCATCGACGAAACTTCTTCGAGCTGCTCAGTCAGAAACCACTGCAGGAAATTGATCGTGATATAATCGTTTTGCTTTTGCGCGAGCCCGACTAAACCGTTGATTTGATTGGTAACATGAACCTCCTGGTCGAGTGAGAGTTTCACTGCATCCCGGGCGGTCTTGAATTTCGACTTCGGGGCGTCTATTGCCGGAATCATTACGCGTCCTCCGGCATCCACAACATATTTAATGAAGCGCAGCGCATGCCCTTTCTCTTCCTCAGCCTGCCGGAAAAAATGATGCGAGAGTTGCGGCAGCGCCTCTGCTGCAAAATGGGCGGCGATGGCATAATACTGCAGCTCGGCGCTGAATTCGTATCCAATTTGTTCGTTAATCGCATCAATGACTTTTTGGCTCGTTAGCATGAATGCAAATTACCGCGAATTGGACCGATGCAAACAACGGAAGGCGTTCGCTTGATTCGATCCAGCAACGGAGACCGACGGAAATTCGAGTAGTGAAAACGAGCTGTAAAGCGTACTTTCGATCCTATGGATAAGGAACGGGTAGAAGCAGTGGACGAGCGGAGCCTTGTGAGCCGGAGAGCGTTCGTTCGTTTAACAGCGGCGACGGGTGCCACGCTTTTGGCAGGAAGAACAGCGACAATCTTCGCGGCTGCATCGCAGAACGACACCTCCACCTTCAGCATTGGCGGCGATTTGCCAGTCAATCGACTTGGATTTGGCGCAATGCGTCTTACGGGCGAGGGGATTTGGGGTTGGCCACCGGACCGGCAGAACGCTCTCAAAGTTCTGCAGCGTGCCGTCGAGCTTGGCGTGAACTTGATCGACACAGCGGACGCTTACGGACCAGAAACTGATGAATTGCTCATTGCCGAGGCGCTTTATCCTTATCCGAAAGGACTCGTTATTGCGACCAAGGGC